>Ga0182024_10003512_pt1 | contig 37202 bp, 28 predicted proteins | sample P32metaG_FD_120480 | JGI IMG/M metagenome (GOLD analysis project Ga0182024, IMG submission 120480) | Permafrost microbial communities from Stordalen Mire, Sweden - P3-2 metaG (Illumina Assembly) | ecosystem: Environmental > Terrestrial > Soil > Wetlands > Permafrost | place: Sweden: Stordalen...
CTGGTCAATTTTCTAAAGGGCGAATCGGATTACATCCAGGCGAACAAATTTTGACTGGCTGGAAGAGTAATTGTTTATCATCATTCTCCGCGTTCTCTGCGCCCTCTGCGGTAAAAAGTTCATTTTCACCGCAGAGGACGCAGAGAACGCGGAGGCAAAACGGAAAAATTTATATGGAACAAGCAACAGCAGATATTGGGCTGATCGGCCTGGCGGTGATGGGCGAGAATCTGGCGCTCAACATCGCGGATCACGGGTTCAAGGTCGCGGTGTTCAACCGAACCACCGAGGTGATGAAGAAATTCATTGGGCGCGAGAAGCCGCCGGGCGGGCTGGTCGGGTGCGAGACGGAGAAGCAACTGGTCGCCGCGGTGAAGCGGCCGCGGAAGTTCATCATCCTGGTCAAGGCGGGGCCGGCCGTCGATGCGGTGACCAAATTGCTCATCGAGTCGGGTGTCCAGAAGGATGACATTGTCGCGGATTGCGGCAACTCGCTCTGGACCGACACCATCCGCCGCGAGCGCGATTACGCCGACAAGTGCAAATTCTTCGGCTCGGGCGTTTCCGGCGGCGAAGTGGGGGCGCGCTTCGGCCCGTCGCTGATGCCGGGCGGCGACCCGGATTCGTGGAAGCATCTCAAGCCGATCTGGGAGGCCATCGCCGCCAAGGTCGACCCCAAAACAGGCAAGCCGATCGAAAATTATGCGCCGGGCAAGCCGGTCGTCGGTGGGGTGCCATGCACCGCGTACATCGGCCCCAACGGCGCGGGGCATTACGTCAAGATGGTGCACAATGGGATCGAATACATCGATATGCAGCTCATCGGCGAGGCGTATTGGCTGCTGAACAACCTGCTGGGGATGAAAGCGCCGGAGCTGAGCACGGTCTTCGCGCAATGGAATCAGGGAGACCTGGATTCATACCTGATCCAGATCACCGCCGACATCCTGCAGCAGAAGGACCCGATCAACAAGGACACCTATTTCGTGGACAACGTTCTGGATGCCGCCGGCCAGAAGGGGACGGGCAAGTGGACCAGCACCAACGCGCTGGACATGGGCATCCCCGCCAACGCGATCGCCGAGGCGGTGTTCGCGCGCTGCCTGTCGGCGTTGAAGGATGAGCGGGTCACGGCCAGCAAGAGTCTCAAGGGCCCGGCGCCGGCGCCGGTGGGGGATCGCAATGCCCTGATCGCGGCGATACGCGATGCGCTTTATTGCTCCAAAATCTGCGCTTATGCCCAGGGGTTCCAGCTCATGCGCGAGGCGCAGAAGGAATACAACTGGAAGCTGGATTTCGCGCAGATCGCGGCGATCTGGCGCGGCGGGTGCATCATCCGCGCCCGCTTCCTGCAGAAGATCACCGATGCGTACACCCGCGATTCTGATCTCGTGAACCTGCTGCTCGATCCGTATTTCAACGAGCAGATCCAGAAGGGGCAGGCCAACTGGCGCAAGGTCGGCGCCTTGGCAGCCACCAACGGCATCGCCGCCCCGGCGTTCATGAGCGCCCTGGCGTACTACGACGGCTATCGCAGTGCGCGACTGCCGGCCAACCTGCTGCAGGCGCAGCGCGATTATTTCGGCGCCCACACGTACGAGCGCACCGACGCTCCGCGCGGAAAATTCTTCCACCTGGACTGGCCGGAGCAAAATCGCCCGCAGATCGACATCCAGAGCGGCTCGGGTGGGGGGCATTGAACCATTACCTCTTCAATATCGACTTGACTTTGTTCGCAAAAAAGCGAACATAGCGTATGCCGGTGACACGCGTGGTCATCTTTCGAGAAGCGGATGGTCAAGTTCCGCTCTTCGATTGGCTTGATGTCCAGCCAAAGAAGGTTGTTGCCAAATTGCGTGGGCGGCTTGAGCGCCTTCGCGCTGTGGGCCATGAACTTCGTCGACCGGAGGCGGACCTATTGCGGGATGGGATTTACGAGCTGCGCGCGGGTTATCAAGGTGTAAATTATCGAATGCTGTATTTCTTCCACCATAATATCGCTGCGGTCGTTACACATGGTTTGACCAAAGAGAGCGTTGTGCCGGAGATCGAAATCGAACGAGCAATGAGGCGACGGGCGATTTATATTGCCGATCCATCACGGCATACACAGGAGATTTAACCATGGCTCGCCGAAAGAAAACGACCGACGCGGTGAAAATTATCCACGAACGTTATTTTCGCGGTCGTCCCGATATGCTCGCTCTATTGGACGAGGTTCGCGCCAACGACCGGGTGGCCCGCAAAATCTACGACCTGCGCACCACCGCTGGCCTCACGCAACGCCAATTGGCCAAGCTCGTCGGCACCACGGCCTCTGTTATCTGCCGTCTTGAGGATGCCGACTACGAAGGGCATTCCCTGGCTATGCTCAATCGCATTGCCGGCGCGCTGAACAAGCAGGTAAAGATCGATTTCGTGCCGGCGCCCAAAAAGCGAAGATCGGCGTGAATAAGAACTGATCCACGGCGCTGAGCCGAAAGCGAGGAATTGCGATCGTATGTCCACCAACTACATCGTTCCCACAAAGGTCCACAACGCCCTGGTCGAGGCGGCCTATCGGTATCGCGGTTATACGGCTGAAGAAGCCGAGGCAGGGGCGCGGTTCTCGGAGCTGACGGCCTGGCATGGCATCAAAACGCACAATGCCATCAAGGCGCTGCATCTGGACGAGCTGTTTGGGTCAAAGGCCGGGGGATGCGTGCCGGGGGCGAAAATTCAAAAGCTGCCGTCGAAATTTAAGGCCGTCGAAAAATGGAATGCCAACCGCAAGCTCGGCCAGGCGACGGCGTTCGAGGCGATGGATACCGCGATGAAGCTGGCGGACCAGTATGGCGTCGGCGTCGTCGCGGTGGACAACGCGTTCCATTATCTGTGGGGCGGTGGGTATGTGATCGACGCGGCCAACAAGGGGTACATCGCCTACACCGCCTGCACGGCGGCGCTGGCGGAGGTGGTGCCGTTCGGTGGGAAATTTCCGACGCTGGGCACCAACCCGCATTCCTGGGGATTCCCGACAAAAGACGTCATCGGATTTCCCATCTGCATCGACTGGGCCACCAGCATCGTCGCCATGGGGCGCGTGCAGCAGTTCATCCGCGAAGGCAAACAATTGGCGCCCGGGTCCGGTGTCGATGAGCACGGGAACGAAACCACCGATCCAGCAAAAATCAAAGCACTGTTCCCGTTCGGACAACACAAAGGATACGGCCTGGCGCTGATCGACGAGCTGTACGCCGCGTACATCGGCGGGTCGTTGCCGACGATACGCAATCGCTGGGACAAGGTACCCGCGGGCGAGAAGGGGACCTGCTGCTTCTTCTTCCAGTGCATCCGGCCCGATGCCATCTCCGCCGAGGCATTCGCCACGAAAAGGACGCAGAACGAAAACGTCAAGGCGGTGTTGGCGGACATCATCGGACATGGTAACGAGAAGGCGATGCTGCCCGGCCAGATCGAAGCCAACGGCGCGGCGCTCAGCGCCAAATACGGCGGTCTGCTGTTCACGGCGGCGGAGATCGACGCGCTGGACCACATCGCGCAGGAAGCGCATTTCAAATGGGACCGAACACAATTTCGTTCGGTAGAGATTTAACATGCCTTACAAAGGTTTCGATATATCCGGCCAGGTCTGCCTGGTGACCGGCGGCACGAGCGGGTTGGGCCGGGCGATTGCGCTGGGCTTCGTCCAGGGCGGCGCCAAGGTGGTGGCCGGTTCCAGCAGCGCGGACAAGGTCGATTCCATGCGCAAGGAACTGGGCGCCGGGCACGATGCGCTGCAGATCGACGTGGGAGATGAGAAGAGCGTCAACGCGGCGGTGGCGTACACGCTCAAGAAGTTCGGCCGGCTCGACGCGGTGGTGAACGCCGCCGGCGTCATCAAGCGCGTGCCGTCCTTGGATTGTCCGGTCTCAGAGTTCGAGCGGATCGTGCGGATCAACCTGACCGGCTCGTTCATCGTTGCCCAGGCGGCGGCGCGAGTGATGAAGGAGCAGAAGGCCGGCGCCCATGGCCATCGTGGCTCGATTGTCTTCATCGCGTCGCTGAACAGCTTTATCTCGCTGAGCGAGGTGCTGGCGTATGCCGCGAGCAAATCGGGCGTGCTGGGCCTGGTGCGCGGGCTGGCCAACGAATGGGCGCACTTGGGCATCCGCGTGAACGCGATCGCGCCGGGTTTGTTCCCAACGGATCTGAATCGTCCGCTGATCGAGAACACGCCGCGCGGCGATTGGATGAGAGAGCACACCCCGGCCGGGCGCTTCGGCGATGCGGAGGAACTGGTCGGCGCCGCCATCTACCTCATCTCACCGGCGGCCAGCTTCACGGCGGGGCACACGATGATTGTCGACGGTGGATTTTTGTCGCGCGGCGTTTGCAAATAATCCATCCCGTGAGTCATCGCACGCCTGCCGACGAATTTCGCACGATCGTGACGGCAACTTTGTCGGTCCGGGACTGCCCGCGGGCGATTGAGTTTTACAAAGCGGCGTTTGCGGCGGAAGAGCTCCACCGCGTGCCCGATGGCGGTGTGGCCCAATTATCGGTGGCCGGCGCCCAGTTCTGGGTTGCCGAGGAATCGCCGGCCCACCTCAACTTCAGCCCCGAATCGCTCGGTGGGTGCTCGGTTCGGATGCTGCTGATCGTGGGGGATCCCGCGGCGATTTGCGCCAAAGCCGTCGCCGCTGGTGCGACGCAGGTTGTGCCGGTGGCTGATCAACACGGCTGGCGTCTGGGCCGCATCGTCGATCCATTCGGTCACCACTGGGAGATCGGCCGGCCGTTGATTTGAAAACATCTCGTGCGCGTCGCGACTGAGCCTGGTCTATAATGCCGGGCATGATCCAGGACCTCAAGAAATTGATCCGCGATGTCGCCGATTTTCCCAAGCCGGGCATTCTGTTCCGCGACATCACGCCGCTGCTGGCGGATGCGTCGGGGTTGGCGCTGTCGGTGGAATTGCTGGCCAATCCGTTTCGCGGCAAGCGCATCGATCTTGTCGTCGGCGCGGAGAGCCGGGGATTTATTTTTGGGACGGCGGTGGCGTGCTGTCTGTCGGCGGGGTTCGGGCTGGTGCGCAAGCCGGGCAAGCTGCCGCACAAACGGGTGACGATGAAGTACGATCTGGAATATGGCCAGGACACCCTGGAGATGCACGCCGACGCGATCGTCAAGGGCCAGCGCGTGCTGATCGTGGACGATGTCCTGGCCACCGGTGGCACGATGAAAGCGTGCTGCGACCTGGTGGATCAGCTCGGGGGCGAGCTGGCGGGTATTGCGGTGCTGATCGAGCTGGCGGCGCTGGACGGCCGCTCGCGCGTTGGCCGCAAGCCGTTGCATTCGGTGATTCAGTATTGAGACATATCCATAAACGAAAAGCATGCCGACTGAAGTCGGCATGCCGGGGAGACGTCAGGTAAGTCAAACCAGTTCGCGCCTATTGCACCACGGGCGCCTGGGTCATGGCTTGGAAGTACACCTTGTGCAAATTGGCGTGCAATCCCTTGTCGAATACGACGCGGCCGTCAATGGTGATCTGATTAGCCTGTGGATCAACCACGACGGACTGATTCATATGCAAAGCGCCCGAATAAACGATCCGGTCGCTGCCGGCATCGTAAACCCAGATCGTGCCATCTGACGGCGCCGTGTAAGTAACCCGATCATTGCCAGAGCTGACGACGCTGGCGGTGGCGGGAATCTGCGTATCGCGGTCGGTGGTGCAGCCGCCCAAGATCATCAATAAGACTGCCAACGACATCGGTATGGCCAGAGAACGCATAGTTGACATGGAAAGCCTCCGTAAAAGGTAACGCGTTAAAGATATGCAATTGCAATGCCATGGAGGGAGAGCCACGACCAAAGATACAAGCGGGCTGTTCAAAGGCGCGCGGTTCGAGGATTTGGGCCACGCCATTTCGACGACCCCGGTCGTTTCGTCGCAGCCGTCGGGTACCCAAACATTACAGATCCTCGTCTTCGATCGAGATCGAACCGCCCAGGCCGCCGAATCTCGCCTTGACGCTGGGCAGAATCCCGCGACGAGTGCTGGCGAGAAAATCGAGCAGCTCCTGAATCTCGGGAACCAGGGGAACTCTCTCGCGAATTTGCGCGACGGCTGCGGGGAGCGTGCGATTGGTGTGAATGCAATGATACGCAGTACGGATCGCATGCAACGTCTCGCGCGTCAGGCCGGCGCGTTTGCATCCGATGGCGTTATACCCCTTGAGCCCCAGATAACGCATGGCGGCGAAGGGGGGGATGTCGTGGCTGGGGGATTCGTTGCCCGCGATAATCGCCAGCCGGCCCACCCGGATGAACTGGTGCAGCGTTGCCCCACCGCCGATGAAGACGTTCTTGCCGATCTGCACGTGCCCGCCCAGCAGGGCCGCGTTGGCCATCATCACGTCGTCGCCCATCTGGCAATCGTGGCCGACGTGCGCCGCCACCATGATCATACAGCGGTTTCCAATACGCGTGGCGTGATCGGGGTCGGGGTGGATCGAGCGGTGCACGGTCGCCGTTTCGCGGATAATGACGTTGTCACCGATGATCAGCGACGTGTTCGCGCCATCGTGCTTGAGATGCTGCGGCGGCAAGCCGACGAAAGCGGCGGGGCCGATGGTGCACTTCTTGCCCAGGGTGGCATTGCCATGGATATGGCAATGCTCGTGAACGACGGTTCCGGCCCCCAGCGTGACCCCCGCCTTGATGATGCTATAGGCCCCGACGCAGACATCGTCAGCAAGCTCGGCCCGCCGATCGACCAGCGCGGTCGGATGAATTTGTGCCATAGTTGACCGCCCTGTCGACACCCGACTGGCTGCTCCGGCAGGATTCTAAGGGCGGCCTGAAGCTATTGCCACCAATGCGGCGGCGGCGTGACAAGTGGTGAATAACTGTACCCATGCTGCATCCTGCGGTAAAAACCAGAAGGAAGGAGCGGCTAATGTTGCCGGAATTGTGGATTTTGGGCGCCGCTTCGCTATTGCTTCCGGTCGGATTCGCGCTGTTCCAGAGCGGGATTTGCCGCGCCAAAAACGCAGCCTCGTCCATATTTCGCGGAATTGCACAGATCTGCGTTGGCATCCTGGCATTCTGGGCTTTCGGGGCGGCGCTGTTGACCGGATTGCGCGGGGCGCTGCTCGACAATGGCGGGATATTGAACGCCTCGGCGCTGTTCCCCATCGCGATTGTGCTGATGGCCGCCGGCATCCTCAGCGGCGCGACCCTGGAGCGATCCCGCGCCGCCGTCTGTTTCACGAGCACGATCCTAATGGCCGGCATCGTCACACCGCTGTGCTGGCACTTGGCGCGATCGAGCTGGCTGAGGCAGCTCGGATTCACGGATTTCGCGGGAGCATCTTATGTGCATTTTTCTGCCGGGTTGGCGGCCATGATCGGGGCGCTGATGGTTGGGCCGCGCAGTGGAAAATACAACCGCGATGGATCGTCCAATGTGCTGGTAGGCCACAGCGTGCCCCTGGCATCGGCGGGACTGCTGGTCATCGTCATTGGATGGATTCCATCCATCGCGGCGGCGGCGCTGACGATGCCGACGGCGACGTGGGATTCGCTGAATAAAGGCCTGGTCAACTCGGTCATCGGCGGCGCGGCCGCCGCGGTCGCGACGATGCTGTACACCCGACTCCGTCAAGACAAATACGATATTTTCCAGATGTACGCGGGGATCATGGGTGGGCTGGTGGCGACGACAGCCGGCGGCGACCGCATGGCCAGTCCGTGGGCGCTGTTCAGCGGCGCCGCGGCGGGGCTGATCGTGCCGATTTGTTCCTCCTGGATCGACATGCGCTTGAAGATCGACGACCCGGCCACCTCCATCACCAGCCACGGCGTGGCGGGGATCTGGGCGATGCTCGCGGGCGCGCTGTTCACTGGCGGCACGCTGGCCGAGCATGGCCATCGCCTGGGCGCCGCGGGCGTCGGACTGGCGGCCATCGCAGCGCTCACCACCGCGCTGGTGCTCACGACCTTCCTGCTGCTGCGGATGACGGTGGGCGTGCGATCCACCGAGCTGGAAGAGATGGATGGCCTTGATCTGGTGGAGCACGATCTGAACGCCTATCCCGATTTCCAGCAGACGACGATCAAGAGCTACCATCTGCGGGAGATATGAAGTTTAGCGGCCGGGCTTGCCCGGCGTTGGGCCCGTGAAACACGCCGCGCAAGCGCGGCCGCTAAAAGCAAGATGAGATGAATCATGTCGCGGATCGAGGTTTTGGATTATTCGTCCGACCAGGGATCATCGAACTGGCTGCCGCGCTTTCTGCGTCCACCGCCGCCGGCGCCGGCGTTGACCGACGCGAAGGAGATCGCGCGCCAGTTCGCGTATTTCCGTCCGCGCATCCTGCTTTGGACGACGATCGGGTACGGCATGTTCTATTTCGTGCGGCGCAATTACGACGCCGTCATGCCGGTGATCGGCCATCAGCTGGGAATCTCCAAGACGACGCTGGGGCTGATCCTCACCATTCATGGCGTGCTTTACGGCGTATCAAAGTTTATCAACGGAATATTCGCCGATCGCGCCAACGCCCGAATGTTCATGGCATCGGCGCTGATCGTATGCGCGGGGATCAATATTATTTTTGGATTGAGCTCGGCGGTGGTCGTGTTTGCATTGCTCTGGCTGATCAATGGCTGGTTTCAGGGGATGGGCTATCCGCCTTCGGCGCGATTGCTGACGCACTGGTTTGCGCCGCGGGAACTGGCCACGAAGATGTCGATCTGGAATGCTTCGCACTCGCTGGGCGGGGCGGCGATCCTCATCCTGTGCGGCGTTATCGTGAAATACACGGGGAGTTGGAGACTGTGCTTCTGGATTCCAGCATGCCTGGCGCTGGCGACGGCGGGACTGTTGCTGGTGTATTTGCGTGACACGCCGGAATCGATTGGCCTGCCTGAGGTGGAAGGGACCACCGCCGTTAACGCCCTGGAGGCCAACGCCGGCCGGTCCACCGCCGAGTTCAAAGCTTTCCTGCGTCAGAAGGTATTCGGCAACAAGTATATCTGGATTGCCTCGATCGCTAATTTCTTCGTTTACACGATCCGATTTTCGGTATTCAGCTGGGGGACATTTGTGTTGGCTGAGTACAAGGGAATCAAGTTATACAACGCGGCGTGGATGGTGGCGGCGTTTGAAGTCGGCGGCTGGCCCGGGGCGCTGGTGACCGGCTGGTTGACCGACCGGCTCTTCGGCGGGCGCGGCGCACCGCTGAGCCTGGTCTGCATGATCCTGTGCGGCGTGTCGCTGTTTCTGCTGTGGAAAACACCTGGCCATTATGTGTGGCTCAACACTGCATTGCTGATGTCAACGGGATTTTTCGTTTACGGCCCGCAAGCGCTGGTCGCGGTGATCGTGGCGCATCTGGCCACCAAGCGCGGCGCTGCCACCGCTGTGGGATTGACGTCCATCTTCGGCTACGCCAGCACCGTCGCCTCCGGGTGGGGGCTTGGATACCTGGTTCAGAACTACGGCTGGAATCCGGCATTCAAGTGCCTGATCGGCATCGCGGCAATCGGCGCGCTGCTGTTTGCGATGGCGCTGCCCGCCAAGTCGCACGGCCAGGGAGCGTGATTGCTGGTATAGTCCCGCCCCATGGCACTGGAAGTTGGAATCGTCGGATTGCCCAACGTCGGCAAGAGCACCATTTTTAACGCGCTGACGGCGGCCGGGGCGCTGGCGGCGAATTATCCATTCGCCACCATCGAGCCCAACGTTGGCGTCGTCAACGTTCCCGATCCGCGGCTGGGAATCATCAACCAGTTTCAGAAGACGGAAAAGATCGTCCCCGCCACGCTGCGCGTTGTGGATATCGCCGGCATCGTTCGCGGCGCCAGCACCGGCGAGGGTTTGGGCAACAAGTTTCTCTCCCACATCCGGCAGGTCGATGCGATTCTGCACGTGGTGCGCTGCTTTGGCGGCGGGGACGTCATTCATGTCGAGGGATCGGTCGATCCGATTCGTGACATCGACACCATCGACACCGAATTGGCCCTGGCCGACCTGGAAACGGTCGATGCGTCGCTGGACAAGGTCGAGCGCCTGGCCCGAAGCGGGGACAAGGAGGCGGTTGCCAAGGCCCAGTTGCTGCGGCGCGCCAAGGATGCGCTGGAGCGCGCCAAGCCCTTGCGCTCGCTGGAAATGAGCGCCGAGGAACGCAAGCTCATGCGCGGGTTGGGATTGATCACCGCGAAGAAGGTGCTGTATGTCGCCAACGTCGACGAGGCGGATATCCACGGCAAGGGGCCATTGGTCGAGGTGGTGAACCAGCGCGCCACAAGCGAGGGTGGGGCGGTTGTGCCGGTTTGCGGAAAGCTCGAAGCGGAATTAGCCGAGCTGGGACCGTCCGACCGCGATGAGATGCTCGCGGGGCTGGGGTTGGCCGAGCCGGCGCTGGCGACGCTGACGCGGGAGGCCTATCGACTCCTGGGGTTGCAGAGCTTCTTCACCTCCGGACCCAAGGAGATCCGCGCCTGGACGGTGCCGGTCGGAGCGACGGCGCCGCAGGCGGCGGGCGTCATCCACAGCGATTTTGAGCGCGGCTTCATCCGCGCCGAGGTCTACACGCTGGACGATCTGCAACAATATAAGACCGAAGCCGCTATCAAGGCCGCCGGAAAAATGCGCGCGGAGGGAAAGTCCTATATCGTCAAGGAGGGCGACATCCTGCATTTCCTGTTTAACGTCTGAGGGGGCGGATCAGCGGAAAAACACCAGGCGGATCGCCAGCGCGACACCAAAGCTGCTGATCGCCAGGACAATCAACCCGACAATGAAGTTGGCTCGGCTGGGACCTTGTTGGGTGGAATTGGGCGTCATCATATCGGGCCTATCCTTGGCAAATCCTTCCAATCCTCTGGAAGTGTAGCCCACATCGGTTACTCCGTCCACACACTTAATTACAGAGGGTCGGTAATGCGTGATTCATCGCGCTGAAAAGCGAATCATTACCGCGCGTGATTGGACGGCCGTGGCCTGGGTGCGTACTATCCGCCCCCGGAGCCGGCCGGGTGCGCGCCACTCATGAAACACTTCGACTGCGTTGTTATCGGAACGGGCCCGGGCGGACAAAAGGCCGCTATCGCCGCCGCCAAGCTCGGTAAAAAAGTCGCCATCATCGAGAAGAGCAACGTCCTGGGCGGTGCCGGCATCAACACCGGAACCATCCCCTCCAAGAGCCTGCGCGAAGCGGTGCTGTACCTGACCGGTGTCAACAAGCGCGGATTGTTCGGCGAAAGTTATCGGGTCAAGCGAAACATCACCATCTCCGACCTGGTGTACGTCAGTCAGCAGGTGGTCCACTCCGAGCTGGAGGTGATCCGCGATCAACTGGAGCGCAACAATGTGGAGTTGGTCTGGGGCGCTGCCCGTTTCGATCAGCCCAACGTGCTGCTCGTGGATCGCCACGATGAATCGGAAGTGATCAGCGGTGACGTGATCGTCATCGCATCGGGTACGCAGCCAGCGCGGCCGGCGACGATTCCGTTCGATGATAAAACGATTTTCACCTCGGATGGGCTGCTCTCGCTGGATCATATTCCTAGGACGATGATCGTGGTGGGCGGCGGTGTGATCGGAACCGAATACGCCTGCATACTGGCAGCCCTGGGCGTCAAGATAATCCTCGTGGAAGGCCGCCACGAAGTTCTGGGATTTCTCGACAACGAGATCACCGAAGCTTTCCAGTACCAGATGCGGCGGATGGGAATCACGCTGCGGCTGGGCGAGAAAGTCGCCAGGATCGAGCACCTGGAGACGGGCGGTGGCTCGGAGCCGGCCGTCAAGGCGATCCTGGAAAGCGGCAAGGATCTGCGGGCGCAGACACTGCTTTATGCCGTCGGTCGCCAGGGAACGACCGGGGCGCTATGCGTGGAGAAAGCCGGGCTGAAGGTGGATGACCGCCAGCGGCTGACCGTCAACGAGCACTACCAGACGTCGCAGCCGCACATCTACGCCGTGGGCGACGTGATCGGATTTCCCGCACTGGCGAGCACAGCGATGGAGCAGGGTCGGCTGGCGGTGTACCACGCGTTCGGAGCGCCCACCTGCAGCATCCCGGAGTTATTCCCCTACGGCATCTACGCGGTGCCGGAAATTTCCATGGTGGGCAAGACCGAGGACCAGCTCACCAAAGCGGGAATCCCCTACGAAGCGGGAATCGCGCAGTACCGCGAATTGGCCCGCGGGCAGATCCTGGGCGACATCGACGGAATGCTCAAGCTGCTCATTCACCAGGACAATCACCAGATCCTGGGCGTTCACATCATCGGGACGGGCGCGACCGAACTGGTTCACATCGGACAGGCCGTCATGGCCCTGCAGGGGACCGTGGATTACTTCATCAACAACGTTTTCAACTATCCCACGTTGGCCGAGGCGTACAAAGTCGCGGCGCTCAACGGCATGAACAAGCTGCGGCACGTTTGAGAATCAGGGATGTGCGGAGAAGGTCCAGGGCATGGTGGTGGGTGGGACGGGGCGGGGGATGTCGCTACGACGATCGTTGAGAATCCCCGCGGCAATCCAGCCGCCCCAGAGGCCGGCGATGATCGCCACCGTTTGGATTAATCGCCCGGTGAATCCACGAGATTTATTGGACATCGGACTCATAGTCTATCGCGCGTCCATTTTTGTCGCGACATCCGACACGCCAGCGGCAAATTTGACCGGCAATCCCGCGAATACTTCGTTCTACCGATGAATCCGCGTCCCACGGCGATGGATCGCGGTTTGACCAACTATCGGCACACGGCTTGCGATGCGTCCAAAGAAGAGCCGGCGGCGGACGTTGGCATGACATCATTTTTCTGGAGATAAATCATGAGTATGGAAAGCCTACAAGACCTTTTCGTGGATCAGCTTAAAGATTTGTACAACGCTGAGCACCAATTGATCAAAGCCCTGCCCAGGATGGCCAAGGCGGCGACGGATGAAAAACTCAAAAGCGCGTTTGAAGATCATCTGGAGGAAACCCGGGGCCATGTCGAGCGTCTCGAACAGATTTTTGAAAAGATGGACGAAAGTCCCAAGGGTAAGAGCTGCAAGGCGATGAAGGGCTTGATCGAAGAGGGCAAAGAGATGATGGAGGAAGACGCCGAGCCGCCAGTCATGGATGCGGGCTTGATCGCCGCCGCCCAGCGCGTGGAACATTACGAAATGGCCGGCTACGGCTGCGTGCGCAACTATGCCAAGCTGCTGGGCGATAAGGAAGCGGCGCGGCTGCTGCAGGAGACCCTGGATGAAGAAGCGGCGGCGGATGAAAAGCTCACCAGCCTGGCCGACAATGGCATCAACCGGCAGGCGGTACAGTCGAATTAAGCTCGGTTCCTAAGCTTCTAACAGAGTGTTGGTTGCCACGAAATCGGTTCGACGTGCTCAGGCATGCCGAACCGATTTTTTCTTGCGCGATCTGCCAACTTGGCAAACGCGACTGCACTTAACTTTGGGGGGCTGCCACGGTGACAGTTGGGCGATCGGCGGCGCCTCCGCTCGCGCAGAGATAAACATCGATCAGTTCACCATTAACGCGCCATCATGACGTTTGAGACCTTCGGCATTGGCTTTGATAAGAGGAATTGCACGTGCCGGCGCGCATCGCGTCGACCGGCCGGGCGAATTTCCGATTGCCAGAGCACAACAACGAGGAGATCAAGATGGCGGCCAAAGTCCTTTCGTTTGATATCGAGGCGCGAAAAAGCCTGCTGGAGGGAGTCACGAAATTGGCCCGGGCGGTCAAGGCGACGCTGGGGCCACGCGGGCGAAATGCTGTTATCGACAAGGGCTGGGGTGCGCCCACCATCACCAAGGATGGCGTTACCGTGGCTGAAGAAGTCGAGCTGAAGGACAAGTGCCAGAACATCGGCGCCAAGCTGGTGAAGGAGGCCGCCAGCAAGACTAGCGATGTCGCCGGTGATGGGACGACCACCGCAACCGTGCTGGCCGAGGCAATCTTCAAGGAAGGGTATCGCAATCTCGCCGCCGGCGCCGATGCCATGGCCCTGGCGCGCGGAATCCGCAAGGCCGTCGATGCCGTCATCCAGAGTATCCAGAAGCAATCCAAGCCGATCGATGTCAGCAAGAAGGACGACATCGCCAACGTCGCCAGCATCTCCGCCAACAACGATCGCGAGATCGGCAGCATCATGGCTGATGCATTTTTGCGTGTCGGTAAGGATGGCGTGATCACGGTCGAGGAGGGCAAGGGTCTGGAAACGTACGTCGATGTCGTCGAGGGAATGCAGTTCGATCGCGGATATCTCTCCCCGAATTTCATCACCAACGCGGATGAAATGACGGTTCAATTGGAAAAGGCGTTCGTGCTGGTCTATGAGGACAAAATTTCCGCTGCCACCAAGCTGATCCCTCTGCTCGAAAAGATTCAGAAGGCCAAGCGGCCGCTGCTGATCATCGCCGAAGACGTTGAGGGCGAGGCCCTGGCCACGCTGGTGGTGAACAAGCTGCGCGGCATCCTGAACGTCGCCGCCGTCAAAGCGCCGGGGTATGGCGATCGACGCAAGTCGATGCTGGAAGACATCGCCATCCTCACCGGCGGCCAGGCGATCATGAAGGACCTGGGCATCGAACTGGACAAGGTCGAGATCGACCAGCTTGGCCAGGCGAAGCTGGTGCGCATCGATAACGACAACACCACGATCATCGAGGGCGCCGGCGAGAGCAAGGCGATCCAAGGCCGGATCGCGCAAATCCGCAACGAAATCGAGATCACCACCAGCGATTACGATCGCGAAAAATTACAGGAGCGGCTGGCGAAGCTTGCCGGGGGCGTGGCGCAGATCAACGTCGGCGCCGCCACCGAAGCGGAGCTGAAGGAGAAGAAGGCGCGCATCGAAGATGCGCTGCACGCCACCCGAGCCGCGGTGGAGGAAGGCGTGGTGGCCGGCGGCGGTGTGGCCATGATCCGCGCCATGAAAGCCCTCAACGGCGGTGGTAACCTGAAGATGGAAGGCGACGAAGCGGCGGGCGTCAAGATTGTCCGCCAGGCTTTGACCTCCCCCCTGAAACAGATCGCCGAAAATGCCGGCACCAGCGGGTCCGTCGTCGTCCGTCGAGTCATGGAATCCAAGGACAACGAGGGATTCAACGCGCTGACCGGCGAATACGTTGACGTCGTGAAAGCCGGGATTATCACGCCGACCAAGGTCGAGCGCACCGCCCTGCAAAACGCGGCGGAGGTGGCGATCCTGCTGCTGACCACCGACTGCATTGTCGTGGAAAAGCCCAAGGACAAGGATGATCACGCCGGCCACGGCCACGGCCCCGAAGGCGGCATGGGCGGCATGGGCGGCATGGGTGGAATGGACGACATGATGTGAGGAGAATGAACTGATGCGATTAACGCCCGAACAGCTGAGGAATGTGATTGAGGAGGTTGCGCCGCGAACTTCGAACCCAAAGTGCACAAAGGGTTCGCGCCTTAGGAGCCTGGGAGCAGGCGGATGAACTTCCATCCAGTTCCACTGATCCCAAATCGAGGGGATTAGCGAACATTGACTGGCGGATTTCCGATTTGGCCGCCGAGTACCGACTCGTCGCGCCGAGGCGCAATCGCTGGCACCGGCCTTGACGGGTGTGTCTATTCTTCAGGGAAATAGTGCGATTCTCAATTGAGGAATTTTTTATGGTGCACGAAGTTACCTTTTGGGTCCCTCAACGGCCTCTCGGTAAAGCCGACATTTCGTTTGCCGTGAAGAGAGGGGCAAACGATTTGGGACGCTGAAGGTTTCTAAGGGCTCAGTGGTCTGGTTTCCGTTGGATAAGATCTACGGCAGGAAAATGTCGTGGGTTGAGTTCGACGCTCTTACACGTAGCGTGACACGAACAGAAAAGAGATAAGCAAGGTAGTAAAGGGCCTGTCTGAGGCATAAGAAGAATGGGCACATTTCGCGTCGGCGCCAAAATTGAAAACATTGTCGATCGCAGTAAGTCGGCGCTGGTGGAGAAACTGCTGGTTGATACCGGCAGCGATTACACATGGTTGCCTGCCAAGGTTCTGGAAAAGATTGGCGTGAAGCGCGAGAAAAAAGATGTAACACTGACCATGGCCAATGGGCAGCAGATCACCCGGAATGTCGGATTCGTGATTATTCGCGCGGATAAGTTCTTCACGGTCGACGAAGTAATATTTGCCGAGCCGGACGACTTAGCGCTACTCGGAGCCAGAACATTGGAGGGTTTCAATGCGCGAGTCGATCCGAAGCAAAAGAAATTAGTGGCCGCGGGTCCTCTAGTCGCCGCAGGGAATTTACTGAGCAGTCAGGAGCATGAGTTCCGGAGAAATGCATGACGCTTTAGGGTTTTGACGAGCTTTTCAACATAATTGTGAGGTTATCCGAAAGGACCAATGCATATGAAACTTCGACCCCTGCAGGATCGTGTGATCGTCAAGCAATCGGATGCGGAAACCAAGACCGCCAGCGGAATCGTTCTTCCCGATTCGGCCAAGGAAAAGCCGACCAAGGGCAAGGTGATCTCCGTCGGGCCGGGAAAGCTGGATGACAAGGGCAACCAGATGGAGCTGGCCGTCCGCGCTGGCGATACGGTCTACTACGGAAAATACACCGGCACCGATATAGAAGTCGATGGCGAAAAGTTCGTCATCCTCCGCGAGTCGGATATCCTGGGCGTCCTTGAATGATCCGCGGGACGTCGGCGCCGAGAATTAATCCACGAAAAATCGAATATGGAGTCAGCACAATGGCAACTAAACAAATGATGTTTGAAAGCGGCGCCCGGGCGGAGATCGCCAGCGGGCTGTCGCAGTTATCCCGCGCCGTCAAGGCCACGCTGGGACCCCGCGGACGCAACGTCGTGTTGCAGAAATCCTATGGCAACCCGCGCATTACCAAGGACGGCGTCACCGTCTCCAAGGAGATCGAGCTGCCCCAACCGTTCGAAAACATGGGCGCCAAGCTGATTAACATGGTCGCCAGCAAGACCGGCGACGTCGCCGGCGACGGCACCACCACCGCGATCGTCCTGGCCGAGGCGATTTACAGCCAGGGAATGCGAGTGGTGACAACGGGTGTGAATCCCGTGACGATCCAGCGCGGCATCCTCAAGGCCGCCGAGATCGCCGCCGACGCCATCACCAGCCAATCCAAGAAGGTCAAGGGACGCGACGATTACAAGCGCGTCGCCACCATCAGCGCCAACGGCGACGAGAAGATCGGCGACCTGATGGCCGAGGCGATGGAGAAAGTCGGCAAGGAAGGCGTTATCACCGTGGACGAGGGCAAGAGCACCGAATCGGTGCTGGAATACACCGAGGGCATGCAGTTCGACAAGGGATACCTGTCTCCCTACTTCCTGACCAACACCACGACGCTGGAGGCGGTGCTGGAGAATTGCCTCATCCTGCTCCACGAGAAGAAGATTTCCAACCTCTCGGAATTGCTTCCGCTGCTGAACACGGTCGTCACATCCAGCCGGCCGCTGCTGATCATCGCCGAAGATGTCGAATCCGAAGCCCTGGCGGCGCTAGTTGTGAACAAGCTGCGTGGCGTGCTGAATGTCTGTGCCGTCAAGGCGCCGGGATTCGGTGATCGCCGCAAGGCGATGATGGGTGACTTGGCCGCTGTCACCGGTGGAAAATTCATCAGCGAAGATCTAGGCCTCAAGCTGGAAAATATCGAGCTATCCGACCTGGGTTCGGCGAAGCGCATCGTCGTCGACAAGGACAACACGCTGATCGTCGAGGGCGCCGGCAAACGCAAGGAAATCGACGCGCGCGTCGAACAGATTCGCAAGCAGATCGACGCCACGACCAGCGATTACGATCGCGAGAAGCTGCAGGAGCGGCTGGCGAAGCTGACCGGTGGGGTGGCGGTCATCAAGGCCGGCGCGGCCACCGAGACCGAGATGAAGGAACGCAAGGACCTGATCGATGACGCCCTGCACGCCACCAAGGCCGCCGCCGAGGAAGGCATCATCCCCGGCGGGGGCGTCGCGTTCCTGCGCGCCATCGACGCCGTTGAGAACGCCAAGTCCAAGGCCAGGGGCGATGAGCGCCTGGGTTTCGACATCGTGATCCATGCGCTGCGTTCGCCGACGCGGCAGATCGCCGAAAACGCGGGCGAGGATGGCGATGTCGTGGTCGATCAGATCCTGCAGAACAAGAACCCCGCATGGGGCTACAACGCGGCGACCGATGAATTCGTGGACATGCTCAAGGCGGGCATCCTCGATCCGACCAAGGTTGCCCGCACCGCATTGCTCAACGCCGCCAGCGTCAGCGGCCTGGCGTTGACAACCGACGTCCTGCTGACCGAGCTGAAGGAAAAGAAGGGCGAAGAGTCGATCCCCGTTGCGGGGGCGGTGGTTTGATCAACGCGGCTGGAAACGAAGGCACGAAGGGCATGCAGCCCACATGCTGCACGCTTTTCGTGCCTTCATTCATATATCATCCGGCGCATGTTCGATCATAGTTCCGGCTTGGGAAGGCCGATATGATGGCATAAGATCGATTTAACGGGTGCGAGGATGATGAATGCCGATTGTATTGCGGATCGGGCCTTATCGGTTTGGATTTTTCGCCACTGATCGCACCGAACCACCCCACATTCACGTGCGGCGTGGCCGAAAAAAGGTTAAGTTCTGGATCGTCCCGGAGGTTCGGATCGCTCGGAATGAGCGCTTTGCGCAACATGAGGTCAACGCATTGCGGCGAACGGTTATTGCTAACCGCGCGTATATACTTCGGAAGTGGCATGAATTCTTCGATGAATGAGATCAACCACAAAGCTCGCGCCAAACAGGTTGATGTCACCGATCAGCAGGTGACGGTACGCCTAGCCGATCGGCGCGTCATTGCGGTGCCAACGACCTGGTATCCTCGACTTTTGCATGCGACGGCAGCCGAGCGTTCCAACTTTGAAATATGGGAAGACGGAATCTATTGGCCGCAATTGAATGCGGATATCAGCTATAGATCTCTGCTTTTTGGAGAGAAGTCCGGCGAATCATCCAAGTCCTTTCGACGATGGCTTGGATATCGGCGCCGTGGCGAAAGGGAACCGATATTGGCGCTTCCGTTGCCGGCAGAGTTGTCCAGGGCTCTGAAGCATTCACCGAGGGGTTCATCGCCGAAACTCGCTAAATCGGGCCGCTAAGTATGGCCACAGCCAAGCGCGATTACTACGAAGTTCTGGGTATCACCCGCAAGGCGGATCGGGAGGAGATTAAGCGCGCTTATCGCCGGCTGGCGATGAAATTTCATCCGGACCGCGCCGACGGCGACAAGACCGTGGCGGAGGGGAGATTCAAGGAATGCTCCGAAGCCTACGAAGTGCTCTCCGACGACACCAAGCGCCGCCGTTACGATCAGTTCGGCCACGAAGGCGTAACGGCCGGGCACGACTTTTCCCACATGGATGTGACGGACATCTTCTCGATGTTCGACGACATCTTCGGCGGGGCATTCGGCGGCAAGGGCGGCCCGCAATCACGCGGACGACAACAGCAACGCCAGCCCGCGCGCGGCTACGATCTGGAAACCCGCGTCGAGCTGTCCCTGACCGAGGTGGCCGGTGGATGCGAAAAGACCATCGACTTTGAAAAGCAGGACCGTTGCGAGACGTGCACCGGCACCGGCGCCAAACCGGGCACCAGCCCGGTCGTCTGTCTGCAATGCGGCGGCCAGGGGCGCGTGGCGCAGCAGGGATTCGGTGGGATGTTCCGCATGGTGGTGGCCTGCCCCAATTGCCGGGGCCGCGGCACTGTCACTCGCGACCACTGCACCTCCTGCGGGGGCACGGGCCGACGGCTGCGAAAACGCACCGTCATCGTCAAAATCCCCGCCGGTGTTCACGACGGGCAGGCCGTCCGCGTCACCGGCGAGGGCGAAGCCGGTGAAAATGGCGCTGCCGCCGGTGACCTCCACGTTTACATTGCGGTCAGGGAACATCCGCTCTTCACCCGGCACAACAACGACCTGGTGTGCCAGGTGCCGATCTCGTTCTCCGAAGCCGCCCTGGGTAGCACCATTGATATCCCCACGCTCAAGGGGACCGAGCCGCTCGTGATCCCCGCCGGTACGCAGCACGGGGAGGTCTTCAAGATCAAGGGCAAGGGACTTCCCGATGTCCGTTCGTATCGCAACGGCGATGAGCTGGTGCAGGTGGTGATCGAGGTGCCCAAAAAGCTGAGCGAGCGGCAAAGGCAATTGCTCCACGAGTTCGGCGCCAACGAGGACCCGCGCGTCAAGCAGCAGCGAAAAGGATTTCTCGATAAACTCAAGGATTTGCTCAAGGGAGAGAATTCGCAATAGAACTTTTGCCGGAGCGGCCAGGCGGTCGGCTTCGGCCAGGACGAAAATATCATGGCCACCAGACCCACACCCCCGCCGGAAGACCAGGAATCGGATCACGAGACCGAGACCGACGGCTCGCGGCAGGACATCGAATCGCTTCAGCAGGAGCGCGACAGCCTCTATGAGCGCCTGGCCCGCACCACGGCGGAATTTCAGAATGCCCGCCGTCGCCTCGAGAGCGACAAGGAGCAGGCCGTCGCCTTCGCCAACAGCTCGCTCATCAAGAGCCTTCTGCCGGTGATCGACAATTTTGAGCGCGCCCTGGCAGTCGATCCCGCCAAGGCCGACGCGGCGACCATTCTCAAGGGGATGCAGATCGTGCACGATCAGTGGATGACGGTGCTCAAGAACCAGTTCGTCGAGACGATCGCCCCCGCGCCGGGCACGCCCTACGATCCCAGCACGATGGAAGCCCTGATCCATCAGCCCAGCGACCAGTACCCAGCCAACACGGTGACGCAATTGCTGCAGAACGGGTATTCGCTGCATGGTCGCACCCTGCGCCCGGCACAGGTGGCCGTCAGCAAGGCGGAGTAGTTCCATCTCATGCCCACGTACGAATACAAATGCCAGGCATGTGGGCATCGCTTCGAGAAATTCCAGTCGATCACGGCGCGCCCCATCCGCAAATGTCCCAAGTGTGGGAAGAACCAGGTCAAGCGATTGATCAGCACCGGCGCCGGTCTGATCTTCAAGGGTGGGGGTTTCTACACCACGGATTACCGCAGCGAGGCGTACAAGAACGCCGCCAAATCCGATGCCCCGCCAACCGCGCCGGCGGCGGCATCGGCTGATGCCAAGACACCCGCGGCGTCGGGTGATGCCAAGACAGCGGCGCCCAAAACGGATGCCCCCGCCAAGCCCGTCCCCGCCGAATCCAAGCCCGCCATAGAGCCCAAGTCAGCCAAATCTTCCGGGCAGACGAAATAAACAAATGGGATCGATCTCTGAATAACCCTCTTCAGCGGCATGGCCACTTCAGTGGCCATGTTTTTGGATTATTCGAAACATAAAGTCGCCCGGAACCCGATCGATATTCCGCAAATTCTTTGCGTTGAACCGTCCTACGGTATCACTATAATGCGCCGCTCGTGGGTATGCGGGCGTGATCGCTCGCATGCCCCCGTCAAGTCGGTTCAAGGAAAGGAGCTTTCGCCCATGGCGGAAGAAGGCCAAATCGTTCGCGGCATCAACTGGCGGCAGACGTTTCCATTCACGAACATCTTTCGCGCGTTCCGCGTGGCGATCCACCTCTCCAAGCTGGCTTTGGGTCTAGCGCTGCTGCTGTGCATTTATTGCGGTGGACGTTTGATGGACAGCGTCTGGCCCGCCACCGCGCGCGCCATCCCCGGTGAAGTGTACAGCTATGAGGCCTTTCGAACCGGCCAGATGGACATCTCCCTGCCCGCCTGGCGCGAACAGCGCCGCGCCGAAATCCAGCAGGATTATGCGCGCATGCTTGTGCAGTACGGCGTCGACAAGACCGACGAGCAGGCCATGGACGACGCCCGCGCGCGCCACAAGCTTGGCGAATTGACCGACGCCATCAACAACCAGCGACAGCTCGACGTTGACAAGATCAACACCGATTTCGCCGAGCAAAAGCGCGCCGCCCCCGATGAAGCCACGCGCGACCAGGTTGACAAGGCGCATTACGAAGCCGTGCTCGCCGCCTACGCCCAGGCCGCCGCGCAGCGTGAAGAAGCCCGCGCCATCGAGGGACAGGGGCTGTTCATCAGCTTCTTCCAGTATGAAATCCACGAGGTCAACGCGGTGGTGATGAATGTTCTGCGCAACACCTGGCTAGCGCCCGGCGGGGTCACCGATCACGTCTACAATTTCTTCGCCATCGGCCCGATCTGGCTGGTTTGGCATCACACGGTGTTTTTCATCCTCTTCGCGGTGTGGTTCCTGATCTGCTGGGCATTGTTCGGCGGCGCCATCAGCCGCATCGCCGCCGTCCACGTGGCGCGCGATGAGAAAATCTCCGTGCGCCAGGCGATGAAATTCGCCGTGGGCAAGCTGCTCTCCTTCGCCTCGGCACCGGTGATTCCGATCCTGATCGTCATCGTCGTCGGGCTGCTGGTCGCGCTGGTGTCGCTGATCGGCAACGTTCCGTTTCTGGGGCCGATCATCATCGGCGCGATGTTCGTCCTGGCGCTGCTCGCCGGGTTCGTGATGACGCTGGTGGTGCTGGGCACAGCCGGTGGGTTCAACCTGATGTATCCCACCATCGCGGTCGAAGGCTCCGACAGCTTCGACGCCATCAGCCGCAGCTTCAGCTATGTCTATGCCCGACCGTGGCGCATGCTGTTCTACACCGCCGTCGCCGTGGGTTATGGCGCGGCCACGTACCTGTTCATCCACCTGTTCATCTGGCTCATGCTGGTGCTGACCCACCACTTTGTGAACATGGGCCTGTTCACGATGGCTGGGAACGGACGAGATTTGTTGAGCGTCATGTGGCCCAGCCCGTCGATCACGGGTCGCTTGTCCTACTCGGCCGATTATTCCGCCCTGACCAGCGGGCAGAAGATCGGCGGACTGCTGATCAATTGCTGGGTGATGCTGCTGGTGGCATTCCTGGGCGCGTACGCGATTAGTCTCTATTTCTCCGCCAACACGATCATCTATTTCCTGATGCGTGGCGAAGTGGATTCAACCGAGATGGACGATGTCTATCTGGAACAGTCCGAAGACGACCTTGAGACAGCTCCGGCAGCAGTGGTGACCGCGACGGAAGTTGTGAAGGTGACGGTGGAATCCGTCCCGCCCGGCTCGATGCCCGTACCCCCGGTCCCGCCCCCCTCGCCACCACCGCCTCCGATCACCAGCACGTAGCAGGTCGATCGATTGTTTAGCGTTTTGCGGCCGCGCTTGCGCGGCGTGATTCACGCGGGTTCGCCCGGCAAGCCCAGCCTCCAAGTTCATTGCGAACCCCCGCAACCAATTGCGATTCTCGCCAACCCGCGCAGAAAATTGGCCAGCGAAATCCTCGGCGATTAACATAGGGGGCGGAGCACCCGTAGCTCAATTGGACAGAGCATCGGTCTTCGGAACCGAGGGTTGGGGGTTCGAGTCCCTCCGGGTGCGTTGATTGACCAGGATTCATGAATCACACCATCGCGAAGAGCATTTTCACAGCGTTTATTGTTCTCGCATTCCCCTTCACCGCAACATCACGGGCGAGTGTGTCCGGCTCGGCCAACCTTGACCAGGGTTGGCGACTTTGGCTCGACCCAAAGGCGGCCTGGCGGGATGACGCGATTTACCTGCCGGAAGATGTCGATCTGGCGAGAATGCCGGTGAATCCACCGACGGGCGGGTGGGCGGTGCTGAATGACAGCGCGGGTATCGGCGTATCGCTCCCGGCAACGGTGGAGGAATATTACTTCGGTAAGCCGCCCGCTCGCACGGCCAGTTCGACGAGGCCTGCGGACATCGTCGCGGCCGAGGGGAATTATCTCGGCGTGTCGTGGTGGTATCGGCCCTTCACACCGCCGGCGTTGGGGCCGGGCGAGCGGTTGATTTTTTCTTTTCCCGCCGCGCGGCTGCGCAGCGAGGTGTACGTCAACGGGAAGCTCGTGGGGTACAGCATTATCTCGGAGGCGCCGTTTATCGCGGACGCTACGGATGCCATCAATCCCGCCGGACGCAATCTGCTGGCCGTGCGCATAACGAATCCTGGCGGCAGACTGGATTGGATTGATTTTCTTTCTCTCAACTGGGGAAAATATACGCTTCCTGCCACGCACGCATTCGGGGGGCTGGCGGGGGGCGTCGAGATGCAGGTCCGCGGGCCAGTGACCGTGAGCGATCTGGCGGTCTTCAACAAGCCCGATCCACGATCCGTTCACCTGCAGGCAGAAATTACTTCCAGCGGGCCGGCATATGATGGGCCGATCGATTTTACGATCACGCGGGATGGAACGGTTTATTATCAGCGCAGCGAAATTGTTCACGTGCCAGCGGGCGGAACAGCACTTGTCTCGACCGATGCAACCGTGGCCAACTGCCAGTTGTGGGATATCAATCAGCCGAATCTATATGAGGCGTCGGCAAGTATGCCGTCGATCACGCATTCGGATCGCAGCACGACATTTGGTTTTCGGTGGCTGGAGGCAAAGGGCTTGGGCACCGATGCGAAGCTTTTTCTTAACAGCCGGCGCATCGTGCCGCGTTCGTCAATTTCCTGGGGATTCTGGGCTCCCAACGGGATATTTCCCGATCCCGCCGCGGCGCAGCGGGAAGTGGCGGCGGTCAGGGCGCTGGCCCTGGATTCGATTCAAAACCATCGGCACATGCCCAAGGCGGTGGTGCTCGACGCCTTCGATCGCGCGGGACTGCTGCGCTATTGCGAGGCCGGCGGCGGGCTTTTCACCTTCCAGGACAAGGCAGCAGATGCACCCGGTCCCACCGTTCCGACCGACACCACTGGAACGGGCGCGCAGCTCGATTTCCTCAATCGCTACCAGCTCGACAAGGAACTGGCGATGATCCGCGCCTTCCGCTCCCACCCCTGCGTCAGTGTCTGGACGTTACAGAACGAAACCAGCCCCGATCTGAGCAACCCGCGCATCTTCTGCGCCCTGAACAAAATGCGCCAGGCAGATCCTTCGAGGATGATCCTTCTTAAATCCGGTGTCTCTTCGGATAACCAGGTGTGGACGCTGCCCTATAGCGACCAATGGCTGCACGATGATGGAACGGGGCATGCCGGTTGGTGGGATCAGCACACGGCAATCGATTCGCCAGGGGTCTGGCTGGAATCGATGTACAAATCGCCTGATGATTTCAAGTATCGCACGGAAAACCAGAACCAAATCGTGGTGTGGGGCGAAATGGCGACAGGCGCTTCGCCGGACGATCACACCGCGATGGTGAACTGGTACAAGGCAAACCAGCGCAGTGGCTATGATCTGGGGGCGCACGAGACGATCGCGGCTGCATACGAAAAATTTCTCGACGACTACCAGTTTCGCGCCGCGTTCCCGAACGCCGAAAAGCTCTTTCAGCAGGCGGCGGCGAAGCATTATTTCTCTGCCGCGCATCTGCTGGAAAACGCGCGCATCTGCAACAACGTCGATTACATCGTGCTGTCCGGTTGGGAGTCCACGACGATCGACGATCACAGCGGGATGGTTGACTCTTTGCGTCAGCTCAAAGCCAATCCGGCGCTGATCCGAGCGGCATCGCAGCCGGAAGTCCTCGTCGTGCGACCACACCACTACGTCATCGCCAAAGGCGACACGGCGGTGGTGGATGTTCATCAGATCAATGAGCAGAATCTGACCGGTTTGTGGCGGCTTGCTGTTTCAGCTTCAATCGCGGGACATGAACCACTCTTTCACGCGGAATACCCGGTCCAACTCACGGGCGGGGAGACTTTTGGCCAACTGTTGAAACAGGATATTCGCTTTACGGTGAAGGAGGCAGGGCTGGTGACGATCCATGCCGCCCTGAGCCCCACGGCCGGTGGCGCGCCACTGCTTCAGCGGGACGAGCCGATGCTGGTGATTGACCCGCAGCCGGCGGCGCTAAACGAGACCATTGCCTGCGGCGGTGACAGCGATGAGTCGATCGCCGCGCTCAAGCGGCAATTCAATGTGGACGCGGTCGGCCTTTCTGCCAATCTTGGAAAAGTGGCAACGATTCTGCTCGTGACAAGCGGCGGTGGCCCCGAGAATTGGAGCCGCGCGGACAGCGACTCGGACATTTCCAACACAACCGATCCGGACCTCTTTAAGCAGCAGATGTGGGGACAGCCCGGTCCGATCGGGACGTGGCGGAACCTGGCGCCGGGCAAGATCACTGTCAAACTGTACCTGGCAGACTCTTACCAGAACGCGGCCGGGCAGCGCCGTTTCGACATTGCAATCAACGGCCAAACGGTTGCCAGAGAGTTGGACATTTTCGCCAGCTCAGGTGGAAAGAATCGCGCGCTGGTCGAAACTTTCACTGTCGATGCGCCCAACGGACAGATCCGACTTTCGGTGCCGCGCGTGGAGGCCGACAACGCGACGCTGGTGGCCGTGGAGTTGAGCGATTCATCCGGCAAGGTGGTGCGGGAGGTCTTCCGCGACAAGCCATATACCGACCCCGCGGGTCACGTCTGGACGCCGATCGGACAGGAAAGCGGTAACTACTGGGCAGCGGATCTTGACGCGGCGGTTGAGCGGGCGCGGCGCGATGGCGCGCGGGTGGTTTTGCTGACAAGCGGCGGTAGGGACGCAGACGACATTGCCAGATACCTCGCCGAAGAACGGCTTTTGAATTTCGCCGGCTCGGTTGGCGCATCGGGTCCATCCTGGATGGGGTTCTGGTTCTTCGGGCGCAGGCACTGGCTGCTAGACGGTCTGCCCAGCGATTGCGTGCTGGATTGGCCGTATCAGATTGGACAGGGGAATGGTTTGATGCTTTCCGGCCGGGACGTGGAAGCGATCGTTGGTTATGGGAAGGACCACAATCCAAACATAGGCGTTGCCGCCGCGACGATCGAATGCGGGAAAGGTGAAATCGTGATGCTGGCGATTCCAGGGCTGATGAATTCATTCCTAAGCGGAAACGCCGATGGTTTTCATCCAGTCACCGCCAGGCGGCTGATATTCAATGCGCTGGCGGGTGGTCGGAGTTTGAGCCAGTGAACGTCAGATTCAAATGACGCAACATCAAGATTGATTGGCGTAAATGGATGTGGCCGCGCCGTCTTGTAAACCTATGATAGGCTCCGCGGCAATTGGTCTTGCTAAATTCAATAAGAGCGCGGTCACTCGCTTGTCGATCCAGGCACGTTCGGTGCGGCAACTCCCATACTTCCTGATTGGTCTGGTTCTTTTTCTCGGCGACGCTGGTCTCGCCGGGGACATCAAAGTTCTGACCAACCAGATCGGATATGAACCCGACGCCGCCAAGCGCATCGTCGTTCGCGGGCATGCATCCGACGAGGTGCGCGCATTCGCGGTGATCGATCTGGCAACGGGGAAATCGGCTCTGGACGGGCCCATGATTAAAGCGGGGCGGGTCGATCAGTGGAAAGACTGGTTCTTCTGGACCGCGGATATTTCGTCGCTGCGCACCGAAGGAAACTATGTTGTGCAATGCGCGACCAGCGCCGGTCCGCTTCGGTCCTGGCCGTTTGTCGTTCAGAACGATCTGCTGGAACGCAACACGCTCTCCAATGTGATCTACTATTTCAAAGGGCAGCGCTGCTCGGGGCTGTTGGACAAAGCCGACCGCAATTTGCCGTTCGACGGCGCGCCCGGGACGGCCGACGTCCATGGCGGCTGGTATGACGCCACCGGCGATTACGGCAAGCATCTTTCCCACCTCTCCGCTTCCACATATTTCAATCCGCAGCAAATCCCGTTCACGGACTGGGCGCTGTTCAAGGCATGCGCGTTGCTCGATCGGCGCGACACACCGCCGAACCAGAATTTCCGGCAATACAAGCGCCGGCTTCTCGATGAAGCGACGTACGGCGCCGATTACCTTGTGCGCGTCAAGAACCCGGAGGGATCCTTCTACCGCTCGGTGGATGCACCATTCGACGAGAAGGCGGCGCAGGACCGGCGTATCGCGAAGGAACTCAAGACCTACGTGATCAAGACGGACGAGCTTGCAAACACTCGCGACGTCGGCGACATCACCGCGATCTCGCCGCGCTTCCGCTACGAGGTCGGTTATCGCAACGGCGGGGGTGTGGCGATCGCCGCACTGGCGCTGGCTAGCACTTTTAACGTGTCCGGCGATTTCACCAATGCGCGCTATCTCCAGGCCGCGCGCGAGGCATTCGACTTCCTGCAGAAACACAATCTGCAGTACACCAACGATGGCCGGGAGAACATCGTCGATGATTACTGCGTGCTCCTGGCGGCGACGGAGTTAAACCGGGCGACGCAGGCTGCAGAATATAAAGAGCAAGCCGATCGTCGCGCCGCCAACCTGATGGCGCGGCTGATTTCGCGCAGCGGGCATGCGGATTACTGGCGGGCGGACGAGGGGGACCGCCCATTTTTTCATGCCGCCGACGCCGGAATGCCCGTGCTTAGCCTGTTGAATTATTATCCGATCGCCGATCCGCGCACGCAGGTACGAGTGCTGGAGACGGTTAGAAAATCGATGGAGGGCGAGCTGGCAATCACCGGGGAAGTGAATAATCCCTTCGGTTACGCCCGCCAGTGTGTGCAAAGCACAAACGGATCGCGTCGCAGCGCATTTTTCTTTCCCCATGACACCGAAGCTGCGCCCTGGTGGCAGGGCGAGAATGCGCGGCTGGCATCGCTGGCGGCCACCGCACGCATGACGGCGGAATATTTTCCCGATGATCCGGCCTTTCAGAAAAAACTCCGCACTTACGCGTGGAACCAGCTCAACTGGATCCTGGGATTAAACCCTTACGACGTCTGCATGCTGCAGGGGAGCGGGCACCGAAACACGCCGTACACGTTCTTGAGCTCCTATGAATATACCGCCGCGCCAGGTGGAATCTGCAACGGAATCACCGGCGGGTTGGAGAACCCGGACGACATCGATTTTGGATTGGGCTTCGCCCAGACTCAGCGCGACGATGACTGGCGTTGGGTGGAACAATGGCTGCCACACGCTACCTGGTATCTGCTGGCGGTGTCATTCAACCATTAACGGCCGATCTATGATCTACTTCAAATCTCTTTGCGTCTGTGGAATTCTTGCGTTGTGCGGCTGCGCCGCAGGTGTTTCCTCTTCGCCCGGCCCGGAACCACAGCCATCATTCAATGTGCTGGTCGTCACATCCAAAGCAAAAGACCATTTGAAGATGATCGCCGCCGCCACGCCGATGTTGAAGATGATGGCGACGGATAACAATTTCAACGTGGATATCAGCAACGATGATACGGTGATCAATGACTCCAACCTGGCGCACTACCAGGTCTTCGTGCAGTTGCAGGAAGCGCCGTTCGACATGACGACGGACGAGCAGGCGGCGCTGCAGCGGTTCATCGAGCAGGGCCACGGCTGGGTGGGCATTCACGCCGCCGGCCTGACCGGGCGGCAATTTCTCAACCCCGGCATGACCTACTGGACCTGGTTCGAAACGTTCCTGGGCGGTGTGATTTATTCTCCGCACCCGCGCTACCAGCAGGGGACGCTGGTCATCGAAGATCACCATCACCCGGTCACGAAAAATCTGCCGGACAAGATGGTGATCTCGGATGAGTGGTATGAATTCAACGAAAGTCCCCGCCCACGCGTTCATGTGCTGGCGCATGCCGATGAATCAACCTACACCCAGAACAAACCGATGGGCGATCATCCGATGATCTGGATCAACGAGAACTATCGGCGGATGGTGTATATCGCCATCGGGCACGATCAATCCCTGTGCGTGAACCGTGATTTCCAGGTGCTGGTGCGCGACGCCATTCTCTGGGCGAACACACGCTGATCGGCGCGGGAGCAAAAGCCATGCACCGGTTCGTATTTCTTTGGATTGCTCTGGCGCTGTGCGGCTGTCAATCGAGCAGTCCCAGGACCGCGACGGACCCACCGCCGTTCCACGTGCTGGCCATCGCCGAAATCACCGGGATACACGCCCCTTTCGTCGCCGCCGCCAAGGTCTGGCTGGCGGACCAGGCGGCCCGGGAGAATTTCACCGTCGATTATGTCCAGGATCCGCAGCGGATCAACGACGAGTTTCTCTCACACTATCAGCTCATCCTGCAATTGAACTATCCACCGTATCGCTGGAGCCCAACGGCGATGCGGGCATTTCAGAAATTTATGGTGCAAGGCCGCGGTGGATGGGTCGGGCTGCATCATGCATCGCTGATCGGGGATTTCGACGGCTTTCATCCCTGGCCGTGGTACCAGGATTTCATGGGCGGGATCACCTGGAAGGATTTTATCCCCAAATTCGCTTCGGGAAAGGTGATCGTCGAGGACGCGAATCACCCGGTCATGAAGGGCGTTCCCCCTTCCTTCATCATCAAGCTGGAAGAGTGGTACACCTATGACAAAAGTCCGCGGCCCAACGTCCACGTGATCGCCAGCGTGGATGAGTCGTCATACGTGCCCAACGGCCCGGTGAAGATGGGGGATCATCCGGTCATCTGGTCCAGCGATCGGGTGAAGGCGCGCAATGTCTACATCTTCATGGGCCATTCACGGGTTCTGTTTGATGATGACGTGTACAAAACGATTCTGCACAACGCGATCCTCTGGGCCGCCGGACGCAACTGATTGGGGAAACAAGAATGCTTCGCACCATGCTCGCTGGCCTGTTCCTGCTTGCGGGTTTAAACGCCTGCAGCTCAGATCCATCGCCAAATCAGAAGCCGCAGGCGCAGACCAGGCCCGCGTTCAGGGCGCTGGCGTTTTACAATATGCACATGGAGCCGGACCACGTCTCCTTTGCCGTTTACGCTCTCAATTATTTCGGCCGACTGGCCAGGGAAAAGAATTTCACATTCGACTCCACGCAGGACTGGTCGCAGCTCAATTCCGACAACCTGCGAAATTACCAGGTGGTGGTCTGGCTGGACGATCAGCCCAGGGCGCCGGCGCAACGCAACGCATTCGTGCGATTTATGGAGAACGGCGGCGCGTGGCTTGGCTTCCATGTTGCCGGCTACAACGATCGAAATACGCACTGGCCATGGTTCGTGCAATTCATGGGCGGGGCCGTGTTCAATCGCAACAACTGGCCGCCCATGCCCGCGAAATTAACCGTGGATACGCACGATCACCCGGTCACCCATCGTCTTCCCGACAGCTTCATCGCCCCCACGAACGAGTGGTACCAATGGCTTCCCAGCCCGCGCCAGAGCAAGGACGTGCGCGTGCTGGTCACGCTCGACCCATCCAACTATCCCCTGGGAAAAAAGGACCTGCTCACCGACGGCGACACGCCGGTCGTCTGGACGAACACGCGATACAGAATGGTCTACATGAACCAGGGCCACATCTACCACGTCTTCGAGAGCCCGATCCAGAACCAGATGTACGACGACGCGATCATGTGGCTGGGAACGGGAAAGTAAAGTTGATTCGGAGCACCAGCAACCTCATCCAATCATTTTGAAGTAACAGCTTGCCGTACGCGTTCGTGAATTGAGCCATTCTGTCGCGTTCAACCTTATTGCATGATGGCACGCTGATGAATTGCCAATCATCACGCCATAGGTATGCCATTTGATATCCATGATTTCACCTCTCTGTCATCGTCCATCTTGTGATGACGTGCCAAGGGCGGCCCCCTTTTGAAAGGTGAATATGAATCAACAAAAAATGTCGGCGACGAGGACGAACGACCCGGCCGCAAATCCTGATCCCATCACGAAAGCTCCAGGAGCGCATCCCGTTGGCACGGGCATCGGCGCCGCAGCCGGTGGTGCTGCGGGCGTCGGAGGCGCGATCGCCGCCGGCGCAGCTATGGGAACCTTGGGCGGTCCCGTTGGTACCGCAGTCGGTGCCGTGGTAGGCGCAGTAGCGGGTGGCTTAATAGGCAAGGGGATCGCCGAAAGCGTGAACCCGTCCGTTGAGCACGAATATTGGCGGAACAATTATGCGTCGCGTCCTTATGCAACGCCGGGGTCGAAATACGAAGAATACGGCCCAGCCTATCAATATGGTTGGGAATCCCGCGCCCATCATTCAGATGAAAGTTTTGACGACGTCGAATAGTCGCTCGGGAACGACTGGGAGTCTGCCAAAGGCAAGTCGAAATTGAACTGGGATCAAGCGAAGCCCGCCGCGCGCGATGCCTGGGATCGCATTGGCGCCGACGAGGAGTAGCCTCGAAACTTTACGTGTTCCTCATCCGATCGACCTCAGCTGGGTACTGGTTAAGTCCAGGACAGCTGAGGAATGTTTTTGGGCTTGGAACGAACCTCTAGACACGCGAACACCGGCGGAATCATCGGCGCTGCGTTCAATTCGCAAAATGTTGAATCCTCAGCCAGTGACTCAATTCGCTCGTCCACGGCAGCAGCGCCGCTGGTGCGGTGGTGGCCGGGTCGTAGCCGTGCACACCCAGCCCCTGTCCGTGCGGGCCGTGGGGATAAATGTGAATCTCGAATGGAATCTTGTGCGCCGCCAGCGCCTCGGCGAATAGCAGCGAATTCTGCACCGGGACGATTTGATCGTCGGCGGTGGCCCATATGAAGCAGGGCGGGGTGGCGGCCGTTACCTGTAGCTCGTTGGATAATAGTTCCACAAGCTTCGGATCGGGATGATCTCCCAAAAGATTTTGCTTCGAGCCGGCGTGCGTCAGCGGACCCATGGTGATCACCGGATAGCACAGCACACCCAGGTCGGGGCGCGAGCTGATTCGCTCGATCGGGTCGGCGGCGTCCGATTGGCCGGCGTCGAAATGGGTCATCGCGGTCGATGCCAGGTGCCCGCCGGCGGATGAGCCCATCACACCGATCCTGCCGGGGTCGATGTTCCATTGCGCGGCGCGGAAGCGCGCCGTGCGGATGGCACGCTGGATGTCCTTAAGGATCACCGGGTATCGATATCCAGCCGCTCCAAGCCGATATTTCAGCACCAGCCCCGCGATCCCCAGCTGGTTGAGCCAGAGCGCATAATCCTTGCCCTCGTGCGGCGCCAGGTGTTGATATGCCCCGCCCGGACAGATGATCATCGCGGCTCCCGTCGCCGCGGTGGCGGGGGGCAGGAACAGCGAGAGCGTCGGCACATCCTTCTCCCGGTCGCTGCCCAGCGCGCCGGGAGCGGGGACGGGCCACAGCGGGATGATTGCCGACGGCTCGGTCGATGCGGGTTTATTCATCGTCGACTGGGCCATAGCCGCGGCGCCGATCAGGATAACCGGCATCAGTGCGCCCAATGCATTCCGTTTCAAGGCTGACCTTTCCGGGCGTCGTACAGTGCCGCCAGCATCGCCGGTGGCAGCGCGCCGTTCCAGATCGTCAGCTGATGAATCTCCCCATCGAAAACATTCTTGTATGTCCACGGATCGGTCGGCGCGAAGCGTACTGTCGAATCACCATCATCGCTTAGAACGATCGCGCCCTGCCCAGCCGGCCAGCCGTCCTTGTAGAGACGCAACACGTGCCCGTCGTAGGTTGCGCTGAGCATCTGCCAGCGGCCGATGGCGATGGGGGTCGATGTGCTGACATCCTGCCCGCGGCTCCAGAAATGCAGTCCGGTGGAGAAGTTGGCCAGGTATCGGCCGGCGCCCTCCTGGATATCATCAGCGCGTCCGAAGCCAGCGAGGATCGTGCGATTGGGAATTTTCTTCGCCGGGCGGCAGAAACAATTCAGTGTCCAGGCGTCGGCGGCTCTCGTGGGCAAACCAGCCATCTTGATCTGCTGCTGGCCGGCAAGATCATTGGGTTGGGTGTAGAGCGGCGACAGTTGCTCCACATGCACCGGTTCAGGCTTGATATGGTTCCCCGTCGGCGAGCGATCGCGCACACCGTTGACCGTCAGCGACAGGGTGCCCGCGCCGGGCGGTTGGTCCACCGTCAACACCAGCGATCGGCCGTCGCCGCTCAGCTTCGCAGCCTGCACGGTCAGCGCCGGATCGAAATGGAATTGCTTGACATCACCGGTCGAATCTTGCCGTAGCGGCTTGGAGAAGGAAATGCTGACACACGGCAGGCCCTGGACGGCCACGGCCGACGTGACACGCGGCGGCGTCACGTCGTTCACATTTAATTGCGCGCTGGCCAGCGGTCCGGACCGGCCGGATGCATCGATGTAACAAGCCTTGATCGTCGCCGCGGCATCCAGATCGAACGGGCCGTCGTAGACAGGAGACGCACTGGTGGGACGACTGCCGTCGGTCGTGTAATGCAGTTGGGAGGCGTTCCAGAACAGCGGATGGTCGAAGCTGACGGTGATGGCATCGTCGAACTTTCCGCCCGAAGGTGAGATGGTCGGCTCGCCCAGCGCATCGGGGCGCGGAACAGTATCGTACATCGGCGCCGCCGCCACGGTTGCATCGTGCGATCCGCTCGACGCCGTCAGTGCGAAGATCCGCACCTTGGGATTATTCGGCAGCGTCAGCGTTGTCGCCGCGCCGGGCGCATCCAGCGTGTAATGGAACAGGTAGCAGTACTGATAATACTCATTGTCCGCGTTTGAATTGTGTCGGTGGTTGGAATACCACGCGACCTGCGCCGGCTTGATAAACGCCGGCTCCAATCCCACGCAGGTGTTGTTCGATTGATAATCGACCTCCGGGCTGGGCTTCTGCCAGAGTCGCCGGTCCCACTGGCCAATGCGCGAATTCCATTGCTCGATCGTGCAATCGATCGCCCTGTCGCCGAGCTTGAACTGCACCGGCTGATCCGCATCCACGGCGGCCGCCAGGATTTGCACGCGATCGCAGGCCGGCAGCGCGATCTGCTGGCCGCGGCAGGTCAGGGCATTTTTCCCTTCCGGCGGCCCGAGGCGGAAATCGATGCTATCCATCGTCAACGATGGTGAAAGCTCCTCGGCGGGATAGGTCTCGTCCTGCTCGTCGAACGCGGCGTGATTCACTGCGCCGGCGTCGCTGGCGGCCGCTAGATCAAAATTCAGGTCGATCGGCTGGCCATGCGGCGCCGCCAGCTTCGCGGGCGGCTCGGCGAGCTTCAATGCGAATGCCCGGTATGCGAAAGGTCCCAGGTCCACGAGCAGCCGGCCATTGTCCAGCTTCGCCTGGCCGACAGTTTTCTCCTGGCCGTTCACTTCGCGGGCGGCCACGATCGGCGCCGCGGCGCTAATGTGCACGCCCGGCTCGGCCGTGCCGTCCAACTCGCGCAGGCGAATCACGATGTCGTCGCCATCCTCGGCTTTCTTGATGGCGGTGATCGCCACGCGCGGTGAATCGATCGACAGCAGCGAGAAGCTTCGTCCCAGCGGCCCGCCGTGCGCGGGGGCGGTGAACGTTATCAGCGGCTGATTCAGTTGCTCGGCCATGCGAGGCACGTCGCCGCCGCGCCAGTCGCCGCTGTGCGGACAGAGCGCGTAGGTGATGCGGTGTCGTCCGAAATCCTGTGTGGCCTGGTCCTGGTAGTTGTCGCGCACGCCGGGCGTGAACAGCAGCGTCAGGCGCATCGTGCGATCATCCGGCTTGTCGGAGCCATATTTGCCGTTGTTCAGCACCGCGACACCGTAATCGCCCGAAGCATCGGTCAGATCGAACCACTGGTGCTGCGGGACTTCGAATTTCCGCTCGTTGTTGTTGCCGCGCTGGATGGCGCCGACCTGGCTGTCATACGTCGCCAACGGGTTGGACACCGAAAGGGGGAACGATGCCTTGAGGCTGGATTCGGGCGTTTGCCAGTCGACGGTGGAGACGATCTGCACGCGATTGCCGGCGTCGCCGTCCGCCAACTTTATCTGCTGGACGAATCGTGAGCCTTGCCCTTCGCGCGTCACCTCCAGCGCGACGCGGCACGGGCCGGATTCAACGATGCGCACGGCGGCCGGGCCTTCGACATAGGCGCGCGGCGGCTTCTGGCGGTCGGCCCAATCCATGTTCCAGGCCGGGTATTGCAGCGGCTTCTCATGCAGGAACGCCAGCCGCGCGGGCGCGCTCAGCGCTTCGCGGTTGTTCGCCTTGTCGAAAATCGAAGCGATGTCCCCGTTGCCGTTGAGCGTCACGCGGAAACGCGAATTTTCCAGGGAATTTTCCGAAATCCTGAGATTGCCCGGCTGCGACTGCGGGTGCGTCAGGGGCTGCACCTCATAGCTGGCAAAGCCGACGGCGGGGACGTCGGCCAGAAACTGCACCGTCAATGTCGTGCCGTCGCGCTGCACCTGAGACGGGACGGGTTTCCCATCCGGCCCGACCACGCGAACATCGGCGGGGACGGCGTCGGCGGATGAATAGGTGAGATTCGCCGTCGCCACGTCCTGCCGGCGGAACGACAGCGGGTTAAAAACCACCACGCAGGTCCCCTGACCTTGCGTGTCCATCCCACCGATCACCGCGGCGCTGGCATCCTGCGCGACGGCGGCGAACTGGTTGAGCGCGAGCAGCTCGTCATTCCAGATGAAATCGTACGCTGCCGGCATGGCGGTGCCGGCCATCATGTCGTGCATCTGCGAACCCAGCACGAGGAACCAGGCGTTGTACAGGCGCTGCGCCGGATACGTCGCCGCGCCCAGCCAGTCAGCGGCGACGGAGGCGCGCTCGGCATCATCGGCCAGCAATTCATTCTCCCGGTTGCACCGCTTCATGAACGCCTGTGATGTGATCGACCCGGCCGAGTGATTGGTCAGCAGCAGATCACCCTTGTAGGTGGGCAGGCGCTGCGCCTGTTCATCGGTGATGTCATCGAACATCTGGTAGGAACTGGAAGGGATGACGTGCACCGGCCCGCCGCCGCTGACGCTCTGTTCCAGCGATTTGACCGAGCTTTCTTTGGGCGCGCCGCCGCGATCGCCGGTGCCGTAGTAGTGAAAATCGACGTAAAGCCCCGATGCCTGGCCCGTTTCGTCGATCCGCTTGAGAAAGTTGTCGCTGTGACTCAAGTCGCCGTTGATCTCTCCGACATACGCGCCCGGGTCCAGGGCGGCGATGATGCGCCGTCCATCGGGGCCTTCCCACGTGCCGACCTTGAACGGAATACCCACGGCCGATCCCCACGAAAGCTTCTGCGTGGAAAAGCCGCGCAGGCCGCAATGGGCCAGGATCGTCGGCAACCCCGCCTGGAAGCCGAAGGTGTCGGGCAGCATGAAATCGTCGCTGGGCCTGCCCAGTTCCTTGCGGAAGAATTCGTTGCCGTAAAGTATCTGTCGCACCAGCGATTCGGCGGAGGGGGAGTTGGCGTCGCACTCATCGACGGCGCTGCCGCAGGGAAACCAGCGGCCCGCCTTCACCCATTCCCGCACGCGGGCAAAATCGCGCGGGAAATATTC
>Ga0182024_10003513_pt1 | contig 37191 bp, 32 predicted proteins | sample P32metaG_FD_120480 | JGI IMG/M metagenome (GOLD analysis project Ga0182024, IMG submission 120480) | Permafrost microbial communities from Stordalen Mire, Sweden - P3-2 metaG (Illumina Assembly) | ecosystem: Environmental > Terrestrial > Soil > Wetlands > Permafrost | place: Sweden: Stordalen...
CCTGTGCCCTCATGTCGCCACCCTGTCGCGCACCCGCTGAAGCGGATCGAAGAGGTATTCCGAGAGATCGCCCGAGGGTTCGAGCAAATGCCTTACTACCCTACTGTGAAAAGCCTTCCGCGCGTACTCTTTGAGAAGCACAATTCCTTTCGTAATCGGGGCAGCTTCACCCAGAGCGTCGAGAATACCCACGGCATCGGGGACGGAAGCACATTGTCGCAATAGGTTCGGAAGAAATTTCTGCACTGCTGCTGGAGAGAGCAATTGTGGAACCAAAGATTTTGTTGGGGTTGAGGCTGCGGGCGGAGGCGAGTGCCAGATCGGTTCCCGAACTGGCGCGCGCGACGATTCAGATTCTCGAAATGGAAAACTTCCGGACCTCGGATTACCCTGGCCAGCAGCGTGGCCTAGGAATCGTTAAGATGGTGGTCGCAGGAAGAACGAATCATGCGAATCGACGCTCTGAGTCGCACTCCCCTTCAACAGGGCGCGGAAAAGTCCGGGCCATCCGCTCCACAGACGCCGCTGGACAAAGAGACGGCCGCCGGATCGGACCACGCGGCAATCTCTGCGCTGGCGCAATCGCTTGCAACCCCGAATGCGGACCGGGTGGAACAACTTCGTTTGCAAGTTCAGTCGGGACAATACGATGTTTCGGCCGAAACGCTCGCGGCTGCAGTCATTGACGCGCACCTGAAAGACTGAGGAAGAATCCGGGCGGCTACGCCAGGTTCAGGACCTTGAGAGTGGTCCCCTTATCGGCTTCGATTTTCTTTTGCAGCAGCATGATCGCGTAGATGAGCTGCTCGGGGCGCGGAGGGCATCCGGGGACATACACGTCCACGGGGATCACCTGGTTTACCGGGATCAACGCGTAGTTGCTGAAGACTCCGGTGGATGTAGCGCAAGCGCCCATGGAGATCACCCACTTGGGTTCGGGCATCTGTTCGTACAAACGGCGGATGACGGGCGCCATTTTGTTCGAAACCCGCCCGGCGATGATCATCAGATCGGACTGGCGCGGCGACCCGCGCATCACCTCGGCGCCGAAGCGCGAAATGTCGAAACGCGACCCGATCATCGACATCATTTCGATGGCGCAGCAAGCCAGGCCAAACGACATCGGCCAGATGGAATTCTTCCGGCCCCAATTGATCGCTTTGCCGATGGTGGTGGTGACGATGCCCTCCGGAACGCTGGCGGCATCCTCATTATCGATGCGCGCGAAAAGCTCGCTCGGAAGACTTGGTTGAAACTTAGGCTCGCGATCCACGATCCTATTATCACATGGAGCAACCGGACGGCACGGCTCAGGATCAACCAGGTCTCCCGGACCAACTTGAGATCGAGGAAGCCGCCCGCGCCTGGGGCATCGAGACCGATTACTGGGATATCTGGGGCAAGCAGCATCACGCTTCACAGGAGCTGGAGACCGCGATTCTCAAATCGATGGGCGTCGATCTGAGTTCCAAAGCGTCACTGCACCAGGCGATCGAGCGCCGCCAACAGCGCCAGTGGCGCTCGCCCTTAGCTCCGACGATTTTTCTCGCCGCCGGAGTGCCGCACGAAGTCCCGGTTTCGCTGCCCGCCACGCGCGCCGATTCTGCTGCAACTCTCCGCATTCGGATGGAAGACGGAAGTAGCGTTCAGCTGGAGATTGCACTTGGCGAGATCCCAGCCGGCGATGTCGTGGAACTGGATGGCCAGCCCCTAGTGAGCAAGCTAATTCGTCTGCCCGACGATCTTCCCCTGGGCTATCACGAGATGACGCTCGAGATGGCCGGTGAAAGCTCACGGCCTTCGCGGCTGATCGTCTGCCCGAGCCGCGCCTTTGAGCCAGCGTGGCTCGGGACCCGCCGCGCCGCCGGGCTGGCCATCAGCCTCTATGGATTGCGTTCCCAACGGAACTGGGGATGCGGCGACACCACCGATCTAAGAGCATTGACGGACTGGGTGGCCGAGCGCACCGGGACCAGCTTCATCGCCCTGAACCCGCTGCACGCGATTGCCAATCGCGAACCCTACAACACCAGCCCGTACCTGCCCAACTCCATCTTCTATCGCAATCCGATTTACCTGGATATCGAAGCCATCCCCGACTTCGCCGCTTCCCCGCGAGCCGTGGCGTTGTTCCAGTCGGCGGGAGTGCAGAAGGAGATCGCCACGCTGCGCGACGCCGAACTGGTGGAGTACGAGCGCGTGTATTCTTTGAAGCTTCGTTTCCTGAAATTGCTGTTCCAGGCGTTTCTGAATGAATGGCGCGATAACACGCCGCGCGCGGACGAGCTGAAGCGATATATCGAGCGCGAGGGCGACCTGCTGCATCGCTTCGCGGTCCACTCGGCGCTGGATCGGGCGATTCATAAGGAGTGCCCGGATATCTGGAACTGGACCGGCTGGCCGGAGCAATACCAGGATCCCGAATCCGCCGCCACGCGGGAATTCGCTCGAAAACACTGGCACAGTGTTCTGTTTTTCAAATACATCCAGTGGCAGCTCGATGTGCAGCTCGCCGGCGCTCAGCAACACGCCATCGAGCGAGGTCTGAGCGTGGGTCTCTATCACGACCTGGCGCTGGCCACCGACCGGTTCGGTTCCGATCTTTGGGCGCATCGCGAATTCTTCGTTGCGGGCTGCCGGGTGGGCGCGCCGCCCGACGGCTTTTCGCCCAAAGGACAGGATTGGGGCTTTCCGCCGCCCAATTCGGACCGCCACGTGGACGACGGCTATGGCCGGTTTGCCGAGTCCATCCGCAAAAACTGCCAGCACGGCGGAGCGTTGCGCATCGATCATGTCATGCGCTTTTTTCGCCTGTACTGGATTCCAGACGGCATGGAAGCGACCGAAGGCACGTATGTGCGCGACCGCTTCGAGGCGCTGCTTTCGATTCTGGCGCTGGAGAGCGTGCGCAATCGGGTGATCGTCATTGGCGAGGACTTGGGCACGGTCCCCGACGAAGCGCGCGAGGTGCTGCATCGATTCGGAATCCTGAGCTATCGCTTGCTGTACTTCGAACAGGACAACAACGGCCGATTCCGTGCGCCGCAAGATTATCCACGCGACGCGCTGGTATCGGCGACCACGCACGACCTTCCGACGCTGGCGGGCTTCTGGACCGGCCGCGACATCGACGCGCGCCGCGAGGCGGGGTTGCTGACCGACGAAGCCGCATACCAGAGCATGCGCGCCGACCGGGCGCGAGAGAAACAAAAGCTGCTCGATCTGCTCAACGATCTGAAGCTGCTGCCCGACTGGTTCCCGCGCGATCAAGCGCAGGTTCCCGAGCTGGCCGGCGAGCTGCACAACGCCATCGTCGGCTTTCTCGCGTCCACACCGTCGAAGCTCATGGTGCTGAATCAGGAAGACCTGCTGAAGCAGGTGGAACAGCAGAACCTGCCGGGTAGCACGGCGGAGTATCCCAACTGGCGCAGAAAAATGAAGTGTACGGTGGAGGAGCTGTGGACTTCGGGTGAGATTCGAGATTTTGCGTTAATGTTTCGTTCCTGGCTGGACAAAACGGGGCGGTTGAACGCGGCGGAATAAGGTGGGACGCTCGCTCCCTATGGTCGCGGCTCGGAATCCGCACTGTGCGTCCACAGCCTCTTACGGAGCCGCGACCGGAGGAAGCGGTATTATCCAGGCTAGGCGAAGTAGTCTTTTACCTTGTCGAGCAGGCCCTTTTCGTGCGGCTCGTTTTCTTCCGGCAGCGTCTCGCGAAGCTGCTCGAAGAGCTTGCGCTGCTCGCGGGTCAGTTTGCCTGGGACCTTCACGTCCACCTGCACGTACAGGTCGCCCCGCCCGCTGCCCTGTAAGCGCGGCACTCCAAGATTCTTCAGACGGATGCGCGAACCGGTCTGAATGCCCTCGGGGACTTTCACCTGCTCCAGACCGTCGAAGGTCAGCAAGTTAATCTGCGTTCCGAGTACGGCTTGCGCCACGTTAATGGGCACGGTGCAAAGCAGATCGTCTCCTTGCCGCTCGAAAATCGGATGCTCTTTCACCTTGACGACGACATACAGGTCGCCCGCCGGACCGCCATTAAAGCCCGACTGGCCTTCGTTCGCCAGCTTCAGATGAGTCCCTGAATCGACGCCCGCGGGAATGGTGACCTTCAGCTTGCGCTCGGTCCGAACCTGACGCTCACCCCGGCACTGGGTGCAGGGCCGCCGCACGATCTGGCCGCGTCCTCCACACTGTGAACAGCTTCGGCGAATCTGCAGGAAGCTCTGCTGATACACCACTTCGCCCCGCCCGTGGCACATGGGGCAGGACACCAGGCCATCCACTTTCTCGGCTCCGGTACCCTGGCAGCGCGAACACAGATCCATGCGCGGCACCTGAATCTCGACGCTCAACCCGCGGATCGCATCTTCGAGCGACATTTCCAGGTCATACCGAAGATCCTCGCCGCGTTGCGCGCGGCTGCGTCCGCCGGCGCCCCTACGCCCGGCGCCGCCAAACAGGTCGCCAAAGCCGAACAGATCGCCGAGAATGTCGCCGAAGTCGGTGAAGGTGGACGGATCGAAGCCTTGGGCCCCCATCCCCTGCAGTCCTTGATGGCCATAACGGTCATAGGCGGCGCGCTTCTGAGGATCGCTCAGGACGCTATAGGCCTCGGCGGCCTCCTTGAACCTCTCTTCGGCGTCCTGATCGTTGGGATTCCGGTCCGGGTGGTACTTCAGCGCCAATTTGCGGTAGGCGCTCTTTAGCCCAGCGTCATCGCACTCACGGCTCACACTCAGGATTTCGTAATAATCGCGTTTGGTGGCGTTCATTTCTTGGTTACCGCAACCTTCACCATGGCCGGCCGCAGGAGGCGCCCGCGAAAATTGTACCCTGGCTGGTACTCGTCGAGAATGGTTTGTTCTTCAACGTCGCCAGTTTCCACCATGTCGACCGCATGATGGATGTGGGGATCGAACTTCTGCCCCTTCGTTGTAATCGTCTCTAATCCCAACTTCTTTAGCGCGTCCGCAAGATGCTGGTAAATCAAGTCCATGCCGCGCGCATACACTTTGTCGGCGGTGTGAGTCTTCAGCGCCCGCTCGAAATCGTCCAGAATCGGCAGAATAGCGCGCACGCTGTCGGAGTGCGCGAATTCCAGCACTTCCGACTTCTCCCGCTCGGCCCGTTTGCGAAAATTGTCAAACTCGGCCTGGCGGCGCCTCAGGAGCACCACTAATTCGTTCTTTTCCTCGAGCAACCGATCGCGCTCGGCGGTGACCGCGTCCACGGGATCCGCCGCTCCGTTTTCGCCCGTGGCCGTTGTGCTCTCACCGGCGTCAACAGTAGGTTCCTTCATATCCATACTTCTAGTTTATAGTTTTGCCGGTTTCGAGGCTTGGATGGCGGCGAAAATACTAAACCGGCAAGCTTCTGAACGCCTGCCCAACATGATACACCGCGGACATGGCTTTTCCGTAGTTCATGCGCATGGGACCGAGCACGGCAATCTTGGCCGAGAGGCCGCCCGCGAGTGTAATGCAAACTCCGATGAGCGAGAGCTCCCGCATGCTGGGATGCACGTCGGCCAGCCCGACATGAACGGCCACCTCGCCCGCGGGTTGCTCCAGGAAGCGGTCCAGCAACTGCAAGATTCGCTTCTTCTCCTCAAGGGTATGGAAAAGCTCGCGCAGCTTTTCGCGCGTCAGGTGCAGGTCCAGCCCCACCAGGTTGCTGGCGCCCTCCAAATGAATTTCGGGCGACGTTTCGATATCCAGCAGGCCCTTGGCGTATAGTTCGTTGAGCCGTCTCAAAATGGCGTCGTAGGCGGCGCTCTGCTGTTCCAAGCGCCGGTGGAGCTCGGCATGGATCTCCGACAGCATCCAGCCGCTGAAATTGCGATTGATGTAATTGCGGATGGAAGCCAGCTCGTCATGGGAGACGTTTTCATCCACCGCAACCACGCGATTGCGGACCATGCGGTCGCGCGTCACTACAATCATCAGCACCCGCCGATCCGCCAGTGCGATCAATTCGATCTGATGCAGCGTCTGGCTGGAAGCTGGGATGGCGGCTGTGATGCCCACGCTGTTCGTCATCTCCGTCAGCATATGAGACGACCGTTCCACGCGCTTTTCCATGGTGGTGAGCTGGCTCAACTCAGCCCGGACGCGCTGTAACTCTGTGACAAGCACGCGGCCACGCGTGAGCGACTGCACGTAACTTCGAAACGCCTTTTCGGTGGGGATGCGCCCAGCCGACGTGTGGGGCTGCGAAAGATAGCCGTTTTCGTAAAGATCGGCCATTACATTGCGAATGGTGGCCGCGCTCAGATCCTCACCGCTCTGCTTGGCGATAGTGCGCGAGGCTACAGGTTCGCCGGTCTGAATGTACGACTCGACGATGGAATGCAGCACGTCCTGTTCGCGATGAGTCATTTATTACAAACGCTGCGGCCAGCCCCTACTGATTTGATTATAAAAGGCTTGACGCCGTTGGTCAAGCACTTGCTGCGGATTTCCGCAACGCCAGGATGCGGGGCGCCCGGCTTTTGGGACTGTCGAGGCTGAAAGATCGGGCATCGCCGAGTTGATCCCGCACAAAATTCTCTGTGCGCGTGACTGCCTCTTCGAGGGCCTTATCTTTCTTGACGAACTTGACCAAAGGTACCCAAACGATTGATTCGGTTGGCTGGTCGTATTCCCAGAGACCAACCAGGCGGCCGCGATCCACGATGGCGTGGCTGGCAAGGCCGGTCAGCGAGCCGAGGTCTTTCTCGCGCCGCAGGATGAACATCGAATCGATGCTGCCAAGAAGGGAGTAGCACGGGTCCTTCGGCGGTTTGAAGGCATCGAACCTGGCGCGATCGCCGGGCAGGAAAGAGCGCAGATCGCCGGGGGCGACTTCGATGTGCTCCAGCTTCAGCGGATCGAGAGCAGCCTTCGTTGCCTTGGCGCCGAGGCCGGAGAAAGCTTGAAAATCGGCAGCCGACGCCGGTCCGATCCAAGCGAAGTATTTTCGCGCGAGTTCGGTGTGAACCTGCTCCGGCGACAGTTTGAAGCTGCGTAATGGGTTCGGACGCCAGAGCGCATATCGATAGCGCTGTTGATCGAAACGTCCGTTGGTGGGAACGCGCCGGATATCGCCCGAAGCCTGGAGCTTCTCCAGCGCGACCGGGAGCGTGGTGGTGAGCCCTTTCTTCTTGCCCTCGGGGCCGAGGTTGCGAACGGCTTTTCCGGTGGCTTCGCGCAGTCCGTCGGGATCGGGCGGGCCCTTCTCAAGGGCGGTGACGACGGCATCACAAAGCTGGTCGATCTCTTTTTCGGCGACTCCCAGTTTAGCGGCGGTTTTCATCTCGCCATCGAACTGTTGCCCGGCCGCAAGCGCCAGCGCAAAGTCGGACGCGGGAAGAACGTGGGTGCAACCGCGAGCGCTGGGCAGCTCATAGATGTGGAGTTTGGCGGCGTCGGCGTCGGCCTGCTCGCGAGTAATTCCGGCGCGCGAAAACAGCGTCAGATACGGCGAAACTCCACCCACTGAGCGAGCCCAGCCTGCGCGCTGCAAAATCTGAGCGGATGAACTGCCTTGGAGTGAACCGTCCAAGCCCTGACGGTGCGCGTACCAGGCGCGGAACTTCGATGGATCGTTCACCAGCGCTGCTCCGTGGCTGGCGAACAGCTCGATAGGTATCGGCTCTCACCTTCCATGCGGTCGAAAACCGATTGAACTGCTACGCGCCCAGGTCCAAACAAGCGCAGCCAATAATATCGATTGCTCCAGTTCGAAGAACCCAGACCGAAGCCCAGGCTGAAGCCTGTGCGAGGATGCTCGAAATGCAATTGCATCTGGACCGAAGGATCTTTGAAGATGAGCGCGGTGGGCTTCACTAAAATGGTTTGCCCCGGCGCGAGATCGCGCACGAATACGTTGCCGGAAGCATGCAGGAGCAAGAGCCCCGGCGCTTGCGGAGCCGAGAAGCGATCCATGAACATGCCGGCTGGATAGTGCGTTTCCTTGTCGTCGCCGGATTGCGTGGTGTACCAAACGTTGGTCGAGAACCAATCGTAGGCAACGTTGCTGGTGGCCAGCATGAACAGATGCTCGCGCACATCCACCTCTTCGCCCGGCTGCAACGGAAGCGCGATCATTTCGCCGGGTGCGTCGCGCGAGAACGCGATGTGGCCGGGGCCGCGGGCCTGCATCATGATGAGCGGCAGTCCGGCAAACATGCGTTTCCATCCCGAGGCTAGCGGCATGGTGGTGATGTTCAACTGCGGATCTTTCCACAAAAGGACGTGATGCGTGAAGTAGATGCTGTCTGAAGCCGCGAGGTTGACATCGGCCACCGGCACGTAAAGGCCTTCGATCTGGCAGAACGAATCGCCAAACTGGAGCTTGGCCATGTCCTTGCGGCCGGGAAGTTCGCCCCAGCCGGATTCGCTGCGGATTTGCGGAGCTCTGACGTTGGCGCCACAGCGCGGGCAGCTCAATTGAGCGGCGGAGATTTCGGCCCCGCACCAGGGGCACGTGGTTGGAGCCGCGGCCGAAGCTATGGGCGGCTGCGGTGCGCGAGGCGGCGGTTGCGCGGGCTGCGAATATTGAATGGGCGCCGCCACGGGCTGGACCGGTTCTGGTGCGGGCGCGCGCTGGACCCCGCTGCCGCAGGCGGTGCAGAAATTCGCGCTGTCCGGGACTGAGCTGCCACAATTGGTGCAGAACATAATTGATGTAGAGCAGATTGCCTATTCGGTGTGGTGATGGACGTACATGGACTGGATGCCGATACGTCCCGGTCCCGTCATCCGCGCGAGACTCATGTTGGTTCCTCCGAAAAATCCGGAGCTCAGTTGCTGGAACTCCACAGCCATGCTGACCGAGGAGTCTTTGTAGAGAAACGCGCCCGGCTCCACCATGATGCTTTCGCCGGCCTTGAGCTTGCGCTCGAACACGTTGCCGTAACCGTGCAGCAGAACCAGGCCTGGACTGCCAGTGGTGACGAAACGATCCATGAACATGCCCTGGCCGCCGAACAGAATATTGGTGAGACCTTTCACTCGCACGAAGGAATAATCGATCTGGTGCGAGCCTAGCACAAACGCGTGCTCGCGGACGTCGATCTCCATTCCGGGATGCAGTGGCAGCACCACCAACTCGCCGGTTGCATCGCGGGAGAAGGCGATCCGTCCCGGCCCGGTGGCGACGCTGATGATGAACGGCATGCCGGCGAAAGCGCGCTTGAGCCCGCCGGGCAACTGCAACACGCTTAAAGGAACGTTGTCGTCCTTCCACAGCATGATGTGGTGCTCGAAGAAGACCGAATCGTTCGCGCCCAGATGGATCTCTGCCACCGGAACAATCTCGCCTTCCACCTGGCAGGTGCTGGAGCTGAACGAAAACTCGGTCATATCGCGCAGCCGCGGAGCTTCGCGCCAGCCGGACTCGCTCACCAGGTTGCGAATATCCAGTGGAGCGCCGCACGCGCGGCAGGTGAGCGCGGTTTTCTCGTTCATGCCGGAGCACCACTGGCACTGGATGCGTTCGAGCGGCTCCGCGGTGAGGATTGTGTCGGGCATTTTCAGCGGCCCCCGCGATGCCGGTACCGGCCTCTGATCTCCGGCACGGTCTGCGCCGAGCGGGCTAGGTCGCCGTTTCCAAAAGTAGGAGGCACGAGAACGATTATCGCTAGAAAGTGACGGCTGTGTGGCGCACCCACTCTTGCGTGCCGTGTTGGCAATCGTGCCAACACCAGAACTCGTTCACACGAGTGTGAACGCTGCACGCGTGAGCGCGTGCGCCACAATGTACATGGCAGCGATTATCGCTAGAAAGGGACGGCTTCGCGAGTCTCGAGATATTGCTCGAAGTCGCGAAGCCCGGCGGGCGATCCGATTTCATAGAAGCGCTCGTACACCTGGAAGCCCGCGAGCCGGTCTTGGAGACTCAGATCGTGGAACAGCAGCGCGAGATCGGACTGCGTGAGATCGTCAAACAGATCGCGGCGGAAGCAGGAAAGCCCGTAGTCGATGTATTGCATGCCCGGCGCCGCTGCCTTGTCGTACAACATGATGCGACCCGGCTGGTAGATTACGTTGCTGCGATCCCAGCGTCCTTCATTGCGAAGGACCGTCATGAGCGCGGGCTGGCCGCTGGCTTGAAACGCGCGCCAAACGGGAGCGAACTCGACCGGCAGGAACGAATCGCCATAGATGACGAAGAAGCTTTCGTTGAGCACGCCCCGCTCGCGAGCCAGACGCAACGCTCCGGCTGTTCCAAGAAGCCGCTCACCCTCGTCGACGTAGCGAATGGAAGGAATGGGCGATGGCTCCTGGGCCCAATAGCGCCGGATCATGTCGCCGCGATGGCCTATCGAATAAACGACTTCGGTGATGCCTTGCCCGGCCAGCCAATGCAACTGGCGCCAGGCGAAGGGCCGCCCAGCCACCGGCAGTAGCGTCTTCGGGCAAGTCTCAGTGAGCGGATGCATCCGCGTTCCGAGCCCGCCTGCGAGAATGACGCACTGCATCTCCACGACTCCTCGGCTCCTTAGTCCCGGGACAGCAGCTTCGATCCTTCGTGATCGAATTGAAAGCGGAACTCCTGCAGCCCTTCCTTCAACATGGCGCGCCGCAGCGCGTCGCGATCGTCGGCGTAAAACAGCAGGAAGCCGCCTCCGCCCGCACCCACCAGCTTGCCGCCGACGGCTCCGTTTTTGCGGCCGATTTCGTACCAGCGATTGATGCCGTCATTGGTGGTGCCGGGCGACCGCTCTTTTTTATGCATCCAGTGATCATGCATCAGTTCGCCGAAACGCCGTGTCTGGCCCTGCTCGAGGGCGAGCTTGATGCATAGGCCAAGCTGTTTGGTGTAGTGCAGGTTTTCGAGCATCGCGTTGTCGCCGAGCTCGGAGCGGATCTTTTGGTCGTCCAGCACGGACGACGCGTTGCGCGAGTAACCCGTGAAGAACATCATGAGGCGCTCTTCGAGATTGTAGAGTGTACTCTTACAGATGTTGAGCGGCGCTACGTTGACCTGGCCGTCTGGGGCAAACTCGAAACAAGCCAGGCCGCCGAAAGCGGCGATGTACTGGTCCTGTTTACCGACCGGCTCCTGCAGAATTTCGATCTCGAGCCGACAGGCCTCTTCGGCCACCACCGCCGAATCGACGTACTTACGCTGGAAGGCATGAATCGCGCGCAAAAGTCCGACAGTGAAGGCCCCCGAAGATCCGAGACCGGTTCCGGCCGGAACATCCGCCATGCTGACCACTTCGATGGGAGGATGGACGTCGTGCATCCGCAGCGCCTCACGGATTAAAGGGTGACGGATTTCATCCAGCGTGAGCGCACGCTCGAGCGCGGAGTATTTTAGGAAGTATCCGCCGCTGAAGGTTTCGTTGATGCCTACGTAGATATGTTTATTGATCGCGGCTGAAATGACAAAGCCACCAAAGCGTCGATAGTACGAGGGTAGATCGGTGCCGCCTCCGCCAATCGAGATTCTCAGGGGTGTGCGAGTGATGATCATTGATGGCTGTCAACCGAATTATCGGCTTCAACGCGGCTAATCTGTAGATTCGGAGCAGGTAATAACGAAGATGCGCTTTCCTCGATCGAGCGGTATTCTCCTACATCCCACTTCGCTGGCCTCGCGGTACGGGATCGGCGACCTTGGCCCCGAGGCCAGGCGTTTTGTCGATTTTTTGGCTGCAGCCGGGCAGAAGCTTTGGCAGGTACTCCCGCTTGGGCCGACAGGTTATGGCGATTCGCCCTATCAATGCTTTTCGGCGTGGGCCGGCAATCCGCTGCTCGTCAGCCTGGAGCGGCTGGTGGAACGGGGCTACCTGGATGCGTCAGCCTTAGCCAGCGCACCTGAATTTCCCCAGGAAAAGGTCGACTTCGAACGGCTAGTCCCGTGGAAGACCGCAGTGCTTCAATCGGCGACTCAACGTGGTTCGGGTTTCGAGACATTTTGCGAGGCGAACCGGCATTGGCTGGACGATTTCGCATTGTTCGTGGCGCTGAAAGCGCAGCACCAGGGCGTCGCTTGGACGCAATGGGAAGCGGGCGCGCGCGATCGAGATCCGCAAGTCCTGGCGAAATGGCGCCAGCAATTAGCCGCGCCGATCGCCGCGCAGAAGTTCCTGCAGTTCCTGTTCTATGAGCAGTGGAACGAGCTGCGTGAGTATGCGCGGGCGCGCGGCGTCCGGATTATGGGCGACCTGCCCATCTATGTCTCGCACGACAGCGCCGACGTGTGGACCAATCGGCGGTATTTTCATCTGGACGAGCGGGGAAACCCCACGGCGGTCTCCGGGGTGCCACCGGATTATTTCAGCGAGACCGGCCAGCTTTGGGGCAATCCGATTTATCGATGGGATGCGCTGGCCAAGGACGGGTACCGCTGGTGGCTGGATCGATTTCGCGCGACATTTGCCATGGTGGATATGATCCGGCTGGATCATTTTCGCGGCTTCGAGGCCTATTGGGAGGTTCCCGCGACAGAATCGACCGCGGTGAATGGGAAATGGGTGAAGGGTCCAGGGGCCGCATTGTTCCGCGCCGCAAAAGCGGAGTTGGGCGATTTGCCCTTTGTGGCGGAAAACCTCGGAGTGATCACTGCGGAAGTGGAAGCGATCCGGGAAGAGTTCGGATTCCCCGGCATGGCCGTGCTGCAATTTGCATTCGGCGCCGATGCTCAAGCGCCGACCTTTCGTCCGCACAACTATCCGCGCGGAGTGGTGGCCTACACGGGCACGCATGATTGCGATACGACCGTTGGCTGGTGGCGGAGCGAAAGGCGGGGCGAGAGCACGCGCTCGGACGAGGAGATTCGCCGGGAACTCGATTTCGCGAGGCGATACCTGAACACCGATGGCAAAGAGATTCAGTGGACCTTTATTCGGGCGCTGGAAGCTTCGGTGGCCGATACCGTTTTGATCCCGATGCAGGACGTGTTGGGATTGGGGACCGAGGCGCGCATGAACCAGCCGGCGACGATGGGAGGCAACTGGCGCTGGCGATATCGGGCGGGGGATTTGAAGCCGGAGCTGGCGAGGCGGCTGAAAGAGATGACACAGCTCTACGACCGTTGATGCCCCTTCATTCTCGGTTGATGGCAGAGCCGGACCGGGGGGCCGGCGCGGACTAGGGAGTCCGCCCCACTGTGGCGCTGGCTAGAATGCTCAGCTTTTCCCAGGTTGGGACGCGGATGCGTTTTTCGAGCACGTCGAAGTTCGAACGCTCGATGCGGGCTAGCAGGCGGCGGTAGATTTCGATCAGGGCCCACAGGGACGGACGGCTACGGGAATGCACCAGTGCGATCAGAGGCCGCGACTCCTCGTAATAAGCCCCCGCGCGCTGCGCCTCAAAGCTCATCAAACGGACGAAGCGCTCGTCGTGCTTTGCCAAATCGGCGCCGAACTTGCGAATGTCTTCTTCAGGAATGTAAATGCGGCCGTTCTCGCGATCCTCGCGCACGTCGCGCAGGATGTTGGTCAATTGGAACGCGATCCCGCATTTCTCCGCGAGCGCCAGGGCGTCGGGCGATTCAAAACCGAAGATGTGGATGATAGTGAGACCGACCACGCTCGCCACTTGATAGCAGTAGCGATAGAGTTCATCGAACGTCTGGAGCTGCTTGGGCTGCAAGTCCGAGCTGACGCCGGCGATCATCTCGTAGAAGTACTCGTGCGGAATTTTGTAGCGCTGGACGGCATCGTGAAAGGCTGGCCAGAGCAGATTCTTGCCGTAGTGGCCGCCCAGCGCGAGGTCCAGATCGCCGCGCCAGCGCTCGATGGCTTCGCGCGATGCACCTTCGCCCTCGCTGATATCGTCGCAGTAGCGCATGAATGCATAGATGGCGCACATGGCGTCGCGCTGGTCGCGCGAAAGCAGCAGGAACGAGTAGTAGAAATTGCGGGCGCGTGTGCGGGCGATGCGCCGGCAAAAGGCGTACGACGCCTGCAGGTTCACATCACGTTCCACAAACACCCAACCAGCAACCGGACCCGCTCGAACTTGGAGATGGCCGGTCGGCGAACCAGTACGTTGTAATCCTGTTGCTCGATCTTTTCGAGCACGCGCATCCCGCCCCGGCTGAACAACTCGAGGTCGAAGGCCAGGCGCTTGTCCACGGTTTTGATCAGCGGCAGACCTTCCAGAAACAGCTTGCGCGCCACGCCGATGGAATCGCGCATCACGCCTTGAAAGGCTGGGTTAAACGTGCCCGCCTGCAAGTCCGCTACCGTATAGCCGTGCTGGGCGAGAACGTCGAGAGGCAAGTACACACGGTCTTTTTCCAGGTCCACGGTCACATCTTGCCAGAAATTGGCGAGCTGTAGGGCGGTGCAAGTGGCGTCTGACATGCGGTCGCGCTCTTCATCCGAGTATCCGCATAACCGAAGCACCAGGCGGCCCACGGGATTCGCCGAGCAGCGGCAATATTCGAACAGCTCATTCCAGTTCGCATAGCGCGTGACGCGTTGATCCTGTTCGAAAGCGCCGATCAAGTCCGCAAACAGCTGCTTCGGCAGATCGAACTTGCGCACCGTGCCCTCCAGCGCGACAAAAACGGGATGATGCACTTGCCCCAGGTACATCGCTTCCAGCTCATCGCGCCACCAGGCGAGCAGACGCAGGCTTTCGGACGTGTCGCCCATCTCGTCGCCTAAGTCGTCGGCCCAACGGCAGAAGGCGTAGACGTTATAGAAGTCCTGGTGCAGGCGCTTGGGCAGAAGGAAACTGACGACGTGGAAATTTTCGTAATGATGCGTGGCGAGCCAACGCGTGTACTGTTCGGCTTCGGCCTGCGTGTAAGAGCCGCTCAGCGCCTCCGCCGAATTGACATAGTCTTTGGGCGCGAGCAGGGGCACTACGGTATGATAGCGGTCTTCATATGGCCGTTGTGGCTCATCAGGTGCCGCATCACTTCCAGCAGATTCGTGAGTGGTTCCACCCGGTTGACGAAGTCGCGCGCGGTGATCACGCCCCGGCTGACAAAATCCAGCGACCTGCGGATATGCTCGGGCGTGTGATGGAAGCTGGCTTTGCAGGTGATTTCCGAGTAGTGCAGCAGTTGCGTGTCCAGTTGAATTTTACTGTCGTTGGGGCAGCCGCCGAAGAAGTTCACGATTCCACCACGGCGCAGGGATCTGACAGCGGTTTCCCAAACTTCCGGCATCCCCACAGCCTCAATGGCGATGTCCGCGCCGCGGCCGCCGGTGAGTTTGCGGACATTTTCCACGGTCTCGCCGGGTTCGCCTGAAATCAGCAGCTCATCGGCGCCCATGGCCGCTGCGCGATCCAGTTGCGTCTTGCGGCGTCCCAGCGCCAGAACGCGCGCGCCGTAGGCCTTCGCCAGGCGCACGAACATCAAGCCGATGGGTCCCAAGCCGATCACCGCGACGGTATCGCCCGGACGCAGCGCGGTTTCATCCAAGCCACGCAGCACGCAGGCCAGCGGTTCCACCAGCGCGGCGTCCTGATAAGTGACGTGGGGCGGAATTTCATACATATTCCGTTCGACGATACGCGCCGGAATGCGAATGTACTCGGCGTAAGCGCCATTGTTGAATAGCAGATCCTCGCAGAGATTTTCGCTGCCGCGCTTGCAATAGAAGCACTCCAGGCAGGGAGCGGAATTTGCCGCCACCACCCGCTGGCCAACGTGGAAGTTCCGTACGTTGTGGCCGACGGCGACGATATCGCCAGACAGCTCATGCCCGAACAACGCGGGCGGGACAATCATGCGGGCGTGGTAACCGCGCCGAAACACCTTCACGTCGGTGCCGCAAGTCAGCGCCGCTTGAACGCGTACCAGTACGTCGCCATCTCCGATGCTTGGTACGGCCACGGACTCGATCTGCAAGTCCTCTTTGCCATACAGCACCGCAGCTTTCATTTCCATCTGCACTAAGGCCACGGCTCCTTCACTCACGACCACCTCATCCCTACGACGACCACCTCTGAGGCTGCACTATAATTTTCAACGATTTAGGCTCCGGATGCAACGCCAGCTCAATACCCGAGCGGATCTCGTTTAACGGAAAACGGTGCGAAATCAAGTCGTCCACCGGCAACGCGCCGCTGAAGACCAGTTCCGCGGACTGCTTCTGTAGATCCACCGATGCGCTGTACGATCCAAAAATGTTCCGTTCGCCCACGCAGATATCGGCGCCTGAGAGCTCTACGCGTTCCTGGTGCGAGGTTTGTGCAAACAGGAGGATCCGGCTGCCCGGACGCGAATAGCGAACCGCCTGCTCGACGATGCCGGGCGCCGAAGCGGCGACGATCACCGAATCGGCTCCCCGGCCGCCGGTCATATCCATGATGCGCTCCTGCAACCCGGGGTCCCGCGGATCGAGCGCAGCCACGGCGCCGAAACGAACGGCCAGTTCGCGGCGATAGGGCATGGTGTCGGTGGCCACCATGGTCGCGCCGGAGCGCTTCACCAAGGCAGTGAACAGCAGCCCGATGGGCCCTTGGCCCAGGATTACGACAACGTCTTCGGCGCGCGGGTCCAGTTGGACGACGCCCTTCACGCAGGTATTCACCGGCTCGACAAAACACGCGCGGTCAAAAGAGACGCCATCGGGGATTTTCTCAACGCCGCGCTGGACAATCCAGTCCATCACGCGAACATACTGGGAAAAACCGCCGCCCGCCGGCTCATAGCCGGCCGTGACTCCGACCTTCTTGTAGACCGGGCATTGCGCGTACAGCTTATGCCGGCAATAGAAGCATTCCCCGCACGGGATGTGATGGAAGACGATGACGCGATCGCCAGCGGAGAATCCCCGCACGCCCGCGCCGGTGGCAGCCACCACGCCCGCAGTCTCATGACCGAAGATGCGCGGCGGCGCGAGCAAATTGTATTCGATCTTCTTGAGATCGGTATGGCAGATGCCGCAGCTCTCCACGCGAATGAGCAGTTCGCCCGGCCCGATGGCGGGGGTCGGCACCTGCTCCACCGATACCCGGCTGTCGCCGGTGTAGACCGCGGCCCGCATCGTTTCGGGGGCCGCTACAACTAACTCAGAATCGAGCGTCGGCAAGAAAGTCCCCCAGCGCCTGAGAGGCGCGCTTCGTTCTCTTATTCAATTTAATCAGTTCTGGAAACACCGTTCCGGGTTTTCGAAAGGCTGCGGCAAGGATCTTGGCCCGGCTGAAACGGCCGTCTGACGATCGCGCGGCGTTAAAATCCAGAGGAAAGCTTTCTTCGAACGTGTCGGTCACCACGCGCACGGCATAAAACGGAACGTGGTACCGCTTCGCCCGGTCCGCCACGGCGGCAGCTTCCATTTCCACCGCGTCGGCGTTCTTCGCTAACGCGGCTTTTTCAGCGGCTGTAGATGCTACGCGATCAGTCGACAGAAGTTTCCCCGTTTTAAACGGCCGGGAACTCGATGGCGCGAGCGCCGGCGCAACACCCACCACTTCGGTGGCGACGAAAATGTCGCAGACGCCCAGCGCAGGCTGAAGGCCCCCACAAAACCCGATGCTAATCAGAGCATCCATGCTTTTATTGTCTTTCACCACGTCGACCGCGGACCCGGCCAGTTTTGGCCCGGGGCCATTCGCCACCATCACAATCTGCGTCCCATTCAATCGCCCGGAACGCGCGAAATCCAGGGGCCAATTGAGTTTAGCGATCTCGCCCACGTGGACCAGCAATCCTTCTAACTCACGGCGCTCGGCGGCCACGAATACCAGCAATTACACGTAACCGTTAGCCCGGAACCAATCCACCGCGCGCCGTAACGCGCCATCCACCGGCCGAGGATTGAATCCCAGCTCGCGCTTCGCCTTGTCGAGCGAAACGAACATCTTTTTGCGCGCCATCTTCACTGCGTCGATGGGGGCGCGCGGCTCATGCCCAGTCAAATTCGCCCAGCCCGTGCTCGCCAACCCGGCGGCGTATGCCACCGCGTAGGGGATGCGCCAGCGCGGCGCCGCCCCACCGCTGATGGCCGCCAGACGCGTGAGGATCTGCTGCAGCGTCAGGTTCTCCGAACCCAGGATGTAGCGCTCTCCGCTGGCCCCGCGCTCGCAAGCCAGTAGATGGCCCTCGGCGGTATCCTCCACGTCCACCAGATTCAAACCCGTGTCGACGAACGCCGGCAAGTCGCCCTTCAGATAGTCGACGACAATCTTGCCGGTGGGCGTGGGCTTGAAATCGTGATCGCCGATCGGAGCGGTCGGATTCACGATCACCACGGGAAACCCCGCGCGCGCGAACTCCATCGCCACCTGCTCGGCTTGAAACTTCGATCGCTTGTAGGCCCCGGACATCTGTTGTAAATCCACTTGGCTGTTCTCGTCGCCGGGAGCGCCGGCAGGCATTCCAATACAACCCACGGTGCTGGTATAAACCACTCGCTCGACACCTGCATCGCGCGCGGCGGTCAGCAGGTTCCGCGTCCCTTCCACATTGGAGCGGTACAGGTCCGAGGGATCCTTGGCCCACAGGCGATAGTCGGCCGCAACGTGATACACCACGGCGCAACCCGCGACAGCCCGGTCCAAAGACTCCGGATCCCGCAGATCCCCCACCACCACTTCCCCATCCAGTTCCCGCACTCTGCTCGTATCTCTCACCAAAGCCCGCACTCTATCCCCGCGTGCAAGCAATCGATTGGCTACGTGCCACCCCAAAAAACCGGTCGCCCCTGTTACTAGCGTCGGCCTCACACCCTCAATGTCCGTTCGGTCCAGACTTGATCTTCAGAAAAGTATTTAGCGCCAGCAGCGGGAACGAGTGCCGGTAGAGGTGATAGCACAGGTAGAAGACCTGCGGGAATCCCGTTCCGGTGGCCAATTCTTCGTCCCACGTTCCATCGCTCTTCTGCGTTCGAAGCAAATAGTCGATACCATCGCGCAAGCTGCTGCTGGTGTTGTCGCCGCCGGCCAGCAGAGCCAGAACGGCCCAAGCGGTCTGCGATGGAGTGCTGGCCGCCGCCACAAAGGTTTTCTGCTGATAGCTTTCGCAGCTCTCGCCCCAACCACCGTCAAAATTCTGAATGGAGCGGACCCATTCCAGGCCCCGCTGGACGTAGGCTTCGCGATCGCTTACTCCTGCCGCCGCCAATCCGCGCAGAGCCAGGAACGTGCCGTAAACATAGTCGACACCCCAGCGCCCATACCAGCTTCCGTCTTCTTCCTGGGTGCGAATCAGATACTGCACGCCTTTTTCGATGGCGGGATTGGCGCGATTATATCCATAAGCGCAGAGCGCTTCCAGCACGCGCCCGGTGATGTCGGGACAGGTGGGATCGAGCATCGCGTTGTGATCGGCGAACGGAACGAAGCTGAGCGGACGCCAGTCGTTATCCACATCGAACGCCGCCCAGCCTCCGTCTTTCGACTGCATGTCGAACAGCCATTGAATGGCGCGGTGTTCGCAGGCTTGCTGCTCTTCGGAGTGCGACGCATTCGAGCGGTTGAGCGCCAGCAACACCATTGCGGTGTCGTCGATGTCGGGATAAAACTCATTGGCGAATTCGAAATACCAGCCGGAAGGCTCGGTCTTGGGACGCTTGATGGACCAGTCGCCTTTGCGGCGGACTTCCTTGGTCAGCAACCAGTCGGCGGATCGGCGCAAAGCGTCGTGCGGCGGTTCGACGGCTTCGCCCAAAGCGAAAGCGGCGATGCCGGTGTCCCACACGACCGAGAAGCAGGGCTGGAAGAAGAAGCGCCCGGCGCCATCCGCAACGTCGTCCACCATCAGATTGTCGAACTGGCGTTGCGCTTCCACGCGCTCCGGACTGTCAGGCGCGTACCCCAACAAATCCAGCGCCATGATGACGTACATCATGGGCGGATAAATCGCGGCCACTCCATCGGTGTGAAGCGTGTGCTCCAGCATCCACTTTTCGGCCTTGCGAATGGCGCTCTGCCGCAGCGCTTTCGAGCCGTATTTTTCCCAGAGTTTTAGAACCTTGTCTAGACGCAGAAAAACATTGCGCCAGGTGAAACTGGTTCGATCGCGGCAGAACTCCAATTGTTGCCCATGTTCGACAAAAAGCTCCTGCAAATTGAATCCGGACGGCACCGGGCGGCGCGGATTCATGGCATGCACGATGGCGAGCGGAATCACGATAGCGCGTGTCCACGACGACATCTCGTAGATGAAATTGCCGAATAGCACGATCTCGGGCGGAATGGAGGGCGCATGATCGCGCGGGAAGAGATCGAACAGGCTGAGATTAATCTTGACGTAGCTATTCGCCGCTTGAATGCCGCCCAGAGCAATGATGCGTTCGCGCGCCCGCGTGAGGCGCAGATCGTTATAGTCGAGCCCGGCTAGTTTCAGGGCAAAATAAGCCTTCACCGTCGCGCTGAGGTCGGTTGGCCCTTGCGGATAGATGTTGAATCCGCCATCGGACAATTGCCGCGACAGAATCGATTCAGCCGCCTTGTCGATCAGGGGTCGAGTGAGCGGACTCCAGACGCCATTCACCGGAGGATGCAACCAGAGTTGCAGCAAAATGTAATCGGACTCGAGCGTAGTGTCGGCGGTAAGTTCCGCCCACCAATAGCCCTGCTCAGACTGGATGCCGGTGAGATAATCGGTGGCGCGCCGCGCGGCTTGCGAAGCCCCTTCCACCAAAGTGCCGGCGACTTGCAGCTTGGGGCTCATACGCGAGCAATAGTAGTCAGCTTAAGCGCCGATCGCTCCAAATCCGCGGGTAGATGGAAACGCACGTCTTCTTCCTTGAGTTCCATCTCTTCCATGTAGTCGAACCCGAACTTGGTCTCGAGCGATTGGATTAGTTCCTGCACCAGATTCTCGGGGGCCGACGCGCCGGCGGTAACCGCCACCGTCTGGCTGCCGCTCAGCCATTCCGGATTGACTTCCGAGCTGTCGTCCACCAAATACGCGGGCACGCCCTCGTTCTCGCAAACTTCCACTAAGCGGCGCGAATTAGAACTATTTTGCGAACCCACCACCAGTAACACATCCGTCAGCGGCACCACAGCTTTGACGCCCAACTGCCGGTTTTCCGTTGCATAGCAAATATCCTGCGTCTTGGGACCTCTAATAGCGGGGAAGCGCTCCTGCAGCCGTTCGACAATGTCTTTGGTCTCATCCAGGCTGAGAGTGGTTTGGGTGAGAAAGGAGATTTTGGATGGATCCTTCACCACCAGCTTGTCAACGTCTGCCACCGAAGAAACCAGAACGGTGGATTGCGGCGCCTCGCCCAGAGTCCCGATCACCTCATCGTGGCCGGCGTGGCCGATGAGCACGATGGTGTAATCCTGGCGCGCGAAGCGCACAGCTTCCAGGTGCACTTTGGTGACCAGCGGGCAGGTGGCGTCGATCACCTCCAGCTTGCGCTGCTTGGCTTCCTGCCGCACGGCCGGTGAAACACCGTGTGCGCTGAAGATGACACGGGCGCCTTCCGGCACCTCACTCAATTCCTCGACAAAAATCGCGCCAGCCTCCCGTAACTCATCGACCACGTGGCGATTGTGCACGATTTCTTTACGAACATATACAGGCGCGCCGTAAAGGTTCAGAACAATCTTGACCACGTCGATTGCGCGCACAACTCCGGCGCAAAAGCCCCGCGGGCGGAGAAGAATGATCTTTTTCATGGGACTACCGTTGCGAACCTCGCCCATGCGGTCCATTATAACAGCCACGTGGCGAGTTACACGGATGGTTAGGGTTTGTTAATCAGGAACTATGCACTCTGCGCTCACAGCCACTTAACCGAGCCGCGACCATAGGGAGCGAAACAAGCTCGGTTGCGTGACCGAACCTGAACGCCTTCTATCCTGAACGCGTCAAATGTTGTTTGGCGTCGTCATGAAGTTTTTCGCACTCCTCCCTTTACTTTTGTTGACTCAGGCGATTGCAGGAGCACAAACCGTGATCGATGCGGTGACCGATGCCGCCAGCTTCGCCCCCCGAGTGGCGCCCGGCGAGTTGGCTACTATATTCGGAGCGAACCTCGCCAATTCCACGCAACAGGCCAGCGGATTTCCCCTGCCGCGGAGCATGGCCGGAGCGGCGGTTTACGTCAACCAGACGGCGGCGCCGCTACTGTATGTCAGCGAAACGCAGATCAACTTTGAAGTGCCTGGCGGTCTGGCGGCCGGGATCGCCAATTTGTACGTGACACGGAGTGGAGGTCAAAGCTCTATTTTCCAAGTCACGGTGGTGAGCAGCGCGCCGGGAATTTTCCAGAACACCAGCAATCATGCGATCGCTCAGAACGCGACGGACAACTCTACCAACTCGGAGAGCAACCCGGTGGCGTCCGGCGCGGTATTGGTGGTGTATCTTACTGGCCAAGGCGCCCTGAACCATGCTGTGGCGGATGGAACCGCCACGCCGGATTCGCCGCTTTCCAGCGCGACGGCGACGGCAACGGCCACCATCGGCGGGATGAACGCTACGGTCCAATTTCTGGGACTGACGCCAGGATTCACCGGCCTTGCTCAGGCGAATATTTTAGTGCCAACGCTCGCCTCGGCGGACTATCCGCTGGTGATCACGGTAGGCGGATACGTAAGCGCTTCTGCGGTAGTTTCGGTTTCAGGTTCGGGAGCCGCCCCTCCGACGTACCTGACGCAAGTTGGGCAGTTGAGTTTTGCCAATGGCGCCGCGAGCAGCGTGGCGATCTACGGCAACACGACTTACATCTGCGGCCCGAATCGCATCAATGTCGTCGATACCAGCAGCGTCACCGACCCGATTTACGTCGGCGAGTTTGGCGACGCCCAATTGCTGGGCAATGGTGGCAAATGCGCCATCAATCCCAACACATCGGAGCCCATTCTGGTGGACATCGTGGGGCCGGGCAGCGCACCGACTTTCGCGGTGTACAGCATCGCCACCCTAGAGAGTCCCGCATTTTTGTCCCAGCTATCCACCGCTCCGTACACCTACCTGGCGGATCTCAGCTTTTCCGGAACCGTCGGGTTCGTCAGCACCAGTTGGTTCACCACCAGCGGGAACTCCATCAGCGCGCAGCATGGGGACTTCGTGGCGTACGACTTTACCAGTTTGTATCCGGCCCTGGTCTCGGCGCTGGTTCCCAATGGTTCGCTAGCATCGAGCAACTTGAGCGTGAAGCCGAATGCGTTAGTATTGCAGCCGGGCAATTATCCCAATACGGCTTACGTCACCACCACAACGTCGAGCGGCGCCAGCACCACCGGTTACGCCGCGCTGGATGTGATCGATGTGAGCAGCGTGCAAAGCTTGCAGGCTGTTGAGGAAGTCACCGTATCGACAGCCGCAATTTTTCTTGGCTTCGGATACGATGAGAATCTGCTGTTGGCCGCCGGCAATACCACCAGCTTCCGCGATCCGGGCGTCCCCGATTTCAGCATTACGGGCAACCTGACGCTCTCCACTATGGACATCTCTAACGTGGAGGCCCCGGTGGGGATTGCAAATTTGGCTCCGCCCGATATTCCAACCATCCCGACCACCGGCACTTACGTAGTGCAGCCTTTGGAAACCGCAGCGAAGCCTTACGGCTCGGGCATATTCGCCATCGTCAACAATCCCCCGGCCACCGACCCGGCGGGCCCCAGCAGCCTGATGATTGTGGACGCCAGCACGCCCAGCGCTCCGGTGCTTTATCCCTTCGTGACGCAATTCGGCCTGACCGATATCGCGGCGGTCAACGGCTATCTTCTAGTGCCGAATGTGAACGGGCTGACGATTTATACCATTCAGACGCCTTGACGATTAATTCCAGCAACTGCTCCTCTTTTTCGACATGAACGCCAATCTTTAGCCAGAACAGTTCCACGCCCGCGTGTTCTAAAACCGCTGCCGTACTGTCGGGCAAATTCATTGCGTCCTTCTCGGTTGTCAGCATCACATTCGATCCGTGCAATTTTGCCTGGGCCGCCAGGCGCTCCACTTGGGCGCAGGTGTAATGATGGTGATCGTCGAAAGCCCAATGAAACACCGGCTGAAGGCGGAGGGCTCGCAAAGTTCCCCAGAAGCTGGCCGGATTCGCGAGACCGCAGAACGCCGCTACCGGCGCGTCCAGGGAGTGCCGCGGCAGGCGGGTGCGGAAGTCCACCCAATGGCGATGTTCCAGACGCGCCCGAAAGATGGGCGCACGCGGGTTGAAGGCCCGCAATTGGCGGATAATACCGGTGTATTCGCGCTCCGGCGCCGCGCGCATGATGACGAAAGCTCCGGCCCGCGAGAGAGCGCTCAGAGGTTCGCGCAAATTTCCCAAGGGGAAAACCGCGCCTCCGCCAAACGGATTCAACGCGTCGATGAGGACCAGATCCAGGTCGCGCCGCAGCCGCGTGTGCTGAAAACCGTCGTCCAGCAGGAAAATGTCCGGCCGGTATTTCTCTTCGAGCAAACGGCCGGTGGCAAAACGGTCGGCGCCGATGCCGGAATGCGCGTAGCCCGATTGCACGAAGATCTGCGCCTCATCTCCGGTGAAACTGGCGGGCGCGGTTTCTCCCGCCTCCACCAGAATCGAGGTTTCGATGGATCGGCGGCGATATCCACGCGTCAGAATCGCGGGATGATGGCCGGTCTCGCTCAGTCGCTCAGCCAGATAATCCACCATGGGAGTTTTTCCCGCCCCGCCCATGCTGATGCCGCCCACGCTTACCACCGGCGTGGCGAGACGCCGCGAGCGGGCAGTTTTGCGCCGCTGCCGCGAAGCGCTCACCGCGGCCCAGATTTGAGCCAGCGGCCAGAGCAGAAATCGCGCTGGGCTCAGTCCGGTCCAGCATGGAACGGCCAGATCCTGCCAGCGGAGAATTTCCGAGACGGCTTTCTTCGTTGCGCCGCGCTTCCCAGCCGCGAGCGCCGCCGCCCGGGCGCCCAAATCCTTGCGCAATCCAGGATCGTCGATCAACCTTCCCACGGCGCCGGCTAATTCGTTCGCGCCGGCGATTTCAAAAAACGCCCGCTGCTCGCGAAATTCTTGTGCGATAGCGGCGAAGTTTTCCAGGTGCGGCCCGGTCACGATCGCTTTACGGCACGCGGCCGGCTCCAGAACGTTGTGGCCGCCGCGCCGCGCGATTGAGCCTCCCATGAAGACCACATCCGCGATGGGAAACAGGCTGGCGAGTTCGCCGATGGAATCGAGCAGCACGACGCAGGGCAGCGCCAAATCCGCGGGGATGGATTCTTGCGACCGGCGCATATAGCGCACGTCGGCGTCAAAGAGCTTGGCCTCAGCTTCGTCAAAGCGTTCGGGCTTGCGCGGAACCAGGATCAGCAAGAGCCGGGGGTGGCTTTGCGCGAGCTGCCGAAAAGCACTCAGCACAGCGTCGTCTTCGTCCACATCGTCGCGATCCGCGGCGGGCATGGTGCTGGCCGCGATCCAAACCGCCGCCGGATGGAGCTTGGCGATCAACTCCGCGATGACGCGCGGCGGATCGGCCCGCGATGGCTCGGCGTCGTATTTGAGGTTGCCGATCGCTTGCACGGCATGCGGAAGCGCGCCCAACTCCAAGTAGCGCGCGGCGTCCCGATCGCTTTGTACCAGAATCGCGTCCGGGCGCCGCAATGCGTCTTCAAACACGAAACGCCAGCGGCGATAGCGTGGAAATGCCCGGTCCGAAATCCTGCCGTTCACTACCAGCAGGCTGCACCCGGCCCGCTTCACTTCCCGGAAAAGCACGGGCCAAATTTCGGTCTCGAGAATCACCACCGCCGACGGACGAATGCGCGCCAGAACGCGCCGCACGCAGAAGGCGTAGTCGATGGGCGCGTAAAAGATCCCATCCACCAGCCCGGTCAAGCGCTCGTCGGCGATGTCGCGGCCCGCCACGGTGGCCACCGAAACATACAGCGGAATGCTCGGGCTGCGCTCGCGAATATCGCGCAACAATCCGGCCGCGGAAACCACTTCACCCACCGAAACCGCGTGCAACCAAATAGCGCCCGAGGGCGTCGGGTGAAAGGACGCGGGCTCGCCGCCCAGGCGCTCGGAAAACCGGCGGCAATAGCGCGGATCGCGCGCGCAACGGTAAAGGAAATAGAATACAAGCAGCGGGAATGCGGCGATTCGGATCGCCCAGTAAAGGATTTGAATGAGAGCGCTCTTAATCTGCCTAATACTGTTCATGGCCGTACTATTTGTGGGCGAAGGCACGCTCGCCGCCGACAACAACAAGGACGCAGCCAAGTTTTCGCCCGGGCCGGCTTCGTCGTATCCGGCCAAACAAACCAATGACCACGTGACCGTGGCGGCGGTTGCTTACGATACCGAAGAGCTGGCTCACACGGCATTCGGGAAATTAAACCCCAATCAGTATGGCGTTCTGCCCGTTCTGGTCATTATCCAGAATGACACGGACCAGGCGCTCAAGCTAGAGCACCTGGATGTGGAGTACACCGGCGTCGATGGCCGCCGGGTGGAGGCCACGCCCGCCGACGAAGTGCAGACCCTGGGCGGCACGGAGCGGCCGAATATTCAGACCACTACCAACCCTTTGCCGAGGTTGCATAAACACAAGAACCCGCTGGCGGTATGGGAAATCGACGGGCGATCGTTCGCGGCTAAGCTGCTGCCGCCGCATGAATCGGCAAATGGCTTTTTCTATTTTCAGACCACTCACCGGCCGGGTTCGAAATTCTACCTGACCGGCGTCAAGGTAGCGGCCACTGGCCAGGACATCTTCTATTTCGAGATTCCGCTCGAAAATCCGAAGTAGCGCATGTTTCGCTCCGTCGGGTCGCGGCTCCGTAAGTGGCTGCGCGCGCACAGTGCGGATTCCGAGCCGCGACCGGAGGAAGCGGTGTATCGGATTGCCGCGTCGCCGCTCGGCTACTTCTTGTCGGCAGGCGCGGCGGGTGGCGTGGCCGGCAGAATCCGTGCCGCTTTGATGCTGTCCAGCATCGGGAAATTCTTATCGAGATATGCCTTGCCCTCTTCGGTAATGCGCTGTTGATCGGGACGCTCCCCGTAGCCGGGATAAATTTTATCCACCACGTCCATTCCGTCCGTCACCGTTCCGAATGGAGCGAAGCCCTGACGGTCCAGCCCGGCGTTGTCGCCGAAGTTGATGAACAGTTGCGTGGTGCGAGTGTTCGGTCCAGCGGTGGCGAATACCAGCGTCCCGCGCTTATTGCTGCCCATCACCGCGTCGTCCTTGATGTTGGCGTTCATCCAGACCTTATTCACGGCCGGATTGGCATTTAAGCCGAACTGCACAATAAAACCCGGCACCACCCGAAAGAACGCCGCGTTAGTGAAGTAACCGTTCTTCACCAGGTTGTAGAACCGGTCCGCGCCCAGCGGCGCCGAGGCCCGATGGACTTCGACCACAAAATCGCCCCGGGTGGTGGTGAACTGCGCCTTGTAAACTTCGGGGGCCTTGGCGTGCAACGATGCGGGATTCAACAGCGACGGTCTGGCCGCCGGAGTCCCGGTCTTAGTTGTCGCGCTCTTCGACGTTGCGCTTTTCGAAGCCGCGCTCTTGGAGGCGGGCGCCTGTGCCAGCAAGGTAGAACCCAGCAAGGTCGAACCAAGAACAATGCTCGTGAATATTGATTTCATGTAGCTCGATTATACTGAAAGTTGTTTCCCTAATGGGCACTCTGCGCGCGTTTCCTGGCGGCTTCGATTCTAGCCGCGCTCGGCCCCGGGATGGCGCTGGCCGCCGAACTGAAGATCACGCTGCTGGCAACCACGGATCTGCACGGCAATCTCTTTCCTTACGACTACTACACGGCGCAGCCGGCGGCGCGGGGCTTAGCGAAAATCGCGACGCTCATCCAAACGGCGCGAGCCGAGAATCCGAACAACTTGCTGATCGATTGCGGCGACACCATCCAGGGTACGCCGATGGAGGCGGTGTATCAGGAGAAGGGCGGACCGGGACTCGAACACGATCCGATGATGCTGGCGATGAACGCGATCGGATACGACGCGATGGTGGTGGGCAATCACGAGTTCAATTTCGGGCTGAAGAATTTGGCGAAAGCCCGCGCGGACGCGCATTTTCCTTGGATCTCATCGAACATCGCGGTTACGCTGGGCGCGCCGGTCCAGGCGTTTGCACCGTACTTCCTGAAAACCATCGCGGGCGTGAAAATCGCTGTGATCGGCGTTACGACTCCCATGATTCCAGCTTGGGAAGCAGAGGAGCATTATCGCGGGTATCGTTTCGAATCGGGCGTGGATGCGGTCAGGCGCACCATCGCCGAAGTCCGCGAGCGCGAGCATCCCGACATCGTGATCGTCGCGGCGCATGCGGGCTTGGACGGCGACGCCAAAGAGAACATGGTGCGCCAGATCGCAACCGAAGTTCCCGGAATCGACGCCATCGTCTTCGGACACACGCATCAGCAGCTCGCCAGCCTGCAACTCGGCGAGGTTCTTCTGATGCAGCCCAAGAACTGGGGCATCTCGCTCGGGCAAATGGATTTCGTTCTGCAGCCAAAAGAAACATCCGGATGGAAAATTGTTTCAAAGTCCAGCCGTCTGATTGCGGTAACGCGCGACACCGCGGCCGATCCTAAGATTCTCGAAATCGGCCGCCCCTATCACGAACTCGCCGAGCGCTATCTGAGTACGGCGGTGGCCGAAGCCCCGGTGTCGCTCGATTCGAGTCTGGCGCGCGTGGAAGACACGGCGCTCATCGACGCGATCCAGCAAGTCCAGCTTTTTTATTCGAAGGCCGATGTCTCCTTCGCTTCCTCGTTCAATTCCCGCGTCAGTGTGCCGCGAGGTCCGGTGACCATCCGCCAGATCGCCGCGCTCTACGTCTACGAGAATCAGCTCTATGCGGTCCAGGGCTCCGGCAAAATGGTGCGCGCCGCGCTGGAAAACTCAGCGCGCTATTACAATACTTGCGCGAGCGATTGTACCCGCGGCCCGCTGATCAATCCGCAAATCATCGGCTACAACTACGACATGGCGCAGGGCGTAGACTATGAAATCGATTTGACGCAACCGGCCGGCCGGCGCATCCGCAATCTTCGCTGGCATGGCAAGCCCCTGGACGACAACCAGCCATTGCGGATCGCGGTAAATAATTATCGCGCGGGCGGCAGCGCGGGTTACTCAATGTTTCGCGATGCGCCGATCTTATGGCGTTCACCGGATGAAATTCGCGATTTAGTGATTCAGTACTACAGCGAGCACAAATCCCTGCCCGCGCATCCGGACAACAACTGGCGCGTAGTACCGGAAGCCGCGCTCCGCACGCTGGAACGCGAGGCGCTAGACGGTGCGCGAACCGTCACCCAGCAGTAATCACCGCTTCACATTTCAGTGGTGTTATGTTTGTGAATGCGGGACGCCCTCAGCACGTTGCTCGGCCAAAAACTGCCCGCGCCAGTGGAAGGCGCGATCGAAAAACTGCTCCGGCTGGATCGTTTCGACCGCCTTTGGGACGATGTTCCCGGCGCCGACACGCGGCTGATTGCCTCCCATCCTCTGGCCTTGCTGAACGTCCACATTCAAGTTTCCGAGCGCGACCTGGCGCTGATCCCGAAGCGGGGCCCGGTGGTCGCGGTGGCCAATCACCCCTTTGGATTGATTGAGGGAGCGATTCTGCCATCGCTGTTTCTCTCCGTCCGTCCGGACGTTAAGATCATGGCGAATCATCTGCTCGCCGCCATGCCCGAAACGAAGGATCTCTGTATTTTCGTGGATCCGTACGGAGGAGATCGCGCCGCCCGCGCCAATCATAAAGGGCTGAAAGACGCCATCGCCTGGCTAAGGCAGAGTGGATTGCTGGCCGTATTTCCGGCCGGCGAAGTGTCGCATTTGAATCTGAAGGAACGCTCCATCACGGACCCGGAATGGAACCACAGCGTGGCGCGCCTGATCCGGATCACCGGCGCCACCGTGCTGCCGGTCTATTTTCTCGGTGCGAACAGCGCTTTGTTCCAACTGCTGGGGTGCCTGCATCCCCGAGTGCGCACGGCGCTGCTTCCGCACGAGTTTTTCAACAAGCACGACCGGACCATCGAAGTGCGCATCGGCAGCCCGATCACTCCGGCCAAGATGCGCGCGTATCAGGATGACGTCGCTCTGATCCGCTATCTGCGCCACCGCACCTATCTGCTGCAGAATCGGGAGGCGCCCAAGAGCATCCAAGCCGCTGTTGGCGAACCGCCCGCGGCCGGTGTCCTGGCTGAACTGCTGGCGGGAGAAGTGGCCAAGCTAGCGCCCGGGCGAACGTTAGTAGAGACCGAGGATTATTCAGTTCTGCTGGCCAAAGCACGCGAGATCCCAAATGTTCTACACGAGATCGGCCGGCTGCGCGAAGTCACCTTCCGGCTAGCCGGCGAAGGCGCCGGCGGTCCCATCGATCTCGATCGCTTCGATGAACACTACTGGCATCTGTTCGTCTGGAACCGCCGCGCTAACGAAGTGGTGGGCGCTTATCGGCTAGGACCATCGGACGAGATCCTGGCGCGCTTCGGACCCAAGGGTTTCTACACCAGCCAGCTTTTCCAATGGAAGCGCTCCTTCCTGGATCGCATCAGTCCGGCGCTCGAATTGGGCCGATCCTTCGTGCGCCCGGAATATCAAAAGACCTACGCGCCGCTGTTGCTGTTGTGGAAAGGCATCGGCCAGTTCCTGATCCATAATCCGCAGTACAAATTGCTGTTCGGTCCGGTGAGTATCAGCAACGGCTATTCCGCGGCGTCCCGCCACCTGATGGTGAAGTTCTTAAGCGCTTATCGGCAATCGCCCGAACTGACGCCGCTGGTGCGGGCGCGCAATCCGTTCCGCCAACGGTCTTCCAAAGTGGCTGACGAATTCGTCGGAGCGACGGTCTGGGACGTCGAGGAGCTCTCCGCACAGATCGCCGACATGGAAATCGACCGCAAAGGCGTGCCCGTGCTGCTGAAGCAGTATCTGAAGCTGGGTGGCGAGTTGGTGGCTTTTCACGTGGATCGCCGCTTCGCCGACGCACTGGACGGCCTGATCGTCGTCGATCTGCGCAAGACCGACGTTCGCGTGCTGGAGCGCTACATGGGCCAAGACGGCGCAACCAAATTCCTGGCCTAGCGTGGCGCACGCACAAGTGCGCCACTAGACTAAAACTGTGAAGGCTGTTTCGGTGCGCGTTACCGGGCGGTACAGAGTATCGCGCTCCATCGGCTCGCGGCCCGCTTCACGAATCAGATGGAGCAACTCGCCGCGCCGCAGACCTTGGCTGGTAGTGGCGCCCGCTTCGTGATAGATCTTCTCTTCCACCACGGTGCCGTCCAGATCGTCGGCGCCGAAGCGCTGCGCGATTTGTGCGATCCGGGGCGTCATCATGATCCAGTAAGCTTTGATGTGGCTGATGTTGTCGAGCATCAGCCGCGAGACTGCAATCATCTTCAGATCCAGGAATCCGGTGGTGGTGGCAATGTGCTCCAGCGCCGTATTGGCCGGATGAAACGCCAGCGGAATAAAGGTCTGGAAGCCCTCGGTCTCATCTTGCAGCTCGCGCAGCTTCACCAGGTGATCTACGCGATCCTCTTCGGTCTCGATGTGGCCGTACAGCATCGTGCAGTTGGACTTCAACCCGAGCTGATGCGCGGTCCGCGCGACATCCAGCCACTGGTTTCCATCGATTTTGTGATCGCAGATGATGCGCCGCACCCGATCGTTGAAAATTTCCGCGCCTCCGCCCGGCAGCGAGTCCACGCCGGCGTCGATCAACTTGGTGAGCGTCTCGCGAATCGACAGCTTGCTGCGCTGGGCAAGGTAGGCCACCTCCACCATGGTGAGCGCTTTCAGATGGACCTCGGGGAACCTCTGCTTCAGCCCTCGAAACATGTCGCAGTACCAATCGAGCGTCAGTTCCGGATGCAGTCCGCCGACGATGTGGAACTCGGTGACCGCTTCGCTCCAGCCCTCGCCCGCGCGATGCCACACTTCGTCGAGCGACCAGGTATAAGCCTTGGGATCCTTGGCGCGCTTCCCGAACGCGCACAGTTTGCAACTGGCCACGCAGACATCGGTGGGATTGATGTGCCGGTTCACATTGAACCAGGTTACGTTACCGTGTTTGCGCTCGCGAACCAGGTTGGCCATGTAGCCCACGGCGAGAATGTCGGAGCTTTTGAAAAGCGCGACGCCGTCTGCGGCATCCAGGCGGACCTCGGCCTCCACCTTCTCGAGAATCGGCCGTAACCGCTTGTCTTCAATATGGATTTGCATGCGCTTTCAAGCTCTCAGGCCGAAGAAATAGATGTCGGCCGCCAAAAAAGAAAGAATAGCACGCTCACATAGCCGTTCACGGTGAAGAAGGCGGCGTCCACGCGCGATAGGTCGTCGGCCTTCACCAGGCGGTGCTCGTAAAGGAGCAGCAATACGATGGCCCCAATGCCCGCCCAGCTCAAGGCTCCCAGCCCGAAGGACGCCGACAAAAGCACCAGGCAAGCGATCATTGCGATGTGAAACAGCCTGGCGATCCACAGGGCGCCGGACATGCCAAATCGCTTGGGGAGACTGAACAATCCTTCGCGCGAATCAAACTCGTAGTCCTGGCAGGAGTAAATGATGTCGAAGCCCGCCGTCCAGAACATCACGGCCGCCGTTAACCATAGGATGCGCGGATCGAGCGAGCCACGGACCGCGATCCACGCCGCCGCCGGTGCGATCCCCAGCGAAAGCCCGAGAATCAAGTGTGAGAACGTGGTGAAACGTTTGGTGAAGGAATAGAAGAAGACCACGGCCAGAGCCACCGGCGCCAGCTTGAAGCACAGCGGATTCAGCGCGCGCGCCGCGAGCAGAAACACCAGAACCGAAACAATCACGAAGCCCCAGGCGAAGCGGACGCTCAAGAGGCCCGCGGGGATGTGGCGCAGGCGCGTTCTCGGATTGCGTGCGTCGATATCGGCGTCGAGAATTCGATTGAACGCCATTGCGGCGGAGCGCGCGCCCACCATGGCGATCGCGATCCAGAGCAACTTGTAGCCGAATCCGCGGGCGTTGAAGTGGCTCTCCCGGAACGCCAGCAACGCGCCCGTCAGTGCAAAGGGCAACGCGAATACAGAGTGCTCGAACTTGATCATTTCGAGCGTCAGCCGCAGCCGTTTCCAGAAGCCCATCCTGATATTCTGAATCCTGAATTCTGAATTCTGAATTCTGAATTCTTGTCCCTGCTTTCGCTACCATTCTAATTCATGCGGTATCTCCTGCTGCTGGCTCTCTCGGCTGTATTGGTCGGCTGCGGCCCCAAGCCGGCCACGCTCGAAGATTTTCCAACGCGCCCCATCACGCTTCCCGGCGGCCAAGTCCTCCATGTGGAAATGGAGGTTAGCAATTTCGAACTGCTCCGAGGCTTGATGTTCCGCACGTCTCTGGCGCCCGATCGCGGCATGCTGTTCGTGTACCCCAAACCGAACCACTATCAGACTTGGATGTATCAAACTCTCATTCCGCTCGACATCATTTGGATGGATTCAAGCCGCCAGATCGTAGCACTGGACGAGAACGCGCCGCCGTGCACAACGCAAGCCAGCAAATGCCCGAAATACGGCGGCAAGATGGTTTCGGCCTATGCGTTGGAGATCGGAGGAGGCATGGCCAGGAAATACGGTCTGCGCTTAGGGCAAACCATCCAATGGTGAGGCGTCACTTTGATGACGTGCCTCGGTTTGACGATGGGCCTGTTACTCTCAAATTGAGATGGATTCAGATCAATTGCGCGGACTGTTGGAGCAAGTGCACTCCGGCTCCGTGGATGTAGACTCGGCGCTCGACCGCATTAGACACTTGCCGTTTGAGGATCTCGGCTACGCCAAGCTGGATCATCACCGCGCCCTGCGCCACGGCCTGACCGAAGTAATCTTTGGCAAGGGCAAGACGCCGGAGCAGATCGGCGCAATCGCCGCCCGGCTGCTCGATAAATCTCCAAATTTGCTGGTGACACGCGCCGACCGGCACGCCGCATCGCTCCTCAAAGCCGACTTTCCCGATGCCGAGCACTTTCCCCTTTCCGGCGCCGTTCGAATTTGGCGCGACCGCACCATCCGTGGCAAAGGAAAATTGGCCGTGGTTTGCGCTGGCACCAGCGACATTCCCGTCGCCGAAGAAGCCCGGGTGACCGCCGAGGTGATGGGTAACGAGGTGGAATCGATTTATGACATTGGCATTGCAGGGATCCACCGTCTGATGGCGCACAGCGAACAACTGATGGAAGCGCGCGTGATCGTGGTGGCCGCGGGCATGGAGGGAGCCTTGCCGAGCGCGGTGGGAGGCATCGTATCGGTCCCCGTGATCGCAGTGCCGACCAGCGTCGGATATGGCGCCAGCTTCAACGGACTCGCTGCCTTGCTCGGGATGCTGAACAGTTGCGCCAGTAACGTAACTGTCGTGAATATCGATAATGGATTCGGGGCCGGGTACGTGGCCAGTTTGATTAACCGGCTGTAACTCCGCTCCCTGTGGTCGTGGCTCGGTCGATTCCGCGCATCATATTTCCGCGACGTTACGTCCCCGCGCATTGCGTTCCCACGCATTATATTTCCGCGACGTTACTTCCCCGGGCATTGCGTTCCCACGCGTTTTTTCAGAGCCGCGACCACAGGGAGCGGGAACTCAACTTTGTTAAGCGACAGCGACACTAACTCGTGCGCCGGACTCCTCCGCGTAGACGTAGAATCCAAACATGGGCATGCTTTCGCGCTTGCTCCACCGGCTCATGGTCCAACGGATGCTCACAAATCTAACGTCGGATCGCGATCCCAAATTCAGCAAAATGGAATAGAGGCCGCAGTAGAACTTGGGGGGGAACTTGGCCAGCGGTTTTGAATCCCACTTTTCGCCGTCGGAAGAACCCCAGACGGTGACTTCCAAGCTTTCTTGTTCCAGGATTCGAGTTATGCCGAGAGTAAGCACCAGCAGCTTACCTCGCTTGGAGCCGAGATCGATCTCCGGCCCAGTGCCATCCGCTCGGGCGATGCTTTCAGGCAATAGAAAGTTACGCAGCATAATTTCCTCCAGCCGGGGGACTGCCGGGAAATGCTTAATTGTGTGCTGGCAGGAGTACCTACGGGGTAACCCTAAATTCGACGGAGGCGGTCTCCCGCCATTTCCAGAGTCTCATACTTCTTGCAAAAACAAAAGCGAATTAATGCTGCGCCGGCCGTAGAATCGGCAAAAAAACTGGAGCCCGGCACTGCCGCGACACCGACGTTTTCAATCAGGTGACGCACGAAAGAAAGATCGTCCGCAAAGCCGAAATCGCCGATGTCGGCCATGATGTAATAGGCTCCACTGGGCCGATAGCAGCGGAATCCCGCCTGCTCTAAACGCTGTAATAAAAGATCTCTTCGCTTCTGATATTGCAGGCTCAGTTTCTCGTAGTAGGAATCCGGCAGGTTCAACGCCACCACGCCAGCCTGCTGCAACGGAGCCGCCGCGCCCACCGTTAGAAAGTCATGGACCTTTCGAATGGAATCCGTCAAATCCGGTGGGGCCAAAACAAAACCCACGCGCCAGCCTGTGACGGAGTAGGTCTTGCTCATGCTGTTCACCAACACAGTTCGTTCCCGCATTCCCGGCAATGTCGCTATCGGGATATGAGATGCGCCGTCGTAAATAATGTGTTCGTAGATTTCGTCAGTAATTGCAAGGGCGTCGAATTCCTGACAAAGTTTTGCGATTACCTCCAGCTCAGCGCGAGTGAACACTTTGCCGGTGGGGTTGTTGGGCGAGTTCAGAACGATCGCTTTGGTCTTCGATGAGAACGCGCGCCGCAGTTCATCGGGATCGAAGGTCCAGTGGGGAGGCTTCAATGGAACCAGCTTGCGATGTGCGTCGCATAACAATGCATCGGGACCGTAATTTTCGTAGTATGGCTCGAAAATGACGATCTCGTCGCCCGGATTCGTAACAGCGAGGAACGCCGCGATCATGCCCTCGGTGGCGCCGCAACAGACCGTAATTTCCCGCTCGGGATCGTAATCCAGGCCATACCATTTTTGAACCTTGCCCGCGATTGCGTCACGGAACGGTTTGGCGCCCCAGGTGATGGCGTATTGATTGAAGTCGGCCGCGATGGCGTCTTGCGCCGCACGTTTGATCTCTTCCGGCGCGCCAAAATCCGGAAATCCCTGGGCCAGGTTCACGGCTTCGTGCTGGATCGCCAAACGAGTCATTTCGCGGATGACCGATTCGGTGAATTGCGAAATCCGCTGGCTTCGAAATCTCAGACGCCGGTTGCCGATATCAGCCGGGCGCACCGCCGTCTTAATCGAAGAACTCATGCCGCCAGGATGCCCATCTTCTTCGCCACGCTCGTCAAGATTTCTAATGCCCGATCAAGCATATCGCGCGAGTGAGTAGCGGTTACAATCGTGCGAATGCGAGCTTTGCCCTCGGGAACGGTCGGAAAGCCGATGCCGGTGGCGAGCAATCCGTTCTCAAATAGCGCCGCTGAAAAAGCGTGAGCGGTTTTCGCCTCGCCGACGATGATGGGAGTGATAGGCGTTTCACTCGCGCCGGTGTCAAACCCGGCAGTCTTCAAGTGGGACTTGAAATAGCGCGTGTTTTCCCAAAGTTTCTCGATGCGCTCCGGCTCTTTTTCCAGAATGTCGAATGCCACCAGACACGCGGCGGCTACTGCCGGCGGGTGGGATGTTGAGAATAGAAACGGCCGCGCGCGATGATAGAGAAACTCAATCAGGTCGCGGCTCCCGCACACATACCCGCCCAGAACGCCAATGGCCTTGGAAAGTGTGCCAACCTGCACGTCCACGCGGCCATGCAATCCAAAATGATCCACAGTGCCGCGCCCGTTGCGCCCCAGCACGCCAGAGGAATGCGCGTCGTCGATCATCATGATGGCGCCGTGACGTTCGGCGATCTCTACCAGCGCCGGCAGCGGGCCAATGTCGCCGTCCATCGAGAACACACCGTCGGTGATCAGCAGTTTGTGGCCGCCGGCGCCGTCCAGTTCCCTGAGGATTTCCGCGGCCCGCAGCGTATCTTTGTGCGGGAAGACGTGAATCTTGGCTTTCGATAACCGGCAGCCGTCGATGATACTGGCATGATTCAGCGCGTCGGAGACGATGTGATCCTCGGGCCCCAGAATCGCCGCAACCGTTCCGGAGTTCGCCGCGAAACCCGACTGAAAGACGACACAGGCTTCGGTGCGCTTGAAATCGGCGATCCGTTCCTCCAGTTGCAGGTGGATGCTCATGGTCCCCGAGATGGTGCGGACGGCGCCCGATCCGGCGCCGACCCTCTTGGCCGCTTCGTCTTGCTCGTCGATTAAGTTCGGATGGTGGGGCAGCCCGAGGTGGTTGTTGCTGGCCAGATTGATCACCTCGCGGCCATCGGAGCGC
>Ga0182024_10003514_pt1 | contig 37186 bp, 34 predicted proteins | sample P32metaG_FD_120480 | JGI IMG/M metagenome (GOLD analysis project Ga0182024, IMG submission 120480) | Permafrost microbial communities from Stordalen Mire, Sweden - P3-2 metaG (Illumina Assembly) | ecosystem: Environmental > Terrestrial > Soil > Wetlands > Permafrost | place: Sweden: Stordalen...
AAGCGACACCGAGATCAAGGTCGGCCAGACCATTCCTCTCAGTGGTCCGGCTTCCGCCTACGGCAGCATCGGCAAGGTGCAGGCCGCCTATCTCCGCATGATCAACGAGCAGGGTGGAATCAACGGGCGCAAGGTCAATCTCATTCAGTACGACGATGGCTACAGTCCGCCAAAGACGGTCGAGCAGGTGCGCAAGCTTGTCGAAGGCGACGAGGTTCTTACCACCTTCCAGATCATCGGCACGCCACCGAACGCCGCGGTCCAGAAATATCTGAACGAGAAGAAAGTGCCGCAGCTTCTGGCCTCGACTGGCGCGACGCGCTTTACCGATCCGAAGAATTTCCCATGGACGATCGCTTTCAACCCCAACTACCAGTCGGAAGCGCATATCTACGCAAGATACATTCTTGCCAACCATCCGAACGCCAAGATCGCCATTCTCTATCAGAACGACGACCTCGGAAAAGATTACGTCAAGGGACTGAAGGACGCGCTTGGGGCGAAGGCTTCGAGCATGATCGTCGCCGAGGCGTCCTACGAATTGTCCGATCCGACCGTCGACTCGCAGATGGTGACGCTGAAAGCTTCCGGCGCTGACCTTTTCTATAATATCACGACGCCGAAATTCGGCGCGCAGGCGATCAAGAAAGCTGCCGAACTCGGCTGGAAGCCCGTCCAAATTCTCGATATCAACGCTACGCCGGTCAGCCAAACGCTGGTTCCGGCCGGCGTCGAGAACGCCAAGGGCATAATTTCGGTCAACTACGGCAAGGACCCGCTGGACCCGCAATGGGCCAACGATGAGGGCATGAAACGTTACAAGGCCTTCATGGCGAAATATGCTCCGGCCGAGGACGCCAACAGCGGCATCGCGACCTATGGCTACTCGACCGCGGCGCTGCTTGTGCAGATACTCAAGCAATGCGGCGACGATCTCACGCGGGCGAATATCATGAAGCAGGCGACGAACATCAAGGGCTTCGTCGCTGACCTCGCGCTGCCGGGTATGACGGTCTCCACCGCACCGGATGATTGGCGCATCAACAAGCAGTTCCAGATGATGAAGTTCGACGGCCAGCGTTGGGTGCTGTTTGGGCCGATCCTGACGGACGAGTTCACCACGAACTGAGCGACTTGCGTTCGATGCGAATCTCACCGCAGAGAGCGTAATGGCGATTGCAGCATCTGCGCGAGATTCGCCGAGGCTCCGGCGCCTCTCGCGCGCCAGGGCGCTCAAGCCTACTTCCACTCCATGCCGTATTCTTCCGCCGATGCGTTGACCCACATCAACGCCGACCGGCTGTCGAGCCAGATCAAACGGTCTTGGTTCTCCGTCTCCTCGCCAGACGACATGTGCAGTATGTAGGCTCCGTCATTGGTTCGAAGCAGCGTATCGCGAGCAAGACATTCCGTGAGCGAAGACGCATCCAGGAAAGGATAAACGCGCGAGGCAACGATCTGCACTTGGTATCCCCAATCGTGAACGGGCGCGTTCAATGGTCGGGCGTGACAAAGGCCTGTATGCTGCGGCATTTGACGCATTCATAAACGCGAGACTCGAAGTTCGGACTTTCTTTTTCGGAGCAGGAATGCCGCATTGGCGCCTGGCAATTGACGCATCGCGGAGTTTCGATTTCGCCGTTCAATCCTACCCAAGCCTTTGTTGCTAGCGACATGGCTGCTTGCTTCCTGGAGCTTGCAAAATGAGCCAGGCGGCTGCGCCGCCGCCCGCAGTCGTCAAAAATCGGACGGCATGCTGCCGGCAGGTGCACGGGCAGCGGACGGTTTCCTCGTCCCGGATCAGCGTAGGTTGGTCCGCCCCGTGGCGGCAATGTTCCATGCGGGCATTGATTGGCGGTTAAATTTTGGTAAAAACACTATCGAAATTCCTCAAATCTTTCGGCAATGCGGCCGTTGCCGTGCTCCAGCGCGTTCGCGCGCGGCGGCCGCCCCGCAGCCAGAACAAGCAGGGGATTGCCCGCAGATCGGGTGTACCCCAATCCAATTGTCCGCTACCGTCCGCTACCGATTCATTTGGCTTTTTCTGATTTTCATGACTGTACGCCCGCCCGGGGCGCCGGCCCTGCAAAACTTTCGCTATTCCGATATTGACCAGTATCGTCAGGCGGTGCGTTCGATCGATGTCGAATTCACGCCGCTGTCGCGAAGGATCTCGGCGCATCAGACGGTGCTCCATCTGCGCGGTTGCGACATCAATCTGATCAGGTCGTTTCCGAGACTGCTCGATGCGGAGCTTGCCAGAAACTGCACGGCGGTCGGCTTTACCATGGACGATCGCTTTCCAATCCGGTTCAACGGCGTTGAGAATGACAGGTCCCTGCTTACCGTAGGGCATGGTGGCGCGGGCTATAAATCGCTGGAAAGCGTTGCGACCCAGTTTGCCTCGATCATGTTCACGCCCGAGATCAAGGGCCGCGGCTGGCCAGCGATTGGCAGGCAATTCGCGATATTTGCGATAACGGGAGCCTCGCAGCAGCGGCTCCGCGATCTGGTGCTGGAGGTCCTGAAATTTGCCGGAGAATCGCCGGACGCACTGCAAGTTCCCGGTGCGAGAACCGGTATCAGGGATTCCCTGCTTGCAGCGGTTGACCAGGCGCTCGCCACCGCAAGCTCGGCGCAGATCGGCTCCAGGAGTTCCAATCGACAGTTTTACATGGTCCAGAAGATCGAAGATATTGTTCGTGCAGACATTGCAGCTCCGATCTATAGCGAGGAACTGGCGCGGCAGCTCGGTGTTTCCGTAAGTGCGATGGACAGCGCTGTGCTGCAATTCCGCGGAATGAGCCTGCATCGTTATCTGCGGTCAAAGCGCCTCTGGCTGGTACGGAGGCAGCTCCTGGCCGGCGAGGTCAGTGTCAAGGCATGTGCGCTGGCGCATGGATTCTGGCACCTCGGTGATTTTTCCAAGAGTTACCGGCTAGTTTTCGACGAAACGCCGTCGCAGACGCTGAAAAACGCGCGATAGGCCTGCAGGCTGGCGCTGTCAGCCCCGCCGCACACTTGCGCCGCCGTCGACCGGCAGCGTCACACCGGTGATGAAGCTCGCTTCGTCGGACGCCAGAAACAGCGCGGCGTTGGCGACGTCCCAGCCGGTGCCCTGCTTCTTGCGTAGCGGCACCTTGGCGTCGCGCTCGGCTTCGACCTCGGCGCGGCTCTTGTTGAACTCGCGGGCGCGGGTGTCGACTGCCATCGGCGTGTTCATCAGGCCGGGCAGGATCACGTTGGCGCGTATGCCATATTGCGCATTCTGATAGGCGAGTTGCTCGGTGAAGGACACCATCGCTGCCTTGGTCGCCTTGTAGGCGACGTAGGGGTAGGTGGTGATGACGGCCATCGAGGAGATGTTGATGATGGCGCCGCTGTTTTGCTGGCGCATGATCGGAATCACATGTTTGGCGGCGAAGATACAGCTCTTGAGGTTGATCGCGATGCAGCGATCGAGCGCATCCTCGGTGAGATCGAGCAATTCGGCGTCGCCGCCGGAAAGGCTGACCCCAACATTGTTGTGCAGGACATCGATACGGCCCCAACGGCCGTGCGCCTCGGCGACCATGGCCTTGAGTTCGGCACTGCGGGTGGCGTCCGCCTTGAACGCTACCGCCGTGCCGCCCTTGGCACCGATCATGTCGACCGTCTGTTGCGCCGATGCGAGGTCGTGATCAACGCATAGCACCTTGGCACCTTCGCGCGCGAAGGTCAGTGCGGTGGCGCGGCCGTTGCCGATGCCTTCGCCGGGACTTTGGCCTGCGCCGACGACGACGGCGATACGATCTTTCAGGCGCATGTCAGGTTACTCCCGGGATCGGGTACTGCTGCAGTACCTCTTTGTAATAGGGCTCGTTGTCCATTTTCATCGTGGCGAGCACGCGGACGACGGCGCAGTAAAACGCGATGGTGAGCACGAGGTCGGTGATGTGCTCGTTGGAGAGTTCTTTTTTGATCTCGGCAAAGGTCGCGTCCGACATCGCGAGTTCGCGCACCATCTCGCGCGCGCCTTTCAGGATCGCTTTGGCCAGCGGCTCGAGTCCGGAGGGCTTGCCCTCGGTCTCCGCCATCATGCCCCGGATATCGGCGTCGGTGACGCCGAATTCCCTGCCGATCTTCACATGATGGGTGAATTCATACTCCGACTTTTCCATCCAGCCGACCTGGAGAATCGCAAGTTCGCGCAGCCGCGGGTCGAGCTTGCTCTTGAAGCGGATGTAGCCGCCGATGCCGTTGAAGGCGCGCGCCATGTCCGGTGAGTTGACCAGCAGCTTGTGTAAATTGGTGTTGCGCTTCAGCATCTCGCGATATTTGGGCGCGACCTGGTCGGCCTCGAGATAGGGCAGGCGGGCCATCGGTTGGTTCTCCCTTGGGTGATCAGTGATCCCGTGAATCGCGTTCCGGACCCTGCAGCGTGACGCCGCCATCGACCACCAGCACCTGGCCGGTGATGTAGCGGGCGTGATTACTGAGCAGGAATTTGACGGCATGGCCGACGTCCCAGCCGGTACCTTCGGTCTTCAGCACCGAGGCGTTGGCCCGCTGGGCGCGTGCCGCCTCGCTCATGCCGTTGCCGCTCGCATAGACCATCGGCGTGTACATCGGCCCCGGACAGATGCAGTTGACGCGGATGTTGTCGCGGCCGTGATCGACCGCCATGGCCTGGGTCAGGCCGATTACGGCGGCCTTGGAGGTGGTATAGGTGGTGAGGCCGCGCGGCCGCAGCGCCGAGATCGAGGAGATGTTGACGATCGCGCCGGCTTTGGCAGTCTCGATCATGGCCGGAATGGCGTATTTCGAAAGCAGGAACATGCTCTCGACGTTGATCTGCATTACCCGCCGGTATTGCTCCGGCTTCTCGTCGACGACGCTGCCGCGGCTGCCGACACCGACATTGTTATCGAGGAAATCGAGTCGGCCCCAGCGCGCCACGGTGGCTTCGACCAGCCGTTGACAATCGGCCTCCTGCGTAACGTCGCAGGCCAGCGCGGCCGCCGTGCCGCCTTCCGCCGCAATCATTTCGACGGTGCGTTCGGCAAGCCCGAGCTCGCGATCGGCGACCAGCACCCTGGCGCCGGCGCGCCCCAACAGGATCGCCGCCGCCCGGCCGTTGCCGATGCCGTCGCCCGCCGCACCGCCGCCACTCACCAGCGCCACCTTGCCGGCCAGCCCGGCGTCGTCCTCGGATCCGTGCATCACGTTTCTTCCCTCTGATGGCTGACGATAGCAATGCTGCACGCGGGAGAGAAGGCCGGCGATATCAGGCCATCGCCGCAATCCCTCGGCGGGCCCGAGCAGCGCGCTCTTGCGCGCGTCTCGAAGGATGAAGCCGCGGTGGCGCGGCCCGTCATTTTTTCGCGGCGCTGGCCCGGCAATTATAGGCCCTGCGAAAGCCGGCCGCCTGGGCGTCGTCTTCCGAACAGAACCAGCGATCCGGCTTGGTGAGCGCCGGATAACTGCGACAGCCCTGCAGATGATAGATGCCGATATTTCCCGTGACCCGCGCGCGCACCGCGAACTTGCCCTTGATGCTGCAGCCGGCGGGCATGGCGGGATCGCTGGGGAACAACACTTCGCGGATTTCACGATCCTTGTCGGCCCGGCACGCCGCGCCGAGCAGCGCGCCGTCTTTCTTGCCGTGACGGAATTCCTCGGGGCTGGCAAAACACCCCTTCCACAATCCCCGGCGATCGTTCTTCGCTCCGGCCTCGTCTTCGCGGAACCGGGCGCTGGCGGCGGGATCGAAGTTCAGGGCCAAGCCCTGACGGACAAGCAACTGGTTCAGGCTCGTGGTTTCACCCTCGACGGTGCAGACGCCGCTATGCCTCTTCTTGTGGTTCTTGTCCGGGCCGTGATCGTCGCATCGAACCGGGCGTTTGCCGATCAGTTGTGCCAATTGATCGCGGACGTCGACGCCGCAGCTCCAGGGATCGGCATGGTCGTCGATGCAGATCTGGTCCAGCTCCGGTGCATCGATCCCGTCGAGCCGGTAGACGACGTCGCCAAGCTGCAGGGTGTTGCCATCCTTGACGACGGCGGGACTTGCGGCCCAGCCGGGCAACGCTGCCATAACCATTCCGAGGACCAGGATGACGGTACGCACCGAGGGCGAGCAGACCGCGACGAGGAAACTTCGTAATCGCATGCGTTCTCACCACCGCCGTGCCGTTGGCGATTTTCTAGCACATCCTTTCGCACCAGCAGCAGCGCGTTGCGGCATGGCTGGGAACTCGATTCAAGCGGGTGGATGTGAGCCGTGGATTGTGGTCCAACGCGGCGAGTTCGGGTTTGTCAGGCGGAGGCGCGGTCGCTATAGCGGGGACTCGTGCTCAACCCCAGGGGGAAGTCCAATGTCGGTTCAAATGGCGTTGCTGCCGGTCCTTGTCCTCATTGGGCTTACCTTCGCACTGCTGCTGTGGATGGCGGGGGCGCGTCGGGGGGCGCTGGTCGGCGGGCAGACTAAGATCCGGGATATCGCGCTCGGGCAGCCGAACTGGCCGGCCCGTGCCACCCAGATCGGCAATTGCTATCGCAACCAGTTCGAACTGCCGGTTTTGTTCTATCTCCTGATCGCGCTGGCGTTGCCGCTGCGCCATGCCGACCTCGTGATCGTGATGTTGTCATGGGTGTTCGTGGTCACGCGTTTTGTCCATGCCGGGATCTTTGTGAGCTCCAACGATCTCGGACGGCGCTCGATGGCCTGGTTTGCCGGCGTGCTCGTATTGCTGGCGATGTGGATCTATTTCGCGCTGAAGATTCTGCTGCTGATCTAGAGGCTTACGGCCGTTCTTGAAACTGAAAGCTTGGAATGACGCCCGCTGCCCGGCTATCCGCCGCCATTGAGCTGATCGAGACCATCGACACTCAACGCGTCCCGGCGGCGAAGGCGCTGAAGGAGTGGGGCACGGCGCATCGTTATGCCGGTTCCGGCGATCGCGCCGCGATCTCCGGCCTGATCTGGGACGTGCTGCGCCGGCGTGCGTCGAGCGCGTGGATCATGGACGACGATAGCGCGCGTGCGCGCCTGCTCGGCATGCTCCGCCTCGAGCGTGGTATGGACGCCGACGCCATCGCGGCACTGTGCGACGGCGGCCGGTTCGCGCCGCAGCCGTTGACGGCTGGCGAACGCTCGGCCCTTGCCTCGCGGTCGCTGGCGGCAGCGCCGGCGCCCGTGGCCGGCGACTATCCAGAATGGCTCGATGGCTATCTGGCTGAGGTGTTCGGCGACGATCGCGTCGCCGAGGCCACCGCCATGGCAAGCCGCGCGCCGCTCGATCTGCGCGTCAACACCTTGAAAGCGAAGCGCGACAAGGTGCTCGGATCGATTGCCCATCTCGGCGCCCAGCCGACCCCGTGGTCGTCGATCGGCCTTCGGATCGAACTGGGGGCGGACGCGCGCAATCCCGGCATTCACGCCGAGGAGGATTTCATCAAGGGTGCGATCGAGGTGCAGGACGAGGGTTCGCAACTCGCAACGCTGCTGTCGGCGGCAAAGCCCGGCGAGCAGGTGATCGACCTCTGCGCCGGCGCCGGCGGCAAGACGCTGGCGCTGGCGGCGATGATGCAGGGCAAGGGCCGCCTGATCGCGACCGATCATGACAAGCGGCAGCTCGCGCCGATCTATGAGCGGCTGTCCCGCGCCGGCGTGCATAACGCCGATGTGCGGCCGCCCAAAGGCGACAGCGACCCCCTCGCCGATATCAGGGCATCCGCCGACCTCGTGCTGATCGACGCGCCCTGTACGGGAACCGGCACCTGGCGACGTAATCCGGACGCCAAATGGCGGATGCGCCCCGGGGCACTCGAAATCCGCCTCAAGGATCAAAGAGAGGTGCTGGATCGCGCCGCGGTGCTGGTCAAACCGGGCGGCCGGATCGCCTATGTCACCTGCTCGGTCTTGGCGCCGGAAAACGGCCAGCAGATCCTCGACTTTGTTGCCCGCCATCCGGAATTCGCGGTGGTGCCGCCATTGCAGACGGCAACCGTGCTGTGGGCCCAGGCCGAGGCTTTTGCCGAGGCCGCGCTGCGCTCGGCCGAGGGCTGGCTGATGACGCCGCGCCGCACCGGCACCGATGGGTTTTTTGTGTCGGTGCTGACGCGGCACAAGGCTTGAAATTTCACGCGGACAAGGCGATTTCCGGCATTGCGAGGCCGGTCCCGGTCGCGTAATTCCTTGGCCATGACCCCAGCCCAGCCAGCCCGCGAGTCGATGCCCCCGGTGGCCTCGGCGCATGACAAGATTCTGATCGTCGATTTCGGCAGCCAGGTGACGCAACTGATTGCGCGCCGGGTGCGGGAGGAGGGCGTCTATTCCGAAATCGTACCGTTCCAGAAGGCGGAAGCGGTCTTCAAGGAGATGAAGCCGAAAGCGGTAATCCTTTCCGGCGGCCCGGAATCGGTCCACGAGGCCGGCTCGCCGCGCGCGCCGCAGGTGATTTTCGATTCCGGCGTGCCGGTGCTCGGTATCTGTTACGGCCAGATGACCATGGCAGCGCAGTTGGGCGGTGAGGTCGAGGGCGGGCATCACCGCGAATTCGGCCGCGCCGATGTCGAGGTGAAGGCTGCGAGCCGGCTGTTCGACTCGACCTGGTCGATGGGCGAACGGCACCCGGTCTGGATGAGCCATGGCGACCGCATCACCCGGATGCCGCCGGGATTTGTCGTCGCCGGCGTGTCGCCGAATGCGCCGTTCGCCGTCATTCAGGACGAGAGGCGCCGTTATTACGGGCTGATGTTTCACCCGGAAGTCGTGCATACGCCCGACGGCGCCAAGCTGATCCGCAATTTCGTCCGCGAGGTAGCGGGGTTGACCGGCGACTGGACCATGCGTGCGTTCCGCGAGGAAGCGATCGAGAAGATCCGCGCCCAGGTGGGCAAGGGCAGGGTGATCTGCGGATTGTCCGGCGGCGTCGATTCCGCCGTCGCCGCGGTCCTGATCCATGAGGCCATCGGCGACCAGCTTACCTGTGTCTTTGTCGATCACGGGCTGTTGCGGCGCAACGAAGCCGCGACGGTGGTCGATCTGTTCCGGCATCACTACAACATTCCGCTGGTTCATGTTGATGCGTCGAAACAATTCCTCGGCGAACTCGCCGGTGTCACCGACCCGGAAACGAAGCGCAAGACCATCGGGCGGCTGTTCATCGATGTGTTCGATGCCGAGGCGAAAAAGATCGGCGGTGCCGAATTTCTGGCGCAGGGCACGCTCTATCCCGATGTGATCGAGAGCGTGTCGTTCACCGGCGGTCCGTCGGTGACGATCAAGTCGCACCACAATGTCGGGGGCCTGCCGGCGCGGATGAAGATGAAGCTGGTCGAGCCGCTGCGCGAACTGTTCAAGGACGAGGTGCGCGTGTTGGGACGCGAACTGGGCCTGCCGGAAATCTTTGTCGGCCGGCATCCGTTCCCGGGTCCGGGCCTTGCGATCCGCTGCCCCGGCGAGATCACGCACGAGAAGCTCGACATCCTGCGCAATGCCGATGCCGTCTATATCGACCAGATCCGCAAGGCAGGTCTCTACGACCAGATCTGGCAAGCATTCGCGGTGCTGCTGCCGGTGAAGACCGTCGGCGTGATGGGCGACGGGCGGACCTACGAATATGTCGTAGGCTTGCGCGCAGTAACCTCGACCGACGGCATGACAGCGGATTTCTATCCGTTCGACATGTCCTTTATCGGCGCCACCGCAACCCGCATCATCAACGAGGTCAAGGGCGTCAACCGCGTGGTCTATGACGTGACGTCAAAGCCGCCGGGTACCATCGAGTGGGAATGATTTTGGGCTCCCAGCGAGCTTCGGTGACGATCGGCGATTGTCGCTTAACCGACTGATTCACAAGAGCCACCATTGAAAGGACGATTGCGTCGAACACAGCTGTCATTTTGTTCGCGGGACACGGCCTATTCAGATGAACGAAACGGACAGGAATGAACTCGGACAATCTTCCTTCCGTCGGAACCCGCTGGATTGCGTGAGCAGAAAAGGTGTTTCCCGAGTATCCTGATCGAGTACCAGGCTCGAAACAGCATAATCTCCAGACAGTCGGAGGATAGTGATGCAATTGCGGGCTTTTGGGCGCACGGGAATGAAGCTCTCGATGCTCGGCTTCGGCTGCGGCGCCGTGGGCGGACTTATGGTACGCGGCGATCCTGCCGACCAGGAGCGTACCGTCGCGCGGGCGATCGCCGCCGGCGTCAACTACTTCGACACCGCGGTGCAGTACGGCGATGGCGAATCGGAAAGGAACCTTGGCCGCGTTCTGCAAACGCTGAAACCAGCCAACGCGACTGTGGGCACCAAGGTCCGGTTGCCGCCTGGTGAGTTCGACCGCATTGCCGACGCCGTAACGAAGTCGCTCGAAGGCAGTCTGGCGCGACTGCGTCTCGACCGGGTCGACGTCCTTCATTTGCACAATGCGATTACCGAGCATGGAGGCGGATCGGCATTGAGCGTCCGACAGGTGCTCGACGATGTGGTACCGGCGTTCGAGCGCCTGCGTCAGCAAGGGAAGATTCGTTTCCTCGGGATTACGGCGGTAGGCGACACGGCGGCACTGCATCAAGTGCTCGATGCCGGCGCCTTCGACAGCGCCCAGGTCGTCTACAACATGCTCAATCCATCTGCCGCCGGGGAATTGCCAGCGAATTATCCGGCACAGGATTATGGACGGTTGTTCGATCACACCCAGTCAGGCGGTGTTGGCGTCGTGGGTATCCGCGTGCTCGCCGGCGGCGCATTGTCGGGCTCAGCCCAGCGTCACCCGATTGCGAGTCCGGCGCCCGAGCCGATCGGCTCGGCGATGAGCTACGATGCCGATATCGATCGCGCTCGCCGTCTGTTGCCACTGGTCAAGGAGGGGTTCGCGACCAGCCTGGCCGAAGCCGCCACGCGGTTTGCGCTATCGCACCCTGCGATGGGCACGATCCTGGTCGGTATGGCGACGCCGCAGCAGTTCGAGGACGCCCTCGCCGCGGTCCAAAAAGGGCCACTGCCGCAGGCTGCGCTCGACCGGCTGTCAGCACTGCGGCAGGCATTCTCCGGCGAAGCACGATGATCGCCGCGGATCAGGATCGTTTTCAGCTGTCATGATCATGTTGCCCACATCTCAGACGTGGGCTGCGAGATTTCAGTGCAACGCTGCCAGTGTGTAGCGATCCCGATGCGCGATCAGTTACTTGATAATCTCGTCAGGGTCCTTGAGTAGGAGCAGTTTGCACTGCTTCCCCTAATCTGCGCCGGCATGTTGCGCCGCGTCCTATCGGCGCTCACTTTGCCATGCTAGGCTCGCGTTGCGGCGGGAGAATAGACGTCCTGCCCGATATCATGGGAGGTCATGATGACAGATAGCGTCTACAAGGTGATTGAGCTGGTCGGCACAAGCAAAGAATCCTGGGAGAAGGCGGCCACGGCAGCCGTCAACAGGGCCGGAAAATCCCTTCGTGATCTTCGCGTCGCCGAAGTCGTCCAGCTCGACCTTCAACTCGATGCGAAGGGCAAGGTCGAAGCCTACCGTGCCAAGCTCAAGGTCTCATTCAAATTCGAGGGCTGACGTCCGATGGGAGCGCGGAATTGCAGCCCTCTCCTCGTCAACGCCGCGAGGATGGTGAAGTTCAGCTCTCGGTCAGCGCCTCGAGTTGCTTGTCCCACTCGACAGGGAAACGCTCGAGCAGATTCGACTACCAATCACCGCCTTCAAGGCGCCGGCACCCTGAATATCGCACCTGCACCGTCTTGCTGCGTCGCAACACGGAAAAGGAGACTGACGATCAAGTAACCGGGCATCTTCAGCGCTGGCTGATGCGCAGTATTCTCCCTCCGCAGAAGCGTGGGACCAAGATTGGATCGCTCAATTCGGTATACGTTTCTGCGCGACAAACGTCGTCGAAAAAAACGCGAACGGGAGGATTCTATGTTGAAGGGCAGTTTGTGTCTTGCCGCGTTGGCGAGCCTGTTTATGTCGGGCGCCGCTTTCGCCCAGGAGAAGATCAAAGTTGGCGTTACGGCGACTTTAGAGGGCACCTATACCGTGCTCGGTGAGGACGGTATCCGCGGATTTCAGACCGCATTGAACAAATTCGGCAAGAACATAGGCGACAAGCAATTGGAATTCGTCATCGCCTCCACCGACGCGACGCCCGACTCTGCCGTGCGCGCCGTTCGCAAGCTCATCGAACAGGACAAGGTCCAGATCCTGCTTTCACCGCTGTCGGGCGACGAAGGGATCGCGGTCAAGAACTTCGCCAAGACGCATCCGGAATTGACGTTCATCAATGCGGCATCCGGTGCGCAGGAAACCACCTATGTCGATCCGGCCCCGAACTTCTTCCGCTTCAACATGGACGGCGCCCAGTGGCAGGTCGGCCTGGGCAAATATGCCTATGACGCCAAGGGCTGTCGAAAGATCGCGACGGTAGGCGAGGATTACTCGTTCATCTATACGCAGGTTTTCGGGCTCGTGCTCGAATTCTGCGGCGCCGGCGGCCAGGTCACCAGCCGGCAATGGGTTCCACTGGGAACCAAGGATTTTGCCTCGGTCATCGCCGCATTGCCCGACGACGTCGATGCGATCTATCTGGGTCTAGGCGGCGCGGACGCCGTCAACTTCCTCAATCAATACCAGCAGTCTGGCGGCAAGGCGCATCTGCTCGGCGGCTCGATCATGGTCGACCAGACCATCCTTTCGGCCAAGGGAAACGCCAAGAACGCGCTGATCGGCACGGTCGCCGCCAGCGGCCAGGCCGACACCTGGGAAGATCCGGGCTGGCAGGCTTTCGTGAAAGACTACCAGAACGCTTTCCCGCCGGAGAAGCGCTTCCCGAGTCCATCTTTGCTCGCGACCAACTATTATGGTTCGACCATGGCGTTGATCCTCGCGCTCCGCAAAGTGAACGGCGACCTCAGCGACAATCAGTCCAAGCTGAAGGCCGCGTTGGCGTCACTCGAAATCGATGCGCCCAACGGCAAAATCAAGCTCGACTCCAACCGTCAGGCGATCGGCACCAATTTCGTCACCGAAGTCGTCGACGACGGCAAGGGCGCCTTGTTCAGCAAGGTCGTGAAGGTCATACCGAACGTAAACCAGACGCTTGGCTATGACCCGGCGGTATTCGCCAAGATCGGCCTGCCGAGCCGCACGGTTCCCGAGTGCAAGAAGTACTAGGACAGACCGGACGGCCGGCGCCCTCGGGGCCGGCCGTTCCTTCTCCAGATCCAGGCGTTCGAGCGGTGCTTGAACGCACCCTTGCTTTCTCCCCGCGAATGATCAACCTTATAAAAAACAATAAGACACAGTCCGCGGGAGAAATGCATGAGCCGGGCTCTTGCCGTCTTTCACGGCCATTTCGGCCGCGCGACGGTCTATCAGCTCAATCGTCCCTTCAACACGCACGCGCATCGCGAAGGGCACCTCATCTTCCACATCGGCGGCACGCCGGGCCGCGTGGACGTGCTCGAGCAGCCGAGGCCGCTGCGCCAGGATACGGTCGTCGCGGTCAATCCCTGGGAGCCACACAATTTCCTGCCCAAGGATTTGACAGACGGGGCGATCTTTCTTGTTCTCTACGTCAATCCCGAGTGGTTCGCTGGCGTTCGTGGCCTGCGTTTCGGGTGTACGACATTCAAACGCACTACGGCACTGGACCGCAATGTGCGGCAGGCGGCGGCAATGATTTGCGGCGCTCCCTCGCTGGATGGCCTCGACCGGGAGTTACGCAGCCTGATCGACGCCTGTCACGAAGAAAGCTGGCGCCAGGCGGACGCGTCGCGGGAAGGTCGTGCCGGTGTTGCAGTCACCGACTTTCGCGTGCGGAAATCGATCAGGCTGCTGGCGGAAGGGGTGTGCGCCGAGATCGAGCTCGATGCGATCGCGCGCAAGGCGGGCCTGTCGCGCCCGCATTTCTACAAGCTATTCCGTACCCAGACCGGCGTCACGCCGCACCTCTATGTCAATACGTTGTTGATGGAAAAAGCGCTGGACTCCCTGGTCGCCACCGAGGCGCCGATTGCCGACATCGGCTTCGAGCTTGGCTTTTCGTCGCAGAGCGCCTTCACCCACTTCTTCGCCGGCAATGTCGGTATGGCGCCGACGGACTATCGGCGCGCCGCCAAGGTCCTGAGGGACTGACCGGGCGGGCCGGCGCGCGAAAGGATACTGACGATCAAATTGGGATCGCACAGACCGGTAGTATGACGGCGGACGCGGACGATCGCCGCGCGAGGGAAGGACCAGGGTCAATGGCCTCGAATGTTTCGGCCCAAGGCCGCGTACCGGCTGGGGAAGGCTGGCAGGCCGCCCGCGTCGAGACCGGTACGGAATGCGGGAGGCGTCGGTGACGAAGTTCATCGAACGCCATCCGCTGTGGTCCTTCGTCATTCTCATCGCGGTCGCGTTGGCGTTATGGCTGATCTTTGCTGCCTGGCCGCAAGGCCTGGAGGATGCTATCGGCAGGAAGAAAGTGTTCCTCAGCGCCGTGTTCAACGGCATCACGCTCGGCGGCCTGTATTTCCTGGTGGCGAGCGGCTTCACCCTGATCTTCGGCTTGATGCGCAACGTCAACCTCGCGCACGGCTCGCTCTATCTGTTCGGTGGCTACATTGGCTACGCCGTCAGTGTCGCGACCGGTTCCTGGATGCTGAGCTTTATCGCCGCCTTCATCGTCGTCGGGCTGGTCGGCGTCGCCATGCAGATCCTCGTGTTCCGCCGTATCGAGGGTCAGGACCTGCGTCAGACCATGGTGACCATCGGGCTATCGATTGTGTTCGCCGACCTGATGTTGTGGGCCTTCGGCGGTGATTTCTACCAGATCCAGACGCCGCACGCGCTGATCGGCCCGATCGAATTGCCGTTCGTGACCGCGGTCAAGTCCTCGGGCGAGGCGGTCTATCTGCAATATCCGATGGTGCGCCTGGTCATCTTCGCTGCGTCGGTCGTAATCGGCGTCGCGATGTGGCTCGCTCTCAATCGAACGCGCATCGGCATGATCGTGCGCGCAGGCGTCGACGATCGCGACATTCTGGCGGCTATGGGCGTGCGCATTCAGCTGGTGTTCGTCCTGGTCTTTGCGCTGGGCGCCGGCCTGGCGGGTATGGCTGGGGTGGTCGGTGCCACGTTTCAATCGATCTCGCCCGGCGAAGACATCCGTTTCCTGCTCGCCTCGCTCGTGGTCGTCATCATCGGCGGCATGGGATCGATTCCTGGAGCAGCGCTCGGCGCGCTGATTGTCGGGCTCGCCGAGCAGCTCGGCTCGGTCTACATTCCGACCTACGCCATTGTGGTGACGTTTCTGATCATGGTGCTCGTGCTGGCCATTCGGCCGCAGGGCCTGCTGGCGGGCCGCTAGCCATGTCGATCATCCAGGACGCGCGACTTCAGCCCGACAACCTGGCCGCGGCGCCGCCGCAGACCGATCTCGCTCGCGCGGATTTTGGCAACCCTGCCGTCTGGGTCCTGGCCTTCATCCTGCTCATCATGCCGCTGATCGCCAACGGCTTTTTCCTGGTCGAGATTTTCGGCACCACTCTCATTCTCGGCATCGTTGCGCTGAGCCTGATGTTCCTGGCGGGCTATGGCGGCATGGTGAGCCTGATGCAGCTCACGATCGCGGGCCTTGCCGGCTACATGACGGCGGTGCTTGGCGCCAGCGGCAATGCCAACATCAGTCTCGGCTGGCCCTGGTGGCTCGCCACTCCGGTGGCGCTCGCCCTGGCGACGCTGTTCGGCACGATTGGCGGCGCGCTCGCGGTACGCACCGAGGGTATCTATACGATCATGATCACGCTGGCGATCGCATCGGCCTTCTACTACTTCACCAACCAAAATTGGGTCATTTTCAATGGCCACACCGGCATCAATAGCGTTGTCACGCCGCATTTCTGGGGCATCGACTGGCGTGCGGATGTGCCGTTCTATTATCTGATACTGGTGGTTGCGGCACTCTGCTTCGGCGCGGTCGGCTATCTCTCGCGCTCGCCGTTCGGGCTGGCCTTGCAGGGCGTTCGCGACAATCCGCGGCGCATGGCGGCGCTCGGGTTCAACGTCAACGCGCACCGCGTTGCCGCCTACGCATTCGCCTCCTTTGTGGCGGCGCTCGGAGGTGTTTTGCAGGTTTGGAACTACCGCCAGATTTCGCCGGGTTCGGTCGGCGTCGAGCGGGCGATCGACATACTGATCATTGCCGTCGTCGGCGGCATTACCCGTCCGATCGGTCCATTCATCGGCGCGCTGGTTTTTGTCCTGTTGCGCACCTTCACCCTCGATTTTCTGGTCGCGATCGGGCTCGATGGCAATCGCTTCCGCCTGCTGATTGGGCTCGGCTTTCTCGTCATCGTGCTGTTCTCCCCGGACGGGATCGTCGGGCTTTGGGATCGCTGGCGACGCCGCGGCGAGTCGGGCCAGCTGCAGCCGGGCGGAGACCGCCATGGATAGCGTCGCGCAGCGCCTTTCAGCCGTCGGTGCCGGAGCCGCGCTCGAATTGCGCGGCGTGACGCGTTTTTTCGGCGCACTGGCGGCGCTGATCGACGTGACCCTGACGGTACGCCCCGGCGAGCGCCGGGCGGTGCTCGGCTCCAACGGCGCCGGGAAAACCACGCTCTTCAACTGCATCACCGGCGATTTTCCACCGACTTCCGGCACCATCCGCTTCTTCGGCGAGGACGTGACCCACTTTCCGCCGTTTGAGCGTATCCGCCGCGGCCTTCGGCGTACCTATCAGATTTCCGCGCTGTTTCCGGGGCTCACGGTTCACGACAACGTCTACCTTGCCTGCTGCGGCGTTTCGCGCAGCCGCTTCTCGCCGTTCCGGCCGCGCAGCAACGACGCGCAGATGCAATCGGCCGACAATCTCGTCCAGGCGGTGCATCTGACCGCCGTGAAGCAGCGCCGCGTCGCCGAACTTGCCTACGGTCAGCAACGCCAACTGGAAATCGCGCTCGCGCTGGCGGGGGCGCCGCGTTTTATCCTGTTCGACGAACCCGCCGCCGGTCTCTCGCCGACCGAGCGCGGAGAGCTGGTGGTAATCCTGACGGCACTGCCCAGCCATATCGGCTACATCATCATCGAGCACGACATGGACGTCGCGCTGCGCGTCGTCGAGAGTGTGACGATGATGCACAATGGTCGCATCTTCAAGGAAGGGCCGCCGCAGGAAATCGAGTCCGACGCCGACGTCCAGGAGCTTTATCTGGGGAGCGGCCATGGCTGATGTCCGTCACCTCCCGCCGATCCTCGAGGTCAGGAGCCTCGACGTCTACTACGGTCGCTCGCACGCGCTGCAGGGCGTTGACTTGACGCTCGAATCCGGCGTGCTTGCCGTCGTCGGCCGCAACGGCATGGGCAAGACGACGCTTTGCAAGACGATCATGGGGCTGGTGCGAGCCACCGGTGGTTCCGTTCTGATGCGCGGCGAAGACCTGCTGTCGCTGCAGCCGGTGCAAATCGCCCGGCTTGGCGTTGGATACGTGCCGCAGGGGCGGCGCCTTTGGCGCTCGCTCACCGTCGACGAACACCTGCGCATGACCGCGGGCATGCGGCGCGGGGCGTGGACCGTCGAGCGCATCTATGACGCATTCCCACGCCTGGCCGAGCGCAAGAACAATGGCGGCGCCCAGCTCTCCGGCGGCGAGCAGCAGATGCTGGCGATCTCGCGCGCGCTGGTGACCAATCCGCGTCTTCTGATCATGGACGAGCCGACCGAAGGGCTGGCGCCCGTCATTGTTGCCCAGGTCGAGGACATGCTGGTGCGGCTCGGCGAGGAGGGTGACATCGCGGTGCTCGTGATCGAGCAGAACATCGGGGTGGCGACGGCGATCTCCAGGAACGTCGCCATCATGGTCAATGGCCGCGTCAACCGCCTCATCGACTCCGCGCGTCTTGCCTCCGATCGCGATCTGCAGCAGCGTCTGCTCGGGGTCGGACGTCATTCGCCAGCTGAGCCGGAGTTCGAGCTGGAGGCGAAAGACGACACCGCCACGGCACGCCCGGTCACCTCGCGCGCCCCGGGCACGGCACCGACCCGCATCTACGTTTCCAATCCGGCGCTGCCGACCCGCTGGTCGCAGCCCGTGCCGATCGCGCGCATCGAGTCCGGCGCGCGGACGTTCTCGGCCGGTGTGTTGCGACTGCAGGAGACCGGGCCGCCGCGACGCGAGGCAGAAGCGGCGCGTAGCCATGGGTCGCCGGCCGTGCTCGTCGTCGGCACCCTCGATACCAAGGGCGAGGAGCTCCGATTCATCCGCGAGATCGTTGGTGCGAGCGGGCTGCGTGCCCGCCTCGTCGACGTCTCGACCAGCGGCAGGCCGTCCTCTTGCGACGTCTCTGCCCAGGAAATTGCGCTCAACCACCCGCGCGGCGGCAGCGCCGTGTTCGGGCAGGATCGCGGCACCTCGGTGACGGCGATGGCCGAGGCCTTCGCCAACTGGCTGCGCCGTCAGAGCGACGTGGTGGGCGTGATCAGTGCCGGCGGTTCGGGCGGTGCGTCGCTGGTGGCGCCGGGCATGCGCGCACTGTCGATCGGCGTGCCCAAGCTCATCATCTCCTCGGTCGCCTCCGGGGATGTTGCCCCCTATGTCGGACCCGCCGACATCACCATGATGTATTCGGTCACCGACGTGCAGGGGCTGAACTCGATCTCGCGTCAGGTGCTTGCCAACGGCGCCAACGCCCTCGTCGGCATGGTGAAGGCACGGCTCGAGGGACGCGCGGCACCCCCGCGCGCTCTGGGCGCCGATCTGCCGGCGGTCGGCCTGACCATGTTCGGCGTCACCACGCCGGCGGTGCAGCAGATCGTGGCGGCGCTGCGCGGCGATTATGAGTGTCTCGTCTTCCACGCCACCGGCATCGGCGGCCGCTCGATGGAGAAGCTGGTCGATTCCGGCATGCTGGCCGGAGTGATCGACCTGACGACGACGGAAGTCTGCGACCTGCTGATGGGGGGCGTATTTCCGGCGACCGAGGATCGCTTCGGCGCCGTGATTCGTAGCCGCATCCCTTACGTCGGCTCGGTCGGCGCGCTCGACATGGTCAATTTCGGATCGCCGGACACCATCCCCGAGCGTTATCGTGGCCGCAGGCTGCACGTTCACAATCCGCAGGTCACGCTGATGCGTACGACCGCGGAAGAGAACGAACGGATCGGCCGCTGGATCGGCGAGCGCCTCAACGCGATGGACGGGCCGGTGCGGTTCTTCCTGCCCGAAGCAGGCGTCTCCGCACTCGATGCGCCGGGACACCCGTTCTGGGACCCCGAAGCCGATGCGGCGCTGTTCCAGGCGCTCGATCGCACGGTGCGCCAGACCAGCAACCGGCAGCTCATCCGGCTGAAGCGCAACATTAACGACGCCGAATTCGCGGCGGCGGTTGTCGCCGCGTTCCGTGCGTTGATCGGGCGCCCGGGCACGCGCCGGCGGGCGGCGAGGTGATCGATGTCCCGATTTGAACGCGCCGACATCTTGAAAAAATTCCGTGCCATGGCCGCCCGCGGCGAGCCGATTGTCGGCGGCGGCGCCGGAACCGGGCTCTCCGCCAAATGCGAGGAGGCTGGCGGCATCGACCTGATCGTCATTTATAATTCGGGCCGCTACCGGATGGCCGGGCGGGGCTCGCTCGCGGGAATGATGCCCTACGGTGACGCCAACGCGATCGTCGTCGAAATGGCCGGCGAAGTCCTCCCCGTCGTCAGCAGGACGCCGGTGCTGGCCGGCGTCAACGGTACCGATCCGTTCCGCAGCATGGACGTCTTCCTCGATCAGCTGAAGTCGCTCGGTTTTGCCGGCGTGCAGAATTTTCCGACCGTTGGACTGATCGATGGCGTCTTTCGCGTCAATCTGGAAGAAACCGGCATGTCCTACGCGCTGGAGGTCGAGATGATCGCCAAGGCGCGCGCCAGGGACATGCTGACCACGCCTTACGTATTCAACCCGGCCGACGCCAAGGCGATGGCAGAGGCGGGCGCGGACATCATCGTCTGCCATCTCGGCCTGACCACCGGCGGGGCGATCGGCGCGCACACCGCGCTGAAACTCGAGGATTGTCCAGCCCGCATCGACGCCTGGGCGGCGGCGGCGCAAGCGGTCAATCCCGAGATCCTTGTGCTGGCGCATGGCGGGCCGGTCGCCGAGCCGGCAGACGCTGCGTTCATCATGAAACACGCGCGCAAATGTCACGGGTTCTATGGCGCCTCGTCGATGGAGCGGCTTCCGGTGGAGCGGGCATTGACGGAGCAGGTTCAAAAATTCAAGGCGATCGGCGGCCGTTGAACGCCGGTCAGGAAGGTTGGCATCATGTCGGGAATTCTTGTTGGCGAATTGATCCTATGGCTGATCGTCGCGTTGATCGTGATTGTCGTGGCGGTCTACGTCGTGAACTGGCTCTATCACCGGTCTTCCAAGGAAGTGTCGTTCGTCCGCACCGGCTTCCTCGGCGAGCAGGTGGTGATCAACGGCGGCGCCTTTATGCTGCCTTTCATCCACGACTTCACACCGGTCAACATGAACACGCTGCCGATGCCGATCACGCGATCGAAACAGGACGCCGTCATCACCCGGGATCGCATGCGCATCGACATCGAAGCCGATTTCTACGTCCGCGTGCAGCCGACGCGCGAAGCGGTCTCGATCGCCGCCGCGACCCTCGGTCGGCGAACGCTGGAACCGGAACGGCTGCATACGCTGCTCTCCGGCAAGTTTGTTTCCGCGATGCGCTCGGTCGCCTCGGAGATGACGATGGAGGAGATGCATGAGAAGCGCGGCGAATACGTCGCGCGCGTCAAGGCCGCCGCCGCGGAGGCGCTGGCCCAGAACGGCCTCGAACTCGAATCCGTGGCGATCACCGACCTCGATCAGACCGACCTCGAATTCTTCAACCCGTCGAACCGCTTCGACGCCGAAGGCCTGACCCAGCTGATGGAGGATATCGAGGCCAAGCGCAAACTCCGCAACGACATCGAACAGGATTCGATGATCAAGATCCGTACCCGCAATCTCGAGGCCGAACGGCAGGCGCTCGAGATCGAACGCCAGAGCGAGACCGCGCGCCTGGACCAGGAGCGCGACATCGAGGTCCGCCGCGCAATGCAGCGGACCGAGGTAGCGCGCGAGCGCGCATTGCGCGAGACCGAAGCCGAACAGGCGCGGATCTCGGCGCGCGAGACCATCGAAAAGGCGCGCATCGCCAATGACCAGGCCATCGCGGAAGCGCGTATCGCTTCCGAGCGCGAGACCCGGCAGAAGGAGATCGAGCGTACCCAGGCGGTCGAAGCAAGGGAGATCCTGGCCCGAGAAGAAATCGAAAAGGCGCGCATCGTGAACCAGCGTTCGGTCGACACTGCCCGCATCGCCTCGGAACGCGAGGTTCGGCAGAAGGAGATCGAGCGTGGCCGCACGATCGAGGAAGCCGAAATCCAGTCGCGCGAATACATCGAAAAGGCCCGTATCCAGCAGGATCGCGTCATCACCGACGCCCGCATCGCCAACGAGGAGGAGACCAGCCGCCGCGAGATCGAACGCACCCGCGCCGTTGACGAAGCCGAAATCAGCGCCAAGGAAGCCACCGAGAAAGCCCGCATCGCCCAGACGAGCGTCGTCAACGCCGAGCGGATCGCCTCCGACGAGCACACCCGATCGCTCGAGATCGAGCAGGTCCGCACCATTCAGGAGGCCGAGATCGCCGCGCAGCAGGCGGTGGAAGCCGCCCGCATCGCGCGCGAACGTGCCCTTGCCGCGAGCCGCATCGCCGCCGAGCAGAATACGCGCAAACTGGAGATCGAGCGCAACCAGGCGCTTGAAGTTGCCGGCATCGCGGCGCGGGAGACCACCGAAGCTACCCGGATCGCGCAGGAGGAGCGTATCCGGGCGCTCGAGATCGCGCGTCATCGCGCGGTCGAGGAGGCCGACATCGCCTCGCGCGAGGCCATCGAGGCAGCGCGGATCGCCCAGGAAAAGAACATCGCGCTTGCGCGCATTGTCAGCGACCAGGAGACCAAAGAGCAGGATATTGAGCGCGCAGAGACGATCGAGGCGGCCGAGTTGAAGCGGCGCGACGCGATCGAGCGTCAGCGTATCGGCGTCGAACTGGCGCTCGAGGCCGAGCGCATTGCCTCCAGCAGGACCCGCGAAGTGCTCAATATCGACCAGAAGAAAGCGGTCGAACTGGCCGACGAAGATCGGGTCATCGCGCTGTCGGCGAAGCGCTCCGAGCGGGTCGATGCCGATCGACAGCTCAAGCAGGCCGAGATCGTCGCCCGTCGCGACGTCGAGACCAGCGAAGTGTCGAGAGAGCAGGCGCTCGAAGCCGTTCGGCTGGAGCGTCGGCGCGTGATCGAGCAGCTTGAAGTCGCCCGCGTCCAGGCCTTGCAGGAAGCCGAAATCGCCGCCAACGAGGAGGTGCAGCGGGCGCGGATCGCCTCGGATCGTGGCCTCGACGAGGCCCGTATCGGGCGCGAGCGGGATTTGCGCAAGCTCGAGGTCAACCGCGAGAAGGAGGTCGAGACGGCGCTGATGGAGAAGGCGATCGCCCTGTATCAGAAGTCGCTCGAGCAATCGGCCGCGCAGGCCGAGGCCGAGAACGCGAAGGCGCGGGCGACCGAGGCGGCCGAGCGCGTCATCACCGTGCGCGACAGCGAGATCGCCAAGCGCCGCAAGACCGTCGAGGTGTTGATCGCCGAGAAGGAAGCCGAGGAGACACGGATCGGCGCCGAAGCCGAACGGGTGCGCGCGGCGGTCGAAGCCGAGGCGCAGAAGCTACTCAACGAGGCCGAGAACGTGCTCACCGACGCGGCGCGCTACTCGCTGTTCCGCCGCAAGCTGCTAGACCGGATCGAGGGCATCGTGCGCGAGAGCGTGAAGCCGATGGAGAAGATCGAGGGCATCCGCATCCTGCATGTCGACGGTCTGGCCGGGGGCCTCGGTGGCGGCGGGGGCGGGCGAAGCGCAACGGACGAGGTGATCGATTCGGCGTTGCGCTACCGCGTCCAGGCACCCCTGATCGATTCGATCCTAGCCGACATCGGCGTCGAGGGCGGCAGTCTGTCCAAGATGCCGGGCCTTATTCGCGAAGCCCGCGACATGCAGGGAATCCGCAAGGAAGCGGCGCCGAAGAAGGAGGGTGAGGTGAGGCCGGCCGGGCCGCCCGCCGGCGGTTCACCGCCGGGCGAGGGACCACCTTCGCGCCCGGGCAAGAAGAGCTGAGGGCCCGCCATGGCTCGGGTCTATGTTTCCACGGTCGTCAATGCCCGCAACGATCGGGTGTGGGCCCGGGTGCGCGACTTCAACGGGCTGCCGAACTGGCATCCGGCGATCGCCGAGAGCCGCATCGAGGGCGGCGAGCCGGCGGACAAGATCGGCTGCGTGCGGGATTTCAGGTTGCGTAACGGCGATCGCATTCGCGAAAAGCTGCTCGGACTGTCGGATTACGACATGTTCTGCACCTATTCGATCCTTGAATCGCCGATGGGGGTCGAGAATTACGTCGCGACGTTGCGGCTGACGGCGGTCACTGACGGTGAGAAGACCTTCCTGGAATGGTCGGCCGAATTCGATTGCGCGCCCGAGCGCGAGACCGAACTGATCAATACGATCGGACCCGGCGTGTTTCAGGGCGGCTTCGATGCGCTCAAGCGTGCGTTCGGAGGCTGAAGCGGTGCCGCACGTTGTCAAGAGCACGATCCTGGACGCCCCGACCGGTGTGGTCTGGAATGTCTTGCGCGATTTCAACGGTCACGACCGCTGGCATCCCGCGGTCGCGACCAGCACCATCGAGCGCGCGCAGGCCGCGGACCGCATCGGCTGCGTGCGACGCTTCAAGCTGAAGGACGGCGCCGAACTGCGCGAGCAGCTGCTGGCGCTGTCCGATCTGGAACAGACTTTCAGTTACTGCCTGCTCGATACGCCGATTCCGATGTTCAACTATGTTGCGCATGTCCGCCTGTTGCCCGTCACCGATGGTGACCGGACGTTCTGGCACTGGGAATCACGCTTCACGGCGCGGCCCGCCGAGGCGGCGGAACTGACGGAAATGGTCGGCGAACAGATCTATCAGGCCGGATTCGAGGCGATCCGCCGGCACTTGCAGGAGTCCGCATGACAGCGGAGGGGAAATCATGCCCGTCACGGTGAAGACGTTTGCGACCTCAGGAGAAGCCGCGGCGGCGTTGTCGTCGGAGCGTGACGCGCGCTATCTCGGCGGCGGCACCCTGGTGATGCGGGCCCTCAACGAGGGCGATCTCTCGGTTTCGACGGTGGTGCGGGCGACCGACCGTGCCCTCACGCATCTCGACGTCGGCAGTTCCCGCATCATGATCGGCGCCGGTGTCACCTTCGCGCGCGTTCTCGCCGAGCGCGAGCTTGCCTTCCTCCACCCGGTTGCCGGCTCGATCGGCGGCCCGGCGGTGCGCAACATGGGCACGGTGGGTGGCAATTTGTTCGTACCAACTCCATTCGGCGATTTCACGGTCGCACTGCTCGCGCTCGACGCGACGGTCTCGGTGCAGGGCGGCTACGGTGCGCGCGAGATGCCGATCGAGGAATTCCTCGCCGGGCGCGATCGGATGCCGGGCGCGCTCGTCCTTTCCATCTCTTGCCAACGCCCGTCCAGCGCCGACGCGTTTCGTTATCGCAAGATCTCGCGCATCAGGCCCAAAGGCGGCTCGGTGGTGACGCTGGCAGTGCATCTTCCGAGCAGCGGTGGCCGCGTCGTCGGCGCGCGCATCGCGTTCGGAGCAATGGCGGCGACACCGGTTCGCGCCCGGGCGGCCGAGCGCGCGCTCGAGGGACACGCGCTCGACGCGGCGAATGTCGCCGCCGCCGTCGCCGCCGCGGTAGAGGGGATCTCGCCCGCCAACGATTCGCTCGCCAGCGCCTGGTATCGGCGTGAGGTCGTCGGGGTGCATCTGCGCCGTCTGCTGACGGGCCAGGAGTAGGAAAAGCCGATGGCCAAGACCGCCCTGCAATTTCGTCATAATGGCCGTGACGTCGCCGTCTTCGTCGATGGCGGCGCCAACCTGCTCGCCACCTTGCGCGATCAGGTCGGCGATATGACCCCCAAGTTCGGCTGCGGGCAGGGGGGATGCGGGGCCTGCACGGTGCTGATCGACGGCGAGGCCCACCTCTCATGCCTGACGCTTGCGGAGAGCGTGGCGGGCCGCTCCGTCCAAACCGTCGACGGCCTCAAGGATGGAGCCAACCTGCACCCGCTGCAACGCGCCTTCATGGATCATTTCGCAGCGCAGTGCGGTTATTGCACGCCGGGCATGCTGATGGCGGCCAAGGCGTTGCTCGACCACAACCCGCGGCCGACCCGTGCCGATGTCGTCAATGCGATCGCGGGGAACATCTGCCGTTGTACCGGATATGAACCCATCATCAACGCCGTGCTTGCCGCCGCCTCGGGCGGAGGCGCGCGCGCCTGAAGGACAGAACCATGCTGGAACTGCGCAAGGACATCTTCGCCGACGAACGCGACGACAATCTCAACGAGATCGGCAAGGGCACGCAGCGCCAGGACATGCTCGGTCACGTCACCGGGACGTCCACCTATTTCAACGATCACCGATTGCAGGGCATACTGCACCTGAAAGTATTGCGCAGCCCGCACGCGCATGCGCGTATCCGCCGCATCGATACCGGCGAGGCCGAGCGCTGTCCCGGGGTTCGCCGCGTGATTCGCGGCGCGGACGTCCCACGCAATCTCAATACCCTGCTCAGCCTCATCAATTTTGGCAAGGACGACGAGCCGACGCTCGCCGTCGACATGGTTCGGTACAAGGGCGAACCGGTCGTCGCGATCGTCGCCGACAGCCACCGCGAGGCCTTTGAGGCGATTGCAAGGGTCCGCGTCGATTACGAGCCGCTGCCGGCGGTGTTCGACGTCGAGGAGGCCATGAAGGCCGGCGCGCCGGTCGTCAACGAGACCTATCCGAAGAACACATTCACCTATCATGACGTCTACGATCATCAGAAGCTGCGCTTCGGCGACGTCGAACGAGCCTTTGCGGGGGCGGACCATGTCCTCGAGCAGCGCTATCAGATGTCGCCGATCGAACACGCACCGACCGAGACCAACGGCTCGATCGCGGCGCCCGACACCAATGGGCGCTATATCGTCTACACCTCGACGCAGGCGCTGTTCTTCTCGCTCGATACCTGCGCCAAGATCCTTGATGTGCCCTCCAACACCTTTCATTTTGTCGGAGGCACCGTGGGTGGCGGCTTCGGCGGCAAAGTCGATACCTTGACCGAGCCGCTTTCGATCCTCGGAGCGATGCTGACCGGCCGCCCCGTGCGCTACATTTTCGGCCGCGAGGAGGAGATGCAGTACGGGCCGCCGCGCGGCGCCGAACGCATCTTCCTGAAGGACGGCATGATGCGTGACGGCCGCATCGTCGCACGGAAGGTGCGCGCCTATTTCGACAGCGGCGCCTATACCCGGCTTTCGAGCTACGCCGTGGTGAAATGTGCGGCGCACTTGCCCGGTCCCTACACCATCCCGAATGTCCACGGCGACATCTATTGCGTGTTCACCAATCGCACGCCGGCGACCGCGATGCGCGGCTTCGGTGTCACCGCAATGGATTTCGCGATCGAATGCCAGATGGACAAGCTTGCACACCTCGTCGGCATGGATCCGATGGAGTTCCGCATTCTCAATGCTTATCGCGACGGCGACATGAAAGCGCATCGGCGGGAAGCAAAGAACACGGCCTTGATCGAATGCGTCCAGGTCGCCGCCGAAAAGGCCAAATGGCCGCTGCGCGAGGAATTCAAGCGGATGTCCTCGCGCAAGGACGGCGGCGGCGCGCGGGCGGCGGTTCCGGCTACGGCAATGGACCCGCTCGCGCCGGCGCGCTCGGCCACGCAGCAGCGCACACCGTACGACCGCGCGCCGCAGCCGGCTCCCGAACCCGCGCACCCGGCGGCGGCTTCATCGGTATCGCCGCCGCCAGCGCCGCAACCCGATGCTCACGGCGCGATCCGGTTTTCCTCCGTGTTTGGTTCAAGGAGGCGATAACCATGGCCAAGCATCGCGGACGGGGCGTCGCATCGATCAACTATCCCATCGGCATGAATCTCGGCGGCGATCCGAGCCAGGCGCTGGTGCATTCCAATCCGAGCGGCAAGTTCACGGTGTCGTTGTCCTCGATCGATCTAGGCCAGGGCATGAAATCAGTGACCCGGCAGATCTGCGCCGAGACGCTCGGCGTGCCGGTCGAGGACGTCTATGTCGACACCGCCGATTCCGATACCGGGCCGCACTGCATGGGCAGCTTTGCCTCGCGCGGCACGCACCGCGTTGGCAACGCGGTGATGGCGGCGGCGAAGGAGGCGCGCGGCGTGATGATGGAGGCGGCTGCCGAGGAACTGGAGGTCAATGCCGCCGACCTCGAAACCGACGGTCGCGGCAACATCCACGTCAAGGGCGCACCGCATCGATCGATCTCGACCAAGGATGTCGCGATTGCCGCCCAGTTCAAGCAGGGCAAGACGATCTCCGGCCGCGGCATCTTCCTGGTGCCGCTCTCCGCCGTCGATCCCGAGACCGGCGAAATGTCGCCCGCGACCTGCTATGCGCATGCCTGCATGGTCGCCGAGGTCGAGGTGGACGACGAAACCGGGGAGGTCGCGATGGTACGCATGGACAGCGCCTACGAACTCGGGCGTGCGCTCAATCCGCGTCTGGTCGAGCAGCAGCTCGTCGGCGGGGCCTGGATGGGAATCAGCCACGCGCTGTTTGAAACCACGGAGCCCTATTATCCCGATCCGAGTCAGGGTCCGCGCGACTTTGTCGAATATCTGATGCCGGGTCCCGGCGATATCTGCCCGCACGATATCGCGGTGCTGGAACGCCCGGCGGCGGACGGCCCGTTCGGCGCCAAGGGTCCTGGCGAGATGTGCGCTAATCCCGTGATGCCGGCAGTCGCCAATGCGATCTTCAACGCCGTCGGTGTCCGTGTCGACGAGCTGCCGATCACGCCGGAAAAAGTGCTGCGAGCGATCAAGGGGCAGGGCGGCGCGCGGCCGCAGGCGCGACGCTGATGACGATTCGCGGCACCATCAGCGGCATCGACAGTCCGGCGGCGCTGGAGAAGGCGTTGCGCGCGGCCTATTACCTCGCCGATGAGGGCATCGCGACGGCAGCCTATCTCGCGCTCGCGCTCGGCAAGCCGCTGCTGCTCGAAGGTGCCCCCGGCGTCGGCAAGACCGAGGCGGCGAAGGCGATCGCCGCGGTGCTGGGCCGTCGGCTGATCCGTCTGCAATGCTATGAGGGGATTGATGCCTCCGCCGCGCTCTATGAATGGAACTATCCACGGCAGATGCTGGCGATCCGCCAGGCCGGCGACCAGACCATCGACATTTACGGCGAGACCTTCCTGATCGAGCGTCCGATGCTCGCGGCGCTTCGGGCGCCGGATTCGACCGTACTGCTGATTGACGAGATCGACCGCTCGGACCAGGAGTTCGAAGCCTTCCTGCTCGAATTCCTCTCCGATTTCCAGATCTCGATCCCCGAGCGCGGCACCGTGAGGGCGGCCGAGCGGCCGGTGGTGGTGCTTACTTCCAACCGCACGCGCGATCTGCACGAGGCACTGCGCCGGCGCTGCGTCTATCACTGGATCGATTACCCGACCGCGGAGCGCGAGGCGAGAATCATCATGCTACGCGCCTCCAGCGTGGCCGAGGCGACCGCACGCGCGGTGGTTGCCGCCATCGGCAAGCTGCGGCGGGAGCCGCTGAGCAAGGCGCCCGGCGTTGCCGAGGCGGTCGACTGGGCAGAGGCGGCGACGTTGCTGCACAAAGGCGGCGCGCGATGGCCGGATGCGTTCAAGCGCTCGATCGGGGTCGCGCTGAAGGATGAGGAGGACCTCGCCTTCATCTCCGGCCGGCTCGACGCCCTGATCGCGGAGGCGGCCGCGTGAACGAAACGCTGCAACTGCCACGCGCTGCGCGCGCCTTTGTTTCGTTCGCGGCGCTGCTGCGCGCCAACGGTTTTGCGATCGCGCCTGAGCAGACGACCGCGTTCCTGGAAGCGATCGCGCTGCTCGGTCCGCGCGGGACTGACGACATCCGGCAGGCAGGACTGGCGACACTCGCACCGCCACCCGAGCGCCGCGCTGTTTACGACCTGCTGTTCCGAATCCACTTTCTCGGCGCGGAAGAGATTCCGGGCGGGGAGGGCGAGGATGACGAGGTGGTCCGGCTGCAGGAGGAGGGGCGCGGCGACGAGGAGCCGCTGCTCGCCGACGAAGCCAACCGGTCCGGCGAGACGGCGGTACGCGCCGAGGCGCTGGCGGAACGCCGCTTTGGGCCGAGCGGGCCGAGCGATGCGCTGCGCCGGCTCGCGCGTGAGGCGCCAGGCCGCCTGCCGCGCCGGCGCGGCCATCGACGCATGCGGGCGCGGCGCGGGCCCTGGGCAGACCTGCGGCGAACCCTGCGCGAATCCGCCCGCACCGACGGCGAGGTGATGCGGCTTGGGCGGCTGAAGCGGCGGGCGCGGCCGCGCAAGATGTTGCTGCTGATCGACGTCTCCGGCTCGATGAAGGCGCGCTCCGAGGACAATCTCCGCCTGGCGCACACCCTGCTCCAGGCGGCGCCGAATGTCGAAGTCTTCACCTTCGGCACGCGCCTGACCAGGGTGACGCGAGCACTGCGGCTCAAGCGCCGCGAACAGGCGCTGGCCGCCGCCGCCCATCTGGTCAGCGACTGGGACGGCGGCACCCGCATCGGCGATGCGCTGCAGGCGTTTCTCGCCGTGCCGCGCTTCGGCGGCTATGCGCGCGGCGCTGCGGTCCTGGTGCTGTCCGATGGCCTGGAGCGCGGCGATCCCTCAGCCTTGCGCGACGCGGTCGTCAAGCTATCGCGGCGCGCCTGGCGCCTGAGCTGGCTGACGCCGCTCGCGGTCGGTGCCGGTTTCGTGCCGCAGACCGAGGCGCTGGTCGCGATTCGCCGCTTCGTCGATGACATGGTCGACGGCGGATCGAGCGCGGCGGTGGTCGCCCACGTCCTGTCGCTCCAGCACAGGAGGGCGGCGTGATCGGCATCGTCGATGGGCATCATCACATCTGGCGCCAGGCCGATCTTCCCTGGCTGGTCGGGTCGATGCAGCCGCGCATCTTCGGTCCCTATGAGCCAATCCGGCGCGATTATCCGATCCGCGAATATCTCGACGACCTCGCCGGCAATGGCGTCGCCAAATCGGTCTACGTCCAGACCAATTGGCCGCCGGCGCGGTTCGAGGACGAGGCGGCCTGGGTGCAACGTACCGCCGGGGAAACCGGTTGGCCGCATGCGATCGTCGCCTATGCGGATTTCGCCGTGGACGACGTCCGGCCGCAGCTCGACCGGCTCACCCGTTACCCGCTGGTGCGTGGCGTGCGCATGCAGCTGCACTGGCACGACAACCCGCTCTATCGCTTCGCCGCACGCGCCGATCTGTGCGCGGACCCTACGATCCGGCGCAATGTCGCGCGGGTCGCAGACTACGGCTGGAGCTTCGACCTGCAGGTATTCGCGCCCCAGATGAGGGGCGCCGCCGGCCTTGCCGAGGCCTGTCCCAAGGTGACGTTCGTCCTGCAACATGCCGGCATGCTGGAGGATCTGTCTCCCGCGGGTCGCTCGGCCTGGCGCGCCGGCATGGTGCGGCTCGCGGCCTGCCCGAATATCGTCTGCAAGCTTTCCGGACTCGGCACCTTCATTCATCGCAACGACCCGGCGCACATCGCCGCAATCGTGGCCGATTCACTGGCGACGTTCGGCGCCGAACGCTGCCTGTTCGGTTCTAATTTTCCGATCGAGAAGCTGTGGACCAGCTATCGCGATCTCGTCGAGGCCTATCTCGACGCCACCAGACTGAACCCGCACCATCGCGAGGCGATCCTGCGCGACACGGCGATGCGGGTCTATCGTCTCGAACTCTAGCCTCGCGCCGGGGGAAACAAACGAAGGAAACGGGAGCCAAACATGGCGTTGGAAATCAAGATCCTCGACTATGGCGACATCGAGCTCGAATCGAGCTTCCTTGTTCTTGGCCGCGACTGCGGGCGCACGCGCCGCGTGCTGACGCTGGGCTTTCTGATTACCGGAGGCACCTATCCGATCGTGGTCGACACCGGCTATCGCTCCAATCAGATCATGGAAACGCTTGGCATGCGCGGCCTCCAGTTCCATGAAAACATGATCGAGAACCAGTTGCTGCGCCACGGCGTGCGCATGGGCGACGTCCGCTTCGTCTGCCACACCCATCTGCACATCGACCATGCCGGCAAGGACGACCTGTTTCCGATGAATACGACGGTCGTCGTCAACCGCAAGGAACTGGAATATTCCGTCTCCGGCCTGATGCATCCGCAATATCCGGCGCCCGATATCAAGCATCTGATTGACCGGCTGCACACCAAAAGTGCGCTGCGTTTTCTGGATCTCGAGATCACCGGCGCGGTTGAGCTGATTCCGGGCGTGTATTGCGAGGCCGCCAACGCCCACACCGAAGGGTCGATGAATCTGCATGTGCATACCGCGGAGGGAATCGCGACGATCTGCGGCGACGTGCTCTACGACATCAACGACCAGCTGGTGGATCCCTTCCGCGAAATCCACGACGCCGAACCGCGCACCACCGGCAACCACGGCACATCGAAGCGCGCGGAAAAGGCCTCCATCAAGAAGCTTGTCAACAGTTCGCGCTTCCTGCTGCCGGTGCATGACAGGCCGTGCAAGATCGAGAGCGGCCAGGTCGTCGGTCGGCTGCAGGATCAGGTGCCGGGCCCGATCGTTCAGTCGCTGCCAAAGCGTAACTGGTTCCCGGCCTGAGCCGGGTAGGGGGATCGTCCATGACCCATGCAACGCTGCGGCCCGAATTCGAGAACCTGATCGACCCGTACGCGCCGGTCGGTCAGCTCGGTACCGGCTTTACCTTCACCGAGGGGCCGATCTGGCATCCGGTCGATCACTATCTGCTGTTTTCGGATATGCCCGCCGACGTTCGACGTCGCTGGGATGGCACGCGTGGCGTCGCCGAGATCAAGCGCCCTTCGAACAAATGCAACGGCATGACCTATGACGCAGACCTCAACCTGATTGTGTGCGAGCACGCCACGTCGTCTCTGGTCCGGGAGCGCCCGGATGGCCGTCGCGAGGTACTTGCCTCGCATTTCGAGCGGCAGGAACTCAACAGCCCGAATGACGTCTGCGTGCATTCGAGCGGCGCGATCTATTTTTCCGACCCGTGGTATGGCCGCATGCCGGTGTATGGCGTGGAGCGGCCGCGCCAGCTCGGCTTCCAGGGCGTCTATCGCGTGCCGCCCGGCGACGGTGCGCCACAGCTGCTGGTCGACCGTGCCCTGTTCGACCAGCCGAACGGCCTCTGCTTCTCGCCGGACGAAAAACGGCTCTATGTCAACGACACCGTGCAGACGCTTATCCGGGTGTTCGACGTCGCCGCCGACGGTTCGCTTTCCAATTCCCGCATCTTCGCCAGTGGCATCCGCTCGGAACTCGAGCCGGGCGTGCCCGACGGCATGAAGTGCGATCAGCACGGGAATATCTGGGTGACGGCGCCGGGCGGCGTCTGGGTCTACGCCATGAACGGCGACCTCTTGGGCAAGGTTCGCGTGCCCGAGCTGGTTTCTAATCTCAGCTGGGGTGGCGCCGACTTCCGTACGCTGTACATGACCGCGACGCACTCGGTTTACACGGTCGTGACCAAGGTTGGGCCGCGCAACGAACCTTACATGATCGCCAGGGGAAGCGGAGCCGCCACGGCGTCCTCCGTGACCGCGCCGATGATCAAGACCGGCGGCCTGCAGCTCGATCCGAAGCGCTGCGCGCTGATCGTCCAGGATATGCAGAATGACGTCATCATGGAGGGCGGCGCCTTCGCGGATTCCGGCGCGCCGGCCCACGCGCGCTCGCAACGCGTCGTTGACAATGTGCGCCGGCTTGCCGAGGCCGCGCGCGCTCGTGGCGTCATCGTGATCCACGTCTGGTTCATTGTCGAACCCGGCGCGCCGGGACTGACGTTGAACGCGCCGCTGTTCGAGGGCCTGGTCGACTCCAGGGCGATGGTACGCGGCTCATGGGGCGCCGCGCCGGTGGCGGGCCTGGAGCCCCGTCCGGGCGACTTCATCGTCGAGAAGATGCGGATGAGCGCGTGGGAGGGCAGCCGGCTGGAAACCATCCTGAAGGCGACTGGCCGCGACTTTCTGATCAATGCCGGCGCCTGGACCAACATGTCGGTCGAGCACACGGCACGTACCGGCGCCGACAAGGGCTATTTCATGATCGTGCCCGAGGACTGCTGTTCGACCATGAACGCCGAGTGGCACAATGCCTCGATCAATTTTGCGATGCAGAACGTCGCCGTTGTCACCAACGCCGAGGCTGTGATTGGAGCGTTCGGGTGAGGGACCGGACGGTGTGAGGAAAGGCTAGAAGGCGTGCCCAAGCTGTTCCACTTGCGCTGTTCGCCGCGCGCGGCCTCCGAATCCTCGGCCGGCGCCGAGGCGTTCGTGAGCCGGTTTCAGCAGGCGCGGCCAAGCTGGGACATCGACCAGATGGACATCTGGCGTGAAACCCTGCCCGAGTTCGATGGCGACGCGCTGGAAGCGAAATATGCGCGTCAGAGCGGGCAGGAATTCAGCGGCGCCCAGCGCGACGCTTTCGCCGCGCTCGAGCGCATGGCGATGCGTTTTGCGCTTGCCGATCGGGTGCTGATTTCCACGCCGATGTGGAATTTCGGCATCCCCTACAAGCTGAAGCAATGGTTTGACCTGATCGTCCAGCCGGGGCTCACCTTCCGCTTCGATCCGGCGCAGGGCTACTTTCCGCTGCTGCAGAACAGGCCCACGGTCGTGATTGTGGCAAGCGGCGGCGACTTCGTCACCGGCATGAATCGCGGGCGCATCGATATGGCGACGCCTTATTTGCGCGAGGCGCTACGCTTCATCGGCGTCAGCGACGTTCGTTTCGCGCTGATCGGCCCGACCGCCGGGACGGCGGCGCCGGCGCGGCTCGCGCGTGAGGCCGCGCACCGTCAGTTGGTCGAGATGGCGGCAAGCTTCTGACTGCGGCGTCAGAAACCAACTCAGCCGCCATCTGCTGCGCGACCATAACCTTGGTGTCGCGCGTCGTTACCGATCTTGTAGCCGGTGCCGTTGAACTTCACGAGCCGCGATCCGTGCGAGCGCAAAGGTTTGCCACGACGCTGAGACCTCTTCGCCAGTTCCGGATCGATCGACGGGCGACCCATAGACGAATAATGAGGTGCAAGTTCGCTGCGCAGCCAGGACAGAGCCTGTCTCCCGACGCCATCGTTCGCGACAAAATCCGCCGCGAGATTCCCGATGAGGCCGAACGCCGCCTGCGCTTCGCTGCTATTTTTGCAACATGGCGTCACGCTGTTTGACCAGCTTTTCGAGTTCCGCCTGCTGCTGAGCAATGCGCTCAGAGGTTCGCTCTTCATCCTGCGCGCCCGAAGATGCAGCAGCTTGCTCTACTAATTGTCGGATATTGTCCCGAAGTATCGCGATGCGGTCGTTGAGTTCTGGTAACGAGGACGAATTGTCGTTGCTCATGTTCGTTCCTGGAATTGTACGGGTTTTGCCCGGCTTTCGCGAATGAGTGTATCGGCCTGGTTTGATCTCGCCCAATCTATTGCACAAACCGACCGCGTCGGCGGTCAAAATCGCCACTTGTGTTGCGTCGATCGGTTGACCGGGAGCACAAAGGGACATGACGGTGTGGCCTGCCGATGTCTGTTCTCGAGGGTAGAACGGTCCTGCCGCGCAAACCCGGACAGGTCCGATTTTTGACCCAGAGCGGACCTCAGGCGGAAGTAATTTATTATTGCCACTGGTCTCGTCACAGCGTCTAGCTAGGAATTCGAGCGGAGCGCGGCAACAGGAGAAGAGCAATGTCCGAAATCGACGAGTTGTTCGCTGGTTCGATCCCGGAAAACTACGACCGTTATCTAGTCCCGTTGATTTTCGAGGTCTTTGCCGACGATATTGCACAACGAGCAGCTGCACTGTCGCCGAGGAGCGTTTTAGAAACCGCGGCTGGCAGTGGCGTGGTCACTCGAGCATTAGCGCCAAGACTTCCACCAGACACGAGCTACGTTGTAACCGACCTCAACCAGCCGATGCTTGACTATGCTGCTATGCGACAGGTCGCCGACAATCGCATCAGTTGGCGCAGAGCAGATGCACAGGCGCTGCCGTTCGAAGATAGTGCCTTCGATCTCGTTTGTTGCCAGTTTGGCGTCATGTTCTTCCCAGACCGCCAATCGGGTTACCGCGAGGCAAGGCGGGTCCTCAAGCCCGGCGGATTGTTCTTGTTCAACGTATGGGATTGCATTGAGGAAAACCAGTTCGCGAACGATGTGACGAACGCACTCGCGGAAGTCTTTCCGAACGATCCTCCCCGTTTTTTGGCGCGCACACCGCACGGCTACCACGACCCCGCGCTGATCCGCAGTGAGCTGGAGAAGGCAGGCTTTTCGAGCGTGGTGATCGAGACTAGAGCCGAGCAGAGCCGCGCATCCTCGCCGCGTCATCCCGCCGTTGCCTACTGCCAGGGAACCCCGCTGCGCAACGAGATCGAAGCCAGAAATGCAGGCAAGCTGGAAGCTGCAACCGACTACGTTACGTCGAAGATAGCGAACAGACACGGAAGCGGCGAGGTCGCCGCCAAAATTCAGGCACACGTAATCGTAGCCGGGGTCTAGTACCCCCTTTTATTGTCAGCCTTTGGCGGCACCGCTATGCCGACCATGGCCTTGAGGGCCTGAAAGACGAGCCGCTGCCTGGCGACAAGCGGATCCTGGGGCTGCTGGACAAGCCGCCACCCCAAGAGTTCACCCGCTGGACCGGCTCCCTGCTCGCCGAGGCATTGCGTTGGCCGGCTGTATAATGTGGCGGGTCAGGTTGATTGAACAGATATTATTCGGCTATTATTTGGTTCCCGACTTCCTTTCTATCTCTGGAGTAATAAATGACTTCGGTCCGTGGGGCGGCCGCCGCCTTGACTGGAGCAGCGAGCGGCATCGGTCGGGCGCTAGCGCTGGAACTCGCGGAACGGAACTGCGAACTGGCGCTCGGCGATCGCGACGAGGCAGGTTTGCTGGCCGTCGCCGCTGAAATCGCCAAAATTGGCCCACAGAAGGTTACGACCCATATCGTCGATGTCTCAAAACCCGATCAGATCCGGGACTTTGCGCAAAAGGCAATCTCCAGCCATCCTGGCCTCAACATACTCATCAACAATGCCGGCGTGGCGTTGATAGGAGGATTTCACGAGATCGACCAGGAGCAGATGGACTGGCTGATGAACGTGAATTTCTGGGGCGTCGTACATGCCACGCGCGCGTTCCTGCCTCACTTGGCGCAACAGCGCGAGGCCCACATCGTCAACGTATCGAGCATCTTCGGCATCATCGCACCGCCCGGCCAGACTGCCTATGCGGCGGCGAAATTCGCGGTGCGTGGGTTTTCGGAAAGCCTGCGCCACGAGCTTGAAGCAGCGGGAAGCCCAATCAAGCTTTCACTGGTCCATCCCGGCGGAGTCGTGACCAACATTGCGCGTAACGCCTGCTCTGGCGCCGCGCTTGCAGACAATTCGCGTCGAACTGAAGCGCTCAAGCGTTTCGATGGCGCCGCGCGAACCACCCCGAAAGCCGCCGCGCAGCGCATCGTCGAAGGCATTGAGCACAACCATCCGCGCATCCTGATCGGGTTTGATGCGCAGTTCGTGGACAATCTGCAGCGGCTGCAACCTGAAACCTATTGGAAGCAGCTGGCCAACATCTTCAACGAGCGAAAAGTGCCAGAAACGGAGAAAAGCTAAGTCGCCACCAACGAGGTTTAGTCCGAGCGGCCGTAAAGCCCGATATTGCAGACCACGGAACTTTTCCGGAGTCGCCCGGACCCCGGAAGTCGTTGACTGAGAAAACAATGGCAATTAATTGTTTGCGTCTATTCCTCAGGACAAAGTAGGGCTCGGATGCGCTGCTCGAAACGTTATGCCGCATGTGCGGTATTTTTCTTTTTACTGCAGCCAGCGATTCTGTTCGCAGGAACTGTACAGCCCAACCACGTCCATCCACATCAACGGGTTTATTTGTTACGCGGTTTTTTGAACGTCTTTTCGCTGGGAATGGACCAGCTGGCCGACGAACTTCGCCAGCGAGGAATCGAGGCCGTG
>Ga0182024_10003515_pt1 | contig 37182 bp, 29 predicted proteins | sample P32metaG_FD_120480 | JGI IMG/M metagenome (GOLD analysis project Ga0182024, IMG submission 120480) | Permafrost microbial communities from Stordalen Mire, Sweden - P3-2 metaG (Illumina Assembly) | ecosystem: Environmental > Terrestrial > Soil > Wetlands > Permafrost | place: Sweden: Stordalen...
CGAGGAGGCGGTAATGACCGATGTGATCCTCGCCGCCCAGCCGACCAAACGGTTCGTGGAGTTCGATGAACTGGCCGGACTGCTGCTCTATCTGGTGAGCGACCTGGGCGCCTCGGTGAACGGGGCGGCGCTGTCGGTGGATGGCGGCTGGACCGCGGCTTGAGGCGGGGCGAGGGCCATGGCGGAGCTCGGCGCGCCGCGCTAGTCTACCCGCCGCCCTAAGCCCCCTCGAAGGATCGCGCCCGTGCTTCCCCTCTTTCTGCCGATCGCCGCCGTGGTCCTGGCCCTCTTCCTGGCCATTGCGACCATCAAGATCGTGCCGCAGGGCTATGAGTACACCGTCGAGCGGTTCGGACGGTACACCCGAACCCTGAAGCCCGGCATCACCATCCTCATGCCGTTCATGGAGGCGGTGCGGCGCAAGGTGAGCGTCATGGAGCAGGTGCTGGACGTGCCGCGCCAGGAGGTGATCACCAAGGACAACGTCACCGTCCAGGTGGACGCCATCGTCTTCATCCAGGTGATGGACGCCGCGGCGGCGGCCTATCGCGTCGCCAACCTCAACTACGCCATCGGCCAGCTCACCATGACCAATCTGCGCACCGTGGTGGGCTCGATGGAGCTCGACGAGGTGCTCTCGCAGCGCGACCAGATCAACACCCGGCTCCTGACGGTCATCGACGAAGCGACCGGTCCCTGGGGCGTCAAGGTGGCGCGCATCGAGATCAAGGATCTGCAGCCGCCGCCGGACATCACCAACGCCATGGCCCGCCAGATGAAGGCCGAGCGGGAAAAGCGGGCGGTGATCACCGAGGCCGAAGGCGAGCGCCAGGCCGCCGTAACCCGCGCCGAGGGCGCCAAGCAGTCGGCGATCCTGCAGGCGGAGGGGCGGCGGGAGGCCGCCTACCGCGACGCCGAGGCGCGCGAGCGCTCCGCCCAGGCCGAGGCCGCCGCCACCAAAAGCGTGTCGGACGCCATCGAGGCGGGCAGCGTCAACGCCCTCAACTATTTCGTCGCCCAGAAGTACGTCGAGGCGTTCGCCAAGCTGGCCGACTCGCCCCAGCAACGCACGGTGATCGTGCCTACCGACATGGGCTCGATCGCGGGATCCATCGCCGGCATCACCGAACTGATCAACGCCGCGCGGCGCGGCGGCGGCCCTTCCGGCGCCCCGCCGCCCGCCCCTCCGCGGCGCGCGCCGCCGCCGCCGGCCGGGAGCTGAGAGGCCGGTGGATACGGTCAGCGCCTTCTTTTCCCACCCCTTTTGGGTGTGGCTGGCCATCGGGGCGGTGTTTCTGGCCATCGAGGTCGTCACCGGTTCCGGCTGGATGCTGTGGCCGGCGGCGGCGGCCGCGCTGGTCGGCGTCGCCAGCCTGTTCTTGCCGCATTTCGGCGTAGCCCCGCAGATCGCCCTCTTCGCCGTCTGCACGCTCCTTCTGACCTACCTCGGCCGGCGGCTCTTGAAGACCACGGCCCCGGGGGGCGCGGACATCAACGATTCGCACGGCCGGCTCATCGGACACCGGGGCGCGGCGTCGGCGGCCTTCGCCGCCGGAAAGGGTCGCGTCTTTGTCGATGGCAAGGAATGGTCGGCCGAGCTCGCCGACGGCGGCGAGACGCTGGCCGCCGGGACGCGCGTTGAGGTCACCGCGGTCCTCAGCGGCGCGCGGCTGCGGGTGAAGGCGGTCTGAGAGACGGGCGGGTTCCCGCGCCGGCGCTTTCCCACTACCCCTACCGTCATCGCCGGGCTCTTGTCCCGGCGACCCATTCACACCAGTCTGGCCAAAGATGGCCCGGCGTCCGTTCATCGCGGTCTACATGATGACCAATCGCCGGCACGGGACGCTCTACGTCGGCGTGACGGCCAACCTGATGGCCCGGATCGCCCAGCATCGCGAGGGAGCGATCCCCGGGTTGACCCAAGCCCATCGCCTCACGCGCCTTGTCTGGTTCGAGCAGCACGAGTCCATCGTCGCCGCCATCCGACGCGAGAAGTCGCTCAAGAAATACAAACGCGACTGGAAGATCAATCTGATCGAGCGACAGAATCCCGGCTGGTCCGACCAGTTTGTCCAACTCTTCTGACCGCGGGGTCATGGGTCGCCGGGACAGGCCCGGCGAAGACGGTTGGGGGGTGGGGAAGCCGGCGGGAACGGCTGGCTGATCGTGGCATCGCGAGGGAGCCCTCCGCCGAGCGCTACGCCTGGGCGGTGGCCATCGTCTCCAGCAGAAAATCATCCGGGTTGGGGGCCACGGTGGCGTTCCAGTAGTCGACCAGCGGAAACGGCCAGTTCTGGGAGACGCGGCCCGTGGCGTTCTTGTACCAGCTGGTCACATGGGGCGATCCCCAGGCCATCAGCGCGTTGGCGGCGTCGACGCGGACGTTGAAGGCGTCATGGACCTCACGCCTGACCTCCATGGTCGCGGCGCCGGTTTCGGCCATCAACTTCAGCGCGCCGACGACATAGCGCACCGAGCACTCGGAAAAGAAGATGATGCTGCCGTTGACCACGATGTTGGTGTTCGGGCCATAGAGGATGAAGAGGTTGGGGAAGCCCGGCGCGGTCATGCCCAGATAGGCGCGCGCATCGCCGTTCCACGCCTCATGGAGTTCGACCCCGCCGCGCCCGACGATGCGCATGGGGGCGAGGAACCGGCTGGCGTGAAAGCCGGTGCCGTAGATGATCACGTCGGCGCGATGCTCGACGCCGTCGCTGGTGAGCACGCCCCTTGGGGTGATCTTCTCGATCGGCGCCGTGACCAGATCGACGTTGTCGCGCCTGAGCGCCGCGATCCACACGCCGTTGTCCACCAGCGGCCGTTTGCCGCCGAACGGATAAGCTGGAATGACCTTTTCCAGAAGCGCGGCGTCTTCCGGCGCCTGCATGCGGATGGCCTGGGCGAGCAGCTCGCGCAATTCCGCATTGGCGACGCCCACCGCCTCTGTCGGTCCCGGCCAGTCGCGATCGGCCTTGACCGCCTCATAGACGCCGTCGGTCAGGGTCCAGAACAGCCAGAACCGGTACCATTTGCCGTAGAAAGGGACGTGCTCGAGCAGCCACTTTTTCCCCTCGGGAACGTCGTGGTGATAGTGGGCCGAGGGGATCATCCACGGCGGCGTGCGCTGGAAGATTTCGAGATGGGCCACCTTGGGGGCGATGGCCGGTCCGAACTGATAGGCGCTCGCGCCGGTGCCGATCACCGCGACCCGTTTGCCGGCCAGGTCGACATCGTGGCGCCAGCGGGCGGAGTGGAAGCTTGGTCCCTCGAAGGTCTCCATGCCGTCGATGTCGGGGTATCGCGGCCGGTTGAGCTGGCCGACGGCGGTGATCAGCGCGTCGGCCTCCAGGGTCTCCAGAGTCCCGTCGCGCGTCTTGACCGTCACCCGCCAGAGTGCGGCGGCCTCGTCGAACACCGCCTCTTCGAGCGAAGTTTCGAAGCGGATATGGCGGCGCAGGGCATATTTCTCCGCGACCCGCCGGAAGTAGTCCAGCAGCACCGGCTGGGTGGAATAGTATTGCGGAAAGTCGTGGTTGGGCTCGAAGGAATAGGAATACATGTGGTTGGGGTTATCCACCCGGCAGCCCGGATAGACATTCTCCAGCCAGGTCCCGCCCACGTCGGTGTCCTTCTCGATGACCGTGAAGGAAACGCCCGCCTGCTGAAGGCGGATGGCGGTGAGCAGACCCGACATGCCGGCGCCGACCACGATGACCCGCATCTTGGCGGCCGCCGCCTCGAGCTTGGCCCCCTCCCAGTGCGGCGTCTTGGTGTCGATCCCGCCCAGTCCCAATTCGTCCATCAGGAAGGGCGCATAGTGGGCGGGGATGTCCGCGCCGGCCACGAAATCCATCATCTTTCGGATGGTGTCGGGGGATGGGGAGGGAGGCAGCGGCGCGCCGGCCAGATGAGCCTGGATGGCCACCTTGGCGCGCGCGCGGATGTCGGCCTGGATATCCGGCGAATAGCCGCCCTCGCGGGGCTCGGCGAAGGGGTTCAAGGGTTCGTAGACCGCCCTTCGCTCAGGGGTAAGCAGGCCGGCGTCGCCTGTCAGGTGGACGAGCGCCATCAACAGAGCGGGCAGATGCGCTTCGGCGAGGGCGCGGTCGATAGTTTGGGAATCGTGGGTCATGACGCTTCCTTTGCCCATGAACCTTAGCGGTCTTCCGCCCGGGCGGGAAAGCCTCTTAAGCGGAGCGGCCGCGCGCCTCGATCGGCCAGATATCGACCAGGGTGTCGCCCTTCACGGCGTGATAGGCCTCGTAGAGGTTGACCGTCGGATCGCAATGCGGCGCGGCGAACGTCACCACTTCGCCCAGGCGCGGCGGCGGCTCGCCGGACGGGGGGATCACGCAACCATGCTCGTCGCCCATGAAATGATAGGTCGCGCCGGCCGCCGCGCCGGTGAGGATCGGCGGCGCCCCTGCCTCGGTGGCGAAGGCTTTGAAGCCGGCGTCGAGCGTGGCCATGAACGGATGGTTGGCGCTGATCACCCGCGCGTCCACCATCAGGGCCGTCTCGAACGGGGCGCGGCCGTCGCCGGTAAGGTCGCAGTCACCGTACTGGCGGTCCATGAACACATAGGATCCGACCTGAAGTTCGGTGAAGACGCCCAGTTCCGCGTCGATGACGTGGGTGCCGGTGCCCCCGCCGGTGACGATTACCGGCGCCAGTCCGCCGTCCGCCAAACCCTGGATGATCTGGCGCAGATAACCCGTGCGCTCGACGATCGCCTCGCGGCGGTCGGCGAAGGCTTCGATGTGCTGCTGCGAGCCGCAGTAGAACTGGACGCCGGCGAAGATCAGGCTGGGCGCGTCGGCGATCCGGCGGGCCAGGGCGAGCGCCGCCGCGCCGTCGGCGACGCCGGTTCGGTGGATGCCCGGATCGATGTCCACGACGAGGCTCAGCGGCTCGCCGCACGCCGCCAGCGCGTCCACCGCGGCGGGGTGGTCGACGACCGCCATCAGGCCGCGTGACGACCGCGCCAGGGCTGTAAGTCGATCAACACCAGGCCGCCCCACGACCGGCGAGGTGATCAGGATGTTTTCGATCCCCCCGCCGGCCAGAGCCTCGGCCTCGCCCAGCTTGGCGCAGCAGACGCCCAGCGCCCCGGCCGCGATCTGGCGCCGCGAGATCTCCACGCTCTTATGGGTCTTGGCGTGCGGCCGCAGCGCCAGCCCGGCCCGGGCCGCGAAGGCCGCCATGGCCGCAATGTTCCGCTCCAGCGCCTCGACCTCGACGATCAGGGCCGGCGTGTTGAGGTCGCGCCGCGAGCCTTGCCGCCCGATGAGATGCTGATGGAGGGTGAGGCTGTGCATGGCCTCAACCCTTACAGGGAAAACGCGAAGAGTTCGCGCAGGTGCGCGTTGAGGAATTTGGCGGTCGGGTCGACGCGTTTGCGCACCGCGCCCCATCGCTCGGCCAAAGGGTAGAGGCGCCGAACGTCCGCCGAGGTCAGGGTATGGCGCTTGGCCCAGTGCGGACGCCCGCCGGCCTGGGCGAACACGGCCTCCACGGCGGCGAAGGCCTCGCGCCAAGGCATTTTGGCGTACTGATGGAAGGAGATGGAAACGCAGGGCCCGGCGTTCATCGGCGAGAGCTGGATGTCGTCGCCGGCCACGGCGCGCAGTTCGAAGGGAAAGATGATCGGCAAGCGGCGAGCGCGCACTTCGTCGATGGCTCGGCGCAGGGTTTCAGCGCCCGCGGCGGCGGGGACTTCGTATTCCATCTCCTCGAAGCGGATGGCGCGTTCGGAGGGAAAGATGCGGAAAGCCGGCCCGGCGCGCGTCGAGGGGCCGATGGCGCGGGTCATCAGCCGCTGCAGACCAGGGGCCAGGGCCGGCGCGATCGCCGCCAGGTCGCAGGCGAATCGGAAGCCCCTTTCGGCGAGATCCTCGGCGGCCGGGTCGTCGCCCTCTTCCACGGGCTCGAGGATCTTGAGCATGGCCTGATCGGCGTAGGGAAAGACGAAGAACTCCACGTGGCGATGGCGCTCGGCGAGCTCGTCCCAATCGGCCAGGATCTCATCGAGCGGCGCGCGGCGGATGGTTTCCCTCAAGCGATAGGCGGGCATGACCGCCAGCCGCACCCGCGCCATCACCCCCAGCATGCCGAGGCTGACGCGCTGAGCCTCGAAGAGGTCCGTCTCGCGCGCGGCGTCGCAGGTCACCGCCGATCCGTCCGCCAGCACCAGCTCGTAGGCCAGCGCCAGGGTGGAAAGCGATCCCAACGTCCGACCTGTCCCGTGCGTGCCGGTGGCCAGCGCGCCGGCGATGGCCTGCTTGTCGATGTCGCCCTGATTGGCCAGCGAAAGGCCCTGATCCCAAAGAGCTCTCGTGAGACGGGAAATCGACCAGCCGGCCGGCGTCCATACCGACCGGCGGTCTGGCGCGACCTCCAGCTCGCCCTCCATGTCGGTGAGGGAGACCAACACCCCGTCGGTCTCGCAGAGCGGCATGAAGGAGTGGCCCGTGCCGGCCACGCGGGCCCTCTCGGCGCGGGCGACAAGAGCGCAAAGCTCGGCCATCGTGCGCGGTCTCGCCAGCTCGGCCGGCGCCGCGGTGACGCTCCCCGACCAGTTTCGCCATCGCGCCATGCGACCCTCACTGTCTGTTGTTTGAAAATCGACTCTATCGCCGGCCGCGCCACGCGCTAGATTTGCCTTGGGCGGCGCGGAGGAACAAGCATGGGTTTCGCGGAGTATGGTCAATACGACGGCCTGGGCCTCGCCGCGCTGGCGGCCAAGGGCGAGGTATCCGCTTGCGAACTAGCCGAGGCGGCCATCGAGCGCATCGAGCGCCACAACGGCGTGCTGAACGCGGTGGTTCACAAGGCCTATGACGAGGCCCGCGCCGTCGCCAAGGGGGACCTGCCGGTGGGGCCGTTCCGCGGCGTGCCGTTTCTGATCAAGGATCTGGGCGTCACGGTGGCGGGATGGCCCAGAACCAGCGGCAGCCGCTTCACCCGCGATATGGCCGATGACGAGGACAGCGGCCTCGTCCGTCGCTATCGCCAGAGCGGCGTGGTGTTGATGGGCAAGACCAACACCCCGGAGTTCGGGATCACCGGCACCACCGAGTCGGCGCGCCTGGGTCCCTGCCGCAATCCCTGGAACCCCGGCCATATCGCGGGCGGTTCGTCCGGCGGCTCGGCCAGCGCGGTGGCGGCCGGATTGGTTCCCCTGGCCCACGCCAGCGACGGCCTGGGTTCGATCCGCATCCCGGCCGCCTGCTGCGGCCTGGTGGGCTTGAAGGTGACCCGCGACCGCAACCCGGATCTGCCCGACCACCCCGACTGGGCCACCGGTCTGGTGGTTGACCATGTGGTCAGCCGCACGGTGCGCGACAGCGCCGCCATGCTCGATGTCACCGGCCGGCCCGAGCCGGCTTCGCCCTACGCGGCCCCAGCGAAGGAAAGGCCGTATGTTGAGGAGATCGAGCGCTCGCCTGGGCGCCTGCGCATCGCCTGGTCGGCCGAGACGCCGTCCGGCCGCGCCATCGATCCCGAGGTCGAATCCGCCCTGCAAGCAACCGCCGACCTCTTGGAGCGGCTGGGCCATGAGGTGGTGGAGAAGGGCCTCGGCATCGACTACCGCGCCCTCTACCGGGCCATGGGTCCGGTCAGCGGGGCAAATTTCGCCGCGGGCATGAAGCGGCTGATCGATCGGCTCGGCCGCGAGCCGGAGGGCGAGGATCTCGAACCTCTCACCTGGGCGTCGCTGAAGAATGGCCGGCGGGTCACCGGCGAGGAAGCGCTATGGGGCCTGCAGGAAATGCGCCGGGTCAGCCGCCAGACGCTGGACCTGTTCGAGACCTTCGAGGTTTACCTGACCCCGGTCATGGGGACCCCGCCGCCGCCCATCGGCTACGTCGATCCGGTGCGCCTGGCCCCGCGCGAGGTGAACCGCCGCCAGGGCGAGGTTTTCCCCTATACCCCGCCCTTCAACGCCACCGGCCAGCCGTCCATGTCCTTGCCCCTGGCCTGGTCGGGGTCGGGCCTGCCGATCGGCATGATGTTCACCGCTCGCTACGCCGACGAAGCCACCCTCTTCCGCCTCGCCGGGCAGCTGGAAAAAGAGGCGCCGTGGAAACACCGCCGCCCGGAGATCTGGAATTGAGCGCCCTGACCGCCAACCGACGAAGCTGGGTCAAGGGGCCCGACCGGCCGCCGCTGCTGAAGCATACCATTGGTGACGCCCTCGCCTTCGCGGCCGAGCGCTGGGGCGACGAACTGGCTCTGATCTCGGCCGAGCAGGGCATCCACTGGAGCTGGCGGCAACTGGCCGAGCGGGCCAGCGCCCTGGCCGCCGGTCTGCTGGCGCGCGGTCTGGTGAGCGGCGACCGCATCGGCATCTGGGCGCCCAATTGCGCCGAATGGACCCTGACCCAATTCGCCGCCGCCAAGATCGGCCTGATCCTGGTCACCATCAACCCGGCCTATCGCCGCGCCGAGGTGGAGTACACCTTGAACAAGGTCGGGGTGAAGGCGCTGGTGGCCGCCGAGCGGTTCAAGACCAGCGACTATGTGGGCATGATCGAGAATCTGGCCCCCGAGGTCGGGGCCTCCGAGCCCGGCGCCCTGGTCTGCGCGGCGCTGCCCGCTCTGAAGGTGCTGATCAAGATCGGCGGGGCGCGGCGGCAAGGTTGGCTCGCCTTCGAGGAGGTCGCCGACGGCGCGCACGGCGACGCCCTGGCCCGCGTGAACGCGATCGCCGGGCGGATGAGGGCCAGCGACGCCATCAACATCCAGTTCACCAGCGGCACCACCGGCTCGCCCAAGGGCGCCACCCTTTCGCACCGGAACATCCTCAACAACGGCTATTTCGTCGGGCGCGCCATGGGCCTTCGGGCCGACGACCGGCTGTGCATTCCCGTGCCGCTCTATCACTGCTTCGGCATGGTCATGGGCAATCTCGCCTGTGTCACCCACGGCGCGGCCATGGTCTATCCCTCGCCGACCTTCGACGCCTCGGCCGCGCTGGCATGCGTGGAGGCGGAGTGCTGCACCGGCCTCTACGGCGTGCCGACCATGTTCATCGCCATGCTGGGCGCGCCTGATTTCGCGCGTTTCGACCTCACCTCCCTGCGCACCGGGTGCATGGCTGGAGCACCCTGTCCGGCCGAAGTGATGCAGCAGGTGATCGATCGGTTGCACATGCGCGATGTCACCATCGCCTACGGAATGACCGAAACGAGCCCGGTCAGCTTCCAGACCTCCCCTCACGACCCGCTCAAGCGGCGCGTCTCCACCATCGGCCAGGTCCAGCCCCACCTGGAGGTGAAGATCGTCGACGAGAACGGCCAGGTCACCGCGCGCGGGGTCCCCGGCGAGATCTGCACCCGCGGCTATTCGGTCATGCTCGGCTATTGGGACGACGCCGAACGCACCGCCGAATGTCTCGACGCCGAGGGCTGGATGCACACCGGCGATCTGGGAACCCTCGACGCCGCGGGTTATGGGAACATCGTCGGCCGGATCAAGGACATGGTCATCCGCGGCGGCGAGAACCTCTATCCCCGCGAGATCGAGGAGTTCCTGTTCGGCCATCCCAAGATCGCCGACGTCCAGGTGGTGGGCCTGCCCGACCCTCGCTACGGCGAGGAGCTGTGCGCCTGGATCCGCCTGCATCCCGGCGAACGGGCCGACGAGGCCGACATCCGCGCCTTCTGCGACGGCCAGATCGCCCATCACAAGATTCCCCGGTACCTGCGCTTCGTCGATGAGTTCCCGATGACCGTCACCGGAAAGATCCAGAAATTTCAGATCCGCAAGACGATGATCGAGGAACTGGGATTGGACGAGCGGCAAACGGCGTGATCGGCGTGGCGGCGGAGGCGGCCGGCCGCGTGCTGGCTGAATTTCGCCCGGGCCTGCGCGTCTACATCCAGGGCGCCGTGGGCGAGCCCTTGGCCTTGCGGGAGATCCTGAGCGGCGTCCCGGAGGCGTTGGCGGGGGTCCACATGATCGCCGGCCTGCTACCGGGCATGAACGATTTCGACTACGCCGCCCTCCATCCCACCGCCCGCCTGACCACCTTTCTGTTGCCGGGCGCCCTGCGCGCTTGCTTCGAGGCCGGGCGGGTTGACGTGGCCCCCGTGGCCTATTCGGCGATCGCGGCCGGCTTCGTTGACGGCGGGCCCCCGGATCTGGCCGTCCTGCAAGTGACGCCGCCGGACAGCGAGGGTCTGTGCTCCTTCGGTCCGTGTGCCGATTTCGCCCCCCTGGTCTGGCCCGGCGCGGCGCGGCGCGTGGCCTTCGTCAACGCCGATCTTCCTCGGGCGCGGCTAGGGCCGACCATCCCGCTTGCCGCCATCGAGGTCGCCATCGAGGCGCGCGGCGCATTCATCGCCGTCGAGGACGCGGCCCCGGGAGCCGATCAGCTGGCCATCGCGGCGGCCATCGCCGCCCTGATCCCCGACGGCGCGGCCATCCAGACCGGCATCGGCGCCACGCCCGCCGCCGCGGCGACCGCTCTAACCGACCGGCGCGGCCTGGTCGTCCGTTCAGGGATGGTCACCGAAGGCTATCGCGCCTTGGCGAGGGCCGGCGCCCTGGCCGACGGCGCGCGGCACGTGACGGGCGTCGCCGTAGGCTCGGCGGACTTCATGGCCTGGGCCGCCCGGACGTTCGAGTTCGCCGACGCCACGGTCACTCACGGCGCGGCGTCCCTTGCGGGTGTGGAGCGCCTGCACACCATCAATTCGGCCCTTCAGATCGATCTCTTCGGCCAGGCCAATATCGAGTGGCGCGGCGGGCGGCTGGTAAGCGGTTTGGGCGGCGCGCCCGATTTCGCCAGAGCCGCGCGGCGCTCGGTCGGCGGACGCGGCATCCTTGCCCTGCCGTCCACGGCCGCCGCCGGCTCGCTCTCGCGGATCGTCGCGCGCCTGGACGCGCCCACCGTCTCCATTCCCCGCGATGACGCCGATCTGGTGGTAACCGAGCACGGCGTCGCCGACCTGCGCGGCGCCGGCGTGGACGCGCGGGCGGCGGCGCTCATCGCCATCGCCGCGCCGGGCCACCGGGATCGCCTGGCGGAGGCGTGGGCCGCGATCCGGCGGGCGCTGTAGGGCGCGCGCCTATCCTAAACCGAGACCTGAACGCCCATCTCCACCACCTGGTTGGGCGGAATGGCGAAGACGTCGCTGGGATCGGCGGAGTTGCGGGCCAGCGCCATGAAGACCCGCTCCTGCAGCTTGTGGAAGCCGTGCTCGCGGCCGGCGACGATGGTGCGGCGGCCGAGGAAATAAGAGGTGTCGATGGCGTCGAAGGAGATCCCCGGGATCGCCATGGCCCGCAAGGCGTCGGGAACCTTGGGCCGCTCCATGAAGCCGAACACCAGGGTCACCCTGACAAAATTTTCGTTCAGCACCTCGAAGCTCGCTCTTTGGTCCTCCGGCACGCGGGGCTCATCGGCGGTGCGCACCGCGACGATGGCGTTCTTCTGGTGCAGCACGCCGTTGTGCTTGAGATTGTGCAACAGGGCGCCGGGCGTCAGCTCGGCGTCGGGGGTGAGATAGACCGCGACGCCGTGCACCATGGGGCGGGGGCGGCGGCTCAGCGAGGCCAGGAAATCGGCCAGAGGAATGCGCTCCTTGCGCGCCTTGCTGATGATGATGTCGGCGCCGCGCCGCCAACTGGTGATCACCAGCACCACCAGGCCGGCGATGGCGATCGGCACCCAACCGCCCGACAGAAGCTTCAGTGAGTTGGCCGAGAACAGGGCGAGATCGACGGTGAGAAGGGGCGCCACGACCAGCACCGTCTTCCACAGGGGCCACTTCCACAGGCGCCGCACCACCACCGCCGCCAGGGCCGTGGTCACCGACATGGTGCCGGTCACCGCCAGTCCGTAGGCGTTGGCCAGATTGTCGGAGTTCTTGAATATCCCCACCAGCAGGATCACCCCGATCATCAATACGAGGTTGATGGTCGGCACATAGATCTGTCCGGCCTGGGTGCCGGAGGTGCGGCGCACGTTCAGCCTGGGCAACAGACCCAGCTGCATGGCCTGGCTCGACAGGGAATAGGCGCCGCTGATCACCGCCTGGCTGGCGATCACCGTGGCGGCGGCGGCCAGAAGGACCATGGGAAAGCGCAAAGCCTCCGGGGCCATCAGGAAGAACCAGTCCTGATCCCAGGCGCCCTTGGCGTGGGTGGCGGCCGTGGACAAGAAGTGCAGGGCGAAGGCCCCCTGGCCCAGATAGTTCAGCGCCAGCGCCGGGAACACCACCACCATCCAGGCGCTCTGGATCGGGGCGCGGCCAAAGTGGCCCATATCGGCGTAGAGGGCCTCCGCGCCGGTGATGGTCAGCGACACCGATCCGAGGACGAAGAGGCCGATGAGGCCATGGTGGGCCAGGAAGCTGAGCCCATGGAGAGGATTGAACGAAAGAAAGATGCGCGGCGCGGATGGGATGTGCATGAGGCCCAGGGCCGCAATGGCCACGAACCACACCAGGCAGATGGGCCCAAACCATGCGGCGACCTTGGCGGTGCCTCGCGATTGGACCAGAAAGAGGCCCACCAGCAGCACCAGTGCAATGGTGATCTCCACCGAGGGCGTCACCATGTTGGCGAAGGCGGGGGCGGTCTTCAGGCCCTCCACGGCCGAAAGCACCGAGATGGCCGGGGTGATGATGGCGTCGCCATAGAAGAGGGCCGCCCCCACGACGCCCAGCAGCACGATGGTGCGCGTGCGCGCTCCGACCGCGCCCTGGGCGAGCGCCATCAGCGACAGGATCCCGCCCTCTCCGCGGTTGTCGGCGCGCATCATGAAGCTGACGTATTTGACGGTGACCACGATGATCAGAGCCCACAGCATCAGGGAAAGGATGCCGAGAACCTCGCTCTCGCCCACCGCGCCGCGCGCCGCCTGGCTGAGCGCCGTCTTGAAGCCGTAGATCGGGCTGGTGCCGATGTCGCCGAACACCACGCCCATGGAGCCCAGCATCAGTCCGCCGAACCGCCTGCGCGCCACGCCGACGCCGGGGATCGAACCCGCATCCTCTGAAGCAGCCCGCATGGGCGCCCCTTTAGGGCGCCGGCGCGGCGATGGGAATGATCGATCGCGCCTGGGACCGTGACCGCCCCGCGGCGAACCTCGCGCGCTCGAGGTTCGCCTCTCCCGGAACTAAGGAGCAAGGCGGCCCGCGAGCGCGACGATCGCTTCGGCAACCAGGCTCGAATCCGTCATCATCGCTAGATGACGGGCGTTGAGGGGTTCCACCTACCAACCCGATGCGCGGGCCTCATCGGCCTGTCGGATGGTCTGGGAAGGGGTGCTGAAGCGCTGGAAGCGCATCGAGGTGACGGCCGAGCCCAGGCAGGTCCGATCGAGCTTCGTGAAGGGCTATGAATCGATGCCCGTGCGGATCGTGGCCTAAAGCCTCGGCCGGTCGATCGAACGAAGGCGGGTTAGCCCCTGAATCGAAAAAGGCCCCCGCGGGGGCCTTCTTGCCGGTTTGGCCGGCGCGGAGTCCTTAAGGAGTTCCGCCGATCGGTGGGTCTTGGTCTTACGAGTCTCGGTTACGCCCCGTTCTGGCACACCGACAGCTTCGTGCCCTGGAACGTCGCCCGACCCTTCAGCGTGGTCGACTTGGGCGCCCCGAAATACGGCGGCTGAGCCAGATCCTGCAGATGGTAGGTCATCGTTCCGACCACATAGGGGTAGTCGCCGTAATTGGCCTCGCGTTCCAACGGGTCGCCGACCTCATAGATGCCGCACGGCGAGTTGTTGTTGGTGAACGGATCGTCCAGCCATTCGCCCATCTCGTGAGAGAGGGCCGAGACGTCCTGCGAGAAGGCGCCGCTGGTGCCGATGTAGTCGAACACCGAACGGGTCTGGGCGCCGACCGCCTCGTGGTAGCCGCCGATGCAGCAGCCGCCCGAGGTCTCGTAGGTGTTGTACATCACGAAGATCGGGATTGAGGCAGCCGTTATCTGTGGGTTGGCGGCGATGATCGAACTAATCTGGCCATCGAGGTAGTTGATGTTCACCAGGGCCACGCTGACGCCGAACTCGGTGCCGGGCACGCCGTCCGCCTTAGGCACATTGAGCGTGACCTCGGGCAACACCGTCGGGGCGCCGAGCAGGACGTGATAGCTCTTGTTCAATTTGACTTGTGGCCAAAAGCTTTCGCGCTGGAAGGCGTCTTCATACTGAGTCGTCCCCAGATTGGCGGTCGCCTCCTTGAAGTTGACGTTGCTCTGGAAAATCGGCGAGTTGGTCGTGTCGACGAGGGCCGTCTGTCCGTTCGGCTGGACCGTCGACATGCTGAACGATGCGCCCGTGCTGAGTACGATCTTGATCGGGATGACGAAGCTGGGGGTTGTCGACGCCGCGCCGGTCGGGGCGTTGCCGACGAACTTGTCGGTGTACTTCGTCCCGTTGTACGTATAGCTGAAATTCCAGGTGGTCAGTCCGCCCGCCTGGCCGGCCAGCTCCGGGTGTTTGGCGGGCAACACCACGAACCTCGGCACGGCCGGCATGGTGTCGGGTTTGCGCGCGGCCTGCTGGGCGAGCGCCCCGCTGGCGGCGCCGAGCAGCAACGCGCCGGCGAAAAGCGTGCTCGCCGACGATTTCAAGCGAATTGGTGACATGTCATCTCCCGTTGAGGGGGGCGCCGGCGGCCGCGGCGACACAGAACTCGCCCGCTCCTCGAGGGGCGCGGGCGGCGTCGCGGCATAGGTTTCGTCGGATTTCCCCGATTGGCCGGGCCCTTCGCCCGTCCGTCTGGCGATCTAGCGGCGAATGGCCGCCCTCGGCAAGCGCCAAATTGCCTTAGGAGCCGGCGCGGATCGGAATTGACGGGGAATTCGGGGGGCCATCGGAAACCTCAGACGCTCTTGTCGGCGATCCACTGATCGATCACGCCGTCCAGCACGTCCAGAGGCACGCGGCCGCAGGCCAGGCCCGCCTCGTGGAAGTCCTTGATGTCGTAGCGGGCCCCCAGGGCGGCGATGGCGCGCCCGCGGGCGCGGTTCCACACGGTGTGGCCGATCTTGTAGCTGCAGGCCTGGCCGGGCGTGGCGCAATAGCGTTCGACCTCGCGTGTCGCCAGGCCCGGCGCATCGCCTTCCAGGTCGATGAACCAGGCGATGGCCTTCTCGCGGCTCCAGCCGAGATGATGGATGCCGGTGTCCACCACGCAGCGGCCCGCGCGGAAGAGCTGGGCCTTCAAGAAACCGATCCGGCCCAGGGGATCGTCGTCGTACATGCCCATCTCGTCGGCCAGCTGTTCGGCGTAGAGCGCCCATCCCTCGGCGTAGCCGGAAAAGCCGATGGTCTTGCGGATCAGGGGCAGGGAGGGGTTGGAAAGCGCCAATCCCCCTTCCAACTGGTGGCCGGGCAGTCCCTCGTGGAACACCACCGTGGGCAGGGTCCACTTCGGCCACTCGGCGGTGCAGTGCAGGTTGAAATAAACCAGGCCCGGGCGCGAGCCGTCCAGGGCCGGCGGCTGCGAATAGGCGGTGGCAGCGCCCGCCTCGGTGGCGGCGGGCACGCGGCGGACCTCGAAAGCGTAGGGTGGCAGGCGCTTGAACCGGCTCGGCAGGCGCGGGCGGATGGCGGCAAGGCGATCGTTGCAATAGGCGATGGCCTCGGCCTTGCCGGCGTCGGTGTCGGGATAGAGGCCGGCCGGGTCGCGGTAGAGGGCGGCGATGCGCTGGCCCACCGTGCCCTGGTTAAGGCCGCGCGCCTTCAGGAGGCCGTCGAGGCGTCCGCCGATCTCTCCGGCCTGGTCGAGACCGAGCTGGTGGACCTGGTCGGGGGTAAGGGCGGTGGTGGTGGTGGCTCGCAGGGCCGAGGCGTAGAAGGCCGCTCCGTCCTCGAGCCGCCCGACCCCGGCGTCATGGGTAGCCCGCGCCCGCAGGCGCCGCGCCTCGCCGATCTGCCGATCGAGGGCGGGAATGACCGCCTCGTCGTAGATACGCGCCGCATCGTCGCCGTAGCGGGGCGCTAGGCCCTTCTCGGCGACCCGCCGGCGCAGCGAGGTCACCAACACCGACTGGTCGGCCGGTTTGCGGGTGGCCGTCATCTGCACGAGGGCGGTATCTAGGATGAAGTCGGGCGGGACCACGCCGACGCCGGCGTCGTGGACCATGCGGTCGGTGTTCTGATCGAGCTGGACGGCGAAGGCCTTCAGCCTGGCGAGATAGGCGTCGGCGTCCGCGGCGCTCTCGATCTTGTGCTTGGTGTCGAGGAAGTCGGGAACCGACTGATAGGCCCCGGTAAGCTGGCTCACCACATAGGGCGAAGGGCCGAAGGACGTCCCGCCGAAGTCGAACGCCATCACCGCCGCGCTCGACTGGCGCGTGTAGAGCACGGTGTCGCGGTTCACCTTGCCGGCCGTGGAAAGGGCGCCCCGGTCAATGGCGCCAAGGCGGCGCAGCTGGTCGGCGTTCAGAGCCTTGGCGGCCGCGATGCCGGTGGCCGAATCGTCGCGCAGCCTGCTCTTGAGATCGGCGTTGGCCCCGGTGTCGAGGCCCAGCTGCGTGGCGCCCTCGGGGTTTTGCCGCAGCCCCTCCTGGAAGAAGACGTCGAGCAGAGCGGAGAGCTTGGCGTCTTCGGCCGTGGCGCCTGCCGCGTGGCCGCGAGCGCCGGCAAAGGGGGCGATCGCGACCGCGGAGGCGGTGGCGAGGGTGAGTTCTCGGCGGTTCAGCATGGGGGTTCCGTCACGCTAACGGCGAGATCGCCAGGCGGCGCCTCATGATGTCGCCCTGATCTCCGGGCTGTCAATGTCGGGGTGGTCGGCGCGCGAGCACTGCCTGGCCGGTCACATCTGCGCCAGCGCGAGCGCCAGGAGCCCGAGAATCAGAACGCCGAACAGGATGATGGTCGAGAACCACGGAAAGACGGCCTTGAAACCCGCGCCGATGCGGCTCGAGCCACGTGGCAGTAGGCCCCTGCAGCTCGGCGCCGCAGTTGGGGCAGGGCGTGCCGGGCGGCGGGGCGTGTCTGGCCTTGCGATGCAAGAGGCCGCCCACCGCCCCCGCGCCGACGATCTCTAACTCGCGGACCATTTGCCGTTCAGCCGCCGCCGATCCTGGGGATGAGATAGACCTCGCTGTCGGCGTCGAGCGGGGCGTCGTCGGCGTCCTGGTGGATCTCGCCGTCGATGGCGATGGCCATGCGACGCGCCACATGCTCACCGAAACCGGGAAAGCGGCGGTCGAGTTCGGCGATCAGGCGACGCACGGTGACGGCTTCGACATCGAACTCGGCGGCGCCGTCGGTATACTGACGAAACCCAGAGCCGGCCGCGACCACATGCGGCATCGCCGCTATCGCGCGTCTATGGCCGCTCGGACCTTCGGCGGCGAGAGGGGGAGATCGGTCATCCTCACCCCGATGGCGGCGCTGACCGCGTTGGCGACGGCCGCCAGGGGCGGCACGATGGGGACTTCGCCCACCCCCTTGGCCCCGAACGGATGGCGCGGATTGGCCACCTCGATGATGATCGCCTCGATCATCGGCAGGTCGGAAGCCACCGGCACGCGGTAGTCGAGAAAGCCGGCGTTTTCCATCCGCCCCGCTGCGTCGAAGACATATTCCTCGTTGAGCGCCCAGCCGATCCCTTGCGCGACGCCGCCCTGGATCTGGCCTTCCACGTACGAGGGGTGGATGGCGCGGCCCACGTCCTGGGCGGCGGTGTAGCGCAGGATAGTGACATGGCCGGTCTCCGGATCGACCTCGACATCGCAGATGTGGGCCCCGAAGCCAGGTCCCGCCCCCTGGGCGGTGAGGGAGACCTGGGCGCCGATGGGACCGCCGGTCCGCGCCGACCGCGCGGCCAGGGCCGCCAGGGTGAGGTCGGGGCAGGTCTTGGCGGGATCGAGGCACACCGCAGCGCCGCCGAGCCAGTCCACCTGCTTGATGGGGACCTCCCAGATCTGGGCGGCCCGGCGCTTGAGATCGGCGACGACTTTCTGGGCCGCCTGGGTCACCGCCATGCCGGTGGCGAAGGTCGTGCGGCTGCCGCCGGTGAGCATGGAAAAGCCGATGGAGGCGGTGTCGGCGACGACGGGGCGGACACGCTCGATGGGCAGGCCCAGCACTTCGGCCGCCATCATGGCCATGGAAACGCGCGAGCCGCCGATGTCGGGATTGCCGGTGATCACGGTGGCCGTGCCGTCCTCGCCGATGTTGACCGCGGCGGTGGATTCGCCGCCGACATTGAACCAGAAGCCCACGGCGACGCCGCGGCCCTGGTTCGGTCCGAGGGGGGCGCGGTAATGCGGGTGGTTCTGGATGGATTCCAGGGTCTCCACATAGCCGATGTTGCGGAAGGTCGGTCCGTAGGCCGCCTTGACCCCATCCCTCACCGCGTTCTTCATCCGCAGCGCCAGGGGATCGAGCCCGAGTTTGGGCGCCAGTTCGTCCACGGCGCACTCGATCGCGAAGGCGGCGATGGGGGCGCCCGGCGCGCGGTAGGCGGCGACCTTGGGGCTGTTGGTCACCACGTCGTAGCCGGTGATGCGGAAGTTGGGCACGTCGTAGCAGGCGAGCGCGGTCATGCTCCCGGCCCCCACCGGCGAGCCGGCGAAGGCGCCGGCCTGATATTTCAGCACCACGTCGGCGGCGGTGAGGGTCCCATCGGCCTTGGCGCCCAGCTTCACTTCGATCACCGCGCCGGAGGTCGGGCCGGTGGCGCGGAACACCTCCTCGCGGGTCATCACCATCTTCACAGGCGCGCCGGCCTGCCGCGAAAGGGCGAGGGCCACGGGCTCGAGATAGACCGTGGTCTTGCCGCCGAACCCGCCGCCGATTTCGGCCGGCGTGACGCGGACGTCGGACGACTCCAGTCCCAAGAGCTTGGCGCAATAGGTGCGGACCATGAACTGGCCCTGGCTGGAGCTCCACACCTGGCATTGGCCGTCGGCGCCGAAGGCCGCCACCGTGGCGTGCGGCTCGATATAGCCCTGGTGGACGGCGGCGGTGGTGTAGCGGCGCTCCAGGGTAACGTCGGCGGCGGCGAAGCCGGCCTTCAGGTCGCCGCGCAGGAGTTGATTGCGCTGGGCGATGTTGGAGGGCTTGTCGGGCTTGGCCTCCAGGCCCTGGGTGAAGAGACCGGGATCGAGCAGCGGCGCGTCGGCGGCCATGGCCGCCTCGACGTCGATGACGTGCGGCAGCACCTCATACTTGACCTCGATCAGGCCCAGGGCCTGATCGGCGATGGCGGCCGACGTTGCGGCGACCGCGGCCACGGCATGCCCGTCGTACAACGCCTTGCCGCGGGCCATGCAGTTAAGGGAGATATCGCGCAGGTTGGAGGCGCTTTCGCCGGCCTCGTATTCCTCCGAGGCCAGGTCGGGAAAATCGGCCGCCGTGACCACGGCCTTGACGCCGGCCAGGGCCCGCGCCTTGCGCGTATCGATGGAGAGGATGCGGGCGTGGGCGTGGGGGCTGCGCTTGATCTTGCCCACCAGCTGGCCTGGCATGGCCAAGTCCGCGCCGAACGTCGCCCGGCCGGTCACCTTGTCGGCGCCGTCGGGTCGCACCGGCCGGGTGCCGACGACCTTGAGGTCGAGCTTCGCGTCCGGTCGTTCCAGAACGTCGGTCATCAGGCCCTCACCTGTCTCAACTCCGCGGCCGCGTCCATCACGGCGCGGATGACCTTGTCGTAGCCGGTGCACCGGCACAGATTGCCCGCCAGCCAATAGCGCGCCTCGCGTTCGCTGGGATCGGGATGGGCGTCCAGAAGGGCCTTGGCGGCCACCAGAAGCCCCGGCGTGCAGAAACCGCACTGCAGGGCGGCATGCTCCAGGAATTTCCGCTGCAGGGGATGGAGCACCGAGCCGTCGGCCATGCCTTCGATGGTCTCGATGCGCCGGCCCTCGGCCTCCGGCGCCAGCATCAGGCACGAACAGACCAGCCGCCCGTCGACGATGACGCTGCACGCGCCGCAATCGCCAGAGCCACAGCCTTCCTTCGACCCGGTGAGCCCCAGCTCGTCGCGCAGCGCGTCGAGCAATGTCATGCCTGGATCGCTGAGGAACTCGACCGGATCGCCGTTCACCGTCGCCGAAACGTGGGTCCTGCTCATGCGCTCAAATCCTTCCGGTCCTTGGCCCGGGCGTAGGCGATGACCGCCACGCGCCGGCTGAGAACGCCAGCGATCTTGGTCCGGTATTCAACGGTGCCGCGCTTGTCGCTGATCGGATTGCAGGCGGCGCGCGCCGCCTCGTCGAGGCGCCCGAGCGCCGCCTCGTCCAGGCGCGAGCCGATAAGGGCCGCGCCGGCGCCCTCCGCCACGATGACCGTCGGACCGACCGCGCCCAGCGCCAGGCGGGCGTCGGTGATCAGGCCTGACTCGTCCAAGGTGAGATTGACCCCCGCTCCGACCACGGCGATGTCCATCTCGGTGCGCGGGATGGAGCGCAGATAGGCGTCGGCCGAGTGCGCCGACCGGGCCGGCAAGCGGATTTCCAGCACGAATTCGCCGACCAGCAGCGAGGTCTGCCCCGGCCCCACGGCGATCGACTCGACTGGCGCGGTCCGCCGTCCGGAAGGTCCTACGATGACGCAGGTCGCCCGCGCGGCGATGAGCGCCGGCACGCCGTCGGCGGCGGGCGACGCGTTGCAGAGGTTGCCGGCCATGGAGGCGCGGCCCTGGATCTGCGTCGAGCCGATCAGCATCGCCGCCTCGACCACCCCCGGCCACGCGCGCGCCAGGCCGGTGTGCTCACCAAGGACCGCGCCGGGCGTCGCCGCGCCGATGACGAAGTCGCCCTCCGTCTCGGAGACGCCGATGGCTCCGGGGATGCGTTTCAGGTCCACGATCGGGCCGGGCTTCAGCCGCCCGGCGCGGAGCTGGACGAGAAGGTCGGTCCCGCCGCTGAGCGCCCGCGCCCCGGCCCCGCCCGCCGCCAGCGCCGCCGCCGCGTCCTCCGCGCTCGCCGGCGCCACGTAATCGAGCTGGGACAATTGACCTCCGCCGAACTGGGTTCCGCCCAAGCCTACAGCGCCGGGAGGGTCCAAGGCGAGGGGGATTTGTTATCGGCGGTTAGTGGTCACTGGTCCTCGCCCCTCAGGGCGCAACGCCGGCGTACCCGAGCGTCACGCTCAGCAGCGACGCACAGGCGCCCAGGCGCCCAGGGCGCCAACAATCGGGCCGCCGAGCTGTAATATAAAGTCAAGCGCCAGGAGCCCCGTCAGATTTTGCTAGTCCAGCGCCCGCTGCCGCTCCAGCGCCTTGACGCTGGGATCGCGGCCGCGGAAGTCGCGGTAGAGGGCCATGGGGTCGGCGGTGTAGCCGGGGCCAAGCATCTTGTCGCGGAAGCGCTGGCCGTTGGCGCGGCTCAGGCCGCCGTTCTCGGTGAACCATTCGAAGGCGTCGTCGTCGAGAATCTCGCCCCAGGTATAGGAATAGTAGTTGGCCTCGTAGCCGTTTGCCCAGATGTGCAGGAAATAGGGGCTGCGATAGCGCGGCGGGACCTGGACCAGGTCCACCGCGTCCTTCTTGAGCGCCGCCGCCTCGAAGGCGTCCGGGTTCTGCTTGGGCGCGTCGGCGGCCAGGCCGTGCCATTCCAGATCGAGCAGGGCCGCGGCGAGGATCTCGGTGGTGGCGTAGCCCATGCCGTAGGTGCGGGCCGCCTTGATCTTGTCGACCAGGGCCTGGGGCATGGCCTCGCCGGTCTTGTAGAGGCGGGCGTAGTGGGCGAACACGGTGGGGTTGAGCGCCCAATGCTCGTTGAACTGCGAAGGGAACTCGATCACGTCCGTGGGCAGATTGAAGCCGTTCTCGGTAGGATAATATTGCACCGAGAACATGGCGTGCAGGGCGTGGCCGAACTCGTGGAACATGGTGGTCACGTCGTCGAAGCTGATCAGGGCGGGCTCGCCGGCCGCCGGCTTGGTGAAGTTGGCCACGTTGACGATGACGGCCGGGCGCTTATCGAGGCCGCTGGGCTGGTTCAGGTAGTTGCACCACGCTCCGCCGCTCTTGTTGGGTCGGTGGAAGTAGTCGGCGTAGAACAGGGCCAAGTGCTTGCCGTCGGCGTCGAACACCTCGAAGACACGCACGTCGTTTTGATAGACCGGCAGGTCCTTGCGCTCCTTGAAGGTGAGCCCGTAGAGCTGGTTGGCGGCGAAGAACACGCCGTCCTGAAGGACGCGGTTCAACTCGAAGTAGGGTTTCACCTCGGAATCGTCGAGGCTGTATTTCGCCTTGCGCACTTGGTTGGCGTAGATTTCCCAGTCCTGGGCGCCCAAGGTGAACCCGCCCTTCTGCGCATCGATGAGCGCCTGGATTTCGGCCGCTTCGGCGCGGGCCTTGCCGGTGGCGGCGGGGACCAGATCGGTGAGCAGCTTCTTGGCGGCCTCGGGGTTCCTGGCCATCTGGTCGGCCATGACGTAGGCGGCGTAGTTCGCAAAGCCCATCAGCTTGGCCTTTTGCGCCCGCAGCTGCGCCAGGCTGGCGATCAGGTCGCGAAGGTCGGTGGGTCCGGCGCCATCGCCGCGGCCTTCCGAAGCGGCAAGGACGCGCGTCCTGAGCGCTCGGTTCTTTAGAGAAGCCAGAATCGGCTGCTGGGTGGTGTTGGTAAGCACGATGACCCATTTGCCGTCCAGCTTGCGGGCCTTGGCGGCGTCGGCCGCGACGGCGATCTCGGCCTCCGACAGCCCGTCCAGCTCGGCCTTGTCGGACACCACCACGGCGGCGGCGTTGGCGGCGGCCAAAAGCCGGCTCTGATATTGCGCCTGCAAGGTGGCGATCTTGGCGTTGATGTCGGTGAGGGTGGCCTTGTCGGCGAGCGAAAGCTCCGCGCCGGCGTGCACGAAGCGGCGATAGTAGCGCAGGACCAGGAATTTCTGATCGCCAGTGAGCCCGAGTGTGTCGCGCGCGTCGTAGAGAGTCTTCACGCGGGCGAAGAGTTTGGGGTTGAGCTGGATGGCGTCGGCCATCGCCTGAAGCCGGGGCGCCTCGGCTTGATTGACCTTATCCAGAGCGTCGGAGGTGTTCGACGCCGTCAGGTTCCCAAAAAGGACGTTGGCGCGGGTGAGCAATTGCCCGGCCTTCTCCAGTGCGGTGATGGTGTTGTCGAAGGTGGGCGCGGCCGGGCTATCGGCGATCGCCTGCGCCTCGGCCTGGAGCTGGGCCATTCCGGCCTCGATGGCCGGCTGGTAATCGGCGTCGTTGATCTTGTCGAACACCGGCGCATCGAAAGGCAGGGTGGAGGCGGCGGCCAGGGGATTGGCCGCCGGCAGCGACGCCGGCCCGGCGGGGGCAGGGGCGGCCATCAGGGCGGTGGGAACGAGCAGGGAGGCCGCGAGCAAGGCGGCTTTGAATGGCGGGCGACGCATGGGGAACCTCTTGCTGCAGCCAGGCGCCGACCCTTCATGTGGGATCGCGGCTCCCGGGCCGTGGTTTCGCGGCGGATCGCCGGCGGAGTGTCGAGCCGCGTTATGAGCGCGGGCCGAGCGGCTTGTCCAGGGGGGCCGGGCGAGGGTAGTGTCTCAGTTTGAATTGTCGGGCCGCTTGGCGCGCCGAGAGGCGAGGAACAGCAGCGCGATGATAGCGGTCGCCGCAGCCGCCAAGATGAATTTGAGCGGCATTGGCCCGACCATCGCCGAATCGATTCCGATGGAACCATTCTGCATACCGGAAAGGCTGTAGATGGAATAGGAGCGGCCGAAGGACGAAAAAATGGTGGAGAGAAAGGCGCCCAGGCCGACGAGCGCGGCGGCCCAGCGAAGGTCTCCGGGGCGCAGCCTCCTTCGTTCCGCCATGGCCTAAACCCTTTTCTTATATGGTCCCCGCTTCGCCGCCTTAGCCTTACCGGCTTCGATCAACTCCGCAATATCTTCCATCGACCACATCAGCGGCGATACTTTGCGCAATCGGGACACTCATGGTTCGCATCGTCCAGGACCACCTTCATCTCGGCCACGATCTCAGCTTGGTTGGAACGAGGAAACTCGCCACGGCCAAACGCGGCGTTCGCCATGGCATAGGCTTGTCTATCGGCAGGACCGTCGAACGCGCGATAAAATTCAGAGTGACCTTCACCACAACGAACGATTGCCCCCGCTCGCTTGGCTATGTCCAATAGCTCTTCGTGGAGGTGGGCGTTCATGCCCCCAAGATAGGCCGCGAGTCCGCCCGACGCCATGCTTGTCAACGGGGGCTGGATTTCAAACTGAGACACTACCCGGGCGGGGCGTGGTGTCGATGAAAGCTGGCGAAGGGAACCCTGGGCTACCCGTTTGAGCTGTAGGGGAACGCCGGGCGCCTCGCTATTCGTCGAAATAGGTCCAGGTTTCGGCGCCGTCCAGCCGCCTGACCTGGACGCCCGCCAGCACGCGTGGATCGAAGAGCCGTGCATTGATCCCCATGCGGGCGGCATTTTTGTCTAGAGGCGCCCAGTGCGTCGCGCAGCCGCAGACCTTGCAGTGATGGAAGGCGAGCATCCGGTCGCCCCAGGCGTAGGGCGTGGTGGCGTCCGGCTGGGCGATAATCGCGACCTGGTCGGGTCGGTAGTAGGCCCAAAGGACGCCCAGGCGCCGGCAGATGGAGCAGTTGCAGTCGGTCACGCTCTGTGGCGCCTGCGCGAGTTGAAGGCGCACGGCGCCGCAATGGCAGGAGGCTTCGATCATTGGCGCCCCTCAACGCAGGATCGGCTAGAGTAAAGATCATAGCTGGAGAGCTCGCAGGCGCCATGGCCGAGATCCGCAATCTCTTCGCCACCCAGGTCTATAAGGCGTCGCTGGCCGGCGAGCCGGGTTTCGCCGCGTTCAACACCGATCTGGCCGGCGCCTGCGCGATGCTGGCTCGCGAGGACAGGGCGGGGCGGGCGTGGTGCAAGACCAACTGCTACGGAGGCTATACCTCCTACGCCTCGCTGAACGACCTGCCGACGCGCGCCACGGTGTTCGGGGAACTGAAGCGGCGGCTGGATCGTCACGCGGCGGCCTTCGCGCGCGCCCTGGCCTTCGATCTAGGGCCGCGGGGGCGGCTCGGACTCGACAGCCTGTGGGTGAGCATCCTTAAGCCCGGCGCCGCCCATTCGGGACACATCCATCCACACAGCGTGCTTTCCGGAGCGGTCTATGTCGCCACGCCGCCGGGGGCCGGGGGACTTCGGCTGGAGGATCCGCGCCTGCCGCTGATGATGGCCTCCCCGCCCAGGCGTGGCGACGCGCCGGAAGACTCGCGCAGTTTCGTCACCCTTACGCCGGCCCCGGGCGCCGTCTTCATCTGGGAAAGCTGGCTTCGCCATGAGGTGCCGTCCAACCGCGCCAAGGCCGAGCGGATCAGCCTCAGTTTCAACTACGCCTGGCGATAGCGTTGACGCATTGCCAGGGGCGCCGCCGCACCCCAAAAGAGGGCGATGACGCAGCGCCTTCCCGAGCCTCCGGTCCCGCGCAAGGAGCCCAAGGCCATCCGCCAGCTCGGCCGGGAGCGGGTGGACGACTATGCGTGGATGAAGGACGACAACTGGCGGGCCGTGCTGCGCGACCCCTCGGTGGTCAAGGCGGAAATCAGGGAACATCTGGAGGCCGAGAACGCCTATGCCGACGCCTTGCTGGCGCCCACCCTGGCGCTCCGGGCGCGGCTCTTCGAGGAGATGAAGGGCCGGACTAAAGAGGACGACGCCTCGCTTCCCACGCCCGACGGCCCGTTCGACTATTTCCACCGCTATGAGTTGGGCGCCCAGCACCCGCGTCACGTCCGCCGTCCCCGTGGTGAGGAAGGCGGCGACGAGGCGGTCCTTCTGGACGAGGAGGCGGAGGCCAAGGGTAAGTCCTACTACGCCGTGGACGCCGCGGCGCATTCGCCCGACCACGCGCTCTTCGCCTGGGCCGTGGACGAACAGGGTTCGGAATATTGCCGCATCCTGATCCGCGATCTGGCCACCGGCGAGGTCTCGCCGGATGGACCTGAGAACGCCACCGGCGACTTCGCTTTTTCGCCGGATTCGCGCTGGCTCTACTGGATCTGGCGCGACGAGAACGCGCGGCCCGCCAAGATCTTCCGCCGCCCGTCCCGGGGCGGCATGGATGTCCTGGTCTATGAGGAGGCCGACAACGCCATGTTCCTGGGCGTGGGCGTCACGGCCGACAAGAGCCACATGCTCATCGTTTGCCGTAACCAGGAAGTCAGCGAGACCCGGCTCATCCCCGCCGCCGATCCTTGCGCGGCGCCCTTTGTGGCCGAACCTCGGCGCCCAGGCCATCGCTACGATCTCGACCGCTGGGGCGACCGGTGGGTGATCCGCACCAACCAGGACGGGGCGGTGGACTTCAAGCTCATGGTCTCGCGCGCGGCGGTTCCGGAGCGCTCGACGTGGGAGGATTGGATCGACCACCGGCCGGGCCGGCTGATCGCCGGCGCGGCGCCGTTCGCGCGTCATCTGGTGCGGCTGGAGCGCGAGAACGCTCGCGATCGATTGGTGGTGATGCGGCGGGGCGGCGGCGAACAGGTCATCGCCTTCGAGGAGAGCGCCTACGCCCTTCAGCTTGGTGGCGGCTTCGAGTACGACACCGCCGTCACAAGGTTCGTCTATCAGTCGCCGACCACGCCTCGGCAATGGTTCGACTACGATATGCGAAGCGGCGCGCGCACCCTGCGCAAGACCCAGGAGGTGCCCTCCGGCCACGATCCGGCCCGCTACGAGACCCGCCGGCTCCACGCCGCCGCGCCCGATGGTGGTGAGGTTCCGATAACCATCCTTATGCGGAAGGGCGCCTCCCTGGACGGATCGGCGCCGCTGATGCTCAATGGCTACGGCGCCTACGGCTATCCCCAGGCGGCGACGTTCTCGACCCAGGCGCTCAGCCTGGTGGACCGCGGCTGGATCTGGGCGTTGGCCCATGTGCGGGGCGGCTCTGACAAGGGCTGGGGCTGGTTCCTGGACGGCCGCGGATTTCACAAGAAGAACACCTTCACCGACTTCATCGCCTGCGCCGAGCATCTGATCGGCGAGGGTTATGGCCGCGCCGGCGGGATAGCGGCCTATGGCGGCTCGGCGGGGGGTATGCTGGTCGGCGCGGTCGCCAACCTGCGCCCCGATCTCTGGGGCGCGGCGATCGCCGCCGTGCCGTTCGTGGATGTGCTCAACACCATGAGCGATGTCAGCCTGCCGCTGACCCCGCCCGAGTGGCCGGAGTGGGGAAATCCGCTCGAAGATCCGGCCGCCTACGACTACATCGCCAGCTACAGCCCCTACGAAAACGTGGCCGCCAAGCCCTACCCCGCCATCCTGGCTAGGGCCGGCCTCTCCGATCCGCGCGTCACCTGGTGGGAGCCGCAGAAGTGGATCGCGCGGCTTCGGGAACACACGACGAGCGGACGGCCGGTGCTGCTCAAGGTCAATCTGGAAGCGGGCCACGGCGGGGCCTCGGGACGGTTCAACCACCTCGAGGAGGTGGCCCTGGACTACGCCTTCGCTATTTGGGCGATCGAGGGGGAAGGGGCGACGGCGTGATCGTCCGGGCCGCCGCCGAGTCGGACGTCGCGGCCATCGCCGAGATCTATGGCCACCATGTGATGCACGGCGCGGGCACGTTCGAGGAGACGCCGCCGTCCCTCGAGGAGATAGCCCGGCGCGTCGGCGCCGTGACGGCCCTTGGTCTGCCCTATCTCGTGGCGGAAGGGCCGGAAAACGCTCTTGGGGTGATGGGGTTTGCCTACGCCGCCCCGTTTCGGCCGCGCGCCGCCTATCGCTACACGGCCGAAGACAGCGTCTATGTCGCCCCGGCGGCGGCCCGCGCCGGGGTCGGCAGTGCTCTGCTTGGGCGGGTGATCGGCGAGTGCGAGGCGCTGGGCCTTCGCCAGATGATGGCGGTGATCGGCGACGCCGACAACGCCGCCTCCATCGGCCTGCACCGCGCCATGGGCTTCGCCCCGGCTGGCGTGTGCCGCGCGGTGGGCTTCAAGCACGGCCGCTGGCTGGACACGGTGTGGATGCAAAGGCCGCTGAACGGCGGCGATACGGATTTGCCCACGCGGCCGGGTCTGAGGCTTTCCGGAGGTTAAGCCGCCCGACGGCCGCGCAGGAGGTGCGCCACCCGCCTGGCCAAGTCGTCCCGGGCGTAGGGCTTGGAGAGCAGGTTGAAGCCGTCGTCCAGGCGTCCATGATGGACGATGGCGTTCTCGGTGTACCCGGAAGTGAAGAGGATCGGCACGCCGGGCGCGACGGTCCCCAGCCGCTCGACGAAATCCCGCGCCTTGACGGTCCCGGGCATAACCACGTCGGAGAAGACCAGATCGACCCGCTCGCCGCCGGTGATGAGGGCGAGGGCGGCCTGCGCGTCCTCGGCCTCCAGGCAGCGATAGCCGAGCGACTCCAGGGTCGAGACGGCGGCGGCGCGCACGGGCGCCTCGTCCTCGACCACCAGGATGGTCTCGGCTTCGCCGTGGGCTGCCAGCGCCGCGGGCGAAGCGGGCGAGGCGACGGCGTCGCGCGACCTTGGCAGATAGATCTTCACCGTCGTCCCCTGGCCGGGTTCGGAATAGATCTGGATGTGGCCGCTCGACTGCCGCGCGAAGCCGTAGACCATGGCCAGGCCCAACCCGCTTCCCTTGCCCTCCGCCTTGGTGGTGAAGAAGGGCTCGAACACCCGCTTGCGGATCGCCTCGTCCATGCCCTCGCCGGTGTCGGAGACGGCGATCATCACGTACTGGCCGGGGGTCAAACCCTCTATTTGCCGGGCATAGGCTTCGTCCAGCGAGGCGTTGGCGATCTCCACGGTCAGGCGCCCGCCGCCGGGCATGGCGTCGCGCGCGTTCAAGGCGAGGTTGAGGACGGCGCTCTCGACCTGGGCCGGATCGGCCAGGGTGTTCCACAGGCCCCCGCCGATGATGGTCTCCACCTGGACGCCTTCGCCGAGGGTGCGGCGCAAAAGATCGGTCATGTCGCCGATGAGGCGCGAGAGATTGATCACCTTGGGCTCGAGGGGCTGGCGGCGGGCGAACGACAGCAGCTGACGGGTGAGCTGGGCGGCGCGGTCGGCGCCATGAAGGGCGCCCGCGAGCCGGCGCCGGGCGACCTCGTTGTTCTCGACCGCGGGCTCCAGCAATTCGAGGTTGCTGCGGATGACTTGCAGCAGATTATTGAAATCATGGGCCAGCCCGCCGGTGAGATGGCCGACGGCCTCCATGCGCTGGGCTTCGCGCAGCCGCTCCTCGGTCTTCACCCGCGAGGTGATGTCGCGGATGGCGCCGACGAGGCGATCGGTCCTTCCGGCGGCGTTCCTCACCGGCGAGAGAATGGTCTCCCAGGTGCGCGGCCCGATAGGCGTCTCGGGCAGCACATCGCGGCTCAGCACCGGCTTGCCCGCGGCCAGCACACGGCGGTAGTGGGCGAGCAGCGGCTCGGCGAGGTTCGCCGGAAGCAGTTCGGCGATCGCGCGGCCGCGGACGGCGGCGGCCGACACGCCGAGCCCCTTCTCGAAGGCCGGATTGACCTCGCCGATAACGAATCGCTCGCCGTCTTGCACCTCCAGCACGAACAGATAGTCAGGCGCGTTGGCGAAGACCGCCCGGACGAGCGCATCGCTGGCGTCGCGCGCGTTTTGCGCGGCGCGGGCTTCGTCCGCGGCCAGGACGAGGCGGCGATTGGCCCGCGCCAGATCCAACACCAGGGCGATCAATCCAACAAGAGCGAGAACGGCGAGAGCCAGGCCGATGCCGAGATTGAGATCGCGGACTTGGGCCGAATTGGCGATGCGGCGCTCCAGCAAGGTCCGTTCGGCGTTTGAGATGGCTCTGGATCGCCGCGCGATAGCGCCCATCAGCGATTGGCCGTCGCCTTGCCTCATTGCGGCGCGGGCGGCCTCGAAATCACCACGCGTGGCCAGCGCGACCGATGAATCCAGGCGTGCCACGCGCCGCGCGATCGTGCGGTTCAGCGTCTGGACGCGCGCCACTTCGGGGGGGTTGTCGATGACCAGGCGGGCGAGCGCCGTTCCCGCCCTTGGGATTTTCGCTTCGGTGGCGCGAAAGGGCGCGAGAAAGCTGGCGTCCTCGCTGATCAGATAGCCGCGTTCATTGGTTTCGGCGTCCTGGACCAGCGAGAACAGGCTCTGGTTCTGCTCGATGACGTCACGAGTGTGATTGACCCAGAACCCGGCCCCCTCTCCGGCGCTCAAAGCGGTCCAGGCGAAGGCGCCGGTGAGGATCACCAGAAGTACGGTAAGGCCGATGGCGGCGGCGATGGTGCGAGTCGATCTCAACCGCCGCTCTCTCCCGAGCCCATGCTCACCGCGCCTAACGGGCCATCGACGCAGCAGACTAGCAGGCGCTCACGGGAGGAAAGTCAACCGATACTCAAAAAGGGGCCTCTCAACGGGCCGTCCCACCGTCCCTGACCGCGAACAGCGTGGCCATGGGGACCACGCCCTTGGCGGTGTCCGCCGCGTGGGCCAGATGGGTCTTGACCCCGAAGGCGTCCTCTATGGTCCGCAGCAGCGAGTAGTGGTTGTAGGCCGTGCCGTCCTTTACCCCGCGCGGCCCGTGGTTGGTGATCACGATGGTGGGGATATGGCCGCCGCCGAAGTTGGAGGGCGCGTCCGGAGTCACCGCGCAGCACCCTTCGCGGGTCTTGCCGGCCCCTTCGTCGAAGGTGATGACGATGGCGACGTTCTCGGGTCCCTTCCATGCCTGGGTCGCCTGGATCCGCTTCACCAGATCGCCGGTCATCCTGTCGCCGCGGCCGATGAGCGCGGCGAGATTGGCGCCGTCGCAATCGCTCGGGACGGCCGGGCCATGCAGTCCGTGCATCTCGTTGCACTGATTGGGGACGATGAGGGCGAAGTTGGGCAGGGCGCCCGTCGTCAGGTCGGCGTCCAGTTGATGGAAGTCGACGATCTTGTCGGCGCGTCGCGGATCTCGCTGCACGGACGCGAAATTGAGGAATCCCGAGTGCTTGGAGGCGTAGAGAGCGGTCTTGCGCGTGCCGTTGTCGAAGGCGGGATCGCTGGCGGTAAAAACGAGCGATCCGGCGGCGGGAAGGCTCTCGTAGTAACCCCTCCAGGTCAGGCCAGCCGCCTCGAGCTGCTGGCCCAGATGAGCCTTGCCGATGGTGTGGTTTGCGTAGCCGGGCGCCGCGGCGCCGGCGCAAAAGGGGCCGGTGGAACCGGCTTGGCAGGTGAAACCGTCATCGTCGTGGATGCCGAAGGTGTCGCCGCCGAGCATGGCCACATAGTTGCCCTCGCTGGGGTGAACCTCGCCGAAGAACCGCGTCGCATCGCCATAGGTTCTCGCCAGGGCGGCGATGTTGGGGGCCATGGCCCCGTCCAGGATCTGTCTGTAGTCCTTGTTCTCCTCGACGATGACGAGGATGTGGGCGTAGGTCGGGATGTCCCCGTCCTTTGGGGCAGGGCCGGCTTGGGAAGCCGGCGTCCAGAAGGCGATGATAAGGAGCGCGGCGAGAAGGCCGAGGACCGGTTTGGCGCCGGCGATCGCAAGCCTCATAGTCTCAAAACCTCATTCGAGATCGGTCAGAAGGTGGCGCGCACGCCGCCTTCGTAGGTGATGTCGTAGAACTCCTGCTGGATCGGCCGGTTCGGGCTTCCCTCGTAGTAGCGCAGCGGCTCGTTGGTCAGGTTCTTGGCGTCGAAATAGACCGTCCAGTGGGGATTGATCTTATAGCTGGCGGTCAGATCGACCGTCAGGCGGCTGTCCTGAATGGTGTCGAGCGACTTGTCGCCCCCCAGGCCGAACAGGCTGTGGCTGACGTACTCGGCCGCGATGCGGGTCTCGAAGCCATGGGCCTCGTAGAAGCCGGCGAGATTCCAGGTGACTTGCGAGGTGCCTGGCAAAAGGCCGTATTCTATCTGGTTGGTCAACGACGTGGAGGCGTCGTATTCCTGGATGCGGGAATCCACTAAGGTCAGATTGGCCTCGATCCCCAAGCCATCGAAGGGCTTGGCGAGCCAGACGAACTTCTGATGGTAGGCGGCCTGGACGCCGCGGGCGTAGGCCGTGGGGATGTTCTCGAATGTCGTAACCCTGGCCAGCTGACCTGGGGCCAGGGGGTCGGTCATCGTATTGTAGATTCGCTCGACGATGTAGTTCGTGAATTGCTTGTCGAACACCGCCAGCTGTACGATTCCGCCGTTGGCGAGGTAATATTCCAAGGAGAGGTCGAAATTGTTACCGTACGTCGGCTGTAGATCGGGGTTCCCCCGCGTGATCGGCAAGGGACTTTGTGTGCGATCGATGGAGACGGCGCTGGTGTTCTGTTCGAAGCCGGGCCTGGCGACGCCGGTCGAATAGGTGGCCCGCAGCAGCAGGGTGGGCGTGAAGGCGTAGCGGATCTGGAAGGTCGGGTAGGCGTTGATGTAGTCGACCGGTCTCGCCTGGAAGGTGTTGGTGACGCTGCCATCGGGGTTGGTGGTTTGCAGATAGCCGCCATAGGTGGCGCTTGTGGCTTCGATGCGCACCCCGCCGAGCAGGCCGAACTTGCCGAAGCTGGTCGTCACCTGTCCATAGCCGGCGTAGACGTTCTCGTCGGCGACGATGAACGAACCGGGATTGAAGAGCGGCGGGGCGACCCCGGCCGCGCCGCTGTTGATCAGATCACGGATGGCATAGAGGTTGATCTGCGGTCCGTTGCTGTAGTGATTGTTATAATAGGTCAGCGCCGGTCCGGCGAAGCCGGGTTCGCCGAGGGAGAGGGCCGGCGGGGCGTAGGTCTCGTCGAATTCGCTGGCGATCTTGTCGCGTAGCCTCACCTCGGCGCCGAATTTCAAGGAAGTGGCGTCGTTTATGAAGTGGAGGGGAACGGTGAGGTTGGCGGCGCCGGACCATTCCTCGTCCACGTCATGGTCCTGCTCGTTGGTGAGAGCGTTTAGCGTATAGTTGTTCGGATCGTTGACGTTAAAGCCGGTGGGAAAGCCGAAGATCGGATAGTTGGGCGTGGTGACGTTGTCGTAGGTGATCGGCACGCCGCCGCCCATGCCGTCGGCGATGGGGCCGTCGAATTCGGCGCCGATGTTGCGGCGAATTTGGAAGGTCGCGCGGCTGTAGGCGCCGTGATAGTCGAGGGTGACGTCGCCCCATCGGTCCGTTCCCCCGATCGCGAAAATCGAATTGCGATGCACCTCCTCTTCGTCGGTCAGCGTGATCGCCGGTGTGGTGTGAACCAGATAGCCGTTGGAATCATTGGGGTCGACGGTGACGACGCCGGAGTTTTGGTAGTCGGCGTCGAGATTCTCGAACAGCAGGAAGTTCTTGTGCGCCGCCTCGGTGTACCCGGCTACGCCGGCGCGCAAATAGTAGCTGTGGTCGCCGTTGGGCTGAAAGTCGAACTCCCCGCCATAGCTGAAACGGCGGCGATGGTAGTCGTAGCGGCGCAGGTCGTATTGCGAAACGGCGTTGCTGGGGGCGATCCCGTCATCGATATAGCTTTCTTCCAGATCGTCGACGCCCCGGCGATCGTCCTGGCGCGAGCCATCGATCACGAAGGAAAAAGGCGTGGGGTTGGAAAAGAAACCGGCCCGGACCGGCTCTTGGGCGCCCGTGCCCTCGACAATCAGGCCGTTGTCGCTGATGCCGAAGCGGGCGCCCATGGCCACGTCGGCCTCGAATGGGCCGGTGTGCTCGTGCAAGGGCTCATAGCCCCAGCCGAGTGTGCCCTCGAAGAACGGCTTGGTGACGTTGGCGGCGGAGCGCGGGGTGAGTTCAATCGATCCGCCTAGCCCCTCGGCCTCGTGGTCGGGCAGCAGGGTGTAGGTGACGATGATGCCGTCGACGGCGCCGGTGGGAATGGTGTCGAACTCCACCGCTCGCCCTCCGCCTCCGCTCTCCGTGCCGCCCGGGTTGGTGTTCAACAGCGGCACGCCGCCATAGGTCGCGCCGTCCAGATTGGCGTCTATGCCGCGGATCTGCACGAAGCGGCCCTCGCCGGTGTCGCTGGAGAGCGAGACGCCCGGCATCCGGCCCAGGGCCTCGGCGGCGTTGAAGTCCGGATATTTGAGGATGGTCTCGGCCGACTGGACCGAGATGATGTTGGGGGCCTCGAGCTGGACCTGGCGCGCCTTCACCTCCTGGCGCGGCGCGGTGACCACCAGCTCGTTCACTGTCGGAGCCGCCGCCGCGTCCGCCGCCGTGGCCGCCTCGCCGAAGGCCATGAGGCTCGCGCCCGTCATCAGTGCCACGGCGAAAGACCTGGCGTGCATGGGCCGTCCCCCGGCAGGTCCCGCCTCGCGCCCTGGGCGGGGCGATTGGATGCTCCAAACGGCCTAGGCCGCGGCGGCGACAGTGGCGTGACGGTTTGACGAGGGTTTTGTGAAGGCCGGCGTATCGCGCGCCGGTCAGGCCAGCGAGGGCTCGATCTGCTTGCAGGCGTCGATCAGACCGCGCACCGAGGCCACCGACTTGGCGAACATGGCCGCTTCGGCCTCGTCGAGGGGGAACTCGATGATCCGCTCGGCCCCGCCGGCCCCGATCACCGTGGGCGCGCCGGCGTAGACGCCGCTCACGCCATACTGGCCGGTGAGCCACGCCGCGCAGGGCAGGACGCGCTTTTCGTCCTTCAGGTAGGAGGCCGCCATGGCGATGGCGCTCTCGGCCGGGGCGTAGAAGGCCGAGCCGGTCTTCAGCAGGGCGACGATCTCGCCGCCGCCGCCGCGGGTGCGTCCCACGATGGCGTCCAGGTCGTCCTGGCTGATCAGGCCCTGGCGCACCCATTCGGGCAGGGGCAGGCCCCCGACGGTGGAGTGGCGGACCATGGGAACCATGTCGTCGCCGTGGCCGCCCAGGGTCCAGGCGTGGATGTCGCGAACCGACACACCCAGCTTCTCGGCCAGAAAGAAGCGGAAGCGGGCCGAATCCAGCACGCCGGCCATGCCGATGATCTTCTTGTGGGCGAGGCCCGAGAACTCGCGGAGCGCCCAGACCATGGCGTCAAGCGGATTGGTGATGCAGATCACGAAGGCGCCCGGCGCATGGGCCTTGATCCCCTCGCCCACCGCCTTCATCACTTTCAGGTTGATACCCAGCAGGTCGTCGCGGCTCATGCCCGGCTTGCGCGGCACCCCCGCGGTGACGATGGCGACATCGGCCCCGGCCAGATCGGCGTAATCGCTGGTTCCCCTCAAGATGACATCGGCGCCGAACACCGGGGTGGCTTCGCCCAGATCCAGGGCCTTGCCCTGCGGAACGCCATCGACGATGTCGAACAGGATGATATCGCCTAATGCCTCGCGCGCCGCGATGTGCGCCAAGGTGCCGCCGATCATCCCGGCCCCGATAAGGGCGATCTTCGCGCGAGCCATGAACCTCTCCAGAATTGGCGATTTGCCGATGCGGGCGCGGTCTAGACCGGGGGCCAAGGTCCCGCAAGTTTGAGGGCCACCGCGCGTCGCGTTTGGCCGGCGATCATCCAGCCGCCCCACAGGACGGGCGATCGTTCGGTAAGGCGGACGGTTGCGTGAAGGCCGCCGGCGGGGGTGAAATCGAGTCGAAGGGTTCGCCCGCGCCGCCGTGCATCGGCGATCAGGCCGGCGGCGGCGCCCATGTCGCGCCACGCGCCGGTCAGAGGACCTCGGCCGCCGGCCGGATCGACGAGTTCGAACCGGTAGAGCGGCCGCCCGGCGGCGTCGATGAGCGTCCAACCGCCGTCGAGGGGACCCTGCAGGCTCTGTTCGGCGCCCATGGCGGCCCCGATACGCGCGCCGGTATCGGCGGCGTCCGGCGGCGTCCCGGCGGCGATGAGGCCGGCCAGAGCGAGCGCGCCGATCATCGCGGCGCGGCCTCGCGCGCGGCTATGGCGTCGGCGACGGCGACCAGGCGGGCGGCCTGATCGCGATGCAGCAACTCGGCCAGGCGGCCCTCAACGCGAAGCGCGCCCTTGCCGCCGTTGGAGGGGTCCGCGAAGGCGGCGATCACGGCGTGGGCCCAGGCCACTTCGCCCGCCGCCGGGGTGAACGCCGCGTTGCAGATATCCAGGTGGCTGGGGTGGATCAGGGTCTTGCCGTCGAAGCCGAAATCCGCTCCCTGGCGGCAGACCGCCGCCAGAGACGCCAGATCCTCGATCTCGTTGTGGACGCCGTCGAGGATGGCCAGGCCCCGGGCCCGCGCCGCCGTTACGGCGAGGGAAAGCGCCGCCCAGAAAGGCTCGCGTCCGGGGGTCTGGCGGGCGCCCATTTCCTTGGCGAGGTCATTGACCCCCATGACGAAAGCGGCGAGCCGGCTCGCGGCCGTCTGGGCGGCGATCGCGTCCAGCGCGAAAATGGCCGACGCGGTCTCGATCATGGCCCAGAGGCGGGTATGGCCCGGCGCGTCGGCAAGGGCGCGGTCATAGGCGCTCACGTCGGCCGGCCCGGCGACCTTGGGGACAAGAACGGCGTCGGGACCGGCCGCCGCAATGGCGGCGAGATCGGCCTCGCCCCAGGGCGTTCCCAGCGCGTTCACCCGCACCACCACCTCGCGAGACCCAAACCCGCCCGCCGCGACCGCGGCGACGGCGGCCGCTCGCGCCTCGTCCTTGGCTTCGGGCGCGACGGCGTCTTCCAGATCGAGAATGACCACGTCGCAGCTGAGGGCGCGCGCCTTTTCCACCGCTCGCGGGTTGGAGGCCGGCATGTAAAGGGCGCTGCGGCGCGGCCGGGCGTCCAGTCTCATTGGGGCAGTCTCATGGGGGCAATCTCACCCTTTTTAGCATGCGCCGTGACGGCGGCCCGCGCTTGGGCCATACTGCCCACCCATGACCATCCGCTACGACAAGGCCGCACGCAATGTGCTCGGCGGCGAATTGGCCCCCTGCTCGTTGGGTCCGGTCACCGGCTTCTACCGCAACGGCTGCTGCGAGACCGGCCCGGACGACGTGGGCATGCACACCGTCTGCGTGGTGATGACCGACGAATTCCTGCGGTTTTCCATTAACGCCGGCAACGATCTTTCCACCCCGCGCCCGGAGTTCGACTTTCCGGGCCTGCGCCCCGGCGACCGCTGGTGCGTATGCGCGCCGCGCTGGAAGGAAGCCCTGGACGCTGGGATCGCCCCGCCGCTGGTCCTCGAAGCCACCCACGAGGAGGTTCTGGCCATCGCGCCGCTCAGCGTGCTGAAAGAACACGCGGTTTCGGTTTAGCCGTCGGCATTCTCGGCCCTCGCCCCCGCCCTCTGCGGGGAAAGGGCTGGCTGTGGCCTGCGCTTTGAGGGGCGCGCTTCGAGACGGGTCCTCTAAGACAGCGGATACGCCCGCTCCAGGCGATAGGCGGAGCCGGCGTCGGAGCGCCAG
>Ga0182024_10003516_pt1 | contig 37177 bp, 29 predicted proteins | sample P32metaG_FD_120480 | JGI IMG/M metagenome (GOLD analysis project Ga0182024, IMG submission 120480) | Permafrost microbial communities from Stordalen Mire, Sweden - P3-2 metaG (Illumina Assembly) | ecosystem: Environmental > Terrestrial > Soil > Wetlands > Permafrost | place: Sweden: Stordalen...
GGCCAAATCGTTTCATTGCAGCTTTCAACGGATTCAATTCACTTCGGACTTGCTGCCCAGCGATGTGCTGGGCGTGAGCGTGTATAACCCGGAGACCCGGGAGTTTGAGTTTCGCTCGGGGCCTATTTTCGCCAATGTGGTTCTGGCGGATGAGATCAATCGGACTACGCCGCGCACGCAGTCGGCTTTGCTGGAAGCTATGAACGAAGCGCAGGTTACTGTGGACGGCAAGACCTTGCCTTTGCCTAAGCCGTTTCTGGTGATTGCTACGCAGAATCCTGTCGAGCACCACGGCACTTATCCTTTGCCGGAATCGCAACTGGATCGGTTCTTGATGCGCATCCGCATGGGTTATCCATCGCACGAGACCGAACGGGAAATTCTGCGCAAGCGGGTTGGAGAGGATGCGGTGCAGTCGCTCGAGCCAGTCGCGGATGTCGCGGACGTTCTTGCGATGCAGCATACCGTAGCGCAGGTGAAAGTGGATTCCAGCCTGCATGATTATGCGCTGGAGATCGTTACGCGGACGCGTCATAGCGAACAACTGTCGCTTGGAGTGTCGCCTCGGGGAACGTTGATGTTGCAAAGGGCGGCGCAGGCTCGGGCGTTTCTGGATGGGCGGGACTACTGTTTGCCCGATGATTTTAAGCAGCTGGCGGTGGCAGTGTTCTCGCACCGAGTGGTGGCTAGTTCGCGGCATGCTTCGTTGCAGAAGAAATCGGAGACGACTGAGGCGGTGTTGCGAGAGATTGTGGAAGCTGTTCGCGTTCCGTTATGAGCGGGCGTGGTGGCCTACCCAAACCGCAGGGCTCCGCGGACTGCGCCCTGCGCTACAGTGACGCTTCGTGCGATTAAATTCTACCGTTGCGCAGATTTGGGCTCAAGCGGATCGGCCTGGCGTGCGAGCTTTCTTTCTGTCCATTGCGGCGCTGGGAGTGGCGCTGCTGCTTGCGCTGTACTCCGGGGCGGCCGCTGAACTTGCGCACCCGGGCTTGTCCATCGCTTCGGCGCTGGCGGCACTCCTGGTGGCTACCTGGGTCGCGATCACGCTGGTGCCGATCCTCGCAAAACGGACGCCGCTTCGGTGGATTGGCTACAAGATGGAATACAAGGTTACCCGGGAAGGATGGATTTACATTGCCGGCATCCTGGTCGTCGCCTTGGCAGCGCTGAATACCGGAAACAACCTGTTGTTTCTAATTCTCGCCAGCTTGATCGCTATCATTTTGATGTCCGGGATTCTTTCGTCGATTACTTTGACTGGAATCGAGATGCGACTGGAATTGCCCGAGCACATTTTTGCCGGGCAGCCGGTGCGAGCACTGGTCGAGCTGCAAAATGAAAAATTGACGCTGCCGTCGTTTTCGCTGCGGGTGGAAGCCGGCAAGACCAAGAAAGCGCCCGCAGTGGCGCTGCTGGAAACTCCGGTCTATTTTCCCTACGTGCCAAAGCGTGAGCGGGTAAGACAGAGTGTGCCGATTACCTTCGCGCGACGGGGCGCGTATCGACAGGATGCCTTTCGCATCGTGACGCGATTCCCTTTCGGTTTTTTGCAGAAGGCGCGGCGCGTGGAATTGCGGGCCGAGGCGCTCGTGTATCCGTCGGTTGAGCCGTCGGGGGATTTTCTTGAGATTTTGCCGGCGTTGCAGGGGGAGCTGGAGAGTTTGAGTAAGGGCGGGGGGCATGACTTGTACGCGCTGCGCGCTTATGTACCGACGGACAGCGCTCGCCACGTGCATTGGAAAGCGTCGGCACGATCGGGGTCGCTGATGGTGCGCGAATTTACGCGGGAAGATGACTGTCGGGTGTTGCTGGTGCTGGACCCGCACGTATCTGAGGGTAGCGGCTTAAACGACTCCTCGGATGCAATTGGTTCTGAACGCTTCGAGCGCGCAGTTACGTTGTGCGCCAGCCTCGCTTGGCATTTTTTCGAGCGCAACGCGCAGCTGCAATTCCGCAGTGCTGGGCTGGAAACCTCGCTGGCTAGCGCCGAGGAAAACATTTTCGCGATATTGCGGCACCTTGCGCTGGCGCAGGCTTTGCCGGTTGATCCGCATCATGAATTGCTTCGCGATCTGACGGCAGCGCCTGATTTATTCAAGGTGATTGTGACTAGCCAGCCGAGGGGGTCGATTCCTGCGGCGCTTTGGCATTCGTCTTATGTTGTGTTTTTGGATGACCTGCTGCCGTAACTCCAAGATCGGCTGATTGGTCAAACGCCGCCGCGTGTGATTCGGACTTGGCGTGAAACAGCCGCAGGGCTTCGCGGACTCCGCCCGGCGCTACGTAAGCGGTAAAAGCCTGCGATGACTCGGTTGAGTTGGCTAACTTGCCGATTGTGCGAGAATAGCGCTTCGCGATGACTCGCAAGCGGGATCTCTCTGAATTTCGGAAACGACTGCTGGGTTGGTTTCGGCAATTTCAGCGGGATTTGCCTTGGCGGCGTGATAGGGATCCTTATCGGATCTGGTTGTCGGAAATTATGCTGCAGCAGACTCGGGTCGCGGCGGTCGTCTCCTTCTACGAACGATTCCTGACGCGGTTTCCTGACATTCGCACATTGGCCGAGGCTCCGGAAGAGGAGGTGCTGCGGTTGTGGTCGGGGCTGGGTTACTACAGCCGAGCGCGGAATCTGCAGAGCGCCGCGCAGCAGATCGTGGCGATGCATGGTGGCAAATTTCCGCAGACGGCGGACGAGGCGTTGGCATTGCCGGGCATCGGGAGTTACACCGCGGCGGCGATTTTGAGCATTGCGTTCGGGGCCCGGCAGGCCGTTCTGGATGGCAACGTGGCTCGTGTGATCGCGCGGCTGGATGCGGTGCGTGGGGAACTGCGCGAGGCCGGGCGGTGGGGTGCTTTGCAGAACAGGGCGGACGAGTTGCTTGAGGTCAAGTCCGCGGGCGATTGGAATCAGGCCATGATGGAATTGGGGGCGATGATTTGCAGGCCTCGGGGGCCGCAGTGTTTGCTTTGTCCGGTGGCCAAGTTCTGCCAGGCGCGGCAGTTGGGTTTGACGGAGGCGATTCCGGAGAAGCGCAAGAAGCGGGGTACTGTGGCGGTTACGCTGGCGGCTGCGGTGTTTGTCGATGGGCGGGGGTCAACGCTGCTGCTTCCGCCCCCGGATGCTTTGCGAAAGCATGTTACGCACGAGGAAGTTGTGCCGTTGGTCTCCAAGATGTGGCACTTTCCGATCGTTCGCGTTGAGAACGATGCGGTGTTGGAATTGCGTGGATTGCTGGACGAACTAGGGGTGGGCGGGGTCGCGGGTTCGGAGCTGCGTTTTGATCCATTGTTGCGCGCTCGTCATACGGTTACGTATCGGGTTATTTCCTTGTTGCCTTACATGGTTCCGGTTCGGAGGCTGCCGCCGATTGCGGGGAGCCAAGCGGTGCTGCTTTCGGAATTGGTTGCACGAGCGTCGGTGGCGGTTTCGAATTTGACGCGGAAGATTGCACAAGCAGCTTTGAAGGGAATGGCTGGCGCGTAAGTGCGGGTCTTTGCTGCGGGCTTGAGCTTGGTGTGGTTACCGTGGGCACAGGCAGGAGTGCCGGCGGTACGTGACTGTAGGATGGATGGTAAAATGGGAATTCTGGGATGTCCTCTGCAGCCACATCGGTACGTGTTTCGGCGTTGCCCGCTGAGCGATTTTTTCAGGGCTCGCTGCTGCTGCTTATCTTCAGCTCGATTGCGACGCTGATTGCCACCGGCAAGCTGGACGGGTTGAGTTGCGGCCTTGCCGCGACAGCCATGGCATATAAAGGATTCCGCTGGTGGTGGCGGAAACCGATCGAGTTGTCGCATCGGAATGCGACGATCCTGGTGGTTTCGTATCTGGGAATATTTCCGCTGGACGTTGTTTTTTTCTCGCGGGCTTACGTATCCACATCAACCAATCCTGCACTTTACGCGGCGCTCTTGGCTGCGGTGCATTTTCTGCTGTTCGTGATGCTAGTGCGGTTGTATAGCGCTACCACCGATCGTGACGCCTTTTTTCTGTCGATTTTGGCCTTCTCCGCAATCCTAGCCGCGGCTATTTTGACCGTCGATACTTCGTTTCTGATTTTGTTCTTCACCTTTCTGTTTTTCGGCATAGCTACCTTTGTGGGTATGGAGATGCGGCGCGGTGGGGCGGGGGCGAGTACGCCGCCTTCTGCGCAGCCTGGCCAGGAGCAGCGGCTTGCGCGGGCGCTGACGTTGGCGGCTTTGAGCGTTGCAGTGGGCGCCATGTGTATCGGAGGGGCGCTGTTTTTTTTCTTCCCGCGATTCAGTGCGGGCTACCTGGGTCGTACGGGGTTGCAGCCGTCGTTGATGACCGGGTTCAGCGACGATATCGAGCTTGGGCAGATCGGAGAGATCAAGAAAAATCCAGCGGTAGTAATGCGGGTGAAGACGGGGGCGCTGGTGCCTTACCCGCAACTGAGATGGCGGGGGATTGCGCTGTCCACGTTTGACGGGAAGCGCTGGTCGACACCGAATCATCAGCCGGTGGCGCTGCTGCCGAATGCCGGCGGCTGGATTTACGTTTCCGATCCCGAGCAAAATCAAAAGGGACCGGCGATCGAGTTGCACTATGAAGCTCTGGTGCAGCCGATGGCAACGGATGCGATTTTCGCTCCGGCCAATGCAGTTTCTATACAGGGAGGATTTTCGGGGGAAAATGCCTCCGCGTCGTTTAACGCGCGGCGCTCGTATCTTTCGCGCGACTCCACGGGTTCGTTCTTCAATCCATTCCGTAACTATGCTCCGGTGCGGTACTTCGGATACTCGCGGCTTCCTTTGGTGAATGCGGCTAAATTGCGCGGGGCTTCGACCGTGTATCCTGAGCAAATCCGCAGCGTGTATCTGCAACTTCCGCCGCTGGACGCGCGGATACCGGCATTGGCCAAGGGCATTGTAGTGAAAGCGGGGACGCCGTACGACAAGGCGGTGGCTATCGAAACTTATCTGCGGTCGCGGTTCGCGTATACCCTGCAGCTAACCGGGAAGCCGGGGGACGACCCGTTGGCGCATTTTTTGTTTGAGACGCGGGCGGGGCATTGCGAATATTTTGCTTCGGCGATGACGATCATGATGCGGACGCTGGGAATTCCGTCGCGGGAGGTGAATGGGTTTTTGGCTGGAGAATTTAACGACCTGGCCGGGGATTATATTGTGCGTGCCAGCGACGCGCATAGTTGGGTGGAGGTTTATTTTCCGGCCACGGGATGGGTGACGTTTGATCCTACGCCTGCGGCGACGCAGAACTTTGGGTTATTGTCGCGGGTCGGCTTGTATCTTGATTGGATGGAACTGACTTGGAACGAGTGGGTTGTCAACTATGATTTCGCACACCAGGTGCAAATGGCGCAAATCATGCAGCGCGGTACGCGGAGTTGGACGGAGCGGGCGCGCGGGTGGTTTACGAAGAAAGAGACTGGAGCAAAGGAGTGGCTGCGATCTTGGTTGGACCGGCGGGGTGGGATTACGTTTGCTTTGCCGGCGGCGATTGCGGTGCTATTGGTGCTGCTGCGGTACGACGTGCCAGGTGCCGCGATTCGGCGGTTGAGGCTTTGGTTGCAGCTGCGGAGGCCGGAGACGGATCGTGCTAATCCGCAGTTAGCGTCGCGGCTGTATGCGGAGTTGCTTGGGGTGTTGGAACGGCGAGGATTTTCACGGAGGGATTCGCAGACGCCATTGGAGTTTGCTGGGGCGATGGGAGAGCCCGGCTTGGGACCGGCGGTGCGGCGGTTTACGATGATTTACGCGCAGGCGCGGTTTGGTGGGGTGGCTTGCGATACGTTGAGACTGCGTGGGCTTTTGGCAGAGATTCGGGCGGCGCGCGGGCAGGCGAAACTTTCGCGGCTAAGAAAGAGGGCGTAGGGATCTTGCTCGACGGGGCGCGATGCGGTGCTGCGCCCCGTCGAGTTTGCGGTGGATGCTTGCTCGGGCGACTGGCTGCTGAAATGGCTGGCGGGTAGCTGCGTGCTACACTACAGAATTGCTGAAGGCCGCAAATTCATTTATGACAAAGGTTGGATTTATCAGTCTGGGATGCCCGAAGAACCTTGTGGATAGCGAGGTGATGATGGGTATTCTTGCGCGCGAGGGGTATGAGTTGACCACGCGGGCGGATGAGGCTGAGGTTTTGGTGGTCAATACTTGCAGTTTTATTGAGGCGGCGCAGAAGGAATCGGTGGATTCGATTCTGGAGATGGCGGAGCACAAGAAATTTGGCGCGGCTAAGAAATTGATTGTGGCTGGGTGTTTGGTGGAACGGTACCGGGAGCAGATCTTGGAGCAAGTGCCGGAAGTGGATGCGGTTGTCGGGACTGGGGAAGTGGAGCGGATTTTGCAGGCGGTGGAGGGGGATTTGCGCGTGCTTCCCGCGGAGCCGCCGGCGTTTCTTTACCACCATTTGACGCCACGGGTGATCACCACCCCGCGGCATGCTGCTTATATCAAGATTGCTGAGGGTTGCGACCATCCTTGCACGTTTTGCATTATTCCGCAGTTGCGGGGCAAGTTTCGGAGCCGACGATTTGAGTCGGTGGTGCGGGAGGCGGAGAATCTGGCGGCTTCTGGGGCGCGGGAGATCACGCTGATCGGGCAGGACACGACTTCTTACGGCGAGGATTTGGGATTGCGGGATGGATTGGCGCAGATTTTGGAGCGGTTGGCGCAGGTCGAGGACTTACTGTGGGTGCGGTTTCTTTACGCTTATCCGAATCGGGTTACGCAGAAATTGCTGGATACTTTGGCGGCCCATCCAAGGCTGGCGAAATATATGGATATGCCGCTCCAACATGCTAGCCGGAATGTTTTGGCGCGGATGAAGCGCGGGTCGCACGGGGATGCGTTTTTGAAATTGCTGGAGCGGATACGGGCGACGATTCCGGGGGTTACGCTGCGGACTTCGTTTATTGCGGGATTCCCTGGGGAGACGGAGGCGGATTTCGAGGAGCTTTGCGATTTTGTTAAGGCGGCGAATCTGGATTGGATGGGCGTGTTCGAATACTCGGATGTGGACAATGCCGGGAGTTTTGGACTGGACGCGAAGATCGATGGGGAGACGATTGCCGGGCGGCGGGATCGATTGATGGCCATACAGAAGAAAGTGTCGCGGGAGAAATTGCGGGCCTTCCGGGGACGGGCGGCTATCGCTTTGGTAGAAGGGCCATCGAAGGATAATCCTTTGGTGTGGGAAGCGCGGCTGGAAGGCATGGCGCCGGATATCGACGGGAAAGTGTATTTGACGGACATTGAATTGGCCGGCGGTGAAATGGCGTCGGTGGGCGACGCTGTGCGCGTGGAAATTACCAAGACCGATGCTTATGATCTGGTCGGACGAGTGGTGGAGATTCTGCCGCGGCCTGCGGCGCGGACTTTTGCTGGAGTGTCTGCGATTCCGCCGGTGGAAACTCTGACTCGAATCTCTACGGGAGCAGCCCTGCGCGTCTTGGGGTAGACTTAATTTTCCATGCAACGCCGGTGCCCGATTTGCAAGAAAATGACTGACTCGGCTGGGAATGCCGAATTTCCTTTTTGCAGCGAGCGGTGTCGGCTGATCGACTTGGGGAATTGGGCTTCGGAGAAATATGTGGTGTCCGAGCCGCTGTTCGATGAGAGTGACGACGAAGTGAGCGAATCGCCGAATCCCGATGACATCCAGCACTGAAGTCACACAGCCAACTTCTGGTGTGCAATTGGGCCGGAAGCCGAAGCTGGCTTATGCCATCGCAACCGCGTTGGGAGTGGGTTATTTGCCGCCCGCGCCCGGGACGTTCGGGTCGCTGGTCGGGGTCTTGACGATTGGGCTGTGCGCGATTTTTTTCCTGCGGCCTACGTCGCTGGCGGGGTTGTCTCCGTTCCATGTTTTGTCGGATGCCAGATTCATGGACAAGCATTTCCTGGTGCCGGGCAGCGACATTCACAACACCATGCTGATTCTGCCGATGGTCTGCGCGCTGATCCTTTTTGTGATTCTAGGTGCGATTGGGGTGTGGAGTTCGTCGAAAGCGGCGGCATATGCGGGAATCAAAGATCCGCAATTCGTCGTGATTGACGAGGTTGCGGGCCAGCATTTGACGCTTTTGCTTCCCTTGATTCCGATTGCGCTTCCCAACCTGCATTCGCACATGGATCTGTCCACGTTCGCGATTTTTTCCGCACTAAGCCTCGTGAATTGGAAATACCTGTTGTTAGGATTTCTGTTTTTCCGAATATTCGATATTTGGAAGCCGTTCCCCCTGCGACGGCTTGAAAACCTGCCCGGCGGCTGGGGAATCATGGCGGATGACTGGATGGCGGGGGTCTATGCTGCCATCCTGTTGCGCATGGCGTTACACTTTAAGCTGATCGATCTGCTATGAAATTTGGATTTGGGTCTCCGTCAGAGAAGAACGGCGTTCCTCGCATTGATCGCGTTTCACCCACCGCGGCGATTCCCGGCGGGGAGGTGGTGATCTATGGGAGCGGTTTCGCTTCAAGAACGGGTGCGCGTCCGGTGGTACATTTCGGGGAAGCGGATGCCAGCTTGATGCTGGCGACCGACAATCGGGTGATTGCGCGGGTTCCGGATAGCGCTGACGGCGGAACGGTGCGGGTGGCGAATGCGAATGGCCAGAGCCAGCCGCATCCGGTGTCGATTGGTCTGCAGATCGCGGATAACTTGCATCCGGTCGGAAATCCCGCGGTGGATGCGAACGGAAACATTTATGTGACGTTCAGCGGACCGCGAGGGCAGCGGGTTCCGGTTTCGCTATATAAGATTACGTCGAATTACAGCATCAAGCCGTTCGTGACTTCGCTGATTAATCCTTCTGGATTGGCGCTGGACCGATCTGGAAATCTCTTTGTTTCCTGCCGCAACGACGGAACCATTCATCGGGTTACCCCGGATGGGCGGACCGAACAGTGGATCGAAGGGATGGGGATTGCGACGGGCATCGCCTTCGATCGCGACGAGAATTTGTACGTCGGCGACCGAAGCGGGACGATTTTCAAGATCAGTCCAAGCAGGGAGATTTTCGTGTTTGCAACGCTCGAGCCCTCGCTCGCTGCCTATCACCTGGCGTTTCATCCGAGCGGCGACCTGTATGTGACCGGACCAACTACATCGAGCTACGATCGCATTTACCGCATCACGAAGGGCGGCGAGGTATCTGTTTTTTACCGGGGGCTGGGACGTCCGCAGGGGCTTGCGTTTGACCGAGACTCAAATGTTTACGTGGCTGCTTCCTACGGTGGGCGGCGCGGCATTGCGCGAGTAACGCCGGACGGTCAGGCTGAGGTGATGCTGAGCGGTTCGGGATTGGTCGGGCTTGCGTTACAGACTTCCGGGCGTGCCATTCTAACCACCAACGGGGCGCTTTACACGCTGGACTGGGATGTGCGTGGCTTGCCGCTGATTGGATGATCGAGACCGAATGAAAGCGGAAATCATTGCCGTTGGTTCGGAGTTGCTGACGCCGGACCGGCTGGATACTAATTCGCTGTTTCTTACGGCGGAATTAAACGGTATCGGCATTGAGGTGGTGCGCAAGACGGTTGCGGCCGACGACCGGGATTTGTTGCGCGAAGTGTTTCGTGAAGCACTCGGGCGCGTGGAGTTGATCATCTCGTCAGGCGGATTGGGGCCGACCCAAGACGATCTCACGCGGGAGACCGTTGCGGAGTTGCTGGGCCGCAAACTGCAACGGAATGACGCGATCCTGCATTTTATCGAGAACCGTTTTCGCAGCATGGGCCGGGCGATGCCCGAACTGAACGTGCGTCAGGCGATGGTGCCGGACGGTGCCGAAATTCTGGAAAATCCGCGCGGGACCGCGCCGGGACTGTGGCTAGAGGATTCAGGACACCTCATTGTGTTGCTTCCCGGACCGCCGCGGGAGCTGAAACCGCTATTTCGCGAGCAGGTTTTGCCGCGCCTGGAGAGGCGGGCCTCTGGCGTGCGATTGTACCAGCGCGAGATCCGCGTGACCGGGCTCGGCGAATCTCACGTAGAGCAGCGCATTCTGCCGATCTACCAGCGCTACCCCGAAGTGACCACCACGATCCTCGCGGCTCCCGGAGAAACGCAGATTCATTTGCGGATTTGGACGGAGGATTCGCAGCACGCGAAAAAAACGCTGGACGAAATCGTGCAAGGTTTTGAGATTGCGCTGACCGACCGAATATTCAGCGAAGACGGCAGCTCGCTGGAAGAAGTGGTGGCGCAGGAGTTAACGCTGAATAACGCCACGATCGCCGCGGCGGAGAGTTGTACCGGAGGACTATTGGCGCAACGACTTACCAGCATCTCGGGCAGTTCGTCTTATTTTCTTGGCGGCGTGGTGTGCTACAGCAACGAATTGAAGACGACTTGGGTTGATGTGCCGCCAGAAATGATTCTGGCGAAAGGGGCCGTGAGCGCCGAAGTTGCGGTTGCGCTTGCGGAAGGAATTCGGCGGAAAGTCGGGAGTACCATCGGCGTAGGAATAACAGGCGTCGCCGGGCCGGGCGGCGGGTCCGAGGAAAAACCGGTGGGAACGGTCCATGTGGCGATTTCGCATGCCGGCGGCGTGAAGGAACGCGGAGTCCGGTTTCCGGGGGAGCGCGAAAATATCCGTTGGCAAGCATCGCAAGCGGCGCTGGATATGGTGCGTGTGCATTTTCTTTATAACGGTAAGAGCGGCGCAAAGTCTTCCTCGAAAAAGGCTTGAAACGTGCGCTTGTTCGTGGCCTTGGGGATTCCTCCCGCGATCCGAGCGAATCTCACTGCGTTAATGGACGATCTACGTGGGTTGAAGGCCAGGCCTTCGACACGGAAAATACGTTGGACTCGAGTCGAAAATCTTCATGTGACCCTAAAGTTTATCGGCAGCGTGGTTCCGGAAAAATTGGCTGGGATTCGTGCCGCTTTGGAGCACGTGCGTTCTGAGCGGCCGGTGGGATTACGCTTTCGCGGAATCGGCTTCTTTCCGGGCGGGAAACGGCCTCGAGTGATCTGGGCGGGCGTCGCCGGTTCGCCAAACATAGGCGGGCTGGCCGCGGACATCGATGGAGCCCTGGCGAAACTTGGCGTTCCCGGCGAAGACCGGGCGTTTATTCCTCACTTGACCTTGGCGCGCTGCGAGCCTGGCGCGATTTCCGCGGAGTTACGAGCCGCCATCGAAAAACAATCGCTCCAGGAATTCGGCACATTGCTCACCAACGAGTTCCATCTTATCGAAAGCAAGCTGAAACCGTCCGGCGCGGAGTACACTACGTTGCAATCGTTCGAATTTGCGGCGGAGGCCTGACGGCGCATGCGTGAAGTCTCACTGAGCCTTGCGTGGATCCCGGTCGCGGCGTATGTGATCGGCTCGATTCCCTTTGGCATGCTACTGGCGAAAATGTTTGGTGGCGTCGATGTGCGGCAGGCCGGAAGCGGCAATATTGGGGCGACCAACGTGGCGCGCGTTGCCGGCCCGTTTCCCGGCATCCTGACACTGGCGCTGGACGGAGTTAAAGGCGCGGCCGCGGTGTGGCTGGCGGCGCGGTTCACGAGCGATAACGCCATGTGGATGATCGTCGCGGGGCTTGCGGCGCTGGTGGGTCACTGTTTTCCGATATGGTTGCGCTTTCGCGGTGGTAAAGGTGTGGCGACTGCCGCCGGAATGTTTCTAGCTTTGTGTTGGCCAGCCGCGCTGGGCGCTATCGGTATTTTCCTGCTGGTGGTGGTGTTTTCCCGCTATGTGTCTCTTGGCTCCGTGGCTGCGGCGGCGGCCATGCCGTTGTTAATTTATCTTCTGTGGGCACCGCATCACGCTCCGCCACCGGTCGTTACGTTTGGTGCGTTTGCGGCGGCCATGCTGGTGGTTTATAAGCACGACGCGAATATTCAACGGCTGGTGGAGGGCCGGGAGCCGCGATTCTCTTTTGAAAAAAGCAAGGACGGCGAGTGACCCGCATAGCCATCCTGGGCGGAGGTAGCTGGGGAACGGCGCTGGCTATCATTCTCTCGCGGAGCCCGCGCTCGCACGAAATTTCGCTGTGGGTGCACGACGGCGAATTGGCGCTGGAAATCCAGCGAAGCCGCGAAAATGTTAACTATCTTCCGGGACACCGCCTTCCGGAAGGGGTCATGGTTACCCGCCTAATCGAACAGGCCATGAATGGTGCGTCGATCGTGGTCGGCGCGATGCCCTCGGCTTACGCAGGCGAAGTGTACGCGAAGGCGGTGCGTGGACTTTCCCGGCAGGCCGTCATTGTCAGTGCCACCAAGGGCTTGGAACCGGAGACTCATGCGCGCATGAGTGACGTCATCTCACAAGTAATTCCGGTGGAACTTATTTCCGGCATGGCGGTTCTTTCCGGACCGTCTTTCGCAGGGGAAGCAGCCGGCTGCGCACCCACCGCGGTTGTCCTCGCGTCGCGCGAAGCCGCTCTGGCTGCCGAATTGCAGGAAGAATTCGCCGCTCCGAATTTCCGTCTATACACCAATAATGATGTGCAGGGCGTCGAGCTTGCGGGGGCGATGAAAAACGTCATCGCTATTGCTGCTGGTACTTGCCAAGGTTTGGAACTGGGGTCTAATGCCTTGGCGGCGCTGATCACGCGCGGATTGGCGGAGATGTCCCGGCTAACCGTTGCAGTGGGCGGCCGGCAGGAGACGTTGAGTGGTTTGGCCGGGCTAGGCGACCTGGTGTTGACCTGCAACGGCTCGCTGAGCCGCAATCGGCGCGTGGGAATCGAGCTGGCGAAGGGGCATCCTCTAAGCGAAATTCTCAGGCGCATGCATGGGGTGGCCGAGGGAGTTGGAACTACCGCTGCGCTGCTGAGGCTCGCCGCGGAGCATGGTATCGAACTGCCGATAACAGCTCAGGTGTCGGCCCTTCTTCATGACGGCAACTCCCCGCGAGAGGCAATTCGGGTCATCATGGAGCGTCCGCAGCGAACAGAGTAGCGGCAGAGTTTCCACGAGGCGCGATCCCGCTTGGGGATCTTCCTGATCGGGTCGCTTTTGTGCGTGACCGAAGGCCGCCAGGCTCCGCGGACTTGCGCCCTGCGCTGCGGGTGCTTGGCCAACATCTCTGAAAACCCGGCCTGCTAAAGAAAATCGTTCCACCGGCAACATCTTGGTGGTACCGATGGCCTAGTTGCTCATGCGCGTCCCCTGTACCTTCGGACGGGCGATACCGCGCGGGTATTCCCCTAGACTTGTAGCAGGACGATGTCTGTCAAAATTGCATCTTCGTGGGATCGCCTTCGCGCGGGACGCGTGCGGATCTTGTGGCTCGTGCTCGGCGCGATGCTGCTGATCAGCGCAGTGCCTATCGGTTTGTATCACCGGCAAGTGCTGCAATTGAGCCAGGAAAAGCTGGTGGACACCGAACTTGTGCAGCAGGCGGATCTGACGCGCTCGCTGGCGCGTGAAATCCAATTGTTCGAAGCAAACTTGACCCAACAGTTAGTGAGCGAGCGGCAGATCATGGCGCTCATGGGCTTGAGTGACAACGTGGAAGACTCGGTCGCGGAGCCCAAAGTCACCCACCTGCTGGAAACTTTCGCCGACAGCAATCGCGAAACGTTTCTGTATTTGACCGCGGTCGGGAAAACGGGAAAAGGCACAGTCGCATCGCAGGGAAATTATCGAGCCGACCAGGATCCGTTTGTCGCGAAAGCTTTGCAGCGGGCATTTGCCGCGTCGATGCAATCCGTTAAATTTCGAAGCGATCCCCTGGCACTCGCACCCGACAACCGGCCTGCTTTCGTCATTGCTGTGCCGCTGAAGGACATCAACGACAACTTTACCGGAATGCTCGCGGCCGTGGTGTCGCTCGAACCAATTTTGCAGCAACTGCAGAACGCCAGCGTGCGTGGCCGAACGGTTTTCGTAATCGATCATTTTGGCCATATCGTTGCGCATCCGGACACCAAGAACTTCGTGCCCGGAACGGATGTGAGCGCTGACTATTCGAAAGCTGTCGAGCAGGTTCTGACCTTGCCACAGGAGCTTCGCACTACCGCCACGATTCGTTTCACGCAAAAAGAAAAAAACCGCCAAGTAGAGATGATCGGAACGTACAGCACATTTCCGGAGGTGAATTGGGCGGTCATTGCGCAGCGCAGCCTGAAACAGGCGCGGGCGGACGCCGGTGTCAACGAACTGAACCGCAAGGCGTTAATCTTTGTCATCGTCGTGATCTTCGCCGCGATTCTACTCGGATATTTTTTTGCTGTGGGCATCAGTGGACCGATCCGCGGCTTAGCTGCGTCAACTCGCGCCATCAGCCGTGGCGAATTCCACCAGCGGTCCGCGGTGCGGGGTGCTTCGGAAATCAGTGAATTGGCCGAAAACTTCAACAAAATGGCCGGGGACATCGAGGAGTACATCGAGCGGCTGAAGGAAGCCGCCGAGGAGAACCGCGAGCTGTTCATCGGGTCGATTCGCATGCTGGCCGCGGCGATCGACGAAAAGGATCCGTATACGCGAGGTCACTCCGGGCGCGTGGCGAAATATTCCACGCTGATTGCGAATGAGCTGGGTCTTTCGGATCAGGAGATGGACACATTACGCATTTCGGCATTGCTTCACGACGTAGGCAAGATCGGCGTGGAAGACCGCGTCCTGAAGAAGCCCGGAGCGCTAACACCGGAAGAATTCACGTTGATGAAGCAGCACACGGTAAAGGGCGCAAACATCATGCGGCCGGTTTCGCAGCTGAAAGACATGCTGCCCGGTATCGAACTGCACCACGAACACATGGATGGCCGCGGGTATCCGTACGGCTTGTCGGGACCGCAGATACCAATGATGGCGCGGATTATCGGCGTTGCCGATACCTTAGATGCGATGACCACCAATCGGCCGTATCAATCGGCCATGGATCTCGATTACGCGCTGGGTAAGATCAAAGCGCTGGCCGGCACAAAATTCGATACCGTTGTTGTGAATGCTCTCGACGCTGCCGTGACCAACGGAAAGTTGCGCCTCAGCGCGGTCGAAGTTCAGGTCTGAAGCGAATCTCGGTTCTCTCAGGGCGGGTACGGCTGGGTCGCGGTGACCCGGCGACGGATGAGCGTCAGGAATTCGCGCCCACACCTGTAATCCGCGTGCCATCAAACTTCGTGAACGAAAAGCCCTCAAACGATTCGTTCCAGCAGCGTGCCATGTCTCGCAGCATGGCAATCGCGACAGCCTCGCCGAGGGGCAGCGAATCCGCATAGTCATAGCGCCAATGGACTGCCGCGTGATTCCGCCCAATACCAATGTTGGCGGCGAGTTTGTTCATTTCCCCGCCAATGGTCAGTTGATCGCGGTCGGCTCCACTGTATGGGACCAGCGAGAAGCCGTCCTCGCCGGCCTGCGAGATGGTAATGCCCGGCACGGAGGTGAGCGGCGCGGTGTCATCGAACCAGGCCTTGACGATCGTGGCGCACGCGCCGGCAACCGTGGAATGTCCCTGGCCGTAGGACGGATGTTGCGGGCAGCCTTCGGGAAATGCGTGGGGCAAGAAGTAACTGCCGTGCTTGGCGAAGACTTGAGCCACAGCTTGCGAGTTCAAGATATCGGGATGCAGGGGATAGTCTGCCTGGTGAGTCTTGGTCATGTGCACGAGCCCGCCGAACGCCTCCGGGCGGAGATGGCGGTGGACGAACCATTTCATGTACCAGACCGCTTTCAGGGCGCGCTGGGATACTTCGGCTACCAGCGCTTTTAAATGCGGGCTTCCAAACGTGCCGAAGCCGGCCTGGGTGCGCGAATTCAAGTAAGGGTTATTGGGGTCGAGCGGAGCGCCCTGATCCACAAGTATCAAGCAGGCGTTGAAGTAGGCTTCAAACAGTACGTCGAGATGGACGTAGGCGGAAAGCCCGCGCCCATCGCGCGCGTGTTGGGGGTTCGGGTCAATTTGGTTGGAACCGAACGGACCTTGACCGTTTTGTACGGCCAGCCACGAAGCTTGATCGGTCATGTAATCGACGCCCGGGGCGTATGTCGTCAGAAGTTGCGTCACCGGCACCGCGCCGTAGTTGAACGGAAGCAGCAGGAATTGCGAGACGTAAGGGCCAAGGACATCGCCGGTGGTAAAGCCGCGGAAGAGATTTTGCGGGGTGACCGGCTTCGGGCCGTAGAAGGCTGGCACAGAGTTCAACTCGGTGATGGCCCCGGCGGTGAGCGGCTCGTTACCGTATTGGGTGAAATTGACGTCGCGGCATAGCGCCATCCAATAGTTTTCGATCGCGGTATCGGCGATGTCACGGCTGGCGACCGACGGTGGAGTGCCCATGGCCAGCTGATGCGAATCGGCGCCTTCCAGATCGAATGCTAGCCCGGCTTGCGGATCGACTAACGGGACACGTCCGCCGATTTGAATTTGCTCGAAAAGCCGAGGATCGCCGTTGCTCAACGCTCTTAGCAGGCTGGCGTAGGAGGCGCTGTCTACTTCCCCGATCGCGTTGTGCACCAGCCCTTTGGAGAAGTTGCCGATGTGGTTCGGAAAGCGCTGTTCATCGCCGTTTGTGACCTCGCCCGGAACACGCATGTTGAGTTCCGCTTGTGCCGCGCCGACGCGATTGTTGAATGATCTAAGAGCGCGCGACCTGGAGTTGCTGGAGTCGAGCGGGAACGGTTCCTGCGGCGTCGGCGATGCTGCTGCCGTGGGGGTGGAAACCGTACCCGCAGCGAGAGTGGCAGCCGCCGCTACGCCGACTTTGCTTAAGAACGCACGGCGCGACGAGCCCCGGTTGTGCGCTTCCGCGAGAACCTGCTCCGATGTCTCTCCTTCGCTCTCTGGGCACTTTGGTTTACGCATACTCGTCCCTCCGATTCTTCAAAGTATGGAGCCGCCGGGCGGGTGAAAAAGAGTTGAGGTCGATCGAACGAGCAATACCCCCTAGACGCCAAAGTTTGGGGTCCTAATAAAGCGGTGGCCTCCGGAATTGTGTTGAGACTATCTTGAACCCGGCGTCCCTAACACTGTCCGAATGGACAGTTTTGGTACTAGTGGAGACTCTCAATCCTACCGAGATATTGGCGGTTGAGCCGCTGCAGCGTGCCTTCCGGTTCGGCATCCCATGCCATGGGTCTGCTTCTGCTACAATTTTATTTTGCGTTTTGGCCCTTGCGGGCACTCTCATGATTTCACTGTTCGGCAAAAACGAGCCGGAACCTACGCTTCTTGAAAAGCTGAAGGCTTCGGTCAGCAAGACCAAGGCGGCGCTTTCCGAGACCGTCGATACGATTTTTCTCGGCGAGCGAAAAATAGATCCGTCGCTGCTGAAGCATCTGGAAACGGCGTTACTTTCTGCTGATCTTGGGGTGCGGACGACGCGCGAAATTCTGGACGCGGTGCGCGAAAAACTGGACCGCAACGCCCTGTCAGACGCGGCCCAACTGAAGCGGGAGATTAAATCGCACATTGTGAGGATACTGGCCGCTTCTGGAAGTTCGGCGCCTTCCGCTTCCGGTCCGTGGGCTGGCGTCGCAGGCTCCTCACCGAATGGCGAAGGTCCGCGGGTAATTTTTATTGTGGGCGTAAATGGCGCGGGCAAGACCACAAGCATCGGGAAGCTCGCAAATCGCATGCGCAAGGACGGATGGAGCGTAATGCTCTGCGCCGCCGACACCTTTCGCGCCGCTGCGGTGGAACAACTGGAGATCTGGGCGCAACGCAACGGCGTTGAGGTGATCAAGCAGAAATCAGGCGCCGATCCCGCGGCCGTGGTTTACGACGCAGTTACGGCCGCTAAAGCTCGCTCGATCGATGCCTTGATTGTAGATACCGCCGGCCGCCTACACACCAAATCGAACCTAATGGCAGAACTGGAAAAGATGAAGCGTACCGCGGCAAAAGTGATTCCGGGGGCGCCGCACGACGTATTGCTGGTGCTCGACGCCACCACCGGACAGAACGGACTGGTGCAGGCTCGCGAATTTACCTCCACAGTGCGGGTGACTGGCATTATTTTGACGAAGCTGGACGGCACGGCGAAGGGCGGCATCGTGGTTGCGATTGCACGCGAACTGGGTCTGCCGATTCGGTTCGTTGGAACTGGCGAGCAGATCAACGACCTGGTGCCGTTTGACACGGAAACCTACGTCCACTCGCTATTCGACTAATTCGTGAACACACACGACATTCGCTTCATGGAACACGCTTTGGAACTGGCGCGGAAGGGCGTCGGCTTGGCTAGCCCGAATCCGGTAGTGGGCTGCGTGATCGTGCGCGACGGCCAAATCGTTGGCGAGGGATTTCACCAGTACGAGTGGCGTGAGCACGCGGAGATCGTGGCGCTGAAAACCGCGGGCGAGAAAGCGAGCGGCGCCACCCTATACGTAAACCTCGAACCTTGCAATCACCAGGGACGCACTGGACCTTGCACCGAAGCGATTATTTCGGCTGGCATTCGCCGTGTCGTGGCTGCCATGCACGATCCAAATCCCGTCAACTCGGGGCGCGGCTTGGAACGCTTGCAAGCTGCCGGCATTGACGTCGTTTCCGGAGTGCTGGAACAACCAGCGCGCCGATTGAATGAAGCATTCGCCAGTTGGATTGCTACCAAGAAACCGTTCGTGACTCTAAAATCGGCGCTGACCTTAGATGGCCAACTTGCCCTTGCGAACCCCAAAAAGCGTCCGGGTTCTGAGTGGATAACCTCAGAAGAATCGCGCGTGGAAGTGCACCGAATGCGCCACGCTTCCGACGCCTTGTTGACGGGAATTGGCACAGTGCTGGCCGACGATCCGCTGCTTACCGACCGTAGCGGACTTTCACGTCGTAAGCGCCTCGTGCGGGTGGTGCTCGATTCCAAGCTTCGGATTTCAGCTAAGTCCCGAATCGTCAAGGCGGTAGACGACGATCTATTGGTCTTCACTGCATCGACCCTCGATTCCAGAAAAGTACGCACATTGCAAAATGCCGGGGTCGAAGTAGTTCGGGCGGGCACCTGGCGTGGAGTCATTGACCTTGCCGCGGTTCTTACCGAGCTCGGGCGACGTGAAATTCTGAGTGTAGTTCTCGAAGCAGGCCCGGCCTTGAACGGAACAGCCCTTGCCGGCGGATTCGTTGACAAGATCGTGTTGTTTTACGCGCCAAAGATTGCAGGAAGACAGGGCGTGCCGTTTGCACATGCGCCGAAGTTTGATCGAAATCCGATCCGGGATGTGCGAACTCGCCAGGTCGGACCCGACGTTTGCATCGAAGGATATCTACACAAGACGGCGCGAAATTAATCGAACAGACACGTCAGGACCTGAAGCAATCGCAGCTCCCGGCCACGACAGCCGGGAAGGTTCGGGGCCGACTCTTCTCTTGATCTTACGGGCGACGCGATACAGGGAAAATAGGGACTGGCTTACCCGACATTGTGCTTCGATCGCGCAGTCACCGGTCAGGGTGAAGCGTTTTAAGGTCATTGCCGCCTTGGAGCCCGGCTCCAAGGGAATTCGGTTGCGGCCGGGGGCGACGCCGAGCCCGAATCGAATTCCTGCGCTCCTCGCTGCCTCGACGATGGCGGGGGTTTCGTTGCCGTTGGGATAGGCGATGATTTCCGGAAGCTTTCCCGTGAGCGATCGGAGTTCGTTTTGAGCAGCCTGAATCTGCGAATGCGCTTCGGTCGGCGAGTAGTTCGTCAATATGGCATGGTCCGCGGTGTGATTGCCCAGCGTGATCAGTGGATGGTTGGCGAAATCGCGCAACTCCGACGGCGTAAACGGACGGTCCACATCGTTCACCGGACGGAGCGCATCGGCACCAAATTGCACTTGCACTTCGCGTTCAGCTTCTGCTGTTTTCAGGCGTTTCAGCTGCTCTACCAGGTTTTGGATCTGCTTACCGGGGACGCCTCGTACTCGCGCCCGACGTTCCACGACGTCCCACCAGAATGCCTTGTTTTGGATTACGTGGCTGGTCGAAACGAAAAAGACCGCGGGAACAGCGAATGCCTCGAGCGACGGCAGCGCCTTTATGCTGCTGTAGTATCCATCGTCAAAGGACACCAGAATGTGTTTTCCAGAAGGATCTAGTCCCCGCGAAATATCGTTTGGAGACACAAAAGCATACGAGTGCTGATGGAAGTAATCGAGGAACCGCCGAAACATTTCTACCGTAATTCTCTGTGGATCCGCTATCTCCGAACTTGCATCCGTCGATTCTTCGAACAAGCCATGAAAAAGAAACGTCATCAGGACGCCTTGTTCGTTGCCCATCGCCAACGAAGATTGCGCGATGCGGCGGTCCAGCGCCTGCAGCATTGCTCGAACTCGCGAGTACATAGTCACTGCTAGGATGCTAACGCACGTTTTTCGGTTTCTCGCGAGTTTTCACACCCTGAGAGTACGGTTTGCCAACACTAAGCTAATGTGGGCAGAATGGAGCGACGGCGCTCATGCTTAGGGGCACAAACAAGAACTCGCCGCCCAACACTCCATGTTCACGGGAATTATCGATCACTCGGGCACCATTCAATCGCTATCGATTTACGGCGAAGGCGGCCGGCTTACGGTTCAAGCCCCAGGCGTCGCTGAGTCTCTTGCCGTGTCCAACAGCATCGCGGTAAACGGATGCTGCCTGACAGTCGTGTCGCTCGACAATGACAGCTTCACCGCTGACCTATCCGGAGAGACCATTCGTCGAACGTCGTTTGGCGCAGGGGCCAAAGGCTTGAAGGTCGGCACGCGCGTTAATCTTGAGCGGCCACTGACGGCCGGGAAAGAATTCGGCGGGCACTTCGTTCTCGGTCACGTGGACGGCGTAGGCCGGGTCATGCACCTTCGACCGGAAGGAGAAAATTGGTGGTATGGCGTGGAGGTGCCGGAGGATTTCGCGCGTTACGTCGCGCCCAAAGGCTCGATTGCCATCGACGGCATCAGCCTGACCGTGGCACGCTGGGCCGACAACATCGCAGAAATCGCCATCATTCCCTATACTTTCGAGCACACCAACTTGCGCGACCTGAAACCGGGTGATGCCGTCAATCTGGAAGGCGACGTTCTGGGGAAATATATCGAACGCCATCTGGAAGCCCGAACCGCCGCACCACAACCACAAACAACCCTAACACTTTCCCAACTTCGCTACGCCGGTTTTTGAGCCTGACGGCCGCGAACCTGCGGCTTCAGTTCGACGTCACTTCTCTTTTTGCTCTCGCGCCGCGCCAATACAAAATTAGTCCCAACAGGATGGCGCCCAGCGTCCCAACGAATAGCTTTACTTCAAACAGGAACCGATTCGCAGAATCTCCCGGCGGAATCGCGGAGATCCCAATCGACCCCAGGACAACCAGGAAGCCCGCGCCGCTGGCCACCCACACTCCGAACATGCCTCCAGGAATTAGTACCGCGTTAGCGTTCGCCAGCCGGTCTGGCCGTTTCGCCAATTTCACCACCGCGGCGAACATGTACAAGAACGGAATGAAATAAATGATGATCGTAATATCGACCAGCACCTGGTATGCGCCCCGCATGGTTTCGCTGATTTGACTCAGCAGCAAAACGCCTCCCGAGACGATGGCTTGCACCAGAATCGAGACATAGGGAGTGCGCCACTTCGGATGAATCTTCCCGAAGGCCTCTGGCAAGTAGCGATCGATGCCTACGATGAACGGCACACGCGCAATTCCCGCGACCGTGCTACCAACGCCGCCGGCGTTTCCGACCGAAACCAGCATCGCCGCAAGAATTCCCAGAAAGCCAATCCCCAGCACTCGTGAACCAACCGTGACGGCATGAAACACTCCGCTGGTGGGCGAAACGTCGTCAGCCGGCAGCAGCGTCAGTACCGCGACCGTGCCTGCGATGTACATCGCCGTAATTAACACGCCCGAACCGAGCACCGCCTGCGGTAAGGTGCGTTGCGGATTCCGCACCTCCTCGCTCATCGCCGATACCAATTCCAGTCCGGTGAACGCGAACGCAATTTGCGACCAGAAATTCACGGTGTCCCAACTCCAGTGCACTTGCATGTTCGCCCAGGTGAAGTGTGTGACCGATCCGTGCTTCATCCACACCAGCCAAGCGACACCGCACAGAATCATCAGTGGAAGGTAGGTGGAAACACCGCCAGCGTTCTGCAGCCACTTTCCGATGTTTAGCCCAACAATGTTCAACGTCACCGCTACGACTAGTAATGCGAAAGACACCCCTAGCAAGAATGTTCGATCCTGAGAAAGGGTGTCGCCTCTCGGCCCGACCACGTAGGCACTCATAGCCGCGCTAGCCAGTAGCAGAGAGGGAAAATAGAAAACCGTATAGGTCCAATACGTCCAACCGGCCACGAATCCGTGGAAATCGCCGAAGGCTTCCTTGGTCCACACGTACAACCCGCCTTCCACAGGGAAGCGCGAGGAAAGTTCGTTCACCACGAGCGCGTAGGGCACGAAAAACAATGTCGCGGTCAGCACCCACAAACTGATCGACGATGTTCCATTGTGCGCCGCTGCCGCCACCCAGCGCGGCCCTAGCACAGTGGCGATATTGAATAACAGGACGTCCCAGAATCCCATCTCCCGTCGAAGTTGTTTCTTCGCATCGGGTGCTCCGGGAATGGGCTGACTCACAGAGTCACATCGAGCTCAGGGATCAGCTCGTCCTGCATGCGGAAGTTCTGAAAGAAAGGATCTTTTGAATTTTCGAATTCGGCCCACGATTCGAATACCGTTGACGTACCGTCTTGCAAGAAAACAATCTTGTCGGCAAGTTTTTTGGCTAGATGGGTATCGTGAGTCACAACGATCGAAGTCTTGAGGAATGCCTTCTTCAAGCGCGCGATTAAATCGCCCATGTGCGCCGCCATGATCGGATCAACCATAGTCGTTGGCTCGTCATATAGAATCGCCTCGGGATTTTGCGCCAGCGCTCTCGCGATGGCTACCGCTCTGCGGTTACCCGTCGAGAGCTCGCCCGGCAGCTTATCCAGCACGGCATCAACTTCCAGCACATGCGCCAATTTGTCGACGTACGCATCGATATCATCCGGCGTCAAACCCGGCTGCCCTTCCAGCGGAAACGCGATGTTGTCGCGAACCGTCAGCGAATCAAATAGTGCGCCGGACTGAAACACCATCGTTACCTTACGCCGCACTACTGCAAATTCTTTTTCGGTGAAATCGGTGACATCCTCTCCATCGATAAATATGCGGCCAGAGTCCGGCTTGAGAAATCCCATAATGTGCTTCAGCGAAACCGATTTGCCGACTCCGCTGCGCCCCATGATCACGCAGGTCTGGCCCTTCTTCACGGTGAAGCTGACGCGATTCAGCACGGGGTGATCGTCGAAAGCTTTCGACACATCGCGAAACTCAAAAAAATTGGGATTTTCGATGATCGGTGGTCCGCTCGTCGCGCTTTCGGCCGCTAGCGGCAACAAATCTTCTTTGCGAACTTCGCTCAAGAGCGCTCCGATTCCAAAATGCGCTTCGCCTCGTCGTAATCGGCAGGCGTGTTCATGTTCCAGAAAAGCCGGTCAGCGCTATCAAATCGTTTCCAGTGATTCTCGTCAAGAACTTCCATCGAGAGATGTTTCATTCCCTCGGTTACTTTTCGCACGCCTCCCTCAAACACACGCTGCAGCTTCTCAGCCGCACTAGCACGCCAGCAAGCGCATAGCGGTTCCAATCCATGCGCCGATTTCGGCGCCACAACTTCCGCCACACTCGCCTGTGCCTGCTGGACCAGGTAGGCCAGCCATTCGCGCGTCAGAAAGGGCATATCGCAGCCGATAATCAAGTTCCATTCTCGATCATTGTTCCCATCCCCGGCCCCCCGCAGCGCCGTGATGATTCCGCCTAGCGGCCCCTCGCCGGCCCACCGATCAGGAATGCAATCCACCCCCCAGTTCCCATACTTCTCGCGCGAGCCGACAATGGTAACCCATGGTGTCACGCCCTTTAACATTGAGCAGAGCCGCTCAAGCAAAGGTTCCTCTCCAATCCGCACCAGCGCTTTGTCCCGCCCAAATCTGGTACTTCCGCCGCCGGCAAGGACAAAGCCGGCAATCTGCGCCGCCGTTCCCACATCCGTCACCGATCACCAATCACGAATCGCTGTCCTTAACCGGCTCCCGCCCCGGCCGCCGAATTCCCAATTCGCGCAATTTCTCCTGCAGACTTTGGCGGTGCAGCCCGATCGTCGCAGCGGTACGCGAAACATTCCACTGGTGACTCACTAATTGCTTAGTCAGATAGGCCACTTCAAATTTGTGCTTGGCCTCGCGAAAATCACTTTCGCCCAATCCGACGTCGGTCCCGTTCTCGGAATTTCGAACGGGCACAGCCCGCCCGGTCACCACTTCCTCCTGAAGATCCGCCACCCCGATCTCATCACCGCGGCACAATACTAAGCTGCGCTCCAGCGCATTTTTCAACTCCCGCACATTCCCAGGCCAATCGTAGCGTTCGATTGCCGCCAGCGCCTCCCGAGTCAATCTCGCCGTGCGACCCAATCGCGCCCCATGCATCTGCAGGAACGCTTCCGCCAGCACGGGAATGTCTTCTTTATGGTCCCGCAACGCTGGCGCTTCCACGGAGACAACGCGCAGCCGGTAGTACAAATCCTCGCGAAATTTCCCTGTTCGAATTTCCGCAGGCAAGTTGCGATGCGTCGCGCTTATGACGCGCACATCCACCGCGATCGACTGCGTCCCGCCCAGCCGCTCAATCATCCGGCTCTCCAGCGCCCGCAATACCTTCGCCTGCGTGACCGGGTTCATGTCGCCGATTTCGTCCAGAAACAGCGTTCCGCCCGACGCCAGTTCGAATTTCCCTTTCTTCTGATGCGCCGCACCAGTAAACGCCCCCCGTTCGTACCCAAATAACTCCGATTCAATCAGGGTCTCCGGCAACGCCGCACAATTGACTGCCACAAAGGGCTTTCCAGCTCGCTGCGAGCGCGCATGAATCTCTTGCGCCAAGAGATCCTTACCGGTTCCACTTTCGCCCAGAATCAAAACCGTGGAATCGGTTGGCGCGACGCGATCTGCCATCTCAAACGCGCGCCGCATCTCCGCGCTTCGCCCGATCATCTGCCCGAACTGTCCCTCCGTCGTTAGCTGCCGCCGCAACGCATCGTTTTCTTTCTCCAGCGTCGCCAGTTTCAACAAATTAGCCACCCGCTGCCGCAACTCCTCCAGTTCAAATCCTTTCACCAGGTAATCCGCCGCTCCCACCCGCAGCGCCTCCACCGCCGTCTTGGCCGTATCCAGCGCCGAAATCATCAGCACCGGGACTTCGCTTCCCTGCTCCCGCATCCACCGTAAAAATGAAAATCCGTCCTGCCCCGGCAACACCACGTCCAGCAACACCAAATCCGGCCGTTCCCTTGGCAAGGCCTCGCGCGCGGCCTCCGCGGAATCTGCTTCCGCAATCCGATATTTCGACTCCAGCGCTCGACGCAACCCATAGCGCGCCGCCAGCTCATCCTCCACAATTAAAATCGTGTTCATCCGTTGTTCCTCATCTCCACCTCGCGCACCTCTTTATCTCTACCTGCCTGGTTACGCCCTTCCCTGGTGACTTCGGCCTTTCACCGGCAGCCACACGCTGAATTTCGCGCCGCGACCCTCCTTCACCGGGCTTTCCCAGTCGAGATGCCCACAAGCTTCGGCCACTCGACGCGAAACGATCGCCAAACCCAACCCCGTCCCCTGCGCCTTGGTCGTGAAAAACGGCTGCATCATCCTTTCGCGCGCCGCGGCAGCGATCCCAGGGCCATCGTCTGCGACCGTAAGCACGCAGGCTCCATCGGAGGTCGTGACGCCCGCGATGATGTGCCCACCGCGGGACGTGGCCTCCAACGCATTCACCAACAGGTTCGATAGGATGTCATTCACGGCTTCGGCGCCCGCTGCGATGGTCACCCCACTGGCCGGCAAGCGGGTCTCCAGCAGGATTTCTCGCCGCTCCGCTTCGTGCCGCAGCACCCCCACCACTTCTTCGATGACGGCTCGTACGTCGCAGGTGGCTTCCACAATTCCACCCCGTATCGTAGGCCGGCTGAATTGCAATAATTGATTCAACTTCGCCGACAAACGGCCGATTTCCCCGAGCACCATCTTCGTTTCACTGCGCATGTTGTCCGGCAGTTGCGGATTTTCCATCTGCACTTGCAGGATGGTCTTGATCGAGCCCAGCGGATTTTTTAGATTGTGCGAAATGCTGGCCGCCATCTGTCCCAGCACCGCCAGCCGCTCGCGTTCCGCCAACTCGCGTTCCAACCCCAATTTTTCTCCTATCGCCCGGCAGAGTTCGATAGTGCCCGCAAGTTGCCGGCACAACGACTCCAGCGCGGCCTGCGTGTCTCCCGAGAGCATCGCCCCGTGCGGTTTGACGGAAAGCACCGCGCTCAATCGGCCGCTCATGTAGACCGAATAAGACTCGTACTTACCCTCATGAACAAATTCGGGTCCCAGACTCGGCTCCAGCATCGTGAGCCAAACCGCTTCGAACTCGAATTGCTCTTTAACTCTGCGCTCGATGAACCGAATCAATTTTCGCAGATCACCTTGGCGTGCTTCGGTCTGCAGTTCGGCAGACAAACGCTCTACCTGATGCAGTCCCTTGGTGGCCGTTTCCTGCATCGTGCGTCCCAACGTCCGCTGCAGCGGCTCGATGAAAATCACCAGGACAAACAGCAAAATGGAAGCCGACGCTTCCGGTGGCAGTACCGGCTCAAGCCAGCCTCCCACGCGACGCACCAGACTCAAATACAGCAACGCCAAGAACGTCGCCGACACTGCATACATCAAATTCTTCTGCCGGCCGATCTGTAAGAAGTTGTGACGCCGCACTAGATAAATCAGCGCCACCAGCGGCGCCAGAGGAATCAGCGAGAGCGCCAACCCCAGCCCGACCCTGGTCGTTTCCGGAAGCGGAAGCGGTAACACATGCAGAGTCACGGTGCCGACGAAAGCAACCACGAACACCGCAGTTAGGAACGCATAGAAGCGCCGCTGCGGTTGGTCCGGAGCATTTCTATAAAAACGAAACTCCCAGACGCTGCACCACAACAATGAGTAAGAAAAAATGTGAGGGACGCCGTTATGAAGCGACGCTGCAGGCAGTGCAAAATCGAAATGCTTGCCGGCAACCCACATCTGCAAGCTGAGGATCAGCGTATGCAGGCTAGCCAAGTAAAAAAATAGCGCCACTGCAATCTTCCAGCGCTTGTTCCGGAGCAGACCCCGCGTCTCGGCGAATTCCATGTGCAGGTGCATGAGCAGCGCCGGCACCATGCACAGCCCGATGGTGATCACCGTAATGGCAAAACCCTGTAGACCAGCCGGCGTTTCGTCATAGTGAATCTGCGCGTTCAAAGCCAGCAACGAGCCGCCGTAAAAACAGAACAGCGCCAGACACAAAAAGAAAAATACGCGCTCGAAATTGCGCTGTCGCCGGTAGCCCAGAATCACCACCATCCAGAACAGCTGCACCAGCGTTCCCGCCGTTAAACCGATCAGTCGAAGGTAAATAAGCGATGGCATCTCGGGATTGTGAGAAATACTATGTCGGGAACCAAAGCACTGCAATGCCCAGGTGTCCGATTTAGCCGGCAGGGATCAACTTATTTACAATGAATAACTTACATGGTGGACGAAAAGCGATAATCTTAGTCTTTGTCGCTCAATTCCTTGACATGTAGGGTCTTTCTGCTATATTAGCACTCGACTAGGCGGAGTGCTAAATCCCCTTTAGCTCCCCGGTCAATCGTTCAATCGCAACTCACCTTATGGAGGGTCTTTAGATGGCAGTGAATCTCACCCCGCTTCACGACCGCGTGGTCGTAAAGCGCATAGAAGAAAAAGAAAGCATTAAGGGAGGCATCATCATCCCCGACTCCGCCAAAGAAAAGCAGCAGGAAGGCGAAGTCATCGCCGTAGGTTCCGGCAAGCGCGAAAAGGGCGAACTCATCCCTCTCGACGTCAAACCGGGCGACCGCGTCCTGTTCGGCAAATACAGCGGCACAGAAATCAAGATCGAAGACGAAGAGCTGTTGATCCTGCGCGAGGAAGAAATCCTAGCCAAGTTCACCGGCGCCGCCAAAGCAGCTGGCAGAAAGTAAATGTAGGCGCCGGACTTAAGCCCGGCGGTAGTCGCCGATCCTCAGATCGGTAGTGGTACCAAATGCAAAATCCGCATGACCCAGCACCAAAGAAATCTCAGGAGGAAATACCAGTATGGCGAAACAGATTGTAACTGGTGAGAATTCCCGCCAAGCGATTCTTCGCGGCGTGAACGCTCTTGCCGACGCAGTAAAAATTACCCTAGGCCCCAAAGGCCGCAACGCGGTAATCGAAAAGAAGTTCGGCGCCCCCATCATCACCAAGGACGGCGTAACGGTAGCCAAGGAAATCGAACTCAGCAACCCGCTCGAAAACATGGGCGCCCAAATGGTCCGTGAAGTCGCTTCCAAAACGTCCGACGTAGCTGGCGACGGCACCACCACCGCAACCGTCCTGGCCCAAGCGATCTTCCGCGAAGGCGTGAAGACCGTGGCGGCCGGCTCCAGCCCCACAGCCCTAAAGCGTGGCATCGAGCGCGCCGTAGAAGTAGCCGTAGCGGAAATCAAGAAGCTCTCCCGCGACGTCAAGGGCGACATGATCGCCCAGGTTGGCACCATTTCCGCCAACAACGACAAGCAAATCGGCGGCATCATCGCCGAAGCCATGAAGAAGGTCGGCAAGGATGGCGTAATCACCGTCGAAGAATCCAAGACGATGGAGACCACCCTCGAAGTAGTGGAAGGCATGCAGTTCGACCGCGGCTACCTCTCCCCCTACTTCATCACCGATCCAGAACGCATGGAGTGCATCCTCGAAGACGTCCGCATCCTCATCCACGAAAAGAAAATCAGCTCGATGAAGGACCTGCTCCCGCTCCTGGAGCAGACCGCCAAGATGGGCAAGCCCCTCTTGATCATCGCTGAAGACGTCGAAGGCGAAGCGCTAGCCACTCTGGTCGTCAACAAACTCCGTGGCACCCTGCAATGCGCCGCCGTTAAAGCCCCCGGCTTTGGCGATCGCCGCAAAGCAATGCTCGAAGACATCGCCACCCTCACCGGCGGCAAGGCCATCACCGAAGACCTCGGCATCAAGCTCGAGAACGTTAAGCTCGAGGATCTCGGACGCGCCAAGAAAATCACCATCGACAAGGACAACACCACCATCATCGAAGGCGCTGGCAAGTCCTCCGAAATCGAGGGACGCGTCAAGCAGATCCGCGCCCAAGTCGAAAACACCACCAGCGATTACGACAAGGAAAAGCTCCAGGAGCGCCTTGCCAAGCTAGTCGGCGGCGTAGCGGTAATCAAAGTAGGTGCCGCAACCGAAACGGAGCTGAAAGAAAAGAAGGCTCGCGTTGAGGACGCTATGCACGCTACCCGCGCAGCCGTCGAAGAAGGCATCGTAGCAGGCGGCGGCACAGCCCTACTGCGCTGCATCAACGCAGTCGACAAGCTCAAGCTGCAAGACGACGAAGCCGTCGGCGTCGGCATCGTGCGCCGCGCGCTAGAAGAGCCAGCCCGTCAGATCGCGCTTAACGCAGGTCACGAAGGCGCAGTAGTGATCGGCAAAATCCGCGATTCGAAGGACGACAACTTCGGCTTCAACGCCGAAACCGGAGAATACGGCGACATGGTCAAGGCCGGCGTAATCGACCCAGCCAAAGTCACCCGTTTAGCCCTGCAGAACGCAGCCTCCATCGCAGGTCTCATGCTAACCACCGAAGCGCTGATCGCCGAAGTCAAAGAAGACGACAAAAAGGGCGCCGCAGCAGGAGGCGGACCCGGCGGCCCGGGCGGCATGGGCGGCATGTACTAAACCACACCAGAGTGGCCTTGTAGGGGCGCAGCACTGCTGCGCCCCAAACAGCAACCAAGGGTTTCAAAAAGAGGGCGGTCCGGTTTTTCCGGACCGCCCTCTTTCTTGCTCGCCCCGGTGCCTAACAACCGATAGCCGTTGCGGCACACCAACTCCCAACGCGTTTCCCCGCACTATACTCAAGCTATGCCCGATGCCGACCACCAGGCGCTAGCCATCTACCAGTCGATTCGCGCCACCAGCGGCGACCGACCCGCTGCCGGCTTTGCCAGCGTTGCCGAACTCCTACGTGTCATAAGTCAATGGCAAGCTCAAAATGAGGCCCTCAAGGCCATGCATCGGGCCCTCCCTGAGGTCCATCTGGCTTTTCTCGCGCGCTCCCCCGAATGGCTTCGACGAGAAACTCGCATTCCGGGAAATTTCCGAATTCTCCATACCTTGGAAGACGCGATTCGAATCTGTCTGCAAGCCGCGCCAAAACCGCTACCTTCCGCGGTGATCGAGCACCTATTGAATGATCTCCGCCGCAACCCCTCCACTCGATTCTTTTTCCCCTTTGACCAATTCCTCAGCGTCCTCGTGCCGCAGGACATCACCGAAAAAGCTCGCGTTGAGCTTCGCAAGCTCCATCTGTTGAACGCCCCCAGCGCCACCGGAAAAATCGACGAACGCCAGCGCAACACCCGAGATCTGATCGCCGCGTTAATGCACGTTGACGGAGGGAAAACACTAAATCCCGGCCGAGGCCCGTGGTCTCAGATTGTTTTTGACGAAATCGCAGCCAAGGACGATATCACCCGCTCGGGCTGGCTCGCATTCATGGAGCATTGCCACTCCGTCGAGGAAACCGCCCCCGGCTCCAAGTGGACCCGCAGATCGGGCGAGCTGATCAGCGCCCTCGGCGAAGGCGAAGCCAATACGGCCATGCTCCGCTGGCTTGCTCTTGGCCCAACCGCAGGCCAGCCGCCCGAAGCTCGCTCGCCGATCGAAGACTCCTCCTACCAAAAAGGAGTCATCTTATGCCTCGGCCTCAGCGAAACTCCCCGAGCCGCAATTGCCATTGCCGATTTCGGTCTCGCCTGCCTGCGCAAGGTTCCGTCGCTAGGCGCGGTCTCGCAAAAAGTCGGATTCGCTTGCATTCAGGCCCTCGGCGCAATGCAGTGCAAGGAAGCAGTGTCGCAGTTGACCCGGCTTCGCGCGAAAGTCAAATACTCGACCGCTCACAGACTCATCGAAAAATCGCTGCATCTCGCGGCCGAGCGCAGCGGTGTAACGGTCGGCGACCTCGAAGATATCTCCGTTCCAAGGTATCCGCTCACTCCGCAAGGCATCGCGGAAACCCAGATTGGCGACCACGTCGCCGCGGTGCGACTATGCGAAGACGGCCGGGTCGTAACCACCTGGTACAGCCCCGCTGGAAAACTCCTCAAGTCGCCTCCATCCCATCTCCGCAAATCGTTCCCGAAAAAAAATCGCCTGGTTGCCTTACTCGCGAAAGAAATCGAGCAGTCCTACGATGCGCAGCGTGCTCGCGTGGAATTTTCCTTCCTCTCGCCCCGCGATATTCCCCTGGCCCATTGGCGCCGCTACTATATTGACCACCCCCTGCTGGGGTTTCTGGGCCGGAAACTGATCTGGGTCTTCAGCGACGGCCAAGGCTGGGAGCGCGCTGGTCTATGGTCGGACGACGAAGTGCGCGATTCAGGCGGTAAGCTCATAAACATGGCTCGAGCGCAACAGGTCCGCGTCTGGCACCCGCTTTCCTACAGCGCCGCGGAAGTGCAACGGTGGCGCGCCCGCGTATTCAGTTCCGGGGTTCGCCAGCCCTTCCGCCAGGCATTTCGCGAGTTCTATCAGGTCACCGAAGACGAACGGCAAACACACCTGTACTCCAATCGTTTCGCGGGAGTGCTGCTTCGTCAACATCAATTCGCCAGCCTGTGCAAAGCGCGCGGCTGGAATTACCAGCTGATGGGCGCGGGCTTCGACGGTGCCAGGGTCCCGCACAAAAATCTCGAACACTGGAACATGCACGCCGAATTCTATGTCGATCTACCGCCCGATCGCGCAGTCGCCCTTCGCAGATCCTCCCTAGCAGAGCAATCTGCCGCCGGAATCAACATCTTCATCGGCTCCGATCAGGTGCGCTTCTACCGCGATCGCCAAGAAATTCCCATCGACGAAGTTCCCGCCATCGTCTTTTCCGAAATCATGCGTGACGTAGACCTTTTCACCACCGCCTGCGCCGTCGGCGACGATGAAACCTGGTCCGACCAAGGTGAACGGGGCACCGGCGTCTTCGCCCATCGCCGCGAAATCCGTGATTTCTCTGTAGTCACCGCATTGCGCGCAGAAATGCTCTCCCGCGTTCTTCCCCATACCCCAATCGGCGACCGCTGCAAGCTCACCAAGACGTCGCTCGAAATTCGCGGCCAACTGGGAACCTATCACATCCAATTGGGCTGGGGCGGCGCCCTGCTAGCCACCGATACGATCACGCGCTGGCTAAAAATTCCGCAAAAGCTCCTGGATGCCGTTCCGATCGACCTCAGCGCCGTTCCGATCGATCTCGACCCGCGCACCGAGCTAATCCTGCGCAAAGCCCACGTCCTCGCCGATGACTGGAAAATCGATTCTCCCGACCTCGTCCGCCAGCTAATGCCCGACTGATTTGCAAACTCGGCGTCCCTCGCAGCCCCTCGCGACGTTTCCGTCAAAGCTTGCTTCCCCACCTTGCCTCTCCTCGCGCTCTCCGCTAAACTCCCCCTGCCTCAGCCAGACTCTTCAGGGGAGAGTCACCAAAATGCCGGGACTTTTGCAGCGCTTCTTACCGCGCGAAGAGGGTTTCTTTGACCTTTTCGACAAACAAGCCGACAACATCCACCTAGGCGCCAAAGCCCTACTCGAAATGCTCTCGCATTACACCGGCGTCCCCGAGCAGGTCCAAGGCATCAAAGCCATTGAGCATCACGGCGACGACATTACCCACAGCATTTTCACCAAGCTGAATCAGACCTTCATCACACCGTTCGATCGCGAAGACATCCACGAACTCTGCAGCCGTCTCGACGACGTAATCGACCTGATCGACGCCGCCGCCAGCCGCTTCGTGCTCTATCGCGTCACTTCCATCCGCCTGGGAACGGTCGACCTGGTCAGAGTCTTGGTAAACGCCACCGCTGAGGTAGCCAAGTGCGTCCACGCCTTGAACACTCCGGACAAGGCCCTGAAGTACTGCATCGAGGTCAATCGCTGCGAAAACGAGAGTGACCGCCTCTGTCGCACCCTGATCGCCCAACTCTTCGACGAAGAAAGAGACCCCGTCCAGATCATCAAGTGGAAAGAAATCTTCGAAGTCATCGAAACTGCAGTAGACAAGTGCGAAGATGTCGCCAACGTAATCGAAGGCGTAATCCTCAAGACCGCCTGATACCGTGAACAGCTTTCATCTCCTGATCGCCGTAATTGTTCTCACCCTCACCTTCGAATTTTCAAATGGTTGGCACGACGCCGCCAACTCCATAGCCACCGTGGTCTCCACCCGCGTCCTGACCCCGTTCCGCGCGGTAGTCTGGGCAGCCTTCTGGAACTTCATAGCCGCTTTCGTCTTCGGCACCGCCGTCGCTAGCACCATCGGCAAAGGCATGATCCATGTAGAAATGGTGACGCAACAAGTGCTCCTAGCGGGCCTGCTGGGCGCAATCTCATGGAACCTGATCACCCTAATTCTCGGCCTACCCACCAGCTCTTCCCACGCCCTGATGGGCGGCTACGGCGGCGCAGCCGTAGCCCACACCGGCTTCCAAGCCCTAATCCTGGGCGGATGGATCAAACCAGTCCTTTTCATCTTCCTGTCGCCAATCATCGGCATGGTTCTCTCCATCCTGCTCACCACCGCCGCAAGTTGGATCGTCCGCCGACAGCGCCCACGAAAAGTCGATCGCATCTTCCGCCGTCTGCAGCTCCTCTCCGCAGCCTTGTTCAGCCTCGGTCACGGCACCAATGACGCGCAAAAGGGCATGGGCATCATCACCACGTCTCTGGTAGCCGGTGGCCTGCTAAGCTCTTTCGCCGTTCCGTACTGGGTCATCATCTGCTGCCACCTAGCCATGGCCGGCGGCACCATGGCCGGCGGCTGGCGCATCATCAAAACCATGGGCCAGCGCATCACCAAGCTAACCCCCTTCGGCGGCTTCTGTGCAGAAACCGCCGGCGGCCTGACGCTGGTCATGAACGCCGCGTTCGGCATCCCGGTAAGCACCACCCATACCATCACCGGCGCCATCGTAGGTGTAGGCGCCACCCACCGCCTAACCGCGGTCCGCTGGGGTGTAACCCGCCGCATCGTCTGGGCCTGGGTCCTGACCATCCCAGGCGCCGCCCTGATCGGCGCCGCCCTCTATCGCGCCCTCCTTATGGTTTTGCACTAGTCTCAATTCGCTGCCCATGGGCGCACGATTTCTGGCGGCCGTCGTTTAACCTGAGCCTCGAAGGGTGGCGAGTGTTTTTTAACCCATCTAGGGACGCCAGAACCATCGCCCCGCCCCCAACCCGAAAATGGAGTGCACCTCCTTTTAAGGCCACTCCAGAAAAAAAGGCCGGAGCGAAATGCTCCGGCCTCTTCTTGCAAGTCCTCTTTTACTTTTATGCGAATTTATCTGTAAAGTGAAAAACCAAAAACGATCTCCGTCAGCGACCGCCCGCGGTCCGCGCCGATCCAGCCCCGGGCGCCTTGGCCGCCAGAATTTCCAGCTGGTGAATATCCGGCTCCTTCGAAAACAAATCGGCGGCCTTGGCGAAGAGCGCCTTAGCGATCTCGCCGTTCAAGTGCGCGTTCCGGCCCGCCTCATCGGCGAAAGTGTCGAATATCCCGAATTTCGACGGCCCAATCTTCAGCGCGTACCACGTCGTAGTACCGGTTTCCCGCTCCGCCAAAGGCTGCGCCGACTTCAAAAAGTCTTCCACTTCCTTTTCTTTACCAGGTTTTGCTTCCAACATCGCCCAGATCGCCAATTTGTCCATGACAGGACCTCCACCAAGTGCGATGCAACCGCCCCTACCAGGGTTCCGCCCCTACAGAATCTTTTGACATAAAACAGCGAACATCCCACTAATCCCACCGCTCTTGAAGGGGCGCAGGACCCCTGCGCCCCAGCCTGCCCGGACCAACCCGCGAAGCTCGAGATTTTTTCTCTCAGCGGGTGCCCGCCCGCGGTTTTTGAGGGGGGGCGGTACCTACACCCGCCCGCGAGTCCCGGGGTTTGGTCTCGTCGTCCAACCATCACTTCAACTTCGCTTCCAACGCCACCCACCGCGCATACAACTCATCAATCATCTGCTGCGCTGCTTCTAACTCTAGCGACGCCGCATGCAACCTCGCCCCATCACTCATAATCGCCGGATCCAGCAAAGCATCATGCTTAACCTGCATCTCCCGCTCCGCATCCGCGACGCGCTGCTCAATCGTCTCCAGCTCCCGATTTTCTTTATAAGATAATTTTTTCTTGGTAAGCGAAGCCCGAGCAACCGCCGCCGCAGCCCCGCCATTCGAAATCACATTCACACTAGGACTCTGCGTCTCCACCGAAGCATTCGTTTTCCCCGCAGCCTTCTGCGACCTCTGCCACTCCTCCCACTGTTGATAATCCGCGAACCGCTCCGCACCGCCGAGCCCGTCCAATCCCAAAACAACAGTAGACACCCGATCCAGCATGTACCGGTCATGGGTAACCAAAACCAAAGCCCCGCGATACTCCAACAAACTCTCCTCTAAAATTTCCAAGGTAGGAATATCCAGATCGTTCGTGGGCTCATCCAAAAGCAAAACATCCGCAGGCTGCGGCATCAACTGCGCAATCAACACTCGCGCCCGCTCGCCGCCAGATAATCGCCCCACCTTCTGATTCAACTGTTCCGCCGTAAACAGAAATCGCGCCGCCCATCCTCCGACGTGAATTACCACCCCCTGATAAATCACCGAATCGCTATCCGGAGCCAACGCCCGCCGCAAAGTAACTTCCGGATCCAATTCCCGATTCTGATCGAAATAAACAATCCGCAACGAATCCGCCTGCCGCATCTTCCCCGCCGCAGGTTTCAAATCCCCGCGCAGTAACCGCAGCAGAGTGGTCTTCCCGCTACCATTAGGCCCAACCAACCCAACCCGCATCCCCGAAGTGACAATAAAATGTATATCCTCAAACAAAGTCCGATCGCCGATCGAATACTTTACGCCATCCAAAGTAACCAATTGCTTGGTCTGCCGCTCCGACGCCGAAAAATCAATCTTCGCGTTAGTAGTCCGAGTCCGCGACTTCATCTCCGCCAATTCGCCAATCATCTCGCGGGCCGTATCAATCCGCGCTTTCGACTTGGTAGTCCGCGCCTTAGGCCCTCGCCGCAACCAATCAATCTCGGTATGCACGCGATTCTCCAAGGCCTCCTGCCGATTTCTCTGCGCGTGCAGATACTCCTCCTTCTTCTCCAAGAAAGTGCTGTAATTCCCGGAAACCCGCAAGGCCCCGTCCTCATAAGCCGGATTCAATTCCACAACTTCATTCGCCACATTCTCCAGAAAATACCGGTCGTGACTGACCACAACGCAAGCAAACGCCCCGTTCAACAAAACGCCCTCAAGCCACTTGATCCCCGCCAAATCCAAGTGATTGGTAGGCTCATCCAAGAGCAAAATATCCGGCCTCTGGACCAAAGCCTCGACAATCGCCAATCTCTTCCGCCACCCGCCCGACAACTTCGTCGCCTCCGCATCCAAGTCGGTAAATTGCGCCCGCCCCAAAATCTCCGCGATCCGCGACAACCTCTCCCCTTCTGTAACGCCAACCCGGTCCAAAGCCGAATCAATCACCGACCGAATCGTAACCCCCTCGGCAAACTCCGAAATCTGCAACACCGTCCCCAGCCGCATGCCCTTCCGCACCGCCACATCCCCGCTATCCGGCCGCACCCGCCCCTGCAAAATCTCCAGCAACGTAGACTTCCCCGACCCATTAGGCCCAATAATCCCGATCCGCTCCCCCTCCGAGACGGTAAACGAAATATTCCGAAACAAAGGAGCAACACCATACTTCTTAGACAGCCCCTGCGCGCTGAGTATCGGTGGCAACGTTCTCGCCTCTTCTCGCTAAGTGCCCGTCCAGAATATCAGCACCCAGGCTGAACACGAATCGGGCCCGCACCCAATGCCGCCCAAGTAGAGGGTGGCGTCCCTTCAATTCAATTTCCCTCGCCGCTGCGCGCCCCTAAAACAGGGTTCGACATCCACGATAACTGTTTTAGAAGCTACGCTTGTAAGAGTGTCGTAAATCAAAGGCTCTAACTTGCCTGCAATCAACAGCTATGGACAACCGGAAGGGGAGCGTCTAGAAAGTACTCAGCTCGTCCAACTTTATCGACCAAACACCACCGCA
>Ga0182024_10003517_pt1 | contig 37153 bp, 35 predicted proteins | sample P32metaG_FD_120480 | JGI IMG/M metagenome (GOLD analysis project Ga0182024, IMG submission 120480) | Permafrost microbial communities from Stordalen Mire, Sweden - P3-2 metaG (Illumina Assembly) | ecosystem: Environmental > Terrestrial > Soil > Wetlands > Permafrost | place: Sweden: Stordalen...
AGGATCAGGATCGGCGTCTTCACCTTCGAAACGCGCAGGCTGCGCAAGACTTCGAAGCCGGACATGTCCGGGAGGTTGAGGTCGAGAAGGATGATGTCGTAGTCGTAGATTTTGCCGAGATCGATCCCTTCCTCGCCGAGATCGGTGGTGTAAACGTTGAAGCTCTCGGATTTGAGCATCAATTCGATCGATTGCGCTGTGGCGCTATCGTCTTCAATCAGCAATACGCGCATGCCAGTCCCCTTCCTCGCCGCGCGGGCTCAAGGTCGGCGCGCCGTAACGGCGGCCCCTCGAAAAACGCCTTGGACAAACTGATTCGAGACACTAACGCCACTATGGTTAACAAAACCTGATTCCGGCGCGCAAGCATCCTGTAGGCAATTTTTCGCGAATCGCCTTAAGGTATTGCACATCGGAGGTTTTTTAGCCACGTAGGCGCTCATGTTTCAAGTGAAGTTCCGGCGCTAACCGACTCAGCCGACTCGCCCTCCGTCTGGATGAACAAGTCAGCCACACCCACGAACGATAACGAGATGATTAACGGCGCGGGTAAATACAGGGTTAAGGCAATGGCGGCTCGGGTAACGATTGTTTCGCGCCTGAGGCAAGCGGGTGACAGCCGATGAAGGCCCTGGCCGAGCAGCTCAACGAGCTCGACGGCGTCGAGGTCTATGGCCGCGTGGTCGGCGTGCGCGGCCTGATGGTCGAAGTCGCTGGCCCGCTTCATGCCATGTCGGTCGGCGCGCGGGTCGTCATCGAAACCCAGGCCAAGAACATTCCGTGCGAGGTTGTGGGCTTTTCCGGCCCCAATGCCCTGCTGATGCCATTCGCGCCGCTCGAAGGGGTGCGTCGGGGATGTCGGGCGGTGGTGACGTCGGTTGCCGGCGCGGTGCGGCCATCGGCGGGCTGGCTTGGCCGCGTGGTCAACGCGCTCGGCGAGCCGATCGACGGCAAGGGTCCCTTGCTGCTCGGCCCGTCGCCCTTTGCGTTTCGGAACACGCCGCCGCTCGCCCATGCGCGGCGCCGGGTCGGGCTGCCGCTCGACCTTGGCGTGCGGGCGCTCAATACCTTCCTGACCTGCTGCCGCGGCCAGCGCATGGGCATCTTCTCCGGCTCCGGCGTCGGCAAATCGGTGTTGTTGTCGATGCTGGCGCGCAACGTGGCCGCCGACGTCACGGTGATCGGGCTGATCGGCGAACGCGGCCGGGAGGTCCAGGAATTCCTGCAGGATGACCTCGGCGAGGTCGGTCTCGCACGCTCCGTGGTGGTGGTATCGACCTCGGACGAGCCGGCGCTGATGCGCCGCCAGGCAGCTCACGAGACGCTGGCGATCGCCGAATATTTTCGCGACGAAGGCAAGGACGTGCTGGTGCTGATGGATTCGGTGACGCGCTTTGCCATGGCGCAGCGCGAGATCGGGTTGTCCGCCGGCGAGCCGCCGACCGCGAAGGGCTACACGCCGACGGTCTTCACCGAGCTGCCGCGGCTCCTGGAGCGGGCTGGCCCCGGCACCGAGCAGGGCACCATCACCGGCATCTTCACCGTGCTGGTGGACGGCGACAACTACAACGAGCCGATTGCCGACGCCGTGCGCGGCATCCTCGACGGCCATATCGTCATGGAACGCGCCATCGCCGAGCGCGGCCGCTATCCGGCGATCAACGTGTTGAAATCGGTGTCGCGCACCATGCCGCGGGCGGCGGACCAGGCTTACCTGCCGGTCCTCGCCCGGGCGCGGCAGATAATGGCGACCTATACGGACATGGAGGAACTGATCCGGCTCGGCGCCTATCGGGCCGGGACCAGCCCCGAGGTCGACGAGGCCATCCGCCTGCACCGCCCGCTGGAAGAGTTCTTGGCCCAAGGTAAGGAAGAAGCAACCAGCTTGGCGGAAGGTTATCGCCGATTGGCCGAAATCGTGACCAGCCCGGAAACCGATCGCTAACGTTATCCGTGCCACAATCCGTGCGATCGGGGGCGCCGCGCCCGCTCCCTGCCGTCCCGCCGTGCGGGAGCGTAGGGGAGGGGAGGCAGCATGGGTCCCGTGGCTTCGGGGAGTAGTAGTCGATGAAGTCCCGCGAGACGCTCATCCGCCTGAAGAAGTTTCAGGTCGACGAGAAACGGCGCAAGGTTGCGCAGATCGAAACCATGATCGCCGAGTTCGAGCGCATGGCCGCCGACCTTGAGCGCGAAATCCGGGTCGAGCAGGACCGCGCCGGCATTCACGATCCCGGGCATTTTGCCTATCCGACCTATGCCAAGGCGGCGATCGGCCGCCGCGAGAACCTCAAGCGCTCGGCGGACGATCTGCGCGTCCAGCTCGAGGACGCCAAGATGGCACTCGGCGAGGCCTTCGAGGACCTCAAGAAGGTCGAACTGCTCGACGAGCGCGACCAGCTGCGCGAGCGCGACGCCGAGAACGCGGCCGAGCAGACCGAGCTCGACGACATCGCACTGATGCGCCTGCGCGGCAGCGCCCCGGCCTAATCCGAGCATTGAAGCGGTATTCCGAGGCGCCGCGAAGCGGCGAGCCCGCAATCCGTAGCCACGTCCGATGCAGGACCGTGGCCTGGAGTGGGGGTTCCTCGCCACGCTCGGCCCCGGAATGACCGGGCCCCCTTTGTTTGCTCTCGACTAAGGCCGTGCTCCGCTGCGATAATTGGGGCGGAGTATAGGCGGGCCAGGGGCAGTCATGTTGATGCAGGCAGAACTCGTCTGGCTGCTCGAAGCGGTTGCGAAGGGCGACCAGGCCGCTTTCGAGGAGCTTTACGCCGCAACCCGCGCGAAACTCTACGGGGTGCTGTTGCGTATCTTGGGTAGACCCGAATTGGCCGAAGAGGTCATGCAGGAGACCTACTTCAAGGTGTGGAAGATGGCTGACCGGTTTGACCCCACTTTAGCGAGCCCCATCACCTGGATGGTGGCGATGGCGCGCAACCGGGCCATCGACATCATGCGCAAGCGCGGCGAACTCTCGATCGAGGACGAGCCGGACGCCCTGGGCGTCGCGTCCGATCAGGCCGCGCCGCTCGCTCGGCGCGAAATGACCGAGGAGCTCAAACGGCTCCTGTCCTGCCTCGGCAAGCTCGACCCGGAAAAGCAGCGCATCGTGCTGCTCGCCTATTACAGCGGCTGGAGCCGGGAGCGGCTGTCCACCAAGCTCGACATTCCGGTGAACACGATCAAGACCTGGCTGCGTCGCAGTTTGCTCGAGATCCGCGAATGTATGGGAACCTGAGCCATGATCGCAAACCCGCTCGAGTGCGGCGCCAGCCCGCTTTCCGACACGATCATGCTCGAACAAGAAGCCGGAGCCCGGCCTCAAGCCGCGTGGTGCCATGATTGACGACGACGACAAAGACGCGCTTGCCGCCGAATACGTGCTCGGCACGCTCGATGCCGAAGAGCGCGGTCAGGTCGAGGCGCGGGTGACGATCGATGCCGGCTTCGCGGCGGTCGTGCGCCAATGGGAGCGCCGGCTCGGCGAGCTCAATGTCATGGTCGAGGCGGTCGAGCCGCCGCCCGAGCTCTGGGACAAGATCAAGGCGGAGATCGGCGAGGCCGCGCCGGCGCAAGACATCGGCGGCATCGTACCCGACAAGGAAGAATTCACCTTCCCGCCGCTCGATCGCACCGACGAGGACTTGCCGCCGGACGAGAAAGCGCCGTCGCTGTCGTCGGAGCCCGATCCCGCCTCGCTGTTGCTGTCGCCGTCCGCCGAGGAGCCGGCGCCGGCACCGCCGCCCGCATTGGCGCCGCCGCCGCGGGTATCTGCGGCCTCCCGGCCCGCACCCAGGATCGAACGCAGCGCCGACGTCATCGTGCTTGCGCGCCGCGTGCGGCGCTGGCGCCGCATGAGCGGGGCCTTGGCCGCGATTGCGGCCCTGCTCGCGATCTTCGTCGCGGTCACTCAACTGGCGCCCGGCCTCATCCCGCTGGGCCGGTTCACGCCTTCGCAGTTGGTCGCGCGATCGGCCGAGCCGGCCAAGGCGCCGCAGGACCGGCTCGTCGCCGCACTGCAGCAGGAGCCGGTCGGCCCGGCATTCCTGCTCACGGTCGACCCGCAGAGCCGCACAATGACGGTGCGCAGGGTCTCGGCCGTCCCGGATGCCGCCCGCAGCTATGAGCTTTGGCTGATCTCGAGCAAGTTTCCGAACCCGCGCTCGCTCGGCGTTGTGGGCAAGGACGAGTTCACGTCGCGGCCGATCCCGGCGAATTTCGATGCCGATACGGTGCGGGCGGCGCGGTATGCGATTTCGCTCGAACCGGCCGGCGGCTCGCCGAGCGGGGTGCCGACCGGGCCGATCCTGTTCACGGGCAGGCTGGTCGAGGCCTTGCCCGCGGCAGCGCCGCCGCCGCAGCAGCCCAAGACTTAGCGCCTATCATTGCCTGGGGTTTTGCTTAGCCTGGCTCGCAAAGACGCGGATCAGGCAACTGCGATGTGCCGCCGGGCGGCGCCCGACGGACCAAGCCATTGTATTTACTTTGATTTTTGCCGAAAGCTGTTGCCGCAGCGCCTCGTTAGGAGCGCGCGACGCCCGAAAATCAGCGAACCGTCGTCACGCGTCCGCTCATGGTCGTGGGCTGGCCGGCCTTAACCAGCACGTCGGTGCCCAGGTTGAGGTCGCTGACATGGGCAAAAATGCCGACAACCGCCACCAAAGTCGCGCAAAGCAGTCCAATGACCACGATCTTGAGGTGGGTATTGCGGTCGGCGCCGTACATCGAGTGGTTCATCGCGTCCCTCCGTCAATCAGACATTGGTCGCTAGGGCAGGGTCAAAAGGTTCACGCTGACCCGCCAGTTAAGTGCTGATTTTCGCTTGTGGAATGCGCACTCACCAAACTTTGAACGCGCCTGATAACGGGCAACGGCCCCTTTGGTTCCTAGACGGCGGCCACCCCGCGCCGCAAAAACCGTGTCTTTACCAAGTGTTAACATCTCAGATGCTCCCCACCGTCTTGAGCCTGGCCCGGGGGTGGATTTCCGATTGCGCCAGCACACTGGTCTGGGCCCGGAAGCGCTCGACGATGCCGCGCACGAACGGCCGGATCGCCGGCGAGGTCACCAGGACCGGCGCCTCGGCGTCACGCGCCGCCTGCTCGAACTTCTCCCGCACCAGGTTGATGAACTCGGTGAGCTTCGAGGGCTGCATGGCAAGGCTGCGGTCGTCGCCCTGGCCGACGATCGACTCGGCAAAGGCCTGCTCCCACTTGGCGGTCAGGGCGATGATCGGCAGGTGACCGGCGGCGCTGCTGTGCTGGGCGCAGAGCTGGCGGGCGAGGCGGGCGCGGACATGCTCGGCGAGCGTTGCCGGGTTGCGCGTCATGCCGAGCCCATCGGCGATGCCTTCCAGGATGGTCGACAGATCGCGGATCGACACCCGCTCGGCGAGCAGGATCTGCAGCACGCGCTGGATGCCGGAAACGGTGATCTGCGCCGGCACGATGTCCTTGATCAGATCGCTTTGCTCCTTCGGCAGCTCCTTGATGAGCTTCTGCACCTCGCCGTAGGAGAGCAGTTCCGACATGTTGGCCTTGATGAGCTCGGTGAGGTGGGTGGCGAGCACGGTCGCCGCGTCGACGACGGTGTAGCCCTTGACGGCGGCCTCTTCCTTGAGCGCGGCGTCGATCCAGGTCGCGGGCAGGCCGAAGGTCGGCTCGGTGGTGTGCAGGCCGGGCAGCGCCACCTGATTGCCGGCCGGGTCCATAACCATGTACTGGCCCTGCCAGACCCGCCCGGTGCCGGCCTCGACCTCCTTGACCTTGATGACGTAGGCATTGGCGTCGAGCTGCACGTTGTCGAGAATGCGCACTGCGGGCATGAGGAAGCCCATCTCGATCGCCAGCGAGCGGCGCAGCGCCTTGATCTGGTCGGTCAGGCGGTCGGACCCGTCGGGCGCATTGACAAGCGGAAGCAGCGCATAGCCGAGCTCGATCTTGAGGTCGTCCATCTTGAGCGCCGCCGCTACCGGCTCTTCCGGGACCACGGCCTTGGCCGTATCGGCTTTTTTCGCTTCATCGGCGACGGCCTGCTTGTTGCGGCGGTCGATGATGTAGGCGAGGCTCGCGGCGCCGCTGCCGAGCGCGAAGAACGGCAGCAGCGGAATGCCAGGGAGCAGACCCATGACCAGCATCACCGCGGCCGACATGCCGAGCGCCTTGGGATAGCCGGACAGCTGGCTGAGCAGCGCCTTGTCGGCGGCCCCGCGCACGCCCGCCTTCGATACCAGGAGGCCCGCGGCGATCGATACGATCAGCGCCGGGACCTGCGTGACCAGGCCGTCGCCGACGGTCAGCAGCGTATAGGTGCGCGCCGCCTCGGCAAAGCTCAGGCTCTGCTGCACGATGCCGATGACCATGCCGCCGAGGATGTTGATCAGGACCACCAGCAGGCCGGCGATGGCGTCGCCGCGCACGAATTTTGAGGCGCCGTCCATGGCGCCGAAAAAGCCGGATTCGTCCTCCAGGTTCTTGCGCCGCCGCCGCGCCTCCTTCTCGTCGACCAGGCCGGCAGAGAGGTCGGCGTCGATCGCCATCTGCTTGCCCGGCATGGCATCGAGATGGAAGCGCGCGGCGACCTCGGCGATGCGGCCCGAGCCTTTGGTGATGACCACGAAATTCACGATCACCAGGATCGTGAACACGATGATGCCGATCACGAAATTGCCGCCCATGACGAAATTGCCGAACGCCTGGATGACGTGGCCCGCCGCATCCGTGCCCTCGTGGCCGTGGGCGAGGATGAGCCGGGTCGAGGCGAGATTGAGCGCGAGCCGCAGCATGGTGGCGATCAGCAGCACGGTCGGAAACGCTGAGAATTCGAGCGGCGCCTGGATGAACAGCGAGGTCATCAGGATCAGCACGGAAAACGTGATCGAGATCGCGAGCGAGAAATCGAGCAGCAACGCCGGCAGCGGCAGGATGAGGATGACGAGAATCGCCATCATGCCGACGGCGAGCCCGATGTCGCTGCGCCGGAGCATGGTGCCAAGGTCGGCGAGGCGCGTCAGCGCGGTTTCCCCGCCCTGCGCAGAGGTTGCGTCGGTCATGCCGGTTGATCGGCCCCGTCGGTTGCGGTCGCGTGTTTCAAAGCTCTGCGCGGCGGCTGGCGGGCCGCCGGCACGCGTGAGTGGAGCCGCGCTCGCGTCCAAATCTGGCCCCCGAGGTTGCGGTGGAAACGGATAAGCCTCCCGGGCAAAATGTGCCGGGTATATGGTTACCGGGTGGTTAACGCAGCGTAAGCCGCGCCGAAAAAGTCAGAGGAACCAATGGCCGTAGATTTCCGATGTGTCCTGGCTGCCGCCATCCTGGCGACCGCGGCGACGGCCGCCCCGGCCGGGGGAATCGACCCGGGGCTATGGAAGATCATCAGCCGGACCGAGACCGGCGGCGTGATCGGGCCGCCGCACGAATCGTCCAAATGCCTCACGGCCGACGAGGCGCACGACCTCGCCACGACCTTCTCGCCGATCCCGCGCACGATCAATTCCGTCTGCGCGGCGATCGAACGCAGCCTCGACAACGACAAGCTCACCTGGCGGCTGGTTTGCAAAGGCCAGCTCGACATGGAGCTCAGCGGCGAATTCAACTTCGACAGCCAGCACCACTACAGCGCAACGATGCGGACCAAGGCGACCATGGCCGGAATGCCGATGGTCGATTCGCGCGACACGCTCGAGGGGCAGTGGGTTTCCGAGTGCCGTTAGTGGTTGATCCGCCCGCTCGGGCGGACACGGGATAGAGGTTCCTCATGCATTCGCATTCCATCGCCCAATGGACGCACGGCCACGCCTTCCTCGGCGAGCATCATGGTCGGCATGAGCGGCGCACCTGGAGCGTCGTGACGCTGACCGCGTTGATGATGGTCGCGGAAATCACCGGCGGCACGCTGTTCGGCTCGATCGCGCTGGTCGCCGACGGCTGGCACATGGCGACCCATGTGGCGGCGCTGGCGATCGCCGGGCTGGCCTATCTGTTCGCCCGCCGCCATGCCGACGACGCGCGCTTCTCGCTCGGCACCGGCAAGTTCGGCGACCTTGCGGCGTTCGCCAGCGCCGTCATCCTGGGAATGATCGCGCTCGGCATCGGCTACGAGTCGATCCTGCGGCTGCTGCATCCCGTCGCCATCCATTTCCAGGAGGCGGTCCCGATCGCGGGCCTTGGTCTGTGCGTCAATCTCGCGAGCGCGTGGCTGTTGCGGGACGATCACGACCACGATCACGGCCACCACCATGCCGGTGGCGCGCCTGACATGGCGCAGCGCGACAGCAATCTGCGCGCGGCTTACATCCACGTGCTGGCGGACGCGCTGACGTCGGTTCTGGCGATCTGTGGATTGTCCGCGGCGTGGGCATTCGGCTGGACATTCATGGACCCTGTTGTGGGACTGGTTGGCACGGCCGTGATCGCCAGCTGGGCTTTCGGCCTGGTGCGCACTGCCGGCGGCGTGCTGCTCGACACCGTTCCCGATCCGCGGCTGGCGCAGCGCATCCGCCAGCACATGGAGATCGACGGCGATCGGCTGGCCGACCTGCACGTGTGGCAGCTCGGGCCCGGCCACGCCGCGGTGATCGCGTCCGTCGTCTCCGACAGGCCGCAGGCGCCGGCGGTCTACAAGCAGCGGCTCGACGCCGTCGATGGGCTGTCGCACGTCACCGTGGAGGTGAACGCGTGTCCGCATTGAAGCCAGTCGTCGCAGCGGTGGTCGCGGCGTTCGGCGCCCATGCCGCGCTGGCGCAGGAGCGGCCCGCCGCGTTCGTCGATGCGGCGACCGTCGTGCCGGGGCTCGTTGCCGACATGCGCTACGCCGGATCGCACAACTTCGTCGGCCGGCGGATCGACGGCTACGAGGCGCCGCGCTGCCTGCTGACGCAGGCGGCGGCCCAAGCGCTGGCTGAGGTTGCGCGCGACCTCGCCGCCCAAAACCTCGTGATCAAGGTGTTCGACTGCTATCGCCCGACGCGCGCCGTAGCGAATTTTGTGCGCTGGGCGCGCGACCTGCGCGACGCCGCCAACAAGGCCGAGTTCTATCCCAATGTCGACAAGCGGACGCTGTTTCAGGACGGCTATATCTCCTCGCATTCCGGCCATTCGCGCGGCTCGACCATCGACATGACGCTCTCGCAAGCCGGCGGGCACGAGCTCGACATGGGCACGCCATTCGACTTTTTCAGTCCGAAATCATGGACTGCCGATGCGAGCATCGGCAGTCAGGCGCACGCGAACCGCGCCCTGCTCGCCGCGGCCATGGGGCGCCGCGGCTTTCGCGGCTACGACAAGGAATGGTGGCACTTCACGCTGCGTCACGAGCCTTTCCCGCAGACCTTTTTCGATTTTCCGGTGCGCTGACGCACCTTCGGCCGTCATCGCCGGATCAAGTCCGCGCTTGATGCAGCGGACGTCCGATCGCCTTGTCACAACCCCAAATAAAACTTCTTGATCAAGTCGTTGTTGTTGAGCTCTTCGGCCGAGCGGCCTTCGAAGGCGATCTTGCCGTGGACGATGACGTAGCCGCGGTTGGCGATGCGGATCGCCTGGGTGAAGTTCTGCTCGGCCATCAGTACGGTGAGCGAATAGCGCTGCTTCATCTCGGCAATCGCATCGATGGTTCGGCTGACCAGGATCGGCGCGAGGCCGACCGAGGGTTCGTCAACCAGCAGGATTTTCGGCGCCAGCATCAGCGCGCGGCCGAGCGCCAGCATCTGCTGCTCGCCGCCCGAGAGGCTGCCGGCAAATTGCGAACGGCGCTCGGCGAGGCGCGGAAACGTCTCGAAGCAGACCTCGAGATTACGCGCCAGCTCCGCGCGCGCCGCGCGGCGGAAAGCGCCGAGCAGAAGGTTTTCCTCGACCGTGAGTTTCGGGAACAATCGGCGCCCCTCCGGAACGAGCGCTATTCCGAGATCAACGATGTCGTGCGTGGTGCGGCCGATCAGATCATGGTGGATGCCGTCGATCTCCGCGACGATCGACCCGGCGCGCGGCCGCACGATGCCCATGATGCATTTCATGAGGGTGGACTTGCCGTTGCCGTTGGTGCCGAGCAGTGCAACGGTTTCGCCGGCGGCAACCTTGAGCGAAACGTCATCGATCACCCTTACAGCGCCGTAGGCGGCGTGAATACCGGCGATGGTGAGGCTACTGGCCAAGGTAAGCCCTTTCCACTTCCGGATCGCGCATGACCTCATCGGGTTGGCCGTCGGCGATCTTGCGGCCCGAGACCAGCACGACGAGGCGCTGCGAAAAGCTCATCACGGCGCGCATGATATGCTCGATCAGGATGATGGTGACGCCCTGCTCGTTCAAGCGCACCAGCAGCACAAGAATGTCCTCGATCTCCGAGTGGGTGAGCCCCGCCATCGCTTCGTCGGCGATGAGAAGCTTCGGTTCCGCCGCCATTGCGCGGGCGAGTTCTAGCTTGCGCATCTCGACCTGGGTCAATTCGCGCGGCAGGTGCCGCGCCTTGTGGTGCAGGCCCACCTCGTTCAACAGGTCGGTGCATCGCCCCTCGATCTCGCGAGCGTGGCGGTGGGCGCCGGCGCGCGCCGCCACCGTGTAGATGAGCGGAATGCGGATATTGTCGAGCAGATTCAGGCTGACGAACGGCCGCGGCAGCTGGAAGCTGCGGGCAACCCCGCGCCGCGTACGCTGATGTGCGGTCGAACCGTCGAGCACACGGCCGTCGAAGCGCACCGTGCCCTGCTCGTTGCGCAACGTGCCGCAGATGCAATTGACCAGCGTGCTCTTGCCGGAGCCGTTGGGGCCGATCAGTCCGACGCGCTGGCCGGCCGGCACCGACAGCGAAATATTTTCGAGCGCGATGAAGCCGCCGAAACGCTTGCCGAGATTGTCGACCTCGAGGAGGTTGGTCATGGCGGGGCCCCTGGCGCATCGGTCTTGACCGGGCGACGGCCGACGAAATCGTCGGGCTTGCGCTGCAGATAGGTATGGACGAGGCCGATGATGCCGTTCGGCGCGACGATCACGAACACCACCAGAAGGATGCCGACGATCAGCAGATTGACGGCGGACGAGATCGTCACCGTTGCGATCTGCTGCAGCGAAGCGAGCAGAATGGCGCCGATCACCGGGCCGACCCAGCTGGTCGTGCCGCCGATCAACGGCATCGCGATCGAGTTGACGGCATAATCGAAGCCGAACGTCGAGGACGGCTGCAGATAGCCGATGTAGTAGGGGAATGGCGCGCCGGCCATGCCCATAAGCCCGCCGGAAATCGTGGTCGCGATCAGCTTGAGCCGCAGCGTCGGCACGCCCGAGGCCTCCGCCGCCAATTCGTCGTCGCGGATGGTGGCGAAGCCGTAGCCGAGCCGCGAGCGCTCGATCAGCCGCGCGATCGTCACCGCGGCCGCTGCCAGCACCAACATGACCATGAACAGATAGCGCACGTAGTTTCCGAACGGCGCGATCGCCTCAGGGCGCACGATATAGGCGCCGCGCGAGCCGCCGACAAAATCCCAATTCACGATCAGTGTTTGCAGGACGACCGCAAGAGCGAGCGTGGCGATGGCAAAGAACGCGCCGCGCAGCCGCAGCGTCAGATAACCCATGCCGAACCCGACGATGACGGACACCGCGCCGCCGGCGACGAGCAGCAGCGGAATCGGCAGCGGATAGAGCTTATAGATGGCGACGGTCGTATAGGCGCCAAGCGCAAAGAAGGCGGCGGTGCCGAAGTTCACGTAGCCGCAATAGCCGCCGAGGATGTTCCACGCCGTGCTCAGCACCACGTATTGCAGCACCACGTAGCCGGCGAAGAAGTAGTAATCGTTGTTGAGCGCGACCGCGGCGGCGAACACGGCGCCGCCGATCAGCAGACAGATGATGAAAAAGAGGTCCGATCGCACGGTTCACCTTCCCAGCAGGCCGGCCGGCCGCACCGCGAGCGTCAGCAGCAGAAACCCGAACGACACCGCCGGCGCCCATGACGGGCCGTAGAACGTCGAGGTCATGCTTTCGACGATGCCGATCAGCATGGCGGCGATCACGGTCCCGGGCAGGCTGCCCATGCCGCCGAGCACGCAGATCGCGAACACGCGGCCGATATATTCGCGTCCGACCGAAGGCTCGACCGGCTGGATGATGATGAGGAAGGCGCCGGCGAGCGAGGCGGTCGCGATCGAAATGCCGAACGCGATGCGCTTGATGCGGATCGGGTCGACCGCCATCAGCTGCAGCGCCAGCTGGTCCTGCGCCACCGCCATGATGGCGCGGCCGACGAAGGTGCGCGTGAGCACGAGCTGGAGCACCGCGATCAGCAGCAGCGACACCACGCACGGCACCAACAGCCGCATCGGTATGTCGACGAAGCCGAAGTGCCAGGTCGGCCCGATATAGCGGGCCTCGACGTAGCGGTAGTCGACGCCGAAATACAGCACCAGCGTGACCTCGGTGATGAACAGCAAGCCGAAGAAGAAGGCGAGGCCGCGCAGCGATTCCTGGCCGCGCTTTTCGAACGAGACGTAGTAGACCTGATAAATGCCGGCGCCGAGCACGTAGAATGCCGGCGTCGCGATGATGGCGGCGAGGATCGGGTCGAGACCGAAGCTGATGTTGAAGATGTAGGCGACGTAGGAGCCGAGGATGATGAAGGCCGGGTGGGCGATGTTGACGATATCGAGGATGCCGAACGACAGCGACACGCCGCACGTCACCGCCGCATAGAAGCCGCCGATCAGGATGCCGGAAATGACGGCGTTGATAAGAAGATCGAACGAAAAAATCATTCCTCAGCCCTGCGCCAGTATTCAGGAAGCGCCCCGGCTTGGCCGGCCTGCTTGTTCGTTTCCATCCGTTTCTTCGAAGTCATCATCCGCGAAGGCGGATGATCCAGTCAGCGTCGCGGCCGCGGTCTATTGACGAGCGCCGGGAATGCGATGCCCCGCTTTCGCGGGGCATGACAGGGAACGCGCGCGAGGCATTACGCCGCGGCGCGTACGCTGTCGGGGATGGCGAGCGGCTTGTTGGCGCTGTGGAGGAACTCGATGGTCATGAAGACCATCTCCCGGTCGCCGAGATTTTCGAGGTCGTGGACCTTGTACTGGCCGGACCCATAGGTCTCGTGGCGGGTCTCGCCCGGCTGGTAGGTGAATTCGACGGTCGTGCCGTCCTGCAGGTGCTGGCGGCCGCGCCCGCCCGACACCGAGGTCCAGAAGTAGTCGAGGACGTGGCGGTGGAAGCCGATCCGCTCGCCGGGCGCGAGGCGGATGATCCATACCCGCACCCGTTCGGTTTCCGAGAGCAGCGTGGTGCCGACGCAGCCGTTATTGTTGTGCCGCTCGCGCTCGAACTCCGCCGCGATCTCCCTCGGCCAGTCCGGTTTCTCGGCGCGGTCGGTGGTCTTGTCGAACATGGTCAGAGCCATGGTGTTCCTCCTGGGATTATTGGCACACTATAGAAAACCTCCGCAATTTTTGAAATAGCTGGGGAAATAGCGAGGTTTGCGGATGGCGAGGCAACGCCGCGCGCTGGTCATCGGCGGCTCCATGAGCGGGCTTTTGGCCGGCGTCACGCTCAGAAGGCGCGGCTGGGAGGTCGATGTTTTCGAGCGGGTGGACAGCGAGCTCGCCGGGCGCGGCGCCGGCATCGTCGCCCAGACCGAGCTGATTACGCGCCTGCGCGCGCTCGGGCTCAACGTGCGCGACCTGGGGGTGGTGAGCACGGCGCGCAAGCTCCTCGATATTGCCGGCGGCGTGATCCTCTCGGCCGAATGCCCCCTGGTCTTGACCGCGTGGGAGCGGGTCTACCGCGTGCTGCGCGATGCGTTTCCGGCGGAGCACTATCATCGCGGTTGCGGGCTCAAAGCCTTCGAGCAGAGCGAGACGGGCGTGCTGGCGCACCTCAGCGACGGCCGCAGCGCGGCAGCCGACGTGCTGATCGGGGCCGACGGCTTGCGCTCGACCGTGCGCCACCAATGCTTGTCCGAGGTCGCGCCGCTTTATGCCGGCTATTGCGCCTGGCGCGGGCTCCTCGCCGAGCGGGCGGTCCTGCCGGCGCTCGGCGAGCTGTTCATGGCGATGACGTTCTGCCTGCCGCGCGGCGAGCAATGTATCGGTTATCCGGTGGTCGGCCCCGACGGCGACCTGCGGGCCGGTCAGCGCCGCTACAATGTGGTCTGGTACCGCCCGGCGGACGAAGCGACCGAGCTGCCGTGGCTGCTGACCGACGACAGCGGCGCCACCCATTCGATCTCGATCCCGCCGCCGCTGATCCGTCGCGAGGCGGTTGCGGCGATGCGGGCGGCGGCCGAGCGACTGCTGCCGCCGCAGTTCCGCCAGATCGTCCGCCTCATCGACGAGCCGATCCTGCAGCCGATCTACGATCTCGAAAGCCCGCGGCTTGCCTTCGGCCGCGTCGCCATCGTCGGCGATGCCGCATTCGTGGCGCGGCCTCATGTCGCGGCGGGCGTCTCCAAGGCGGCCGACGACGCCGCGGCGCTGGCCGAGGCGCTCGACGGCGACGACGTGTCGGCCGGGCTGCGACGCTTCGAGGCGCAGCGCCTGCCGGCAGGGCAAAAGATCATCGAGCGCGCGCGCCACCTCGGCGCCTATCTGCAGGCGACCCAGACCGCCGAAGAGCGCGCCCGCTCGGAGCGCCACAGCATCCCCGAGGCGGTCTTGGCGGAGACGGCGGTGTTGGATTTTCTGCACGGGCGGTGACGGCCGCGCGACGCCGCACCTATTGTGACTTCATCTCCCGGATCACATTGAGGCCGGTCTGAAGATCCGCGGCTTCGCCCGAGAGCAGAAGCACAAGCTCCTTGAGGCCCGCATCGGCAAAAGCGGCCAGCCGCTCGCAGCAGGTGCGCACATCGCCCGCGACGCCGAACGCCTCAACCGCATCGTCGGAAACAAGCTGCGCCGCGCCGTCCAGGTCCCGCCGCGCGATCGCCGCGATGATGGCATCCTGATCGAGCGGAATGCCCGTGATGGCGATATTCTCGTCGAGAAACCGGTTGCGCAGCACGAAGGCGAGCTTGCGCCTGACCGTTTCGACGGCGCGCCGCTTGTCGTCGCAGGCCATCAGAAAAATATAGCCGGCGCTATGGAGACGTTGCGGCTCGCGGCCGGCATCGCGCGCGCCCTGCGCGACGAACGCCAGCGAGCGCCGCGCATAGGCGGCGGAAATTCCCGCCGACAGCACGGCGCCGTCCGCGATACGGCCGGCCAGCCGCAGCATCTGTTCGCGTATCGGCGCGAGATAGATCGGGATCGGCGCGCGCGGGCGAAACATCATCCGCGCGCCCTTGAGCCGAAAGCGCAGGCCGTCCTGCTCGACGGGCTCACCCGACCACAGCGCGCGCAGTGCCTCGACGAATTCGCGGACGACCCGGACCGGCTTGTCGATCGATTCGCCGGATTCGCCGAGAAACAGCGGATTGCCGATGCCGACCGCGATCGCGACCCGGCCGGGCGCAGCTTCCGCCAGTGTCGCCATCTGCATCGCGGTGGGCATCGGGTGGCGCAGATAAGGGCTGATCGCCGTGGGCACCACCCGCGCGCCCGGCGTCGCCAGCGCGAAGCCGAGACAGGACAGGATCGCTTCGCGGTAGCCGAGATGATCGGCCATCCACAATCCGGTGGCGCCGGCCGCTACTGCGTCCCTGGCGAGCGCAACGGCGTCATCGAAGGAGGCAAAGCCGTCGAAGCTCACGCCAATCTGCGCGCTCACGTCCGCCACCTCGGTTAGACGTCGCCTTCAGCGACAAACCTGGCGAGGTTGTCGCGCGTGCAGCCGGCGAGCCCCATTTTCTCGAGCGTCAGGCCGCTCGTCGTGAAGTCCGTCCCGGTCGCGATGCCAGCGAGCTCGATCAACGCGTCGATCGTCGGCGTCTTGACGCCGGCGAGCGCGCCGAAGGCCGCGATCGGCACGAGCCCGTAGCCGACATCCTCGTGGACGTATCGGTGCATCAGCGACGGCGGCGACTTGATGGTCTTGTTGGGTTCGCTGTCCCGGCAGGCGCGTGCGATCGAGCCGCTGTCGAGCGCCTCTTTGGTTGTCAGTCCGGCGCGATGGAACGCCTCGAGAAAGGACACTACCGGCAGCCCGAGCGCGCGCGCGATCGCGATGCGTTCGGCGTCCACCGCCGCCGTCACCCGGCCGACGCCCTCGGTGATGCCTTCTCGGTAAAACAGAAAATCGCCCGCGGTGTGCTCGATCCAGCCGGTGTTCATGATCATGCCGGGCGGATGGAAAACCGCGTTGATGTTGGTCATCGCCGTCTCCAGCACGCTCGAGGCCGGCGTGATTTCGGGAAACACCGGCTTGAGCAGCTCGTGGAGCCGCCGCGCGTTCTTGCCGGGAAAGGCCGCGAAGGCAAGTCGCTTGGTGTAGCTGAAGATGTCGACGGCGGCCGGGCCGGTCATGCGGCAGATATAGGTCAGCGTCACCGTCTCGCAGGTCTGCACCGGCTTGGCATAGCCGGCGCGGCGCAGCTCGTGGACGAAATGCAGTCCGCCGCCAGTATGACCGGGGTTGAGGAAGATCGGCAGCTCCGGCGAGACGAGCGGCGCCAAGGCCTGCGCATAGCTCTCGTGCGCGACCGACGGCACGACCAGCATCGCGAGGTCGGCGCCGTCGATGGCTTCCTCGATCCGCGTCGTCATGCACGGCAGCCGCACGAAGCCGTTATGCACGCCCCGGACTTCGACGCCGCCTGCCTCACGCATCGGCGCCAGCCGCTCGGCGCTGCGCGCGTACAGCCGCACCGCGAAGCCGCGCAGCGTCAGGTCGGCCGCCGCGGCGCAGCCGCCGTGGCCGGCGCCGAGTACGGCGATGGTTTTTATTGCCATTGCGCCTACTTCAGGAACTGGTTGCTAAAAACGTCGGCGACGTTCACGCCCTTGTCGATGATCGCCATGTCGAGGAGCGCCTTCTGCATGGCCTCCCACCGCTCCTGGCTCGAATACCCGATGCCGTTCTTTTCGGTGTCGGGCGTCTGGGTCAGCTTCAAGACTTCCGGGAATTTGAGCGCGGAATATTTCGGATCGACCGTCGGGTTATCCTTAAGGAACGTGTCCAGCGTCTCCTGCTGGTGGCCGAGCGCATAGGTCCAGCCCTTGAGGAAGGCGCGGGTGAAGCGGCGGACCAGGTCCGGGTTCTTCTTGATCATGTCCTCGTTGGTGACGAGAGACGTCGAATAGATCGGCAGGCCGACGTCGGAGAGAAGAATCCAGCCCATCGGCGTACCGTCGGAAACCACCTTCAGCCCGTCATTGAAGAAGAAGGCGACCGCGGCATCGACCTTCTGGGCCTCGATCATCTGCGCGATGCCGGTGCCGAGCGAGACTTGGTGAATCTTGGCTTCGTCGAGCTTGTTGAGCTTTTCGACATAGCGCCACTGTTTCTCGGACACGCTCAGCGTCGGCACGCCGAGCGTCTTGCCGTAGAGATCGGTGAGCGTCTTGATGCCGCTCGCACTCGGGAAAATGACGGCGACCGGGTTCTTTTGCAGGATCACGGCGGTCGCCACCACCGGCAGGCCCTTGGCATAGGCCATCAAGGCCTGATCGGCGGCGGCATAGCCGAAATCGGCGGTGCCGTTGCCGACGAGCTTCACCGTGACGGTCGAGCCTTCGCCGGCCAGGATCTCGACGTCGATGCCCTCGTCCTTGAAGAACCCCTTGTCGCGCGCGAGGAAGATCGGAGCGTGCTCCGAGCCGAAAACCCAGTCGAGCCGCAGGGTGACTTTGTCGAGCGCGAGCGCCGGTCCGCTCATGAGCACTAGGCCAAGCGCAGCGATGAATAAGCGACGCATGTTCACGTTACCCTCCTTGATCCTCTTGTTCGTTCGATCCCACCAACGAATGCCACCAAGAATTCGGCGTTTCGCCCGCTACATCGTCTCCGGCGTGCCCTCGACCGCGACCTGCCACGACAGCACCATGCGCTCGACCAGGACCACGACCAGAAACAGCACGACGCCGAGCGCGCTGAGCGCGAATATACCGCCGAACATCACGTCGGTGTCGAGCGATGTGTTGGCGTAATTAATCACGTAACCGAGACCATTGTCGGAGGAGATGAACTCACCGACCACGGCGCCGACCACCGCGAGCGTGATGGCGATGCGAAACGACGCGAAGATATACGGCAGCGCCCATGGCAGGCTGATCTTGAAGAAAATCTCCCGCCAGCTCGCGCCCAGCGAGTGCATGTACTGGATCAGCTCCGGCTCGACCGAGCCAAGGCCGCGGGCGGTGTTGATGACGATCGGAAAGAACGCGATCAGCGCCGCGATCACCACCTTGGGGGTGAGCCCGAAACCGAACCAGATCAGGAACAGCGGCGCCAGCGCCACCTTCGGCAGCACCTGGGCGGCGACCAGGAACGGATAGGTCATTTCGCTCACCCAGCGCGAATAGGCGATGCCGACGGCGATGACGAAGCCGAGCGCCGCGGCAACGGCAAAGCCGCCGGTCACCGCGAACAAGGTGGGCCAGGTATTGGCGAGGAGATAGGACCAGTGCTTCACCATGGCCGCGAAGATCAGGCTCGGCGGCGGCAGGATCACCGGCTTGACGTGAAGGACGTCGACCAGGATTTCCCAGAACAGGAAGAAGGCGGCGAACACCGCGATCTGGCCCAGGGTGCGTGTCACATGGCGCGCGATCATGATGCCGCCTCCCGCGCCGCGGCGCCGCCGCGCAGCTTGTGCCGGATGTGCTGAACGAGCTCGGTGAAGCGCGGGTTGCCGCGCAGCTCCTCGCCGCGCGGCCGGGGAAACGGCACGTCGATGATCTCATCGACACGGCCCGGACGCGCGGTCAGCACGATGATCCGCTCCGACAGCAGCACCGCCTCGCTGATGCTGTGCGTAACGAAAATGACGGTGCTTTCGGTCACGCTCCACAGCCGCAGCAGTTCCTCCTGCATCGCCTCGCGCGTGATCTCGTCGAGCGCCGCGAACGGCTCGTCCATCATCAGGATCGGCGGCCGGAATGCGAATGCGCGCGACAGCGAGACGCGCTGCTGCATGCCGCCGGACAGTTCGTGCGGCAGGCGATCCTCGAAGCCATCGAGGCCGGTCAGCTTCAGCCAGCGCCGCGCCTCGGCGATGCGCTCCTTGAGCGGCATGTCCTTGCGCGCGATTTCCGTCGTCAGCAGCACGTTGCCGAGCGCGGTGCGCCACGGCAGCAGCAGCGGGCGCTGGAAAATGTAGCCGATCTTGCCCGACAGATCGGTGTCCTCGATCGGAATCCCGTCGAGCAGCGCGCGCCCGCGCGTCGCCTTGAGCACGCCGGAGAGAACCTTGAGCAAGGTCGTCTTGCCACAGCCCGAGGGGCCGACGATGCACACGAAGGAGCGCGGCGGTATGTCGATCGACACATCCTCCAGCGCCGCCACCATGCTGTGTTTGGTGCGATATTGCAGCGTCAGGTTCTCGATCAGGATGTGCGGGACGCTCGCCATCGCGCCACCTAGGCGACCTCGATCAGCCGGTCGGTGTTGGTCCAGTTGGACAGGAGTTCGCAGCCGGAGGCCGTGACCAGAAGCATGTCCTTGTTCTGCATGCCGAAGCCGTGGCCGGTCTGATAGATCAGCGGCTCGATGGCGATGACCATGCCGGGCTCGAGCCGCAGGCTTGCGGTCGGACCGAGATAAGGGTCTTCGTGCAGATGCAGGCCGATGCCGTGGCCGATGAATGAGATCGGCGGCAGCTCCAGCTGACCCACCTTGGCGAGATAAAGGTCGTAGATCGCGCGCGTCTGCGCGCCCGGCTTTATGGCGTCGAGCAGGAGCTGCTTGCACGCCGTCAGGTTGGCCCAGATGCGCTCCGCATGGGGCGGCGGCGTCTGCACATAGGCGGTGCGGCAGACGCCGGCGTGGTAGCCGTTCAGCGTCGGAAAAATCTCGACCCGGCAGATGTCGCCGCGCTTGAGCACGCGATGACTCGGGCCGACATTCGGAAAGACGCTGCGCTCTCCGGTCGCCACGATCATGATCTTGAAGTGCTCGGCGCCAAGCTCGTACATGCGCCGGCTCAAAATCCCGGCGAGATCCATCTCGGTCATGCCGGCGCTGACCGCAGCGTAGGCATGGGCGATACCCTGGTCGGCGATGCGCGACAGCTTGCGCAGGATGTCGGTTTCCTCCGGCGTCTTGATCTGCCGCAGGCGCGCGAGCGACGCCTGGACCGGCTCGAACCGCGCCTTCGGCAGCAGGCTGCGCAGCGCCATCAGATCGCCTGCCGGCAGGTGGTCGAACTCGACACCGATGCGCCCCTCGCCGAGGCCGTGCCGGCGCAGCAGGTCCGCCAAGACCGCCATCGCCTCGAACTCGAACTCGCGCCAGACCGCGATCTCGGTCTGCGGCGCCTTGGCGCGGATGGTGCTTGCCTCCATGTCGACGACGAGCAGCGTCGTCTTGGCGTCCCGCGTGACCAGCGCCATGGCGTGGCGCCAGCGCATCAGCTGCTGGGTCGGGGAGAGGAAGCCGGTCACCCAGGCAAAATTCTCGGGCGAGCTCGACAGGATCGCGTCGAGGCCGTGCTCGGCCATCGCTTTGGTCTGCCGCACGATGACGTCGTGACGCATCCCGCCGCCCCGTCCCCGCTTGATCACAACCGCCGCAAGTCTCGGGGCAAATGCGTCAGGCGTTCATTGCCGCCGTCGCGGATGACGATCATGTCCTCGACCATCATGCCGCCCCAGCCGATCTCATAATATGGCGTCTCCACGCACAGCACCATGCCCGGCTCGATCTCGACGTTGCGGTTCGCCGCGTTGAGGCTCGGAAATTCGTGCGCGGTGATGCCGATGCCGTGCCCGCAATGGGTGCGCTTGTAATCCGCAAGCGCGCCCTGGCGCACACGGTTGACCGCGACATCGAACAGCGCGCCGGCGGTCACGCCCGCCTTGGCGAGCACGAGCTGCGCAAGCTCGCCCTCGAGCAGCGCCTCGTAACGCTGCTGCTGATCGCGCGTCGGTTCGCCGACAATCGCAGTGCGCGCCGTGTCGGCCCAGTAGCCGTCGACCGTGCAGCCGATATCGAGGCGCAGCAGATCGCCTTGCGCCAATACGGCCGTGGTGGAATAGGCGTCGGCGAGCGCGCTGCGCTCACCGGCGGTCACCAGGACAAAGCGGGGGATGCCACCGCTCGCGCGCATCTCGGTTGCGATGATGGTGCTCAATTCAAGCTCGGTCATTCCCGCCTTGGCCTGACCCAGCGCCTTTTCCATGCCGCGTTCGGTGATGGCGGCGGCATGGCGGATTTTTTCGATCTCCTCCGGCAGCTTCGTGCTGCGGGCCTTGATGATGCCCGGCCGGGCATCGAAGCTGCGCGCGCCGACAAGGTCTTTGAGGTGCTCGAATTCCCATTCGCTGGCGCAATCGAGGCCGAGGCGATGATTTGGCTTCACGGTCGCGGCCAGAGCCGATCGCAGAGCGTCGAGGAACGTGCCCTGGGGGCTCGGCAACGCCGCATAGTCCACCGCGCCGCCGCTCGAACTGAAGAAGAACACGCCGTAGCGGTAGATGCAGCTCGGGTCGCGAAGGACTTCAAGGGCTGGCGCCGCATCGGCTGCCGCGGTGACGAGCAAAGCTTTGTCGCGCGTGACGATGACCGCGCATCGATAGTTTCTGTCGACGTCGAGCTGCACCGTGCGATAGCCGCTGAGGTAGCCCACATGCGTGGGATCGGTCGAGACAATGATCTCGGCATCCTCGCCCAACGCCGCGAACACCTTGCCGCGAATCTTTGCCGCCATCGCCTTCAAATCGTCCCTGAACAGCACGCTTCGTCTCCCGATTGTCGGACCCTGCCGCTTGCGATGCCTTGACTATGTTGCGCGCGCCCCGCCTTGCGGCTTCATGATCGCGAGCACCTTTTCGAGCGGCTCGCGCTCCTGTACGCCGTAGGCCACGATCTCGTCGAGGCCAGCCACCCGATAGGCCGAAAGCGCCGCGCGCACCTGTTGCGGCGTTCCGCTGGCGCAATGGCGGCGCAGCACATCGTCGTTTATCAGAGCAGCGACCTCATCCCAATCCTCCCGATCGAAGGCGCGCGCCAGCGCGGCCTGGTCGAGCGTGGTGCCGGCGAGGTCGAGATTGCGGGCGTGGTGCTGGCCGCGCAGCACATAGCCCAGGCGGCGCCGCAATCGATCATGGGCGGTGCTCTCATCGTCATCGACCGAGCAGAACACCAGCGCCGCCTTTTCAATTGCTCTGCCGCCCCGTTGTTCGCCGCGCCGCACGTTGTCCAAGGCCCAGCGCACGAAGGCCGGCGAGGTGCCAGCACTGATGACGACGCCATCGGCCTTCTCGCCGGCAAGCTCCAGCATGCGCGGGCTCGATGCGGCAAGCCACAGCGGCACGGCACGCGCGCCCATGGCGAGGCGGCGTCCGGAAACGCGAAAGCGCTGGCCGGAATAGTCGACGGCGTTGCCGGCAAGAAGCTCGCGCGAGATTTCGAGCGTTTCCCGCAGCGTCTGCACCGGCTGCTCGGCGACGATCCCGGCGGCTTCGAGGTCGCGCGGCGCGCCGGTGCCGAAGCAAAGCTGCACCCGGCCGGGGAACAGCTCATCGAGCGTTGCCGCCGCCATGGTGGCGTAGACCGGATGAACCGCATAAGGGCTGATCGCCATCAGCACAACGCCGACATGGCGGCTCATGCCGAGCGCCGCGGCGGCGCACGCGATCGGTTCGCGATGAAACAGATGCGACGCAATCCAGAGGTTCGTCGGGGCTGCCGCGCTGGCCGCGTCGGCCGCTGCGACGATGCCGCGCAGTGTCTCGGGCGGATCGCTGCCGTCGAACGGCAGCCCGAGCCGCATCGGCGGAGCCGCGATGGCCTCACTTTTCATTGAGCGACTCGATGACGCGATCAAGCGAGGGCAGGGCGGCGCTGGTCGGCACGATCGAGGCAGCCGGCACATCCTTGAGCCCGGTGGAAGTCAACACCGCCACCACCGGCTCGTCGATGGGCTCGCCGCGCCGCCTTGCCTCGCGCAGCGCCGCGAGGCCGGCCGCGCCCGAATATTCCTGCCACAGTCCCTCATGCGCCAGCTCCCGCGCCGCCTCGACCAGCGTGTCCTCTTGAAACGTCAACGCCTGGCCGTTGCTGCCGCGAAGCGCGGCCACGGCCCGATACGAACTCACCGTGCAGGCGATGCCGGCCGCGAGCGAGGGCGGACCGCTGACCTCGGCCGCTGCTTCGTTGCGCGCCATGGCGTGGGCGAGCGGCGCCCGCACCGCCGGCTCCGCCGACAGCATGCGCGGGATCGCCTGCGACGCACCCAGCATCTTGAGCTCGCGAAAACCCTTGGTGACGCCGAACAGAAGCTCGCCATAGCCGGTCGGCAGCACGACCGTCGCCGGAACCCGACCGCCGAGCTGGCTGAACAGCTCGTAGGCCAGGGTCTTGTAGCCCTCGGGGCCGAACGGATTGCCGGTATGAAAGCGCGTGAGATTGGTGGCCGGCATGAAGCCGGTCTCATCGATGATGCGATTGAGCGCCGGCCAGCGCTGATCGGTCGGCACCAGCAAAAATTCGCTGCCCAGCGCGCTCTGAAAATGCCCGAAGACCGGCTGCGCGCCGGCGCTGGAAATGACGACGCAGCGCAGGCCGGCGCGGCGCGCATAGGCGGCCGCGGATGCGCCGTGATTGCCGGTCGAGGCGACCGCTATTCCGGGCGCGCCGGTCGCCAGCGCCAGGGAGACGATGCAGTAGTTCAGGCGATCCTTGTGGCTCCAGGTCGGATTGCGGCTTTCGTCCTTGAGCCAGATCGGGCCGTCGAGACCGATCCAGCGGCCGAGCCGCGTGCTGGCAATGAGCGCGGTGCCGCCTTCGCCAAGCGATAGGTCCGGCGCGAGCGGCGGCAGCAATGGCGCCCAGCGCTGCAGGCCGGGCAGCGGCGCTTGCTGGAAAATGTCCTTTGAGATTTTTGCGTAATCGAAATCGATCTCGAGCGGAAATTGCATGTCCGGCCCGCTGCTCTCCGGGCAGCCGCGCAACAGCGGCGGGTAGAGCGGGAACAGGCGGCTCGGATCGCCGAGCGAGCGCTGGCCGGTTGCCGCCGAACCGTTCGCCGCCATCAGCGCAAACTCTCGATCATCGGCGTGACAGCCCTCGCCAGGTTCGCAACGCAGATGCGGTTGGTCGCCCAGCGTCATGAAATCTTCGGCCTGACCTCTTCGGCAAAAATCTGCATCTGATCCATCAGCTCGGCAACGCTGTTGGCGGCGAAGAACAAGCCGAGGAAGTGCGTCACGCCGGCGTCGCGGAACGCCCTCACCCGCTCGATCACCGTCTCGACGCTGCCGATCAGATTGATGTCTTCCGGGTTGGTCGAAGCTTGCCCTTTCAGCGTCGACTTCTTCAGCGATTCGAGGTGCTTGGCCATCTGGCTTTGGCGGAAGCGCGCGACCGCCGCGTCCTGGTCGCGGCCCAGATGCACGATGTATTGCGGAGCGATCTGCAGTTCGGAGAATTTCCGGCCTTCCGCCTCGGTCAGCTCCTTCAGCTCCGCGACCATGCGCCGCAAGGTCTCGATCGGCATGCCGGCGGGAATCCAGCCGTCGGCGTAACGCGCGGTGCGCTGCAGGTGAGCGCGGTTGTTGCCGCCGAAATAGATCGGCAGCCGCGCCTGCTTCGGCTTGGGAAACAGCTCGACGTCCTTGAACTTGTAGTATTTGCCGTCAAACGAGGCGCTGCGCTCCGAAAACAGCAGGCGGAGCGCCCGCACGCCTTCCTCGACCATGTCGCCGCGATGCACGTTGTCGTCGGGAGCGAGCGCCTCGAATTCCTCGCGGTAGGCGCCGACCCCGACGCCGATCTCCAGGCGGCCGTTGCTGAAATGATCGACGCTGGCGATCTGCTTCGCCGTCACGACGATGTCGCGGCGCATCGGCAGCACGAGAACACCGGTGCCGAACCGCAGCGTCGTGGTGTGGGCGGCGAGGTAGGAGTAGGTGACGAGCGGTTCCCAGAAACGCGGCGGCACCGGAAACTCCGCCCGGACGTAATGCTGCGTCGTCATGTGATCGTTGCCCCACACCGAATGATAACCGAGCGCTTCGGCGTGCCGGGCAATGCGGACGAGATCGTCGGGATCGGAAAACGGGATCGGATAGGTCAGGCCTTCCATGCCCGTCGGAAATCCAACGCTGAACAGCGTGCTCATCGATGCATACTTTTTGTTCCCGACCTGCGCGGGCGCCGTCGTCCGCGAAGCCAGGTTGCGTGCGTTGTGCGATTTTCGGTGGCGATCACCTGGTGCGGAAACCTACTGGGGACATGCTGCGATGACAAGTGCCGCCTCAATGCTCGCCGAAATAGACGCGCACGGCTTCATTTCTTTCGGTGGCTTCCTGCATCGAGCCTTGCCACGCCAGTCTGCCGGCGGCGAGCATGCAGCATCGCTCGCCGATGGCGCGCGCGATTTCCATGTTCTGCTCGACCAGGAGGATCGCGACGTTGCTTTGGCGGATGCGGGTGATTGTCTGAATGAGTGTGCGCGCGATGCCCGAAGCGAGACCGGCTGAAGGCTCGTCCAGCAGGAGAAGTTTGGGATTGGTCACCAGCGCGCGTCCGATGGCCAGCATCTGCTGCTCCCCTCCCGACAGCGAGCCCGCGACCTGCAGGCGGCGCTCCTGCAAGACCGGAAAGAGGTCGTAGATCGAGTCGAGCGGAATCGGCTCGCGTCCGACCGCCGCGGTGGTCGCGGCGAGCAGCGTCTCTTCCACGGTGAAGTTGCGGAACAGTTCGCGCCACTGTGGGACCAGCGCCAGCCCTCTGCGCACGATCGCGCTCGCGCTCAATGCGGAAATATCCTCGCCGAGAAACTCCACCTTGCCGCGGCGTTTCGGCAGCAAGCCCGCAACGGCTTCCACGGCCGAGGTCTTGCCGGCGCCGTTCGGCCCGAGCAGAGCCAACGCCTCCCCGGCCTCGATCGTCAGATCGAGATCGCGGACGGCGACGACCGGTCCGTAGGTCACCATCAGGCCGGTGACGCGCAAAGCGATCATGCCGGTCCTTCCTCGCCAAAATACAACTGCCGCACCGTCGGCAGCGCAATCACCTCGGCGGGTTTGCCCTCCGCGACAACGCGCCCCGCGCCCATGACCGACAAGGTGCGGCAAAGTCTGGCGACAAACGGAATGTTGTGCTCGACCACCAGCATCGCGATCGTGCGCTCGGCATTGATGCGCAGCAGCAGCTGTCGCAATTCTTCGGCTTCGGCTTCGGATACGCCGGAGACCGGTTCGTCGAGCAGGATGAGTTTCGGGCTCGAGACGATGGCGCGGGCGAGCTCGAGCCGGCGCTGATCGCCGAGCGACAAGGCGCCGGCAAGAGACTGCGCCTGGTCGGCTAACCCCGCCGAGTCGAGTGCGGCCAGCGCTTCGCGTCTGGCCTGGAGCGTGGGCGCGCCGGCGATGAAGCGATCGAAGCTCGCCCCCATCGCCTCGACGACGCCGTTGCAGCCGCGCCCGATGATGACGTTGTCGAGGCAGGAAAGCTGTCCGAATACGGCGACGTTCTGAAAGGTCCGGGTGATGCCGAGGCGGATGCGGTCGCGGGCCCGCAGGTCGAGCAGCGGCTCGCCGGCAAACTCGATGCGCCCGCCGTCGGCGGCGAGGAAGCCCGAAATGATATTGAACAGCGAGGTCTTGCCGGCGCCGTTCGGACCGATCAAGCCGTGAATGGCGCCGACCGGGACCGCAAGACTTGCGGCATCGACCGCATGCAGCGCGTCGAAGTGCTTGTCGACGGCCTCGACCAGCAAAAGCTTTTCGGCGCGCTCCGGCGTTGGCGCCGGTATGGGCAGGGCGACCGCCGGTATCGTGCCGGACCATGGCGTGCCGGGCGCAATGGCTTTCGATAGTCGACCGCGCCCGGACCTGCCGATCAGGGCTGCGCCGCGCCGCAGCAGTTCGGTCAGGCCACCTGGAAAGAACATCACGATGACGATCACCAGCGTCGCATAGAACAGCTCCTGATAGTCGGCGACCGGCCGCAGCAGCTCCGGCAGGATTCGCAGTCCGCCGCCGCCCAACAGGCCGCCCCACACCGACTGCATGCCGCCGACGATCGGGTAGGCGAGCAGAAAGATCGACTCCAGGATGCCGAAGCTGTCCGGATCGAGAATCCGAATGCGCGGCGCGGCGAGCGCGCCCGCAAACGCGATGGCGATCGAGCTGACAATGAAGGCCGCGGTGAGATAGCCGCGCACGTTGACGCCGAACGCCTCGGCGGCGATCTCGTTGTTCGCGGCGGCCTGCAGGCACTTGCCGAACGGGCCGCGCAGCAGGATCGTCAGAATCAGCGTCATTGCCGCGGCCAGCACGCCGATGAGGACCAGAAAGCCGAGGTCGCTGACGATGGTCCAGCCGAAGACGGTTGCGCTCGGCACGCGAATGCCTTCGGCGCCGCCGGTCAGCCACGTCGATTGGCGGATCAGGATGATGCAGACGCTTTGGAAAACGAGCGTCACCATGGCGAGGTTGTGGCCGCGAAAGCGCGTGCCCGGCAGCGCGATCAGCCAGCCGGCTGCCGCGCCGGCGAAAAGCGCCAGCAGCAGGGAGACGAGGTAGGGCGCGCCGAGGTCCAGCACGGCGAGCGTCGACGCGTAGGCGCCCAGCGCCATGATGGAGCCGGAGGCGAGCGTGATGCAGCGAGCGAGGCCGACCAGCACGACCAGCGCCGCGCCGACCAGTATGGCGACGATCGCCAGCGCGATCACATATTGCGAATAGCTGTCGACGCCGAGGCCGGCGGCAATGCACAGGATTATGAAAAGCGCCGGCCCGGTCGCCGCGAGGTCGAGCCGCCGGTCAGACACTGCGGGCGGTCCTTTCCGGGAATAGGCCTTGTGGCCGCCACATCAGCACCACGAACAGCAGCAGGAAGCTGATGCAGTTCTTCATGGCGCTCGACACATAGGCCGCCGACAGGCTCTCGGCGATGCCGAGCAGGAGGCCGCCGAGGATCGCGCCGCGCGGACTGTCGAAGCCGCCGATGACGCCGGCGACGAAGCCGGCGGTGATGACCGCGATGGACAGGTCGACCGAGACGCCGGTCACCGGGGCGATGAATACGCCGGCGAGCCCGGCAAGCACGCCGCCGAGGAACCACGCCAGCATGTAGATGTGGTCGATCGAATAGCCGCACAGTTGCGCGCCGCGGATGTTCGACGCCATTGCCCGCATGCCGCGGCCAAGCTTGCCGCGGCGGAACAGGATGACGCAGCCGACCGCCGCCAGCAGTGCGCCCGTGATCACCCAGAGGGTATCCCGGGTAATGTAGACGCCGCCGACAACGAACGGCGCGCCGGCGAACGGCGACGGCACGGCCAGCAACTCGGTGTTGTAGGTCAGCCGAAAGCCTTCCGCCAAGGCGATGCCCAGGAACACCGTGGCGATGACGACCGTGAACATGTCGGCGCGGCGCAGCCGGCGCAGAATGAGAAATTCAATGGCCGCGGCGACGAGGCCGATCGCCGGCGGAATGAGCAGATAAGCGGCCCAATACGGCCACTGCCACCTGACGACGATCAGGAAGCTCGCAAAGGCGCCGAGCATGGCGAAGGCGCCGTGGGCGAAATTCACGGTCTTGGTGGCCTTGTGGACGACGACGAGCCCGAGCGCCGCCAGAGCGTAGATTGCGCCGAACTTGATCCCCGCAATCAGAACCGGTCCGAGCTCCGCAAGCATCGGCCGGGCTCACGGCTGGTCGATGACGCGGTAGACCTGCCATTCGCCGTTCTTCACGATCGCGGCGCCGATGCGGTGAACGCCCTGGTGGTCGGTCGGCGTGTAGCTTTCCGGAAAGGTGACGTCGAGGCCGCCGAGCGCGGTCGGACCCGCGCCCTTGAGATTGGTCCAGGCGTTGACCAGATTGTCGCGCGTCAGCTCGCAACCCGTCGCCTTGACGGCTTCCGCCACCACGTAGCCGGAGCCATAGCCGATCAGGTCGTAGATGCTCGGGCGTCCCTGCGGCATCGAGCCGAGATACTTTTTCAGGCGCGCCTCGAAATCCCGTGTCGCCGGCGTCTGGCCGGGAAAGGCCGGCGCGTTGTAGTAGCCGCGCAGCCCGTCGGCGTCGCCGAGAATGGGCACAATGGCGGTAGAGACCGCGGAGCCATCGAGGACCCAGCGCACGTTCGACAGGCCCATCTCCCTCGCCTGCTTGATGGCGAAGCCGGCCTCGGAAAAACTGCCGAGGATCAGGACGGAATCGACCTTCTGGCGCGACAGCGAGACGAGTTGCGAGGTGAAATCGCGCGCCGCGATATCGAATTGCTCGACCACATAGTCCGCCTTCTTCTCCTTCAGCACCTCTTCGACGGCCTTCAGCGTCGCCTGCGGGAACGCATAGGTCCCCGCCAGCACGCCGAACTTCTTCGGCGAATAGCCGTCGTCGTAGAACATGCTGATGAGAGCCGGCGCCGACAGCTCGACCGGGACGACGGCGCCGTTGAAGACGTTCTTAGCGAACGGCTTCCTTATGATCGGGGTCGAGCCGTAGAGATTATAGGTCGGGACGCCGGCCTCGCGCACATAGTCCGCGGCCGCGGCGGCGCCGGTGCTGCCGGAGGTGAGCACCACGAGATAGACCTTGTCCTGCTCGACCAGCTTCTTGACCGCCGCCAGGCTCTCGGCGGGCGTCGAAGCATGCTCGAACTGCAGGTGCAGCTTGCGGCCGCAAATGCCGCCCTGCGCGTTGATCTCGTCGAAGGCCAGCATCATGCTGTCGCGGCCGGGTGTACCGATGAAGGCCAGCGGGCCGGTCAGCGCACCGATCGCGCCAACCAAGATTTCAGCCGGTGTGATGCCATTTTCCGCCGCGCGCACCGCGCACGGCGCACCGGCAGCGAGCCCGAACGCCATGGCGATGGCTCCTGCCCAAGCCATGCGGCGACGAACGTTGAGAGCCTGCATGAGACTGTCCCCTGCCTTCACTCACACGCGCGGCCAACTCCTGAAGCCGGGAGCATCATCGCGTGTTCGCTGCGCGATCAGATTTCAGCGCCTGTTAGCACAATCAGCGCTTTGTCGCCAGCATGGGTCGGCGATGCCGGCTATCGAGGGACCTTCTCAGTTGAGATTGGTGTTCTGAATGGTCCAGGCCGACAAAGGGACATTTCCGAGAACCGCGCTGGAGGAAAGCATCGCACCGTTCATTTCCCAAATCGCCACGTCGCCGTTGCTATTCTGCCAGAGAATGTCGCTCGTACCATCGCCGTTGAAATCCCCGGTGCCGGAGATCGACCAAACGGTCGGTATGGTCCCAAGCGAGACGCTCGCGGTGACGGTGCCGCCGTTCATCTGCCAGATCGCCACATCGCCGCTCGCGTCGGTCCACAGGATGTCGCTCTTGCCGTCGTCGTTGAAATCGCCGGTTCCGGCGATCGTCCAGCTGGTCGGCACGGTGCCGAGCGTGGCGCTTGATGCGATCGCGCCGGCGTCCATCAGCCAGATTGCAACGTCGCCGCTGCCGTCGTGCCAGAGGATGTCGGACTTGCCGTCGCCGTCGAAGTCGCCCGTCGCGACGATCGTCCAGGCGGTGGGAACGACGCCGACAACGACGCTTGAGCGCATCGCCGCGCCGTTCATGAACCAGATCGCGATTTCCCCGTCGTTGTGATGCCAGAGAATATCGCCCTTGCCGTCGCCGTCGAAGTCGCCCGTTCCGGCCACCGTCCAGCCGCTGGCGATGTTGCCGAGAATCGCACTTGCGGACACCGTGCCGCCGTTCATTAGCCAGACCGCGACGTCACCGGCGCCGTCGCGCCAGAGAATGTCGGTTTTGCTGTCGCCGTTGAAGTCGGCCGTCCCGACGATCGTCCAGTCAGTCGGGACATTTCCGAGCGCAAGGCTCGAGTTCACCGACCCGTTGGCCATGAACCACATCGCCAGATCGCCGGCTGTGTCGCGCCAGAGTATGTCGCTCGTGCAGTCGCTGTTGAAGTCATGGGTAGCGGACAGCGACGTGATGCCGCTCTCGGTGAACCACAACGCGCCGTCGCCTGGTCCATTGGTGATGCCATGAGTGCCGCTGCGGGGCGTGGGTATCAGGTACTCGGTGAAGCTTCCCGCGGTCGTGATGCGCCCGATATTGTTGCCGCATCCTTCCGCAAACCACAGCGCGTTGTCCGGTCCCGCTACGATCTCCGCCGGATCGCTTCTCGGGGATGGTATCGTGAACTGCGTGACCACGCCCGCCGTGGTGATCTGGCCGATCGAGTTACCACTGCTGCCGCCCTCGGTGCCACAGGTGTCCCGACAATTGCCGCCGAGGCCGTTGGTGAACCAAAGCGCGCCGTCGGGACCCGAAGTAATGCCTTGTGGTCCGCTTGTGGCGCCGACCGAATATTGGTTGAAGACCCCGGCCGTGGTGCTGGTGCCGATGTCGCCGCTATCTTCGTCGGCGAACCACAGCGCGCCATCGGACCCGACCGTGATGGCCTGGGGGGTCGTAGTACCTGTGCCATACGGAAATAAGGTAATGACGCCTGCGGTCGTGATCTTCCCGATGGCGGCGCACGGCGAATTGTTGGAGCAGGCCGCCGCACCCACCTGCGTGAACCAAAGGTTGCCGTCGCCCGGTCCCGCCGTAATGCCATACGATTTGGCATAGGACGCCAGCGGAAATTCCGTGATCGAGCCCGAGGTCGTGATGCGTCCGATATTGTCTATTTGTCCGTTTCCGGGCTGCGCGCCTTCCGAAAACCACAGATTTTGGTCCGGCCCCACCGTGATGCGCCCGGGGAAGCTGTTGGGGGTCGGAACAGAGAATTCGGTGACGCTACCCGTGGGCGTCATGCGGCCGATCTTGTTGGTAAAAGGTTCGGTGAACCAGAGGTTGCCGTCCGGCCCGCTCACGATGCCGTAGGCGGGAGAGGGGATCGGGAATTCAGTGAACACGCCGCCGGTCGTGATCCGCCCGATCTTTCTGCCCGTGACTTGTGCAGTGGCGCTCGTCGACCATCCGAGCGCGACGATCGCGGCGGCGAGCAGGCATTTTGCTGCAGCAGACAAATTCGCACGCCGAAGCGTCCTATGGACAAGGTCCATGGATAATCCCCCTGTTTTGAAAGCGCGCGGCGGACGGAATCAAACAAAAAATAAGCACGCGTGTCACAAGGACTCGCGAAAGTGATACAAAGCCGCTTTGAAGACGCCCCGCGCGCTGATCGTCGCAACCCCCGCCGGAGAAATAACATTGCGAAGGAATGCTTAGCAAGCGCCGGCTGGCGCGCTTGCTGCTTTTATTTCAAGGCGCGATTGCGCTCGTCACACGTGCTGCCCGCCGTTGATGTGGATCTCGGCGCCGTTGACGTAGGAAGACGTCTCCGTGCACAGCACGTAGATGATTTTTGCGACCTCGTCGGGCGTGCCGAGGCGGTGCATGGGAATGTTCTGCACGATCTTTTCCGTGCCGGGCGACAGCATCGCGGTGTCGATTTCGCCCGGCGCGATGGCGTTGACGCGCACGCCGAGCTGGCCGAAGTCGGCCGCCATCTCGCGCGTCAGCGCGGCGAGCGCCGCCTTCGAGGTCGCATAGGCGGCGCCGGCGAACGGGTGCACGCGCGAGCCGGCAATCGAGGTGACGTTGACGACGGAGCCTTTGGCGGCCGTGAGCTCGTCGAGCAGCCCGCGCGCCAGCATGATCGGCGCGAAGAAATTCACCTGGAAAATATGATGCCAGGCGTCGCGCGAGGTCTCGATCGAACCAAGCCGCTTGCCGCCGTCCGCCTTGGGCGAAATCGCGGCGTTGTTGACCAGCGCGTGCAGCTCGCCATGGAGCCGCCGCCTGGTTTCCGCGATCGCCTCCTCGGTGTTCGCGGGGTTCGACAGATCGACCTGGATATGGTCTTCCGGGCCCGCCTCCCACGGACAGTTTTCCGGGAACGGATGCCGCGAGCAGGTGATGACGCGCCAGCCGGCGGCGGAGAAGCGCTTGACGGTGGCGTGGCCGATGCCGCGGCTGGCCCCGGTGAGGAGGAGCGTGCGCCGCGGCTGGTTGGTTGCTGCCATGATCTGTTTCTAGCTCACGGATAGAGGCGCGTCTTCTGCCACGGCGCGACCGGAGCCGAGCGGGTGAACGCGATGCGGTCGTGCAGCCGGAACGGCCGCTCCTGCCAGAACTCGATCTCCTGCGGTACGATGCGGTAGCCCGACCAGTTCGGCGGCCGCGGCACCGTGCCGATTCCATATTTCGCGGTATAGAGCGCGACCGCCTTCTCGAACGCGAGGCGGCTTTCTAGCGCCACAGACTGCTTGCTGGCCCAGGCCCCGATCTGCGCCATGCGCGAGCGCGTAGCGAAATAGGCGTCGGCTTCCTCCTGCGACACATGCTCCACGCTGCCACGGGCGCGAACCTGGCGCTGCAGCGATTTCCAATAGAACGTCAGCGCCGCTTTGGGGGCGCCGGCGAGCTCGTGCCCCTTGATGCTGTCGAGGTTCGTGTAAAACACGAAGCCGCGCTCATCGAAGCCTTTCAGCAATACCATTCGCGCATTGGGCACCCCGTCGGGACCGACCGTCGCCAGCGCCATGGCGTCGGGATTGACCGGCTCGGCGCGCCTCGCCTCGGCAAACCAGTCGGCGAACAGCCGGATGGGTTCCTCGGCCTCGGTGAAGTCACCGCCCGTTAACCAAGCCGTGTGTTCTATGGGCGCTGCGTCGGACATTCTGCGGAGTACCCAAGTGCTCGCGTGCGGCGATCGGGAAGCGTGCCGCCAGTCTCAATATAATGGAACGGTGGCGCCGCGCCTATGCTGGCTGTTGCGTTGCCTTGCGGCAACTGCCGCCATCGTCTGCGCGTTTTGCGCCGCAGGCTGCGCCGTCCAGCTCGCCTCGCTGGCCGCGAAGGAGGATTCGGGCGCGGAACACACCGGGGTCGTCGGCGGCCGAGCGGCTGAGGGCTGGCAACCGTCGGACACCGACCTGTCCTATGTGCGCGCCGCTGCCGCGGACGTGCTCGCGGCCGGCGGCAAGGACACCAGCGTGCCGTGGCAGAATCCGCAGACCGGCGACGGCGGCAACATCACGCCGCTCGCCACCACCTATACGGAAGGCGGCGTGCCGTGCCGGGACTTCCTCGCGAGCTACGCCCACGGCCGATCGGAAGACTGGCTGCGGGGCGCCGGCTGCCGCACCAGCCAGGGCAAGTGGGAGGTGAAAAGCGTGAAGCCTCTCAAGCCGAGCTGATCGGGCCATCAACTCGATCAAGACACGCCGATTCGGTGTTGCATTGCGCGGCCAACGCATTAATCCCACATTAGCAGCCATGGGCGGGCGGGGCCGGCCCGGATAACCGAGCGGAGTCCAGCGGGGATGCGTGATCCCTATGAGGTTCTCGGCGTCGATCGCAAGGCGAATGCAGCCGACATCAAGAGCGCCTACCGGCGTCTCGCCAAGAAGCTGCATCCCGACGCCAACAAGAACGACCCGAAGGCCGCGTCGCGCTTCGCCGAGCTCAACGCCGCCCATGAACTCCTTGCCGATGACGACAAGCGCAAGGCGTTCGACGGCGGCGAGATCGACGCCGAGGGCAAGCCGCGATTCCGCGGCTTTGAAGGATTCGGCGCTGGCGGCCGCGGCGCCGGGGCAAACGCCGGCGGTTTTGATTCGAACTCCGGCTTCGAAAGCTTCAGCTTCGGCCCGGAAGGCTTTGCGCGCGCCAACCGGCGGGGGCGCGGCGGTGGTGGCGCCGGTGCCGGCGGCTTCGAGGACATTTTGCGCGAGGCCTTCGGCGCCGCCGGGCGCGGTGGTCGCGGCAGCCCCGGCGCGACATTCGAGGCCGAGGATTTCGGCGTCGGCGCCGACGTCCAGACCGAAATGTCGGTGACGCTGCCGGAGGCGGCGCACGGCGTCACCAAGCGGCTGCGGCTGCCGACCGGCAAGAACGTCGACGTCAAGATTCCGGAGGGGATCACCAGCGGCCAGCACATCCGGCTGCGCGGCCAGGGCATGGCCGGGCAGGGCGGCGCCGGCGACGTGCTGATCACCGTCTCGATCGCGCCGCATCCGATCTTCACGCTCGACGGCGCCGACGTGCGGCTCGACCTGCCGGTCACGCTCTACGAGGCCGCGCTGGGCGCCAAGGTGCGCGTGCCGACGCTCGACAAGCCGGTCGAGATCACGATCCCGCCGTGGACCAACAGCGGCCGCACGTTCCGCCTCAAGGGCAAGGGCTTTCCCGCCAAATCAGGGCGCGGCGACCTCCTCGCCGCCGTGCGCATCGTGCTGCCCGAGAAGCGCGGCGCCGAGCTTGAGGCGTTGATGAAGAAGTGGCAGGACGAAAATCCCTACGATCCGCGCAAGGATTTGTGAGCGCGCAGAACGCGTTTGCCCGGCCTGCGCCGCAGAAGTGATGCACCGCGGAACCGGATTGGTTGAACGCTCGGTGTCCGAACTCCACCCCAAGGAAATTCCGATGTCGCGCTTCCTGATGCCAGTCATCGTGGCGTTGATTACGGCAGCGGCTGCGCCGTCCACGGCCGCGCGCGCCGACGACGCGGTCAAGCTCGCGATCGGCGCGCCGAACAATTGGGACACTTGCATTCCGGACGTCGGCAAGCGCGCCGGTATTTTCAAGAAGTACGGGCTCGACCTCGACATCGTCTACACCAATGGCGGCGGCGAGACGATGCAGGCGGTGATTTCCGGCAGCGTCGATATCGGTATGGGCGCCGGGACCGGGAGCGTGCTCGGCGCTTTCGCCAAGGGTGCGCCGCTGCGCATCCTGCTCGCCGGCACGACCGGCGCGGGCGACCTTTTCTGGTATGTACCGGCGGCCTCGCCGCTGCAATCGTTCAAAGATCTCGACGGCAAGACGGTGGCCTATTCCACCAACGGCGCCTCGACCAACATCACGCTGCTCGCTCTCATCAAGCATTTTGGCGTCGCCGCCAAGCCGGTCGCAACCGGCGCCGCGGGCGTGACCATGACGCAGGCGATGTCGGGACAGATCGATGTCGGCTGGGCGTCGCCGCCGTTCGGGCTCGGTGCGCTCGAGGACGGCAAGATCCGGCTGATCGCGCGCGGCAGCGACGCGCCCTCGACGCACGACCAGACCATTCGGGTCCACATCGTCAACGCCGATGCGCTGGCGCGGCGCGGCGACGTCTTGAATCGCTTCGCCGCCGCGTATCGCGAAACCTATGATTTTCTCTACGACAATCCGGAAGGCGCAAGAATCTACGCCGACTACGGCAAGGTGTCGGAACGCCTCGCGGTCCGCATCCGCGACGAGTTCCTGCCGAAGGCGGCGCTGCAGCCCGATGCGGTGCTCGGCCTCAACGCTGTCACACGCGACGCCCTCGACTTCAAATTCATGACGGCGCCGCTGACCAAAGCGCAGATCGACGAAGTGATCCGGATTCCGCCGCGCGCCAAGTAGGGCGCGCGCGGGGGTGCATGATCCGGAGTGGCCTCACCAACTGGTCCAGATCAGAACGACGCCCGAGAGGAACAGCAGCACCATCACCGCGCGCTGATAGCTGCGGTCGGTGATCCGCCGGTAGATCAGATAACCGAGCCAGGCGCCCGCGATCGTAGCCGGCAGGGCGACCACCGTCACCAATGCGACCTGTCGCGTCAGCAGTCCCGAAACGGCGTGGGACGCCAAAGCAATTGTAAGGATCGACAGATTGAACGCCTGGACTACGCCGCGACGTTGCTCCTTGGTCCAACCGCGAAAGTCGGTCCAGACAACGGGCAGGACGCCGGACAGGCCGGCCAAGCCGCCGAGCACGCCGCCGCCGAAGCCGACGAGGCCATCGGCAATTCTTCCGCCCCAGACGCTCTTCATCTCGCGCTGTCGCGTCAGCACGTAAGCCGAATAGGCGATGAGAAAACAGCCAATCCCGATCTTGAAATATTTCGGTTCGATCTGCGCCAACAGCAGGGTCCCGATTGGAACCCCGATGATTCCGGGAACTATCAGCGGGAGAGCGCGCTCCCACTGGATCGTGCGCCGGATCATGGGAAACGTCTGAAGCTGCGAAGCGGTGGCGCAGATGATCGCGAGCGATGACGCGACGGACGGCGATATCACGTAGAGCCAGAGGCCGAGCGCGGTGATGCCGGCGCCGAAGCCGGTCAGCCCGTTTACGATGCCGCCGGCAAGCGCGCCCAGGAAGACGACACCGACCTGCTCCAGTCCCATGCCGTATACTCGCGTCCGGTTAC
>Ga0182024_10003518_pt1 | contig 37149 bp, 32 predicted proteins | sample P32metaG_FD_120480 | JGI IMG/M metagenome (GOLD analysis project Ga0182024, IMG submission 120480) | Permafrost microbial communities from Stordalen Mire, Sweden - P3-2 metaG (Illumina Assembly) | ecosystem: Environmental > Terrestrial > Soil > Wetlands > Permafrost | place: Sweden: Stordalen...
CAATACCGCGATCTGGTTCATGAACGGCGCCCAAATCTCCTCGAGCGCCAGTCTCGGCGACATACCGACCACCTGGACCATCGACAGCATGCACGCCAACTGACGCCGATGGCGCCGGGTTGGAAGCCCGGCCGCCGCGCCCCGGGTCGGTCAATCACACCTCGCCCGCGGCCTCGTTGCCGACGAAGGCGATGCGCATGAAGTTGGTGGCGCCGGGTGTGCCCAGCGGCAGCCCGGCGACGACAATGACGCGCTGGCCGGACTTGGCAAAACCGTCCCTGAAGGCGAGGCGGCAGGCGCGCTCGACCATGTCGTCCTGATCGCGCGCGTCTTCTGCGATCACGCTATGGATGCCCCAGACGATCGACAGTTTCCGGCAGGAATTGACGATCGGCGAAATGGCGACGATCGGCGGCTGCGGCCGCTCGCGCGAGAGCCGAAGCCCGGTCGAGCCGGAGCAGGTCCAGCACACGATGGCGGCAAGGTCGAGCGTTTCGGCGACCTGCCGCGCCGCCGCGGCGATGGCGTCGGCGCCGGTTTGCTCGGGCTCGGTTTGCAGGACGTGCAGCGAGGGCAGGTACATGCCGTCGTCTTCCACCTCCTCGGCGATCCGGTTCATGGTCGCCACCGCCTCGACCGGGTATTGGCCGGACGCCGATTCCGCCGACAGCATGACGGCGTCGGCGCCGTCGAAGATCGCGGTGGCGACGTCGGAGACTTCGGCGCGCGTCGGCACCGGGCTGGTGATCATGGATTCCAGCATCTGCGTGGCGACCACCACCGGCTTGCCGGCGCGGCGGCAGGCGCGCGTCATCTCCTTCTGCACGCCGGGGACTTTTTCCAGCGGCATCTCGACGCCGAGGTCGCCGCGCGCGACCATCAGCGCGTCGGCGAGATCCAGGATGTCGGCGAGCCGCGTCACCGCCTGCGGCTTCTCGATCTTGGCCATCACGGCGGCGCGCCCGCGGGTGATCTTCTTGGCCTCGGCGATGTCCTCGGGACGCTGAATGAACGAGAGCGCCACCCAGTCGATGCCGGCATCGAGCGCGGCTTCCAGGTCGGCGATGTCCTTCGGTGCCAGCGCCGCCAGCGGCACGACGGTATCGGGCAGGCTGACGCCCTTGCGGTTCGATACTTTGCCGCCGACCTCGACGCGCGTGACGATGCGCTGCGGGGTGACCTCGAGCGCGACCAGGCGCAGCTTGCCGTCATCGATCAGGAGCGCGCCGCCGGGCTTGATGGCGGCATAGATCTCCGGATGCGGCAGGTGCACGCGGGTGGCGTCGCCGGGCGTGGGATCGCTGTCGAGCGTGAATTCCTGGCCCTTGTCGATCTCGACGACGTCGTTCCTGAAGGTGCCGAGCCGCAGCTTCGGCCCCTGCAGATCGACCAGGATGCCGATCGGCCGATTGTGGTCGGTCTCGACTTCGCGGATCGTGGCCACGAGCTCGCGCATCTTGTCGTGCGAGGTGTGACTCATATTGATGCGGAAGACGTCGGCGCCGGCTTCGAACAGCTGGCTGATGACGGTGCGTGCCGAGGAGGCCGGGCCGAGCGTCGCCACGATCTTGGTGCGCCGCTGCCGCCTCATTTGCCCTGGCTTACGGGCGCGTTCGTCGTGGCGGGCGCGTTGCGGGCGCCGGCCGGCGGTGGCGGGTTTCGGTGCAGCGGATTGCCGGCAGGCAGCGGTTTCTGCGCCGGCTGCTCGGCCGATTCCGTAAGCTGGACGGTCCAGGCGCGCTGCTCGCCGGTGTCGACCTCGAAAAAGCCGGTGCGGTCGTAGCCGTGGGCCAGGCAGTCGCCGATGCCCTTGATCGTGAACTCCTTGTCGCGGGTGCACATGTAGGACCGTCCGGTCCATTCGCCGCCATGGTCGTAGTCGATGGCGTAGACGTAATAGAACCGGGCGATGAGATTGCCCTTGAGCACAGTTTCGCAGGTGCGCGACGGCAAGTTCCACCAGCCTTCCGTGGTCCAGCCCCCGGCATCCTTGTAGCCGACAGCGACGCCGACGCGGCTCGACGTGTTGTTGCACAACCGGAAGTCGGCTGCGGCCCGGCCTGACGACACGAGGAGGGCAAGCATCGCCCCCATGCCGACCGCAAGGCCGGTCGCCACCGATCTGGGATAAGTCGCGACGTTCATTCCGGTTCAGATTCCGGCCAAGGTCTAGGGCGTGTCAACGACGATGGCGCGGAAGTCGGTGACGTTCGTGAACGTCGGACCGGGCACGAAGAGATCGCCGATGCCATTGAAAAACCCCGTGGAATTGTTGTCAGCGAGAAACGCGGCGGGATCGAGGCCAGCGCCGCGCGCCCGCGCCAGGGTGCTCGGGTCGAGAAAGGCGCCCGCCGGATCGTCCGGACGGCCGCGCCCGCCATCGGTTCCGTCGGTGTCGGCTGCCATGGCGGCGATGCCCTTGGCGCCGTCGAGGTGGATGGCGAGCGCCAGGCCATATTCCTGGTTGGGGCCGCCCTGGCCATTGCCGCGCAGCGTGACGGTGAGTTCGCCGCCCGACAGGATGACCACGCGGCGGCCTTGCGCGCTCAGGTTGCGGGCGATGCGGGCGTGCTCAGCCGCGACCTCCCGCGCCTCGCCTTGCAGGCGGTCGCCGAGGATCAGGCTTTCATAGCCGGCCTGCTCGGCGCGGGCCTGCGCCGCGCGCAGCGCGTCGGCCGGGCGCGCCAGGATGCGGAAGGTGGTGCCGGCGAAGATGCCGTCGCCGGGTTTTGGCGATTCGCTCGCGGGATCGGCAAGCGCGCGGGTCACGGTTTCGGGCAGGTCGAGCCGGTAGCGGGCAACGATCGCGCGCGCGTCTTCGAGCGTGGAGGGGTCCGGCACGGTCGGGCCCGAGCCGATGACCGCGGGATCGTCCCCCGGCACGTCGGAGATGGCGAGCGTCGCCAGGCGTGCCGGATGGGCGAGCCGGGCGAGGCGGCCGCCCTTGATCCGCGACAGGTGCTTGCGCACCGTGTTGATCTCGCCGATCGCGGCGCCGCTGCGCAACAGCGCCCGCGTGGTCGCCTGCTTCTCGGCGAGCGTGATGCCGGCGGCCGGCGCGATCCAGTTGGCCGAGGCGCCGCCGGAGAGAAGCACCAGCACCGAGTCGTCCGCCCCCGCCGCCGCGGCGAGCGCCAGCGCCCGCTCGGTACCGTCGAGGCCCGCCTGGTCGGGCACCGGGTGGCCGGCCTCGACCACCGGGATATGCCAGGTGGGGCGGCCGTAGCCGTGGCGGGTCACGGCGATGCCGGCGAGCTGCTCGGCGGGCATCCGCGCCAGATAATGCGCCTCCGCAACCTCCGTCATCGAGCCCGCCGCCTTGCCGGCGGCAAGGATCACGAGCCGTCCGCGCGGCGGCGGTTCCGGCAGGCTCGGTGGCAGGCAGCGCGAGGGGTGGGCAGCGGTGACCGCAGCCCAAAACAGCGACTCGAGCAATTCGCGTGCTGGCGTATCCAAGGCGATCCCGGAAATGGCGACCCGCGCCGGACCCCTAGGCGCGGGCGGACTATGGCAAGACTGCTCTGCGGTCTTTATCTTTGGCAATAACTAAGCCGCGGAGGACATCATGGCTACCGACGACAAGACCCGCATCGAGCTCGAAGCCGCCGTCTACCGCCGTCTGGTCGAGCATTTGCGCTCGCGCACCGACGTGCAGAACATCGACCTCATGAACCTCGCCGGCTTTTGCCGCAACTGCCTCTCCAACTGGATGAAGGATGCGGCCGACGCCAAGGGCCTGCCGATGACCAAGGATGAGAGCCGCGAGGTGGTCTACGGCATGCCGTTCGACGAATGGCGCGCCAAGCACCAGAAGGACGCGTCCGCGGCGCAAAAGGCCGCATTCGAAAAATCAAGCCAAAAGCATTGAGACCCCGCCCCGCTCCGCCGTTTGCGGGGCAGTGTGGCCGGGGGGCTGTGCAGCGCTGTGGACGAAGGGCCTGCCGCCTTGACCAAACGGCGCGCGGCCGCAAAACCTCTCGATGCAAGCTAGCATCGCGAGGAGTACCCGATGGCCACTGCCACTGCCGCCGCCGTCAAGGACGAACAATCGGCCCACCGCTTCGCCAAGGATCAGCTCAAGGCGTTCGTCGAACGCGTCGAGCGGCTCGAGGAGGAAAAGAAGGCGATCGCCGACGACATTCGCGACGTCTATGCCGAGGCCAAAGGTAACGGCTTCGATATCAGGGCGCTGCGCACCGTGGTGCGGCTGCGCAAGCAGGACGTCGACGAGCGCAAGGAGCAGGAGGCGATTCTCGAGACCTACCTGCACGCGCTCGGAATGCTCGGATGATGAAAATTCATTCCGGGGTCGCGCCTTTTGGGCGCGCCCCCGGAATGTTCCCCCGTCACCGCAATGCCGCTGTATGGGTCGGGTAGCTCACGGTCGAGATGAAAACGACCGCGCTGCCGCTGAAATGATCGTAGCTCAGGCCGTGATTGGGATCGGCCGAGAAGGTCATCTGTATGGCGTTGGCCGGCTTGACCATGAACGTCGCCAAGGTGGTGAAGTCGCGGTTGCCAAGCGCGAGAATGGTCAGGAAGTGCTGCACGCTCGGCGACATGATGATGGCGCGCATCCAAGGATTGTCGAATTGAGCGCCGACCTTGATGGCCGTCGTCGACAAGGCGCTGGAGGGCCGCAACGTGGCCGGCGGCGCTTCGACGAGACCTTTCACGGCGATGGTGGTGTCGCTGCGGTTGACGAGCCGGGCCGCGAGGTTGGCCGCGGCGCGCGCCATGGCGGCGCCCATCGCGGTTGAACGGTTCGTTGCCGCGGCGTCGCGCCCGGGCTGTTCGGCGTAGGCGAGCGCAAGGTCGGGCGGCACGCGATCATCGCGCGGCTTCGCAAACGGGCCGACGGTGCCTGTCGTGTCGGGCGCGGCGCTCGCGACCTGCACGCCGTGCGGACGCGTGGCAGCGTCTGTCTCCGACGCCGGGCGCTGTGCCGCGTCAGGCAGGCCCTGCCAATAGCCGCGGTCCATGATGACCTGATTGGCGTCGAGAGCAGCAACGCGGCCGCCGGGATCGTTAGCGGACGGCTGCGCCGCATTGTCTGCCGTGGCGGTCTGCCGGGCCGGGTGCATCAGTTTCGCGCCGGCCTTGGACAGCGCGACCGCGCCGTCGCGTGCCGCCGCCGCTTTCTTCTCCACCGCATGCTCGATCTTGGCGAGGACGGTCGGCCGATGCTGCGCCGCCGCGGCGTCCGCGGCGGCCGGCGCTGCGGGCGAGGCGGCCTGGTCGGCGTCCTCGTCGTCGTCGTCCTTTTTGAATCCGAAAAGCTTGGCGAACGGGTTGCTGGACTTGCTGTCGTTGCTCGCGACCTCGCCGCCGACATCCAAGCCGGCAGTGCGCGCCGCTTCGATCGAGTTTGCCGACGGCTCGTCGCCGCGCTTCCTGATGTCGGCAAGCGCGAGCGCATAGCCCGGCAACGGGCGGCCGTCGCTCGGGATGTGCACCGTGCGCCCGTCGGGGAACACGCGCGCCAATTCGTCATGCGTCATGCGCGGCCACATCCGGATGCCGCCGGTGTCCATGTGCACGAAGGGCGAGCCGGAGGTCGGATAAAAGCCGACGCCGCCGCGCTGCAGGCGCAGCCCGAAGGCGCGCAGCTCTTCGAGCGGCGCGCCGGGGATGTAGAAGTCCATGGCCTTGCCGAGCATGTGCTGGCTGAAGCGCGCGACGCCGCTGCTCTTACGGTGCAGCATGGCGTTGGTCTGCGGCGAGCGGTAGCCGCACACGACCCAGATCGGGTCCTTCGATCCGGCCTCGCGCTGTACCTCCCACACCAGGTCGATCAGGTGCGGGTCCATGCGGGTCTGCTCGTTGCGCCGCCAATCGCGCAGGAACCAGTTTAGTTTCTCCAGCGCGGCGTCGTCGTATTTGCCGTCGCGCTTGAAGGTGATGGTGATGTCTTCGTTGGTATGGATGTGGTGCATCGAAATCGTGCGCGTGTCGCCCTCGGCGACCGCGTTCTGCAGCGCTTTCGATCCGAACAGAAATAGCAGAAGAGCGATACCGCACGAGTAACCGGCGTGCGACACGGCAATACGACGAGTTTTCAGGCGCGCCTTACCAACGAGCACTGGCGATCTCGCGTTGACAACGTTGACCCGTCGTCACCCAGCGCGATTTTCCCCCGCGCCGGGTAACGCTAACGTAGTGTTAATAAGGGAAGGGTTAACGCTTTGTTATCGCCACCCCACCCCCGACCCTCATATGGCTAACGGCGCAGTGTGGCGAAAAATGGCCCTAGCTCGCTGTTTCCAACAGGAGCGTCGGCTCGCAAACAACGCATCCGCGTGCGTGTTTGCTCATGATCGCGCGCACATCTTGCGTCGCGACATCGGACGTGACGTCCCGCTCGTGCAAAATCGACGATTTTGAGGCAGGCGCGCAACGCGACTCGCTAGAGCGGGATGACGTCTGTTCGAATCGTCATCCCGTTCCATCTTGTCGGTCGTGCATGATCTGTTGCGAAAGCCGGCGTCGACTTTCGGGATCGTGCGTTAACTAATGGACGTCCGCCCGGCGCGAGTTGACGTGTTGCTTGCGCGGAGCCGCACGTTGGGTCGAACTATATGCGGGGCTGCCGCCGCTGCTGCCGAACAGGCGCGAGAAGAAGCCCTGGCCGTCGCCACCGCCGGCGACGCCGCGCGGAGGTCTGGGGGCTCCTGCGGAACTGTAGGTCCCGGAGCCGTTGTAGCTCGGCCCGCCGCCGCCCCAGAATGACGGCTGGTCGGGCAACGCCGCGATCTGCCGGGCCCTGAGGTTTTCTCTGTGCTCGACGGCGATGTCGGCAACCTTGCGTTCGTCGCCTTTGAGCCAGGCCAGCAACGCCCTGTCGCGGCCGTAGATATCCTCGCGGAATTGCAGCTTGCCGTCGTCGTCGACGTAGGCGGTCTGGTAGGTCAGGTTGACCGGCATGAAGGTCGGAAACTGGATGTCGGTCTCGTTGGGACCGAACATCCGCTTGATGCGCTCCTCGGTGTAACCCTCGCCCGGGCGCACCAGCGACAGCAGCACCTCGGCATATTTCGCCGGATCCTGGACCCGCATGCAGCCGTGGCTGAAGGCGCGTTTGTCAAAGGCAAACATGTATTTGTCCGGCGTATCGTGCTGATACACCAGGAACTTGTTGGGGAAGTTGAAACGGATGCGGCCGAGCGCGTTGCGGTCGCCGGGCGGCTGCGAAATATGGATGCTGCCGTCGGGATTGTGCGAAACCTTGAGCCCGATGCGCTCCATCGCCTGCGGGTCCTGCGCCAGCGCCGGCAGATATTCGTTGTGCACGATCGACGGCGGCACGTTCCAGGTCGGATTGATGGTGATGTATTTCATCTCCGCCTGCATGATCGGCGTCGCCATGGTCGGCTTGCCGTCGACAATTCTGGTCTTCCACAGCTCCTTGCCGTCGTGCATCACGCGCAGCGTATATTCGGGCAGATTGACGATCACGTAGGTGTTGCCGAGATCGTGCGGCATCCAGCGCCAGCGCTCGAGGTTGGCGAGAATGATATCGGTCGGCCGATCGGGCCGGCGGCCATTGAGCGCTTCGATGGTTTGCGCGGTGAGCGACCCGGTGGCCTTGAGCTCATGCTCCTGCTGGAATTTCTTGACCGCATCGGCCAGCGGCTTGTCGTAGGTGTTGCCGTCGCCGGAGACGCCGAAACGCTCGCGCAGTTGCGGCACGCGGTCGTCCTGCGCCCCGATCTTCGGCGCTGGGCCATTCGGGATCGGCGGCTTGGTCGGGTCGACCTTGCCGCCGCGGATTTCCGCAAGCTTGGCCCTGAGCGCGATGTAGCCCGGCGTCTGCGGCTCGTAGGCCGCGAGCGCCGCGCCGACATCCTTGGCTTCGACCAGGTTGGCGAGCACGTCGGCCGGCTCCGGCGCCGGCACGGTATAGGAGATGTCGGCGCTGATGCGCGACCAGTGCACGCGTCCGACCGCGGCGTGATGCGCGTAGGTGAGGACCGACGCGGTGAGCTTCATCTCGGCGTCGGCGAGCGCAGCCGGGTCGGTCATCGCGGTGAAATCGGGTACCGGGTAATCGGCGGGATCGAGGCCGTCGGCGTCGACATGGCCGAGATAGGCGATCGCCGACGTGGCGCGCGCGTTGGCCTTGCCGTCGGTGAGCCACAACGGCGCGTAGTCGCGGCCGGAGTAGAACGCGTCGATGGTGATGCGGTCCTTCTTGCCGCCGAACACGCGGTCGAATTTGCCGTTCGTCAGTTCGCGCAGCTGGTCGGCAACCGCGGCATCGGCCGTCGCAAGCGTCTGCTGCGCCGGCGTCGCGGCGGGTGCCGTGGCCGTGTCCTGGCCGGCCGTCCCGGTGACGTCCGGCGCGGTAGCCGGCGTTGCCGCTGCGGTGGGCTTGGTGATGGTGGGCTTGGCGACGGCGGTTTCGGCCGCCGGTTCGGTCGACGGCGCTGCGGCTCCGACGTCCGCGGCGGTCGGTGGCGGCAGATTCGCGGGCTCCGGCATCGGAACGGCGGCACTGATCGCCGCGTCGGTCATCGGTTCTGCGAACGCGCCGCCGGCGCCGGCTGACAACAGCAGGACAACCGCGGTCGAGGCGAGAAAGCGATCGAGACGGACGCCGGTCATTGCCAATTCTCCTTCAGAGCCTGCGAGAGGACGCGAAACTTTCACCGCTTGGGGAACCTGATCCCCAATTATGTCAGAGCTGCGGGCTGACACGCCGCGGCCGCACATTAGGCGAGCGCGTCCAGCTTGTCCCTGTGGGCAATGGCGGTTTTCGACCGAATCAGGCGATTTTCTGCGGCTGTCGCTCTGCGGCAACGGCGTCGGCCTCGGATTCGCGGCGTTCTGTATTCAGACCGAGGGCGTCAAGCTTCCTGTAGAGGGTCGAGCGGCCGATGCGCAGCCGGCGCGCGACCTCCGACATCTGCCCGCGATAGTGGGTAATGGCGTACCGAATGAGCTCAGCTTCGAGCTCTTCGAGCGCTCGCACCTCGCCGTCGACATCGAGCAGCGGCAGCACGTCGAGCGGGCTCGACGGCGGCGCCGCGACTGGAAATGCAGGCGGCTCGTCCGCCGCGGCGATCGTGAAGTCCTCGCCAGCCAGGTCTGCCTCGCCATGCAGGGGCGGCAACGCCGCAGCCTGCGATCGGTCGGAATCCTGATTTGCAACCTGCGCGTTAATCTGGGGAAATTCGGCTACCCCGACGCTGTCGTCTTCGGCCAGGACCACGGCGCGGAACAGCGCGTTTTCGAGCTGGCGGATATTGCCGGGCCAATGGAAGGCCGCCAGCACGCGCAGCGCCTCGGGCGAAATGAGGCGGATGCGTTTGCCTTCTTCGGCGGCAAACCGCGCCAGAAAATGCCGGGCCAGCGCGGGAATGTCGGCCGGCCGATCGCGCAGCGGCGGCACCGTGATGGGGAAAACGTGCAGCCGGTAGAACAGGTCTTCGCGGAAGCGCCCGTTCTTCACGTCCGCGATCAGGTCGCGATTGGTGGCGGAGATGATCCGGACATCGACCTTGACCGGCTTGCGCGCGCCGACCGGCTCGACTTCGCCCTCCTGGATGGCGCGCAGCAGCTTGACCTGCGCCGCGCCCGGCAATTCGCCGACCTCGTCGAGGAACAGCGTGCCGCCCGAGGCCTCGACGAATTTTCCGACATGGCGCTCGGTCGCGCCGGTGAACGAGCCTCGCTCGTGGCCGAACAGGATCGACTCGACGAGATTTTCGGGCATGGCACCGCAATTGACCGCGATGAACGCCTTGGCGCGCCGGTCGCCGGAGCCGTGGATGGCGCGCGCGATCAGCTCCTTGCCGACGCCGGATTCGCCGGCGATGAGCACCGGAATGTTGGAGGCCGCCGTCTTCTCGGCCATGCGCAGCACGCCGTGCATGGCCGGGCTCTTGGTGATGATGTCCTTGAAGCCGAGCGTGCCGGAGCGGCTGTGCTTGATGCGCGCCAGCTCGCCTTCGAGCGCGCTGGCATTGAGCGCGTTGCGCAGGCTCACGTGCATGCGCTCGGCGCCGGCCGGCTTGACCACGAAATCGACCGCGCCCGCGCGCATGGCGGAAACCACGTTGTCGATGCCGCCATGCGCGGTCTGCACGATCACCGGCACGGTGATCGCCGCCTGGCGCAATCGCGCCAGCACGCCGAGCCCGTCGAGGTTCGGCATCACGAGATCGAGGATCACGCAATCGATGCGCGCGCCTTCGGCCCCGGTGAGCAGCGCCAGCGCGGCGTCGCCGTTGTCGAGGGTGCGCGTCTCGTAGCCGAACTTCTGCAGCATGCCCTCAAGGAGCCGGCACTGCACCGGATCGTCGTCGACGATGAGGATGGCCATAACTGTACTTTGTCCCTGGGCGGCTTCGTTGCAGCACGCTGTGCCGTTTCGGGGCAATTTGGCCGAGGAGGCTTAACGGGCCATTAAATATCGCGGGCGCGGCGAGCGCCGCTCAGGTCAGCAGCCCGGACAGTGCGTAGAACATGGCCGCCATCAGCGCCGAGGCCGGCAGCGTGACGATCCAGGCGATCACGATATTGCCCGCCACGTTCCAGCGCACGGCAGAGACCTTGCGCGCGGCGCCGACGCCGATGATCGATCCGGTCACGGTGTGAGTGGTCGAGATCGGAATGCCGAGAAAGGTCGCGGCAAACAGCGTGATCGCGCCGCCGGTCGAGGCGCAGAAGCCCTGCACCGGGGTGAGCCGGGTGATCTTGGAGCCGACCGTGTGCACGATGCGCCAGCCGCCGACCAGGGTGCCGAGCGCCATCGCCGCCTGGCAGACGATCACCACCCAGAACGGGACGTAGAATTCATCGCCGAGAAGGCCTTGCGAGAACAGCAGCACGGCGATGATGCCCATGGTCTTCTGCGCGTCGTTGCCGCCGTGGCCGAGCGAGATCATCGATGCGGCCGCGAACTGCAGCCAGTGGAAGGTGCCCTCGACGGCGCGCGGATTGGCGCGCACGAACAGCCACGACACCGTCAGCACCAGCAGCAAGGCGAGGAAAAAGCCGAGGAGCGGCGACAGCACGATGAAGGCGCCGGTCGTCAACAGACCGGACCACACGATCGCAGCGATGCCGGCCTTGGTGACGCCCGAGCCGACCAGGCCGCCGATCAGCGCGTGCGAGCTCGACGACGGAATGCCGGCCCACCAGGTGATCAGGTTCCAGCAGATGGCGCCCATCAAGGCGCCGAAGATCACGCGCGCGTCCATCACCTCGGCGGACACGATGCCGACGCCGACGGTGCGCGCCACGTGCACGCCAAACACCAGGAACGCCACGAAGTTGAAGAACGCCGCCCACAGCACCGCATAGCGCGGCCGCAGCATGCGGGTGGAAACCAGCGTCGCGATCGAGTTGGCGGTGTCGTGCAGGCCGTTGAGGATATCGAACGCCAGCGCAACGGCGATGAGGCCGATCAGGACAGGCAGGCTGAGGAGGGCGGTCATCGCTGGTTGCGCGGCTCAGAGCTGATCGGTGACGATCGAATTGATCTCGTTCGAGACATCCTCGAAGCGGTCGACGATCTCTTCCAGATGCTCATAGATCCGCGACCCGATAATGAACCGCATGGCGCTGCCGGGGGCGCTGTCCTGCCGGTTGGCGAGAAACAGCGCCTTGATGCCGCGATCGTAGATGTCGTCGGCCTCGCCCTCGAGGCTGATGATCTTGGCGGTCAGCGTGTTGAGGCGCCCGGCATTGGTGCCGATCGCGCTCAACAGTGGCACCGCCTCCAGCATTACCTGCGCCGCCTGCACGATGATCTCCGCCATCTCCCGCATCTGCGGCTCGAAGGCGTGGACCTCGAACATCACGATGGTCTTCGCGGTCTGGTTCATCTGGTCGATGGCGTCGTCCATCGAGGTGATGAGGGCCTGGATGTCGGTGCGGTCGAACGGCGTGACGAAGGTGCGGCGCACGGCGGTCAGCACCTCGCGGGTGATGTCGTCGGCCTCGGCTTCGCGGTCGAAAATCTCCTTGCAGTACTGCTCGGTCTTATCGCCGCGCTGCAGCAGATTGCGCAGCGCCTCGGCGCCGGCGACGACGATGGTGGCGTGCCGCGAGAACAGATCGAAGAAGCGATCTTCCCGCGGCATCAGCGCCTGGAACCAGCCCAGCATCCTGGTCTCGCGTTTTTTCCGGCGGCGAATCGAAGCAATGCCGCCGCGATTATACGGCACGCGGGGCCGGCTTCGCACGATCCGATGCGCTCTTGCGAGCGGGCCGGCGCTGCGCCACAGCGTTCCGTCATCCTGAGGCGCGAGCGAAGCGAGCCTCGAAGGATGCGGCCGAGGCGCCCGGGCCGTCGCCCTTCGAGGCTCGGCGCTGCGCGCCGAGCACCTCAGGGTGACGGTCAAAGGCCGCGCGAACGCGACGCCACGACGACGCGGCGCTCTCTACTTGACGTTCGCGACCACCCAGTCGTCGATCACCTTGGCGATGGCGAGGTTGTTCTTCTCGATCATCACCATGTGGCCGTTGCCGTGGATGCCCTTGCTCTGCAACGGCATCCATTCGATCGCCATGCCGGCCTGCTTGAGGTATTTCACCGTGCAATTGTCGTAGATCTGGTGATACGACGCCTCCGCCGAGATCACGACCGCCGGAATGCTCTTGAGATTGACGAGCTGCCGCGCCGGCGCCTTCTGCATCCAGCACACGAACATGTCCGGCCCGTCGGGCTTCTCGTCGCGCACGACCGCGATCTCGCCCGGGTCCTTGACCGGCGGATCGTAAGTCAGCGCGATGTCGGTCGGTCCCCAGGCGCGGCCCTTGCCGGTGCCGATGATGGTGTTCTCGAAAGGTGGACCTCCCGGCTCGACCGCGACGATGCCCTTCACCAGTTGCGGCCGCGCGTCGGCGATCAGCCAGCCGAACGGCCCGGACTGCGAATGCGTCAGCACGATCGCCGGCCCGATCCGGTCGAGCAGCGCCGCGCCGGCGTCCTGGTTGCGGTGCTGCGTCTCCTCGTTGGAGATCACGGTCTCGACCTGCGTCGCATAAAACGCATCGAATATCGGATCGCCCTTCTTGCCCTTGTTGGCGCCGTCGCCCGGCCATTGCGTGTGCTTCTCGCGACCGGGCCAGTTGCCCTCGGTTTCGATCGCGGTGAACTGGAATTGCTCGTTCTGCGCGGTGAACATCCGAGTCGCGCCGTCGCCGGTATGAATTGCCGAGCGGCCGCGCATCGGCTGGTCGATCATGTAGACGACGTAGCCCTGTTCGACGAAATACTCGGCCCAGCCCTCGCGGCCGTCCGGCGTCCCCATCCAGTTGGTCGCCGTCTGCGCCGCGCCGTGGATCAGCACCAGCGGGAAGGGGCGGCGCTGCTCTTTCGGCGCCAGCACCTCGACATAGATCTGGCCCTGCATGATCTCCTTGCCGGGCTCGCCCACATAGTGGCCGCCGACGTAGAAATAGCCGCGCTGGGCGACAGCCGACTGGTCGACCGCCGGAACTGGAAGCTTCACTTCGGCGAGCGCCGGCGCGGCGATGAGAGCCGACGACAGCGCAGCGCAGACGATGCGCGCAATGGCCATGATGTCCTCCCCGGCCGCCGCAGTTGCGCGGCGTTGCTGATTAGGCTTGTTGGCAGCTTGGTTCTGCCCATCGCGCCTTGTCAATCGGTGGGCAGCGCGATCGGCTGGCGAACGGCCCATGCGCGGGCCATATTGGTGCGATAAAGACCGCCATGACCCAGCCATGACCGACGCCAACTCCGACAATCCCGACGACAAGCGCGACCGCGAAAAGAACCGCTTCTCCGCGCGCGCCGCGCGCTATGCGCGGGTCGGCGCCAATGTGGGGGGCGTGGCGGCGCGCTATGCCGGGCGGCGGCTGATCGGCGCGGAGCCGAACCGCGCCGGCGAGGCGAGCGCGCTGTCCTCGGCGCTCGGCCGGCTCAAGGGCCCGCTGATGAAGGTCGCCCAGCTGATGGCGACTATTCCCGACCTGCTGCCGCCCGAATATGCCGCCGAACTGCAGAAGCTGCAGAGCGATGCGCCGCCGATGGGCTGGGCCTTCGTCAAGCGGCGGATGGCGGCGGAACTCGGGCCCGAATGGCCGAAAAAGTTCGAAAGCTTCGAGCATCATCCGGCCGCCGCCGCCTCGCTCGGCCAGGTGCATCGCGCCCGCTCGCTCGACGGCAAGCTTTTGGCCTGCAAGCTGCAATACCCCGACATGCAGTCGGCGGTCGAAGCCGATCTGCAGCAGCTGCAATGGCTGCTCGCGATCCGCCGCCGTCTCGATTCGGCGATCGACACCAGCGAGATCGGCAAGGAAATCGGCGCGCGCGTGCGCGAGGAGCTGGACTATCGGCGCGAAGCCAAGCACGTCGCGCTCTACGAAAAAATGCTCGACGGCGTCGACATCGTGCGCGTGCCGCGCGCCTGGCCGGAGCTTTCGACTGGCCGGCTCCTCACTCTCGACTGGCTCGACGGCAGCCGCATGCTCGCGCACAAGAACGATCCGCTCGCCGTGCGCAATGCGCTCGCGACCGCCATGTTCACCGCCTGGTGGTTTCCATTCAGCCGCTTCGGCGTCATCCACGGCGACCCGCATCTCGGCAACTACACGGTGTTCGAGCGCGACGGTGCGCCCGCCGGCATCAATCTCCTCGATTACGGCTGCATCCGCATTTTCCCGCCGAAATTCGTGCGCGGCGTCGTCGATCTCTATCACGGCCTGCTGCGCGAGGATCACGATCTGGTCGTGCACGCCTACGAGACCTGGGGTTTCCGCAAGCTGTCGCGCGACCTCATCGACGCGCTCAACATCTGGGCGCGCTTCATCTACGCGCCGCTCCTTGACGACCGCGTGCGCACCATCGCCGACGGGGTCAAGCCGTCGGAATACGGCCGCCGCGAAGCGTTCCGCGTGCATCAGGCGCTCAAGCGCAAGGGCCCGGTGACGGTGCCGCGCGAATTCGTCTTCATGGATCGCGCCGCGATTGGGCTGGGCGCCGTGTTCCTGCACCTGCGCGCCGAACTCAATTTCTATCGCCTGTTCAACGAGGCGATCGACAAGTTTTCCATGGACCGCGTCGCCAAGCGGCAGGCCGCGGCGCTTGAAGCGGCCGGCTTGTAGGGGCCACGATCGCCTGTCGCGGCGGCTATTGCTTGCGCGTTGACGGCTCGCGCGTTGACGGCTCGCGCCGCCGGCGTGATGCTGCCTCCCGAAAGTTGCAGGGAGGACGCCATGAATACGTCGCGACGCAGTCTCATCCAGGCGCTTGCCGCCGGCGGCGCGGCGGCCGCTGCCGCCGGGCAAGGCGCCAGCCGGGCGCTGGCGCAGGCAAGCCCGCCGGCGCCCTCCGATTATCCCGCGGCGAGCGCGCAGGAGCGTGAGCTCAAGATCGTCAGCATCGAACTCCTTGAAAACGAGGCCCGCAATATCCTGCCGGCCGGCCGCTTCGCCTTCATGGGCCCGGCCGGCGACGGCTGGACCTACCGCGAGAACCGGCGCGCCTTCAACGATTTCCCGATCATGCCGCGCCGTCTGCAGGGCGTGGACGAAGCCGATATCGACCTGCGCACCACGCTGCTGGGTCACCAATTGCCGCTGCCGGTCTTCACCTGTCCGACCGGCGCGGAAGGCGTGATCCACGTCAAGGCGGAACTGCCCAACGCCGCAGGCACCGGCATGGCGGGCACGCTGTTCGTCGCCTCGGGAGCGTCGAACCGGCCGATGGAAGAGATCGCCAAGGCGACGGCCGGACCAAAATGGTTTCAGATCTACATGAACCGCGACATGGAGCTTAACCGCTGGCTGGTGCAGCGCGCCAAGGCGGCCGGCTATTCGGCCATCGTCCTCACCGCGGACGCGCTCGGGCCGGGCCAGAGCGATGACTTCATCAGGCTCGGCCGGCCGTTTCCGCCCGATCTCATCCAGGGCAACCACGATCCTGCCCTCGGCGGCCACGGCAATTTCCGCGACCAGAAGCGCGACTTGAGTTTTTCCGACATCACGTTTCTCAGGGAAGCCTCAGGCCTGCCGGTGCTGGTGAAGGGCGTGGTGCAGCCCGACGACATCCGTCAAAGCCTCGCGGCCGGCGCGGCCGGGATCTGGATATCAAATCACGGCGGCCGGCAGATGGACGGCGTGCCCGCGTCGATGAGCATGTTGCGCGGCGCGGTCGACGAGGTCGCGGGCCGCGTGCCGGTGCTGCTCGACAGCGGGGTGCGGCGCGGCATCGATGTGTTCCGCGCGCTGGCGCTCGGCGCCACGGCCGTCGGTATCGGCCGGCCGACGCTGTGGGGCCTCGCCGCCGGCGGCTCGCTCGGGGTCAAAAGCGTCTATGCGCAGCTCGCCTCCGAATTGAAGTCGGCGATGCTGCTCTCCGGCGTCGCCAAGGTGACGAACCTCAACCGCGACAACCTCGCCAAGGTTTGACTCGCCAAGGTTTGACCTCAGCAGCAGTCGCAATCAATGCCTTCGAGGGCGACCAGCGCGGTCTTCATGAAGGCGGGCGGCAGGTCGTCCTCGACCACCGCGGCGAGTGGCTTGAACACCTTGAAATGATGCCGGCCCAGCGCGGTCCAGAACACCACGTGGGTCTCGATCGGCGGACAGCCGGGCACGCCGCAGGCGATCTCCGACACCATCACAGTCTCATCGTCCGCGAGCTTGAAGCGCGCACGCGTCCAGTCGCGCACCCGCTCGAGCGTGGCGCTGTCGATTGTGCCTTTCTTACCGAAGCCGAGCATGGCCACTCATCGTCATGGCCGGGCCTGTCCCGGCCATCCACGTCTTCGATTTCGCCGTCCTAAAATATTAAGTCGTGGATGGCCGGCACAAGGCCGGCCATGACGGTTGGGTGCATCGTGCCTCGTCCTACTTCGAGGCCGCAACCGGCTCCATTCCACTCTTCCTGATGGCCTCGGCAGCCCGCGCCGAGGTAAGAAACGCGATCAGGCGCTTGGAATTTTCAATCTCTGCCGAGCCGGCAACGACGGCGGCCGAAAACGTCTGCACGAACTGGATCTCCGGCGCGATGTTGCCGGCGAAGTCGACGCCCGTCGCGTGCAGAATTTCGCTGACTGGCATGACCGCCAGATCTGCCTCTCCGGCGGCGACCATGCCGGTCGCGCCCGAGCCGCGCGGGGTGGTCTTGACGTTGACCTTGCCGGCGATGCCGAGCCGGGGAAACAGATCGTTCACAAGCCAGATACCGCTGGTGCTTTCGGGCATGGCGACGGTCTTGGCCTTGAGCATGAGTTGTTTGAAGGCTTCGACGTTGCTCACATCAGGCTTCGGCGCTCCTGCCCGTACCGCGATGCCGAGGGGAACGCGCGCAAGATCGACATCCGTTTGGGCGACGATTCGCGTCGCGGCGATCAGCTCGCTGAGCCCTTCCCTGGAGAGGATCACCACGTCGGCGGCCACGCCGCGGGCGAGCTGCGCGGCAATCGTTTGCGGTCCCGTTCCCTGCGACGCCCCCGATCCGGTGGTGACCTTGAGGCCGCTCGTGCGCTCGAATTCCGGCACCAGCTGCTCGTAGGCGCCCGAGAATCCACCGGACATCAGAACCTTCACCTGCGCCGACGCTGCGGCCGGCCCAAGCAGCACCATGGCAAAGATGATGGACGAGAAAGTATTCATGAGGGAGCTCCCCTGGCCTGCTGCGTCATGGGCGGGCTTGTCCCGGCCATCCACGTCTTTGATTTCGCTGTCCTAAGGTATTAAGTCGTGGATGGTCGGCACAAGGCCGGCCATGACATTTGTGAGGAGCGGTTTTAGTGGCGGAGCAAGTATTGGCGGCGGTGCGGACCGGGCCGAGCCGGACCGAAGTCCGCGAGTATCCGATGCCGGACGTCCCCGAAGACGCCGCGCTGATGAAGATGGAAGTCGGCGGCATCTGCGGCACCGACGTCAAGCTCTACAAGCACCCGCCGAGCACCGCGCCCGTCATCATGGGGCACGAGAACATCGGCACCATCGCCAAGGCCGGCCGCGAATTCAGCCGCCGCAAGGGTTTTAAGGAAGGCGACCTCGTCTTCGTCGAGCACTACGTCATGTGCGGCAAGTGCGAATGGTGCCACGCCGGCCAGTACCGGCATTGCGAGAATACCAACTGGCGCACCAATCCCGACGCGATCCGCTACGGTTACACCTCCGCCGAGAAGGCGCCGCATCTATGGGGCGGCTTCGCCCAGTACGTCTACCTGCCGTGGAACGCCGTGCTGCATCACGTGCCGAAGGGCGTGTCGGCGGAGCTCGCCGGGCTGGTGACACCGATGGCGAACGGCGTCGAGTGGTCGATGTTCGACGGCGGCGTCGGCTACAATTCGACCGTGCTGATCCAGGGCCCGGGCCAGCAGGGTTTGTCGCAGACCGTGATCTGCAAGCAGGCCGGCGCCTCGCTGATCATCGTCACCGGCACCTCCAAGGATAGAGCGCGCATCGAGGTCGCCAAAAAGCTCGGCGCCGACCACGTCATCGACGTGCAGAAGGAGGACCCGCTGGCGCGCATCATGGAGATCACCGGCGGCAAGGGCGTCGACGTCGCGCTCGACTGCACCGCGGGCGCCGGCACCATTCCGATCCTGCTCGGCATCGAGGCGCTCAAGCGCAAGGGCGGCGTCATCGTCGCGCAGGGCGAGATGGCGCAGTTCCCGAATTTTCCGCTGGAAAAATTCACGGTGAAATTCATCACCATGAAGAGCGCGCGCGGCCACAGCTACAAGGCCTGCGAGCTCGCTCTGGCGCAGCTCGCCTCCAAGCGATTCCCGCTGGAGCTGGTCACCACCCACCGCTTCGGCCTCAACGACGTCGATCTCGCCATCCGCTCGGTCGGCGGCGAGGGCGTGCCCGACGTGATCCATGCCTCGCTGATGCCGTGGTCGTAGGTCCGCGCCGCGGCCCGGCGCGACAACGATGTCGCAGGCCGCGGCGTCGGCGCCGTGGTATGTTCGAGGCGGTTTCGCGATCATCGAGGAGGTGCTGACATGGCGGCGATACGCCCGATCCATCGCAGGCTCGTTTGCGCTCTGGCGCTCGCGGCGGCCGTCGGCCTCGCCGGGGGGGCGCGCGCGCAAGAGCTCACCATCGGCACCATCGGCGCGTCGAGCGATGCGCCGTTCTTCATCGCCGACGCCAAGGGCTATTTCGCCGAGCAGGGGCTCAAGGTGCAGTTCGTGCGCTTCGACTCGGCGGCAAAGATGATCCCCTCGCTCGGCTCCGGCGAGGTCAATGTCGGCTCCGGCGCCACCTCGGCCGGGCTCTACAACGCCGTCAAGCGCGGCATCGGCATCAAGATCGTCGCCGACAAAGCGCGCAATGCCCCGGGCTACGGCTTCGAGGCGATCCTGGCGCGCACCGACCTGATCGACAGCGGCCGGATCAAGAGCGTGAAGGACTTCAAGGGGCTCAAGGTGGCGATGTCCGCCAACGGCAACAGCGAAAACGCGATCATGAACTACGCGCTGGTGAAGAACGGATTGAGCTACGGCGATATCGATCCGGTGTTCCTCGGCTTTCCCAATCAGATCGCGGCCTATGCCAACAAGGCGATCGACGCCAGCCTGACGGTCGAGCCGACCGTCACCGAGGTGCTCAAGCTCGGCACCGCGAAGAAGCTCGTCGGCATCGATGAGGTAATCCCGGATTGCCAGACCGCGGTGACATTCTACAGTCCGAAATTCGGTCAGGATCAGCCGGACAACGCCAAGAAATTCATGGTGGCGCTGGTCAAGGCCATGCGCTTCTACAACGACGCGCTCAAGGACGGCCATATCGCCGGCGCCAACGCCGACGAGGTCATCAAGATCCTGACCCAATACTCGTTTCTCAAGGACCCGGCCGTGCACCGCGCCATCACCTCGCAGGCGGTCGATCCGAACGGTCAGCTCGACATGCCCTCGCTGCAGATGGCGTGGCAGTTCTTCAAGGACACCAAGGAGATCGACGGCTCGGTGAAGGTCGACGACGTGGTCGATCTGAGCTACGTGCACGCCGCCACGAAGCTGCTCGGGCCCTATGTGAAGAAGACCGCGATGTGAGCGGCCGGCGCGTCTTGGGCGCCTTTTCCGGCGCCCGGGAATGATTGAGCGCTATGCCCGTCACCCTGAGGTGCTCGGCGCGCAGCGCCGAGCCTCGAAGGGCGACGGCCCGGGCGCCTCGGCCGCATCCTTCGAGGGCCGCTTCGCGGCCACCTCTGGATGACGGATCGTACTGCGCGCCTGCCTTGAGGTGCGCGGCGCAAGCCGCGCCTCGAAGGACACGGCCATGCCTCGCCTTCACGACACCCAGGCGACGTGGTAGCACGACGCGACCCTTGCTTTGGCAGCGACGGAGCGCGGAATTGGCGATGGATTCGGTCTTCGTTGCACGCGGCACGGCGGACGCGATCCCGATCTGGTTTGTCACGGCGACGACCTATCCCGAGGTGCGCGGGCGCATCGGCGCCGACGCCTGCGCCTTTGCCGACGCCGCCGGTTTTGAACCGAAGTCCGGCCGCTACCTGCTGCTGCCGGGCAAGTCCGGGCTGGGCGGGGTTCTGTTCGGGATCGAGGCGGCGGACGAAACCAAGGACCGGTTTCTGCCGGGGCGCCTGCCGCAGCAGCTGCCGGACGGCGTCTACCGCTTCGCCAATGAGCCGCACGACGCGCGGCTTGCCGCGCTCGCCTTCGCGCTCGGCTCCTACCGCTTCACGCGCTACCGCAAGGCGGAAGCGCGCCAGGCGAGGCTCGACCTGCCGCAGAGCGTCGACCGCGACGATCTCGATCGCGTCGTCGAAGGCGTCACCCTGGCGCGCGATCTCATCAACACGCCGGCGAACGATCTCGGACCGGCCGAGCTCGAGGCGGCGGCGCGGGCACTGGCGTCACGGCACGGCGCCGACATCGGCGCCATCGTCGGCGACGATCTGCTGGCGCAGAACTTTCCGCTGATCCACGCCGTCGGCCGCGCCGCCGCCGCGACCGCCGCGCCGCGGCTCATCGATCTGTCGTGGGGCGAGAGCTCCCACCCGCGCGTGACGCTCGTCGGCAAGGGCGTCTGCTTCGATACCGGCGGGCTCGACATCAAGCCCGATACCGGCATGCTCAACATGAAGAAGGACATGGGCGGCGCGGCGACCGCGCTGGCGCTGGCGCACATGATCATGGCGCGCGGCCTCAAGCTGCGGCTGCGCGTGCTCATTCCCGCGGTCGAGAATTCGATCGCGGGCGCGAGCTTTCGGCCGCGCGACATCTACACCTCGCGCAAGGGCATCACGGTCGAGATCGGCAATACCGACGCCGAGGGCCGCCTCATCCTTGCCGACGCGCTGGCGCTCGCCGACGAGGACAAGCCGGCGCTGATCGCCGATTTCGCGACGCTGACCGGCGCCGCCCGCGTCGCGCTCGGCCCGGACGTGCCGCCGTTCTTCACCGACGACGAGGCGCTCGCGGACGAACTCATGGGCGCCGCCGTCGCCGAGAACGATCCGCTGTGGCGGCTGCCGCTGTGGCGGCCCTACGAGGCGATGCTGGAATCCAAGATCGCCGACATCAATAATGTGGGCGCCACCGGGCAGGGCGGCGCCATCACCGCGGCGCTGTTCATGCGGCGTTTTGTGACCGCAAAATCCTGGCTGCATGTCGATCTCTTTGCCTGGACGCCGTCGGCCAAAGCCGGGCGGCCCGAAGGCGGCGAATGCCAGGCGGCACGCGCGCTCTACGCACTGTTCGCCGCGCGCTACGGCTGAGCGGCAACAAAGGACGGCAAACCAACGATGCACGCCTTCGATCCTCGCATCACGCCGGCGCGCGCCGATCTGGCGGCGAAGGAGCTTGAGGGCAAGGTGAGCGCCGCGCGCTACGTCGAGGGCCGCGTCCGCGAAGTCGTCGAGCCGCAGGCGCCGCTGCGGCGGTCGCCGCGGCCCGATGCGCCGCTCGACACCGAGGCGCTCAAGGGCGAGCGCGTCACGGTCTACGAAACCGATGCCGAGGGTTGGGCCTGGGGCCAGCTCGCCGCCGACGGCTATGTCGGCTGGCTGCCGGCCGGCGCGCTGGCGCCGCCCGGCGCGCCGCCGAGCCACAAGGTCACGGCGCTGCGCACCCTCGCGTTTCCCGGTCCCGACATCAAAATGCTGCCGCTCGAAGCGCTGCCGCTGGGCGCCCGCCTCGCCGTGGCGCACGTGGAGGGTCGCATGGCGGTGACGGCATCGGGCGCCTACGTGCCGGCGGCGCATCTCGCCGCGATCGACCACAACGAGGCGGACTTCGTCGCGGTGGCCGAGCGTTTTGTCGGCGCGCCCTATCTGTGGGGCGGCAAGACCGCGCTCGGCCTCGACTGTTCGGGCCTCGTGCAGATCGCGCTCGCGGCCTGCGGCATGACGTGCCCGCGCGACAGCGACATGCAGGAACAGGCGCTCGGCCGGCCGGTCGCCGCGGCGAACGAGCTCTCCAATCTCGTGCGCGGCGACCTGGTGTTCTGGAAGGGCCACGTCGCCATCGTGCGCGATCGCGAAAATCTGCTGCACGCCAACGCCTTTCACATGGCGGTCGCCGTCGAACCGATCGCCGGCGCCGTCGCCCGCATCCGCGGCGCGGGCAGCGAGGTCACCAGCATCCGGCGGATTGCGGTTGCGTCGTGAGCCGGCAGCCGCAACTGCGCCGGGTTGCCCTCGATACCGGTACGGTTGAAGACATCATCGACTTCGCGGTCGAGAATGCGGTGCGGCCGTTTCATCCGCGGCGTCAGTTACGCAGATTTCTCGGCGGGCTGATCTCGGGCCCAAAACTCGTCATCGATGTTCATGACGACAGGGGAAGAATTGCCTGCGCGGCCCTGTTGGACAACATCCGCAACCCGAGCAACTCAGCTTGCCTGGAAATGTTGGGACTGGTCCGGGATGCGCCCACGCCAAGCATCTACGCTCTCATTCTCGATCAGGCGAAGGCCGAACTGCCGGCGGGCAAGGCCGGCATTGAATTCGGCTACCATGACGGCGGTCCGGTCGATTTGCAGTTTCTCGAAGATCGCGGATTTCACCCGTTCTACACGATGTTTGACATGCGCAAGCAAAATGACGGGCGCGTGGCCGCGGCATTGCCCCCCGACGGGTATGGTTGGCGCAGTCTCAGCCCTGCCGACGTGCCCGAATATCACCGCATCTGGACGCTCGCTTTCGCCGACAACCTGGAAGCGAGTATTTCATCTGTTGAGGAGATGGCCGCCAACCTGGCGAGCCGAGGCATGCCGGGCACCTTGCTCTTGCATCGCGACCGGATCGTCGGATTCCTGAATGTGTCGGTCGACGACGAGGACCCGACGGCGGGCGAGATGGGCGGCCTGGGCTTGCTGCCGGCCTATCGCGGCAGAGGGCTCGGCAAGCTGCTCCTTGAAAGAGCGATCGAGGAACTGGCGAGCCGGCACGTGCAAAGTTTTCGGCTGACCGTTGCCGCCGCCAATGAAATCGCTTTGCGACTTTACCGGCGCTCCGGCTTCGAAATATCCGACCGGGACTTGTGCCTGCGCTTCGCGGCCTCGGCCCGATAGCACCGCTTATTTGCGCCAGCCGTTATTTGCGCCAGCCTTGCATCGGCCACTGCAATTTCGCGGTGGCCCGGTTCTCCGGCCAGACCGAGACATATTCCTTGCCCTGGAGCTGGATCAGATAGGTCGCCGACAGCGTGTTCTGGCCGGTCGAGTCGAACTTCACACCGTCATAGCCCATGATGAGCTGATCGGGCTTGAGATCGGTCGCCCGCAGCGCCGCCTGGATCTTGTCCGGCTCTGTCGAGCCGGCGCGGTTGATGGCGTCGGCGAGCACGAACAGGCCCTGCATCCAGCGCGCGCTGGTGTCGTCGAGGTCGCGGCCGTACTTGGCCTTGAACATCTGGTCGACGATGTAGCTGTTGCTGCCCGGCTTGCCGATGTCGAAGGCGCTGCGGTTGATGGCGCCCTGGGCGAGGTCGCCGACGTTGGGGATGAAGCTCGGGTCCGAGAAGCCGGCGTCGTCGCCGATGATGATCGGCGGCAGGTAGTCGAGATTCTTCATGGTCTTGAAATAAAGGATGATGTCTGAGGTGTAGCTGATGAAGATCACCGCATCCGGGCCGAGCGTCTTGAGCTGGAGCACCTGCGCGGTGACGTCGGAGCTGTTGGCATTGTAGGGGATCTGGCCCGCCACCTTGATGCCCGCGGTCTTCGCCGCCTCCAGAATGCTGGCCGCGACCGAGGTGCCGTAATCGGTGTTCTCGTTGACGAGCGCGACGGTTTCGATCTTCTTGCCCGACTTCTTCAGGTCGGTGAGAAACTCGGCATAGGCCTTGGCGAAATCGGGCGCGATCGGCGTGGTGCGAAAGGTCCACTGGAAGCCGCGGCCGGTGATGTTCGAAGCGACCGAGTCGGCGACCAGATACGGAATGCCCTGCCGCTCGGCGACCGCCGTCGCCACCAGCGAGACCGAGGAATGGTAGGAGCCGAGCATCGCCACGACGTGATCCTGGGTGATGAGTCGGATGGTCTGCTGCTGGGCGACCTGTGGATTGCCCTGGTGGTCGGCGCCGTCGAGCACGATCTTGGCGCCGCCGAGATTCGACAGGCCCGCGGTCGCGCCGAGCGGCATGGCCTTGAGCTCGGGATGCGCGGTGTTGATGATCTCGGCGCCGAGGTCGACGGCGTCCTTCGCCGACTGCCCGGCGCTCGCCGCGTTGCCGGTCAGGGGATAGATGACGCCGATCTTCACGTCGGCGGCGCGCGCCGGGACGGCCGTGGCGGCGGCCAACACCGCGGCGATGATGCACCAAGCCTTCATTTGTTCCTCCCTGGTTGCGCAACGCGTCTCAGGCTAACCTTTGCGTTCGCGGTCCGCAATGCGTGGCGTGCGCAGACCTTCGTGCGCCAGGCTTCGCGCGCCGGGCAAAAGACGCCGCAAAGTGATACAATCGACCTTAAGAAATCCCGGGAGGATCACCATGGTATCACGTCGCAATTTCCTCACGACGACGCTTGGCGCCGCCGGCCTCATCCTGCCGGCGCAAGGCGCACGGCGCGCCGCGGCGCAGCCGGCGCGGCGCATGCTCGTCGATGCGCAGGTCCATCTGTGGAAAGCGGAGACACCGGATTGGCGCTGGGTGCCCGGCCTCAAGCCGCAGCTTCCCGAGCCCTTCACCATCGAGCGGCTGGTGCCGCTGATGGAGGAGGCCGGCGTCGACCGCATCGTGGTGGTGCCGCCGTCATGGCCGGGCGACCGCAACGACTATGCGCTCGAAGCGGCGCGGCGCTATCCCGACCGTTTCCACGTCATGGGCCGCATCCCGCTGCAGAACCCGCAATCCGCGGCTCTGCTGCCGAAATGGAAGGAGCAGCCGGGCATGCTCGGCGCGCGCGTCATCTTCAACAATGACACCACGATCCCGTGGCTGAGCGACGGCACCGCCGACTGGTTCTGGCCCGCGGCCGAAAAGGCGCAGGTGCCGGTGATGTTCTTCGCGCCCGGCCAGATTGCGAAATTCGCGCCGATCGCCGAGCGTCACCCGGGGCTCACGCTGATCATGGACCACATGGGATTGACCGGCGCCATGGCCAAGACCAACGCCATCCCGGCGGCGATCGATGACGCGGTGGCGCTCGCCAAATATCCGAACGTCAGCGTCAAGCTGTCGGGTACGCCCGGCGTGTCCAACGAAGCCTATCCGTTCCGCGACGTCACGGCGCACCTGCATCGCGTGTTCGACGCCTACGGCCCGCAGCGCTGCTATTGGGGCACCGACATGACCAACTCGTTCGACAAGGCGACCTACCGCCAGCGCATCACCCACTTCACCGAAGAGCTGCCCTTCCTGTCGGAGAGCGACAAGGACTGGGTGATGGGACGCGCGATCCTGGCGCGGCTGAACTGGACTTGAGCGTCGAGTCAAATACTCTGACTCGTCATGCCCGCGCTTGTCGCGGGCATCCACGTCTTCTTCGCGGCGTTGAGAAAGACGTGGATGGCCGGGTCAAGCCCGGCCATGACGAAGGAAGGTGCGCTACGCCTTCCTGTTGTGCGCGTTCCACTCGCGTTCGAGATTGGCGATGAGCGCGGGGCTGAAATGGCAATAGGCCTGGTCGCGCGCATAGGCGGAGAAATATTTCCGAAAGATATCGAGCGACTCCTCGCCAATGCGCAAGGCGCGGCGATTTGATGTGGCGCTGACCGCGCCCGAAGAGGTCAGTCCGCTAACGACGCGGTCGAGCGCGCGATCCATGTCGTGCGGCTCCGCGATCTCGTCGCATATGAGGCGGCCTTCCGGGCTGTCGCAGACAAGCTTGCGCTCGTACTGGATGGCCTGGCGGGCGATGCGGTCGCCGGTGAAGCGCGGCAGGCGCAGGTTGGCGGCGCCCGGAATGATGCCCTCCTTGCGCGCCGGCAGCGTCATGAACGCGTCGCGCGCGGCCAGCACGTAATCCATGGTCAGGAGAATCTGGCAATGGCCGCCGATGGCAAAGCCGTCGAGCGCCGCGATCCACGGCTTCTCGATGCCGACGCCGTGGACGTCGTCCGGCAACGCGTCGGGCCGCGCCACGCCGCGGAAGAACTTATGGACGAAGCCGAGATCGCGCTTGAGAAACCAGACGAAGGGAATGAGGCCGCGATAGAGGTGCGTCAGGTTGATGCCGGCGCCGAACAGCCGGCGGCCGCGATATTTGGGATGCTCGACCTCGCCGCCGCGCAGCACGGCGATGTCGGTCGCGGAATCGAGGATGGCGAGATCGACCGCTGCCTCCATGGCCTCGATGGTGGTGTTGTCCTCGGCATTGAGGAAGCGCTGGTTGTTCGAGGTCACGATCGTCGCCTTGCCGCGGCGCTCGACGCTCACCTTGCCGAGATCGAGGCGGCCGTCGGCGTCGAGTTTTGCCACGAGCTCCGCGCTGTGCGGCAGCGGCAGCAGCATGGCGTGGCAGAGGTGGCGGCCGGCCGGCTCGTCGGCCAGCACGTGGGCGAGAAAAATGCCCTGGTCGATCTCAACGCCGTCCTTGTCGCGCTGCAGGACGTCGGTTTCGGCCGCAAGCTGCGCCGCCGTCGGCGTCAAGCCGGGAACGGCCTGCGCGGCGGCGAAAACGAGCGCTTCGAGGCGCACGAAGCGCGAGCGGCGCTGCGTCAGCTCGTCATAGAGCGCGGCACAATGCGCGGCGAGAAAGCGCTCGCGCTGCTCGCGCGCGGCGGCGAGTATAGCAGCGGCCGCGGCGGCTTCCTTCGCGCTGCGGGCCGGTTTTGGCGGCAGGCGGCGTATCAGGTCGTCGCAGCGTTGCCAGTAGTGCGCATAGCGGCGCCGGTCGTCGGCGAAGTCGGCGGTAGCGCGCGGCGCAGCGGCAATCCAGTCCGCGACGGCCTGCTCGCCGAGGCCCGCCGCGCGCCCCGCGGCCGCAGCCGCATCGAAATTCATGGCGTCGCTCCTTTCGACAAATTCGCTCAGCCTTTGGGCCGCCGATCGATGACACGCTTGGCCTTGCCCTGCGAGCGCTCGATGGTTCCCGGCTCCAGCACGCGCACCGTGGCGCTGACCCCGACATAGGCCTTGATCAGGTGCTCGGCCTTTTGCGCCAGCGTCGCAGTCTCTTCCGTGCTCAATTTGCCGGCAAGCTCGGGGCGCATCTCGACCAGCACGTCGAGCTCGTCGAGATGGTGCGGCCGACGCACTTCGAGCAGATAATGCGGCGCGAGCTGCGGCTCATGGCCGAGCACGGCCTCGATCTGCGACGGGAAGACGTTGACGCCGCGGATGATCAACATGTCGTCGCTGCGGCCCTTGACGCGCTCGATGCGGCGCATGGTGCGCGCCGTGCCGGGGAGGAGCCGCGTCAGGTCGCGCGTGCGATAGCGGATTACCGGCATCGCCTCCTTGGTGAGCGAGGTGAGCACGAGCTCGCCCGGCTCGCCGTCCGGCAGGACGCGGCCGGTCGCCGGATCGATGATCTCGGGGAAGAAATGATCCTCCCAGATCGTCAGCCCGTCCCTCGTTTCCGCGCATTCCTGGCCGACGCCGGGCCCCATGACTTCCGACAGCCCGTAAAGATCGAGCGCCGCGATGCCCATGCGCCGTTCGATCTCCGCGCGCATGCCTTCGGTCCACGGCTCGGCGCCGAAAATGCCGATGCGCAGGCTGCAATCGCCGGGCGCAAAGCCCTGGCGCTCGAACTCGTCGGCGATGGCGAGCATGTAGGACGGCGTCACCATGATGATGTCGGGCTGGAAATCGCGAATGAGCTGGACCTGACGCTCGGTGAAGCCGCCGCCCACCGGGATGACGGTCGCCCCCAAATATTCGCCGCCGTAATGCGCGCCGAGGCCGCCGGTGAACAGGCCATAGCCGTAGGCGACGTGAATCTTGTCGGTGGAGCGGCCGCCCGCGGCGCGGATCGAGCGCGCCATGAGCAGCGACCAGGTGTCGATGTCATTCCTGGTGTAGCCGACCACCGTCGGCTTTCCAGTCGTGCCGCTCGAAGCATGGATGCGCACGATGTCGGCCATCGGCACCGCGAACATGCCGAACGGATAATTCTGGCGCAGATCGTCCTTGGTGGTGAGCGGGAACCTGGCGAGGTCGCTCAGGGCTTTGACGTCGTCAGGATGCACCGCGGCCGCATCGAGCTTCTTCCTGTAATGCGGGACGCGCTCATAGGCCGTGCGAACCGTCTGTCGCAGACGTTCGAGCTGCAGCGCGGCGAGCGCATCGCGGCTTGCGGTTTCGATCGGTTCGAGTTGGTCGAGCGCGCCCATGTTGCGTGTGCTCAATGTCGCAAGTGCTCAATCGAGCTTGATGCCGAGCGACCGGACCAGCGGCGTCCAGCGCGCGACCTCCTCGCTCATGAAACGGTTGAATCGATCCGGCGTCCAATCGGTCGCCGGCTCGACGGCGACGTCCACAAGCGACTGCCGATAGGCCTTGTCCGCCAGCGCGGTGCGGTTGGCTTCGCCAATCTGCGCGACGATCGCCGGCGGCGTCCCGGCCGGAACGAACAGGCCGAGTACCTGCTGCGCGATCAGCCCGGGCACGCCCGACTCGACGGCGGTCGGTATCTCGGGGGCGCCGACCAGGCGCGTCGGATTGGTATTCGCAAGGAGACGCAGCTTGCCGGCGCGATGAAACTCGAGCACCTGGCCGGTCATGGCCGGAATGATGATCGGGATCTGTCCGCCCATCACGTCGGCGAGCGCCGGCCCCGCGCCCCGGTAGGGCACGTGAGGCAGGTCGGTGATGCCGGTCAGCGATTTGAACAGCTCGCCGCTGAGATGGTTCAAGGTGCCGGCGCCCGACGACCCGTAGGAGAGCTTGCCGGGATTGGCCTTCACATAGGTGACGAGCTCCTTGAGATCGCGCGCCGGCACGTCAGGATAGACCGCGATGGCGAATGCCGTGATCGCCAGCATCGAAACCGGCTCCAGATCCTTCATCGGGTCGTAGAGCGGCCGGTCGCGCAAGATCATGTCGGTCAGGTGGATCGACGAGCTGCCGAGGAAGACGGTGTAGCCGTCGGCCCGCGAATGAGCCACGGAGGCGGCCGCGAGCGACCCGCCGGCGCCGGGCTGGTTTTCGACGACGACGGTGCCGAGCGTCGTCTTGACCTTGTCGGCCCATGGCCGGGCGACGATGTCGAACACACCGCCCGGCGGGAATGGCAGCACCAGCCTGATCGGCCGTGTCGGATAGGCTTGCGCACCGGCATTGCGCGACGCGGCGGCGAGCGCGGCGGCCGCCGCCGCCAGGCGCAAAAATTCGCGGCGGTGAAATCTCACGTTTCCCCCTGAATGGCGGCCGATTGTTCGGCGGCGATTGTTCGTTGTCGCCGCAAGGTTACATCATCGGCGCAAATTCGGGTAGCGGGCGAAAATCGATTGCGCGTCGGCCGCGGTGTTCCGAAGTCCGGTGATCGGGTTCTTGAGGCCTTCGGCCGGCCGGGTTACATTCAATGTCGCAGCAAAACGCTCGTCAGGACGCGGTCATGCAGGACACGATCGGTATTCAAGCGGCTCGCGATATCGAGACGACTCGCGATATCAAAGTGACGCCATTGTCGCCGGCCTGCGGCGCCGAGGTGAGCGGCATCGACCTTTCGCGGCCGCTCGCCGAGCGCGAGGTCGCAGCGATCAAGCACGCTTGGGGCGAGCATCTGGTGCTGGTGTTCCGCGGCCAAAAGCTGTCGCAGGACGACCAGCTGCGCTTCGCCTCCTATTTCGGCGACCTCGGCAGCCGCAAGAAGGCGCCGGAGCCGCTGCGCGCGCGCGCCGAAGGCGTTGCGCAGGACCACGAGAAGGTTCTGCTGGTCACCAACATCAAAGTCGACGGCCAGCCGATCGGCGCCTTCGGCGACGGCGAGTTCTGGTTCCACATCGATTCCGGCTATTCGGCGCGGCCCTACAAATACACTTTCCTCTACGCGCTCGAACTGCCGTCGCGGGGCGGCAATACGCTGTTCTCCAACATGTACAAGGCCTACGCGGCGGTGCCGCCGGCGCTCAAGGAGAAGCTCAAAGGCAAAAAGGCGCTGCACATCCACGAATACAACCGCGCCAAGCAGGCGAACTCTTCAGGCGACATCAGCGGCATCCCGCATTTCTCGCACCCGGTCTTCATCACCCATCCCGACACCGGCCGCAAAACGCTGTTCGTCGACCGGCTGATGACGACGCGCATCGAAGGCATGAGCGCGCCCGAGAGCGAGCCCATCCTCAACGAGCTTTACGAGATCGGCGAGCGGCGCGAGTTCATCTTCGAGCACGTCTGGCAGCTCGGCGACTTCCTGATGTGGGACAACCGCTGCACCATCCACGCCCGCACCGACTTTCCCGCACAAGAGCGCCGCCTGCTGCGCCGCTGCACAGTCGAAGGCGAGCCGCTCCACGAGTGAAGGCCGACAGGACGACCACAATGACCAACCCGCGGCTAGCGGCGTTCGACAAGTTTATCGGCGAGCTGCGCGCCATCTGGGCGGCACAGGCCGACGACGGCCGCCGCATGGCAGCGGCCAAGCCGCTCCTTGAACGGCTGGTCATGGAGCCGGCGCTCAAGGCGCATTCGGCAAGCTGGCCGTCCACCGAGGGCCGCAAGAATCTGCTGCTCTATGTCGATCCCGACTACCACTTCGTGGTCAACGGCGTCGTGCGCATGCCCGGGCGCACCGGCAGTGTGCACGACCATGCCGACGCCTGGGTGCTCTACGGCGTGCTCGACGGCACCGAAACGCTGGAGCGGTTCGAGCGCATCGACGACGGCAGCCGGCCGGGCTACGCCGAGGTGAAGCTCACCGCGGCGACGACCGGCTCGCAAGGCAAGGTCGATCTGGTGCCGCCGCGCGCCATTCACGCCGAGCAGGGCGGGCCGACCCGCTCGGTCGCGGTCATCGTGCGCAGCCAAAAACTCGGCGAGGGCACGGTGCTGCAGCATCGCTACGACCGCGACGCCAACACCGTGGTCGAGCAGTACGGGCCGACGCAGATTCCCTACGACGTCGCCGAATTGTCCCCGTCCTGAGGGCGCGACCCACATCGCGGCGAGCCATGAGCAAAAGCACCGCGGCGGCGGCGACCCTGGTGCAACCGCCGGCGCTCCACTAACATCCGATGCCGCCGGCATGGAATGTCAGCCATAATAATCCGGGACCGGGGAGGGGGAAAAAACCTTGCAGCACAGCACTGACCGCATTCTCACCACGCACGCCGGAAGCTTGTCGCGGCCGGCCGATCTCATCGCCCTCAACCTGGCGCGCATCGACGGCAAGAAGGTCGAGGACGCCGCCTACGCGGCCTGCCTCGCCGCGGCGGTTGCGGGCGTGGTGCGCAAGCAGCACGAACTCGGCATCGACATCCCCGACGACGGCGAGTTCGGCAAGCCGACGGCGGGGAATTTCGACTACGGCGCCTGGTGGAACTACGCCTTCGCGCGGATGGAGGGCTTTGCGCCCGCCCAATCGGCCGCCGAATCCGAGCACAAGAAATCGAGCGTCGCCGATCTTGCGCTCACCACGTTCGCCAATCGCCGCGATTGGCAGAAATTCGGCGAATTCTATCACGACCCGGAATCGAGCGGCAGCCTGATGGGCAGCGCCGCGCGCCGGCGCGTGCGGCGCCCGGTCTGCGTCGGGCCGATCAAATATGTCGGCCTCGCCGCGCTCGAAGCCGACATCGCCAACCTGAAGAAGGCGATGGCCGCCTCGGGCGCAGCGGAAGGTTTCATGTGCTCGATCGGGCCCGGCAGCTTCGCGCGCGGCGACGACCTCTATTACAAGACCGAAGAGGCGTTCGTGTTCGCCTCGGCCGAAGCGATGCGGGTCGAATACCAGGCGATCGTGGACGCCGGCATCGTGCTGCAGATCGACGACCCGAGCCTGCCGGACAACTGGGACATGATCAATCCCGAGCCGCCGCTTGCGGAATTCAAGAAGTTCGAGCAGGTGCGCATCGAGGCGCTCAATCATGCGCTGCGCGGCCTGCCGCAGGACCGCATCCGCTTCCATATCTGCTGGGGCAGCTGGCACGGCCCGCACACCACCGACATACCGCTGCAGGACATCGTCGACCTTGTGCTCAGCGTCAACGCCGGCGCCTATTCGGTCGAAGCCGGCAATGTCCGCCACGAGCACGAATGGCGGGTGTGGCAAAGCGCCAAGCTGCCCGAGGGCAAGCTGCTCATTCCCGGCGTCGTCAGCCATGCGACCAACATCGTCGAGCATCCCCAAGTGGTCGCCGACCGCATCGTGCGCTACGCGCGCGTGGTCGGCCGCGAGAACGTCATTGCCGGCACCGATTGCGGGCTGGGCGGCCGCATCCATCCGCAAATCGCCTGGGCCAAGCTCGAGGCGCTGGCCGCGGGCGCCAGGCTCGCCAGCAAGGAATTGTGGCAGTAGGCTTGGGCAGTAGGCTCGCATCATGCCGGGACGTCTCGCGGGAAAAGTAGCGTTGATCGCCGGGGCCGGCTGCATCGGGCCCGGCTGGGGCAATGGCCGCGCCGCCGCGGTCATCTTTGCGCGCGAGGGCGCCAAGGTGTTCGCCGTCGACAAGAATCCGGACGCCATGACGGAGACGGTGGCGCGCGTCGGCAACGACGGCGAGATCGCGACCCATGTCTGCGACGTGCTCGATGACGCGCAGGTGCGCGCCATGGCGGCGGCCTGCCGCGAGCGGTTCGGGCGCATCGATATCCTGGTCAACAATGTCGGCGGCTCGGCCCCCGGCGGCGCCGCCGAGCTTGCGGAAGCGGCATGGGACGACCAGATCGACTACAACCTCAAAAGCGTCTTCCTCGCCTGCCGGCACGTGATCCCGATCATGATCGAGCAGGGCGGCGGCGCCATCGTCAATACGGCCTCGACTTCGGGCACGCACTATTCCGGCTCGCCGCAGATCGGCTACGCCTCGGCCAAGGCCGCGATCATCCAGTTCACGCGGGTGACGGCGGTGCAATATGCCAGCAAGGGCATTCGCGTGAACACCGTGGTGCCGGGGCAGATGCACACGCCGATGGTGGAGGCGCGCCTCGCCCGGCAGCGCTCCGGCGGCGACGTCGAAGCGCTGCTCAAGTCGCGGGTCGACCGCATCCCGCTCGGCTTCATGGGCGACGGCCGCGACACCGCGCACGCCGTGCTGTTCCTCGCTTCCGACGAAGCGCGTTTCATCACCGGCACCGAGATCGTGGTCGACGGCGGCATGACCGCGCGCTGCGATTAATTTTATCGAACAGACACAGAGCCAAGCCCCCTGGAGCCCATGAACATTCGCGCCGACGACCTCACACCGACCATCGCGCCGCCGGACCCGAACCCGAAGAAGCCGCGGCTGGCGCTGCCGCCGCTTGCCTGCGACTCGCACTTTCACGTGTTCGGGCCGCACCGGCTGTTTCCCTACGCGGCCGGGCGCACCTTCACGCCGGCGGACGCGCCCAAGGAGGATTTGTTTCGCCTCCACGCGTTCCTCGGCTTCGAGCGCGGCGTGTTCGTCCATTCGACGTGCCACGACGATCATGCGGTGCTGCTCGACATGCTTGCCGCCGGCGAGGGCCGCTACCGCGGCGTCGCCTTGCTCAAGCCGACGACGCCGGAGGCCGAAGTCGAGCGGCTCGACGACGCCGGCGTCCGCGGCGCGCGGCTGCACTTCTATTTCCCGCATCTCGGCAAGCCGATGCCGCGCGAGGACATGCGGCGGGTGATCGCACTGGCGGCGCCGTACGGCTGGCACATCGCCATTCACGTCGGCGGCGACGGCATTCTGGAGCAATACGAGTTCATCACCTCGATCGACGCCGCGGTGGTGATCGACCACATCGCCCGCATCAACGTCGCCGAGGGACGCAACGGCAAGGCGTTCTCGGTGCTGCGCCGCCTGATGGATCGCGGCAATGTCTGGGTCAAGCTGTCCGGCACCGACCGCATCACCAAAGAGGCGTATCCCTACGCCGACGCCGTGCCGTTCGCGCGCGCGCTCGCAGCGCACGCGCCCGAGCGCGTGGTCTGGGGCACCGACTGGCCGCATCCGAACCACAAGGCCATGCCCAATGACGGCGAGCTGGTCGATCTCATCGCCGAGATCGCGCCCGACGCCCGCACCCGCCAGCTCATGCTGGTCGAGAACCCGGCAAAGCTGTTCGGATTTTAAACGGCTGCGCGCTCAGCACATCACCTTGCGGCAGGTGCTGGCCGCGTCGACGATCGCCTGCAGGTGATAGCGGCCCGGATAGCCCAGGATGGCGACGCCGTCGATGACGAAGGAAGGCGTCGCGATCAGGCCCAGCGCATCGCCGAGCCGCACGTGATCCTTCATGGTCTGCGTGACCTCGTCGCTGTCGCCGACGGTGGTCAACTTGGTGGCATCGAAGCCGAGCCCGCGGGCGACCTCGAGCGCGCGCACGCCGTCGACCGGGCCGCGCTGCGCATAGATCTTGCGATGGAACGCATAGAATTGCTGCGGCGTGCCGAGCTTTGCCACTGCAAGCTCGATCCGGCTCGCCGCGATCGAGGGGACGCCGAGCACCGGGAACGGCACCAGGATAAGCTTGATCTGCGGATCGAGATCGACCAGGTCGCCGATGTCGGCGGCGGCGGCGCGGCAATACGGACAGTTGAGATCGTAGAATTCGGCGAGCGCCGTCTTGCCGCGCGGATTGCCGGCCACAACCACGCCGGGCAGGGCTTCGAACGGCCCCAATAGCTTCACGCTATGATTGGCGAGGGGCTTGCCGTCGTCGGCGACCAGCGGATACTCGACGATGCTTTCCACCCCGCGGTCGCGCCGCTGCGCGCCGGCGTGACCGCTCCAGATCGCGGCCGCGACAATGAGCGCGAAGGCGCAAACCTGCCGATCGCGAAGGTTTTTGAGCATGGCGATCACTGCGCGACTACGCCCTCGGGCGCGGTTTCCAGATTGAACGCGGCGGCGAATAGCGCGCGCGTGTAGTCGGTCTGCGGATTGCGGAACAGCTCGGCCGCGGCGCCGGCCTCCACGACCTTACCGTGGCGCATCACCATGAGGCGGCTCGCCAGCGCGGCCACCACCCGCAGATCGTGCGAGATGAAGAGGTAGGTGAGATTGTGCCGCCGCTGCAATTCGCGAAACAGGTCGACCATCTGCGACTGGATCAGCATGTCGAGCGCGCTGGTCGGCTCGTCGAGCACGACGAAGGTCGGCTCGAGCACGACGGCGCGTGCGACCGCGACGCGCTGGCGCTGGCCGCCGGAGAATTCGTGCGGGAAGCGGAAGCGCGTGGCCGGATCGAGCCCGACGTCGGTCAGCGCCTGCACGACGCGGTCGTCGCGCTCGCGCTCCGACATGCGCGGATGGTGGACTTGAAGCCCCTCGTTGATGATCTCGGCCACCGACAGGCGTGGCGACAGCGAGCCGTAGGGGTCCTGGAACACGATCTGCATGTCGCGGCGAAACGGCCGCATCTGCTTGAAGCGCAGGCCCTGCAGCTTGTTTCCCATGAACACGATCGGCCCGTCCGAGGAAATGAGGCGCAGGATGGCGAGGCCGAGCGTGGTCTTGCCGGATCCCGATTCGCCCACGACGCCGAGCGTCTCGCCCTTGCGCAGTGCGATGTCGACGCCGTCGACCGCCTTGATGTGGCCGACCACCTTGCGCATGAGCCCGCGCTTGATCGGAAACCAGACTTTCAGGTCGGTCGCTTCCAGGATCATCGGCGCGTCGGGCTGCGGCGGCGCCGGGTCGGGCCGCGGCTCGGCGGCCAGCAGCGCCCGCGTGTAGGGATGCTCGGGCGCGGCGAAGATGCGCTCGACCGCGCCCTGTTCGACGATCTTGCCCTCCTTCATGACGCAGACCCGTTGCGCGATCTTGCGCACGATGCCGAGGTCGTGGGTGATGAACAAAAGCGACATGCCGGTGCGCTGCTGGATGTCCTTGAGCAGCGCGATGATCTGGGCCTGCACCGTGACATCGAGCGCGGTGGTCGGCTCGTCGGCGATCAGCAGATTGGGCTCGTTGGCGAGCGCCATGGCGATCATGACGCGCTGGCGCTGGCCGCCGGACAACTGATGCGGATAGGCCGTGAGCCGGCTCTGCGGATCGGGAATGCCGACCTGGCTCAAAACCTCGATGGTGCGCGCCCGCGCCACCGCGCCGGTGAGCCCGCGATGCAGCAGCAGGATTTCGGCGATCTGCTTCTCGATGGTGTGCAGCGGGTTGAGCGAGGTCATCGGTTCCTGGAACACGATGGTGATGTCGTCGCCGCGCACGCGCCGCATCTCGCGTTCGCTGAGCGGCACGAAATCGCGGCCCTTGAAGCTGATGCTGCCCGAGGGATGCCGCGCCGCCGGGTAGGGCAGGAGCTTGAGGATCGAGAGCGCAGTCACCGACTTGCCGGAACCGGATTCGCCGACCAGCGCCACGGTCTCGCCGGCGCCGATGTCGAACGAGACGCGGTCAACCGCGAGCGTCTCGCGTCCGCCGGCGCGAAAGGCGACCGAGAGATCGCGGACGGCGAGGAGAGGGGCGGTGCTCATGCAAAGGTCTTCCGCGGATCGAAGGCGTCGCGCACGGCTTCGCCGACGAAGATGAGCAGCGAGAGCATCAGGGCGACGGTGAAGAAGCCGGTCAGCCCGAGCCACGGCGCCTGGATGTTGGCCTTGCCCTGGGACAAAAGCTCGCCTAGCGACGGCGAGCCGGGCGGCAGGCCGAAGCCGAGGAAGTCGAGCGCGGTCAGCGTCATCACCGACGACGACATGATGAACGGCAGGAAC
>Ga0182024_10003519_pt1 | contig 37137 bp, 41 predicted proteins | sample P32metaG_FD_120480 | JGI IMG/M metagenome (GOLD analysis project Ga0182024, IMG submission 120480) | Permafrost microbial communities from Stordalen Mire, Sweden - P3-2 metaG (Illumina Assembly) | ecosystem: Environmental > Terrestrial > Soil > Wetlands > Permafrost | place: Sweden: Stordalen...
ACGCTTCACTGTAAAGAATCCAGAAAACTTACTTTGTCCCGCAAGGCTTGGCACCGTTTACAGAGCAACTTTGGTAACTGCTCGCGACCCGGCCAATTGATTTGTTCATGTTGCCGGCGCGGCAATACCGGCGTTAAGATCGCCGGCCAACTTAAACTATCGGGAGCCAGGCATCATGAAATACGGAATCAATCTGCTGTTGTGGGGCGCGGAGATCGGCGAGAGCCATTATCCGCTGTTGGAGAAGATCAAGGCGTGGGGATTCGACGGCGTGGAAATCCCGTGCTTCGGATTCGACGAACCCCGCTACAGGAAACTCAGCGCGAAGCTCAAATCGATCGGCCTTGAATGCACAACCTGCGTGATCGTCGGCAAGGAGACGAATCCGCTCGATCCGAGTGCCGCCGTGCGCCAGGCGGGTGTCGATTTTCTGAAAAAGATGATCGATCAGAACAACGTCGTCGGCTCGAAGCTGATGATGGGGCCGTACAGCAGCCCGGTTGGCGGATTGGTCGGTCGCGGTCGAACGGATGATGAGTGGAAGCGGGCGATCGAAGTGTTTCAGAAAGTCGCGCCGCACGCTCAGCAGGCAAACGTGCCGATGGCGCTGGAGTATCTGAATCGCTTCGAGCACTACTTCATCAACGACACCGTCAGCGCCTCCCGCTTCGTCGATGAGGTGAATCATCCGATCTTCCAGCTTCACTACGACACGTTCCATTCAAATATCGAAGAGAAGAACATCGCCGATTCAGTCCGCGCCGGCGGCAAGCGCATCATTCACGTACACATCTCCGAGAATGACCGCTCGACGCCGGGCGAAGGCCACGTGCACTGGGACGAAAGCTTCAAGACTCTGGCCGAGGTCGGCTACGACCGCTGGCTGATGATCGAAGCCTTCGGCGCGGCGCTTCCCGAAATCGCCGGCGCCACCTGCATCTGGCGGCAGATGTTCCCCAACGAAGAATACCTGGCCAGGAACGGCCTGGCGTTTATGAAGAAGAAGGTCGCACAATATTGGAAGAAGTGAGTCGCCCGGAATCCTTGCCGGCGACTCTCTACGCTTCCACCGCACGCAGCGGAATTTTCAGACGGAACTTGGACCCTTGGCCCGGCGCGCTTTGGACGTCGATGGAGCCGCCGTGGACCTGGGCGACATGTTTGACGATCGAGAGGCCTAAACCGGTGCCGCCCATTTCGCGAGATCTCGATCGATCGACGCGGTAAAAGCGTTCGAAGATTCTGGACAAGTCCTGCGGCGGGATGCCAAGCCCGTTATCGGCAACTTCAATAACCACCGAATCATTTTCCAACCCGACTTTGATCCGGACTTCGCCGCCGTCGGGGGTGTATTTGATCGCATTGTCGATGAGGTTGGAGACGGCGCGCTCGATGTAATCGGGGTTGCCAACCACGCGCGGCAGATGTGCTGGAATCTGCACCGAAAGCGATTGCTTTTTCCGCTGCGAAGCCGGCAGCAACAGCTCGGCGGCGCGCTTCACGACGTTCGAGCAGTCGAACGCCACCGCCCGCGGCACGTCGTTCGTGCTTTCCAGCTTCGAGAGCTCCAGCAGATCGCTCACGAGATTCGTCAGTTGATCCACGTGGCGTTCGATCGTCGCCAGGAAACGGGGGCCGTTGGTCGGGTCGTGCATCGCGCCGTCCCGCAATGTTTCGGTGAATCCCTTGATCACCGTGAGCGGCGTGCGGAGCTCATGCGAGACGTTGGCAACGAATTCCTTGCGCAGCTCCTGATAGCGCACGCTTTGCGTCGTATCGTGCGCCACCAGCACCAAGCCCTGTGGCGTCTCACCCGCGGGATAGGTGCAGGCGGTTATCTCCAGATAGCTGCCGGCCGACGGGCTGATCTGAAACGCGCGGCGCTCGCCGCTGGCAAGCACTTCGGTCGATGCTTTCAGCACCGCCTCATCGCGGACGACTTCAAATAGCGCCTTGCCCGGCGCCGTCTCCGCGTCGAATGCCAGCATTTCGCCGGCCCGCTGGTTGGCGATGACGATCCGCCGGCGGGTGTCGGTGGCGATCACACCCTCGCTCATGCTCGCGAGCATGGCCAGCAGTTCGGCTCGACCCTTCTTGTTTTCCTCGAGCGAGACATTCAAAGAATCCGCCATCGTGTTCAAAGCTCCGGCAAGGCTGCTGATTTCGTCAGAGCCGCTGGGCAGCAGGCGCTGCTTCAAATCACCGTCCGTCAATTTTCGGGCAAAACCGGTCAGCTCAACCACCGGAATCGTGCTGCGTCGCGCGATATAGAAGCAGAGCAATCCCGCCGTGAGCACCGCCGCAATGACCACCGCCGCCAACCCGACGTAGACCAGATGAAGCTGGCGGTCGATATCCGACAGGTGATACGCCAGTCGCACAAAGTGCACCCTTCCGTCGGCGGTCGTCACCTTATGCGCCCAATAGAGCAGGGGGTCGGCCAGGGTGTGGCTGGTTCGCTCTTCTTCGCCGTCTCCGTATAGACCGGCCCGGCCGATCTCGCCGCGATCGCGGTGATTTTCCATCGTGGCCGGGTCGGCTTCGCTGTCGCCGACGACCGTTCCGTCTTCTTCTATGACGGTAAGCCGTCCACCGAGCGTTCCCGCCAATCGGCGGGTTGTCCCTTCGATCGCGGCCCGATCGCCGCGAAGCAGATCATTACTCAATATTTCAGAAGCGAGCACCGCCCCCGTGTGCAATGCCTGTCGTCGCGATTCAAGGTAATTCTCGCGAACGCGCATCGCGAGGATCGCGCCAACAGCGAGAGCCACGCCACAGATCAGCAGCAGATACGGAAGGAAGATGCGGCGAAAAAACCGGCTTGAGAGCACCCGGATAAATCCTCGATTCGTCAATTGCCGCGCGAGTTACGTCGAGCTCGCGACGGCATCAGCGCTGGTGCGAAGTTTGTAACCGAAACCGCGCACGGTTTCGATCATATCGCCGCCGGCGCCAAGCTTTCGACGAATCGCGGTGATATGCACATCCACCGTGCGATCGAACACCGCCGTGTCGTTTCCGAGGGCCGCGTCGATGATCTCATCTCGCGAGAAAACGCGTCCCGGCCGAGCCGCAAGAAACTCAAGAATGCGGAATTCGGTTGCGGTCAGCCCAATGCGCTGGCCACGAAAGCTGACTTCATGGCCGCTCAGATCGATCGTCAGATCGCCGCTGCGGATCACCTGCTGGTGCTCGTCGCGCGTGTTCGAGCGGCGCAGCAGCGCCTTCACGCGGGCAATCACCTCGCGCGGGCTGAACGGCTTGGTGATGTAATCATCCGCGCCCAGTTCAAGCCCGATGATGCGATCGGCTTCGGTCGCTTTTGCCGTCAACATAATCAGCGGGATTCGCGCCGAGCGCGGATCAGCCCGAAGCTGCTGGCAGACCTGCAAGCCGTCCAACCCGGGCATCATCAGATCCAGCACCACCAAGTCGGGTCGATGCTTCTTGACGACATCCAATCCGCTTTGCCCATCGGTGGCGGCGATGACGTCGAAGCCGTCGTTTTCCAGGTTGTAGCGAACCAGTTCAATCAAATCTTTTTCGTCGTCGATGACGAGAATCGTGCCTTTTTTCATACGAGTGTTCCGTCTTTCCGTGCCTGCAAATCAATGTGTTTCCGGGAAAGCCGCGGGGTCCTGATAGAGGTTCTCCGGCTCGGTCTCACCCTCGACAGGCCGCAAACGTTTTTGCGCGCTCTGATGCCGAATGTCGCGACCGTTCAGCCAATAAATTACTTCCTCGGCGATGTTTGTTGCATGGTCGCCAATGCGTTCCAGATTCCTCCCGATGAGAATCAACGACAAGCACTGCGCGATCGTCCGCGGATCAGCCATCATGTGTGTCAGCAGAACGCGAAACACCTGATCGCGAAACGCGTCAACTTTCTCCTCTTCCTGAAGCACGGCTTCGGCCATCGTGATATCGCGGTTGACCATCGCCGTGACACTGTCGCGAACCATCATCTGGACGACTTCGCACATGATGGTCAGATCCACCAGCGGTTTGACTGGCGGGCCGCCGGTGAGCACGTAGTGCGTGTTCTGGCAGATATTGATTGCCTGGTCGCCGATGCGTTCCAGCTCGCCGCCGATGCGTGAGGCCATAAACAGAAACCGGGCATCCTGGGCCACCGGCTGCTGGAGCGTCGTCAGCCGGACGGCCTTGTCGTCCACCTCCACCTGCAGAACATTCAGCTCATGCTCATGCGTGTAGACTTCGTCGGCCAGGCTCTCGTTCTGCTCCATCAGGCTGCGAACGGCCGTGCGGATCATGCTCTCGGCGGTCGATCCCATCAGCACCAGCCGCTGAAACAACTGATCGAGTTGTTCGTGAAAGTGTCTCATCCGAACCGTCCCGTGATGTAGTCTTCGGTCTGCTTCAGGCGCGGGTTCTGGAAGATGTTGCCGGTCGGCCCGTATTCGATGAGCCGGCCCAGGTACATGAACGCCGTATAGTCGCTGACGCGGGCGGCCTGCTGCATGTTATGCGTCACGATTACGACGGTGTAGCGGCCACGAAGTTCGTGAATCAAATCTTCAACTTTCGCCGTCGCGATTGGATCGAGCGCCGAGCACGGCTCGTCCATCAACAGCACTTCCGGCTCCGCCGCGATCGCGCGGGCGATGCACAACCGCTGCTGCTGCCCGCCGGACAACCCCATCGCGCTGGTATGCAGTCGATCTTTTACTTCATCCCACAATGCCGCCCCGCGGAGCGATCGCTCGCAGACTTCGTGCAGCCTGCCTTTGTTGCGCTCGCCGCCGATGCGACGGGCGTAGATCACGTTGTCGAAGATCGACATCGGGAACGGATTAGACTTCTGGAAGACCATCCCCAGTCGTTTACGCAACCCGATGATGTCGATATTGCCGTCGTAGACGTTCTCGCCGTGGAAGTTGATGCACCCCTCGGTGCGAACGTTGTCGATCAGATCATTCAGGCGGTTGATGCTTCGCAGCAGCGTGGACTTGCCGCAGCCGCTGGGGCCAATGAGCGCCGTCACTTTTTGGGCGGCAATCGGCATGCTGATATCGTGCAGCGCCTGATTTTTTCCGTAGAAGAGCCGGAACTGATCGACGTCAAGGATTCGCTTCTCGCTATAGAGCTCTTCGTGAATCTCCGCCTTCGCTGACGGATTCCGCGAAGGAATTGCCGCCGCTCGAACCGGAGCAATCGCCGCGTGCGGCTGTACCAACTGCGAGGCCGGCGCCGGCTGGTGATTCTGAGCGTGCGCGGCCGGTGGATGATCCGGATTGGCTGGAACATGCCCTGGGTGCGCCACGGAATGGCCCGGCTGCGCCGCCGGCGGGTAGGTCACGACCGGACTGGGTTTTTCAGCAGCCATGGGCGTCGCAATCTCCTTCATCACCGGTCCGCGGTGCGGTACGGTTTCTGATTCAGTTTCGGCTGTAGACGGCATTTCGTTACCTCAATTTCACGTCCGCGTCTGTACGGAGCGGGCGAAGAATCGAATTCCAAGATTCAGGACGAAGATCAAAGCAATCAGCACCAGAATTCCCGCCCAAGCTTCCTGCTTCTGTTCGGCGTATGGGCCGGTCGCATAGTCCCAGATTTGTTTCGTAAGCGACGGAAACGCATAGTTCGGATTGAATGTAAGCAGTCTGCTGCCCAGCGCGGTAAACAGCAGCGGCGCGGTCTCGCCAGCGACACGCGCCAGCGCCAGCATGACGCCGGTTACCAGGCCGCCGGTGGCCGCCGGAAGCACGACCTGCACAATCGTGCGGGCTTTGGTAGCGCCTAACGCAATTGATGCCTCGCGGTAACTGCGAGGCACGAGACGAAGCATCTCTTCGGTGGTCCGCGTCACGATCGGTATCATGATGAACGCGAGTGCCAGCGCGCCAGCCCACCCGTTGTAATGTCCGATCGGCACCACAAGCAGTTCATAACCAAGTATGCCGATGACGATGCTCGGAACTCCAGCGAGGACATCCGCCGTGAAGCGAACGGTGGACGTGATCCATGGCCGCGTTCTGTACTCCGACAGGTAGACACCGGCGAGAAGTCCCACGGGAACTCCAACAATGCTTGCAAGGCCTACGAGAATCCCTGTGCCCACGAGCCCGTTCCGCATTCCGCCGGGATATCCGGACGAGCCATAGGGCTGCGGGTCCTGTTCAAAAAACGCCCAAGTCACCGAGTGCCAGCCGATTGAAACTAGATAGTAAAGCACGAGTGCCAGAACCGAGATAATCAGACCGGCGGCGGCGATGCAAAGCAGCCACATCACGCGACTGGTCACGCGAGAAGTGACGGAGCGGGCGGCGATAAGCCCATTCGCGTGGCTCATTAGTGTCCCCCCGCGGCGCGTGCGCCACCGCCGCCGACCACAAGCCATCTTGCGACAACATTGAACACCAACGACATCGCAAGCAACGCCAGCGCGACTTCCAGCAGCGCCGCACGGTGCAAATCGGAACTGGCTTCGGCAAATTCATTGGCCAGGAGGCTCGACATCGTTTGCGCCGCGGCAAATGGGGAAGCGTGAATTTCATTCACGTTGCCGATGACCATCGCTACCGCCATGGTTTCGCCCGCGGCACGCGCTAGTCCGAGCATGATTGCCCCGAAGAGTCCTGATCGGCAATATCGCAACATCTCCCATGACGTCTGCCACCACGTCGCGCCGAGGGCCGTCGTCCCCTCGATCTGCGTGCTGGGCACCGTGCGAAGCACGTCGCGGCTTACCGCGGTGATGATCGGAATCACCATGATCGCCAACACCAGTGAGGCGCAGAAAATATCTCTACCCGTCGTCGAACTCGACGCCAGCCAGTGAAGTCCCGAAATGCGATGGAAAACCGCATTTAGACGGGGCTCGACGTAAGCCTGGAGGAACGGGGCCAGCACGAACAGTCCCCATAGTCCGTATGCAATGCTCGGCACGGCCGCGAGGAATTCGATCAGGAAGGACACCGCATTGACAAACCGCCGCGGCGCAATGCGGATGAGGAATAACGCTGCCCCGATGCTAAACGGCACGGCAATGAACAGCGACAATGCCGATGTCACAGCCGTTCCGTAGATCACCGGCAACGCTCCAAACGCCGGCGGCAACGTCTGGGTCACCGGCTCGCCGTCCGCATCCTTGATAACCTTTCCGTCCGCGTCTCGCTGGATCCGTTCTAATTCGTTGGGTCTCCATTGCGAGTGGACGAGAAATGAAGGGCCGAACGTATGAAAGCTGGGAAGCGCCGCGTAGACCAGGACGCTCACCAGCGCAACGAGCAAAAGAATGATGGTCAGCGCGCTGCATGTCGCAAGAAGCGCAAGGATTCGATCGGGCAGGTACGCGCCGCGCCGCAAACTCACCCGGGACTCCCCGGCCCCGGGCGCCGCCGCCTTTTTTTCAACCGACTCTATCGAAGTCACACCGGCAGGCATATCACCTTTCGTCGCGATGCAAGAAGAGTCGGCGTATTCAGCTGATTAGCGCGATGCCGTCGCGATCGGTGCGCCGGACCAGTTCAGCCTGCCGATGGCTTGACCGGCCCTTGTCTGCACTGCCGCACTGAGCGGCGCGTAATCGAGTTGGCTCGCAAATTGTTGGCCGTCGTGGATTACCCAAGTCAGGAATGCGGCGACCGCCTGCGCCTTTGCTTTGTCGTGCATATAGCTCAAATCACTTCTGACAAAAACGTAGGTAAAGCCGGCGATCGGATATACGTTGGCTCCATGCTGGTTCCAGAGCGGCGCCGCATTATTAGCATCCATTTGCGCCGCTGCTTGTTCGCCGGCGGCCGAGGTTGACTTGGGCGACGCTTTTACAAACTTTCCGTCAGCATTTTTCATGGTGGCGAAAGGAATCTTGTTCTCAAGCGCATACGCCAGCTCGATATAACCAATCGCGCCCGGCGTGGACTCGACAACCTGCGTTACGCCTTCATTGCCCTTGCCGCCGGACCCACCCGGCCATTCGACCTGCTTGGACGCGCCAATCCTCTCTTTGAAATCAACGCTCTGCGTAGCCAAATAGCTTGTGAATACGAAAGTCGTTCCGCTGCCGTCGGTTCGGTGTGCAGGTGTAATGGCAAGGTCCGGCAGTGACAAACCGGCGTTTAGCGCGGCAATCTTTGGGTCATTCCACTTTGCGATCCGCCCTTGGAAAATGTTTGCCAGAACAGGCCCATCGAGCTTGAGTTCGCCATTAAAGCCCGGCAAATTGTAGCCCGGCACCACGGCCCCTGCGATCACCGGCACCTGCACCACTGCGGACACGCCGCCCGCCTGGGCAAATTCCTTCTTGTTGAGAGGTGCATCTGAAGCGCCAAAATCGACGGTCTTCTCGAGGAACGCTTTAACGCCTCCGCCGGACCCGATCGATTGATAATCCGCCTGCACGTCCGGGCGCAGCTTCTGATATTCCGATACCCAGCGCTGCATCATGGGCGCGACAAACGTGGAGCCCGCCCCTTGCAGGCGCACCTCTGCCAAGGCCACCGACCCGCCCAAAGCGACAATCGCCGCGATATTTCGAATCAGACCCTTCATGATCGAATTCTCCGGTTGGTTCTCGACGTCCCTTTTCCCCTGTCATTCTCGTTATGTCGCCGGGAACGGTAGGCCGGGCGTGTTAAGATTGGGTGAAGATCGCGCTTAGGCGGGGGTAACCAGAGCAAGATCGCATTGCTGCATGAATATCGGCTATAATCTGGATGATCTAGCCGATCTAGCCGAAAGGACAATCAATGGAATGGAAATTAGCTGATGCAAAGAATCGCCTGAGCGAGTTGGTAACCAAGGCTTCAACAGAAGGTCCGCAAACCATTCGCCGCCACGATGCAACCGTGATCGTGATTTCGGAGAAGACCTATCGAACGCTGACCGGAGAACGCCGAACGTTTAAGGATTTACTACTCAATGTGCCATCGCTCGAAGGCGTCGATCTTGAACGCGATCGTTCCCTGATGCGCGAGGTCGACCTGTGAGAGTTCTGGTCGATACATGTGTTCTCTCCGAGTTGGCGCGGCCCACTCCTGAGCCAGGAGTAAGAGCAGTCCTTTCTTCATTTCTCACGACTGAGCTCTTTGTAAGCGTGATCACGATTGGTGAATTCACCAAGGGAGTCGAACGCCTTGGTCACAGTAAGCGCCGTCAGGCGTTGGAGGCTTGGCTTCGGGAACTCGAAAACGAGTACGCCGACCGCGTGTTGCCTGTCGACGTTGAGGTAGCGCGTACGTGGGGTGAAATTACCGCCCGCGCGGCTAAAAGTGGACGCGGCGTTCCTATTTCAGACGGTCTAATTGCTGCGACCGCGATAAAAAACGGAATGCATCTCATGACTCGCAACACAACTGACTTCGCTGCCACCGGCGTGCTACTGATCGATCCGTGGCAACGCTAGCTGTTATGAGATCCAAAAACCAACGGGGCTAGATACCTCGACATGCCGCATTTCAGTGATAGAGGCTCGCGATCCCCATTATCACCACGACCGACCCGATGAGATATGCCTGATTCATAATGAAGTAAGTCCGCCGCCGGGAACCCGTAGGTTTGTCAAACGTTCTGATTAGCACCATCGGCTGCCCGAACAGACAAACGCCGAGCGCCAGAAAGATCAGCAAGTGTCGAGGCGTCGTGGGCGCATGTCTGGCCCCGGCTGCGACACTCCCAAGCAGAACGGCAAGAATTTGGAACGGAAGAATTGCCTCAATATCCATGTCATCTCAGAATAACTTCACTTCCCCTCAATCTCTTTCAGCACCACCACGGCATCTTTCGCCGCCGGCGTGTCTGGCCAGCTGGTAATGATCGCTTGCAGCTTGGTGCGAGCCGTGTCAAAGCGTTCGGCGCTGATGTAACTGCGGGCGAGATTCAACGCTCGCGTAGCTTTCGCGGCGGGGTCATCAGCAATGGGTGCAGGTGGCGTGGGCGCTGCTTGCGCGGCAGCAGGAGCGGCTACGGATGTTGGCGCCGGCTTTGCGATCTTTGGCTTTGCCGCTATGGCCGGCTTGGGCGGGGCCAGCGTGATCGGCTGCATATCCGCCAGCGCGGGGTCCGCCGCCTCAGACAGCATCCTTTTGATCTGGTCATCGGCGCCGCGACCCACCGCGATCGTTTGCAACAGCCCATTGCGATCGATCACATACATCGTCGGAATCGCATGCACCTGAAACGCTTCGGCCATCGCGTTCCAATGTTGCGGCGAATTGGACGGGCCGAACAATTGCGGCCAAACCATCGCTCGATTCTGCGAGAGATAGTCAATCAATTCCTGCTTATCCTGATCATTTGACACGCCAACGACTTCCAGGCCCTGGCTGTGCAGATCGTTGTACATCTGAATCATGTGCGGCATGGCGGCCTGCAGGGGCCGCACCACGTCGCCCAGAAATCGATGACGACGACTTTGCCCTTCCACTGCGCAGAAGAGAAAGGCCGACCGTCCACGGTGTTGCCCATGACGACCAGCGGCCAGCCGATTTTGTTGGGAATCGATCGATATTGCGCGGCGTAGCCCCCTTTCAACCCCGCCGCCGTGACGCGCGCCTCGCGAGCCAGCGCCGGCGTCGCCGGAGAGTTGTCCGCCAATACAACCAGCGTTCGCGCGACAACGTCATCTTTCGGCGCTGCCTTGGCGGCTTCGATCAACTGATCGAGCACCTTGCGCTGCGCGTCCTCCGTAGGCTCGGACCACCAATCAAACTGCAGCAAACCCATCTTGGCGCACTCGGCGGCGGCCGGATCCGACCCCGCTGCCGATTGCTCCAGCGTGTGCGCCGCGTCGGGATCTTCGACCACCGCAAGAATGGCCAGCGCCGAATCTTCCTCGTAAAGCGCGCCGAGCCGATTGTTCGGGCTGGTCTGCTCGTATTCCTGATACAGCTGAATCTTCTTCCGCAGCAGCGGCCCCACCTGCTCGAGGATCGATTTGCGATATCTGCGATCGGTCAGCACATCGCGAGGAAACTGATCGATCTGGCTCTCGATCGACTGAACATCACGGCCGATCTCCTGCACCGTCCGGCCCAGCGATGCCGCCGGCAAAGCCGCACCCAGCAGTGCAACACCGCACCACCCGAATCGAGACAGGATCGCAGACGTCATATCAGGCCTCCCTGGCGAAATGCTTCAATCGAATTCCGCCAAAGCGTAATCCTCTCGTGGGGTGACGTCAAAAGAGAAATAGGGGTGGAACCTTGATATCGTCGTCCGGAAATAAGCGGTTCCAACCTTCAGGATGCGGCGGCCGATAACCGCACATAGATTCCAGGTTGACTTCGTTTGTCAGCATATTGGATGTCTTCAGTACGCGCTTTCAGCCAGCAAGCGTGCAAGGGAGATCTGATCATGTTGCGTCGAACGGAAGACACGTCAAACGATTTACAGATTTCGCAGCTCATCGCGGCGATGTCGTATGCGCTGGACATGACCGAAGGCCAGCCGCAGGGGCATTCGGCACGGTCGTGCATGATCGGAATGCGGCTCGCCTATGAGCTGAAGCTGCCGGAGGATCAGTGGCCGGCTCTCTTCTACGCGCTGCTGCTGAAGGACCTGGGTTGTTCGAGCAACGCTTCGAAGGTCTGCTATCTCTTTGGCGCGGATGATCGCATCGCCAAGGGAAATTTGAAGACGGTTGACTGGTCATCGCGCGTTCGCTCGCTGCGTTATGTCTCCGAAAACGTCGCGCCCGAAGCGTCGGCTCTACAGCGCGCCCGCCAATTCATCTCCGTCGTCGCCAAGGGCCCGGCCAAGGCCCGCGAACTCGTGCAGCTGCGCTGCGATCGCGGCGCGACGATTGCGCGGGCCCTGGAGCTTCCCGAAGCGACGGCTGTCGCGATTCGCTCGCTCGACGAACACTGGAACGGCAACGGCTATCCCGACAACCTGGAAGGCGAACGGATTCCCGTCGTCTCCCGCATTCTGAATCTCGCGCAAACGGTCGAAGTCTTCTGGGCACAGCACGGGATCGAAGCCGCCCGGCAGATCACCATCGATCGGCGCGGCTCCTGGTTCGACCCGTCGATGGTCGATGCGATGGACCCCATTTTCAACGACGAAGCGTTCTGGGGTCGGATGCTGCAAGCCGATCCGATTCAAGAAGCGATGAAGTTCGAGCCGGCCCAGCATATTCTGGCATCTGATGACGCAACGCTCGATCGCATTGCCATGGGCTTCAGCATGGTGATCGACGCCAAGAGCCCGTGGACGTTTTGCCATTCGACCGGCGTCGCCGAGGTGGCCGTGGGCATCGGCATGCAGCTCGGACTCTCCATGTACGAGTTGCAGCAACTCAATCGCGCGGCGCTGCTGCACGATGTCGGCAAGCTGGGTGTTTCGAATCTCATTCTCGATAAACCCGCGAAGCTCAATGCCGATGAGCTGGCGGTCATGCGCAAGCATCCGTCATTCACGTTTGACATTCTGAATCGGGTGGACGGATTCCGTCGATTCAGCGAATTGGCGGCCTCGCACCACGAGCGGCTCGACGGGCGCGGCTACCATCGCGGACTTCCCGGCGAAATGCTTCCCAAAGCGGTTCGCGCGCTCGCGGTGGCCGACATGTACGAGGCGCTGGCGGCCAAGCGGCCGTATCGACAGGATCTGAGCAGCGAAGAAGTCATGACGATTCTCAATCGCGATGCCGGCAAAGGTGTTTGCCCGGAGGCCCTGGAAGCGCTCAAGGCGTTTGTCGCCGAGAGTCACTTCGTGCCATATCAACTGGCGGCGTAGCTATTGCACTGCGCCCTTGACCAGGATGGGCATTGTCGGCGTCGCAGATCCCAGCGCGGGTTCCTGCGTTACCGCAAATGCGACGACTTGCTCCTTGGTGGACGGAACCGCAAGCGCAACCCCTCGCGACGCTTTATCGGCAGTGAACATTCCAGCCGGCATTGGCGCGCCCGTCTTTGGGATGAGCCACAATTCGTAGGCCTTGCCGGGGGCGGCGGGTCGCATGTCGGTCGCGTAGAACTCCACGCGTGAGTTGCTCGAGTCGTAGTAAGCGCGAGCTTTTGCTTGCGGTTGAGCCTCGGTTCCCTGCAGCGAGACCATCTGTACGCCGGGCGATTGCATCATCTGCACGCGTTCGGTCGTCAGCCGAAGCGTTTCAGACGTTTGCCGCAGGTTTTCCCTCGTGCGTTGCACGCTGGCTTTCAGCTGTTCGAGTGTCGCGCGCGTGTCATCGAGCTGTGCCTGAAGTGATGCGATCTCTTGTCGCCGGTGGGTTTCCACCTGCCAGAAGATCGCCGCCATGATGCCGGCGGCAATCGCACCGCCGATCAAAGCCTGGAAAATTCCCACCCGACGCGGAAGCGGCTTGGACAGGCCGGTCTGCATGGGACGCGATTGATCGGCAATGCGTTCGAGCAGTCGATGCCGCGCTTTGGGGGGTGGTTCAATCGGCTCCAGACCCAGTGGCAACAGCGTCACCGCCTCCCGGGTCTCAGCCAGAAATGAATTGCAATCGGCACATCCGCTTTGCAGATGAGATAAAAGCTCAGCTCGCTGGGAAGCTTCGAGCGTTCCCATCGAATATTGAACAAGCTGATCCTTAAATTCGTCGCAGGTCATGTTGGTTACTATGCAATACGGAGCATGCAAGCCGGCGGATTCAGTGAGGCGGACGGTTTAACGTCCTAGGACATTTCCAGCGTGCCGAGTGTTTGCCGCAGACGGCTCAGGGCCTGTCGGATACGCGACTTAATCGTACCGAGCGGTTCTTTGAGCTGCGCGGCAATCTCGGCATGGGTCATGGCGTCAAAAAATGCCATCTCGATCGCTTGACGCTGCTCAGGAGTGAGGCCGCCCATGGCGCGGGATACCAAGGCATGTTGTTCGGTACGAAGTGTTTCAGCCAGCGGTTCGACATCGGGATTCTTTAATTCAAGGTTGGAGATCCCGGAAAATTCCCCGGAGGACAGCTCCGCGCGCTGACGCGAGCGACGGGCACGCAGGCGGTCGATCAATCGCGATCGCGTCACCCGCATGAGATAGGTCAATGGACTGCTGCGCGACGCATCGTAGCGCCCGGATCGGTCCCACAATTCCCAGAAAACCTCGAGCATCACGTCCTCGGCTTCATCGCGATCATGCAGCATTCGCACGCATAAGGCGAACACCATTGAGCCGTGACGATCGTAAAGCTGGGAAAAGGATTCCGAATCGCGTGCGCGAATGCCGGACATCAGAAATGCGTCGGAAGGATCGAACGGGCTGTTGTTGTTCGAGACAACCGAAGGCGTCATAACCGAGCTCTGTCCAGCAGTTGTCACTGACGGGATCTCTAACCAAGGAACTCTAGATGGCAACCCCAATACGGATTTGGGCCGATGACGTACACATGCTGCCAGTCGGCATTCTGAGCAAGTGCGACAAATCGCACAATCGGCAATTTCCGCTTTATTTGCGTGACTGAGATTGATGCGCGGTGACCGCTATTCCAGCGCGCCAGCGCCGGCGGTAGCCGTCGTGGCGAAAACCGACGGCTCGACGCCAAATTTCGGCTCGTAGGTTTGTTTTAATCGAACCATCAATGATTCCACCGCCCGCGGCTGCACGAGCGCGACGATGCACCCGCCGAAGCCGCCCCCGGTCATGCGAGCGCCGTAGACGCCTTTCACTTTGCCGGCTTCTTCAACGAGAAAATCCAGTTCCGGGCAGCTCACTTCATAATCATCGCGAAGCGAGATATGGCTTTGCCGCATCAACTCGCCGAAGTCCTCGTAGCTCTGCCGGGCAAGCTTGCCGGCCCCTTCCGTGGCCCGCAGGTTCTCGCCGATGACGTGCCGGCATCGTCGATAAACGACATCCGAAATCTCGGCTTTCACCTGATCGAGATCGTGCATCGTCGCATCGCGCAGGGCTTTCACCTCCGGCCGAATCTTCTGAATCGCGGCGACGCCCTCTTCACACTGCGCCCGGCGCTTGGCGTACTCGCCGCCGCTGAGTTCGTGCTTCACCATCGTGTTGGCGACGACCACGCGCAGATCGCGCGAGTCGATCGGGATGAATCGCTTGGAATAATCGCGGCAATCCAGCAGCATCGCGTGCCCCGCCTGGCTGGCCGCGACGGCGGTCTGGTCCATGATCCCCACCGGAACGCCGGCGAATTCATGCTCGGCCTTCTGGCACAGCAGCGCCAGCCGGCCGCGATCCATGTCCTCGGCTCCGGTGATCAGCAGCAGCGCCAAAGCCGTGCCGACTTCGATCGCCGCGCTGCTGGAAAGCCCGCCGCCCACGGGCAATGTATTGGCTACCAACAAATCCGCCCCGCTGAGCGGCACCCCCGCCGCCCGCAGCTCGGCGACCACGCCGCGGCTGTAATTCGCCCACTTGGGCTCGCCCGGCGTGATCTTCTCCTGCAGCGGAATCTCGACCAGATCGCCCGGGAAAACCGTCGATGCGATCCGCACCAGCGCATCATCGCGCCTTCGGCATCCCACCAGCACCTCCGGCTCGATCGCCATCGGAAAGACGAACCCCTCATTGTAATCCGTGTGCTCGCCGATGAGGTTCACCCGCCCCGGCGCCCGAATGATCCGAATCCGCCGCGGCCGGCCGGACGTCGACACCGGCGCATCGCCGAACACCGAGTTAAACTGAGCCTGAAGCTGCCCGAGGTCGCGATCCATACTGAGTCGGAATGTAGTTGCTGGCTTCAGAATCGGTCAAGGCAGGGAAAAGTGATCTGTTGCGACGTCACCCAACCCGCCACATCGAAAAGTGTCCCGTTTTGTGTCATTTTGTGTCATTTTAAGCTTTCTTGCCCGAGGGCCACGGGCGACCCGCTCGATTTTCGAAACATGGTGCATTTTGGTATACGAGCTCAACCATACAGGTTGTTGTTTTTGGCCACCAGAACACAACAGGAAGTGGATTTCGTCGGAATTGGAGATGCACCACACCCTCAAAACGAATGGCCGCCTCATCTCATAAGCTACGCAAGAAAAAACACTTATGGAGACGACCGTTGCGGCGTGGCATGACATAGGGTCACCTTGATGCCGGCAAGATATCTGCTCACTAGCCGCTAGTCGTAACTGTTTACAATCTGGCTAATCGACGACAACCATCGGCACTTTTGTGCTAAGAATCGGCCAATATACCCCTAATCTCGCCCTCGCGTTCACAGAACCCTTCGATACTGTCGCGGACGCGATCGGACCATACGTTGTCCGCGCACAACACAGTAGACTCTGAGCTTGCATCGGTCGGCAAGGAAGGGTAAAGTTCGGTACACCATCAAGGGGTCTTAGATGATGAGCGCTCAAGATCCTGTCGCTATTGATCAAAACGAGCTACTTGGTCCCCCTACTGGCGGCGAACGTGCGGACGTCGACATCGCCGACGTGATCCGTCACTCTCGGCAGTTGGTCCTTCGTGCGATGAGTGAAGGCTGGCGAGGGCCGCCCTTCGACCCCGTATCGCTTGCACTGATGAGGGGCATATCTGTTGAGCCTCGTGCGGATATTCAAGACGCGCGAGTCGTTCCCATTGGTGACCAGGATTTTCGGATTGAGTTTAATCCTAATCGGCCATTGGCGCGGATTCGGTATTCCGTTGCCCACGAGATTGCACACACTCTATTCCGCGATTGTCGAACCGAAATCCGTAACCGAGGAGGAAGCGAGGAACTTGACGCTAACGATTGGCATCTTGAAATGCTTTGCAACATCGCGGCCGCCGAAATCCTGATGCCGTTCAACTCACTGCCAGAACTGGACGACGTTGCAGTCTCGATAGAATTAGTGACCGAGCTTCGTCGCAAGTATGAGGTATCCACTGAGGCCGTGCTCCTGCGGATCGCAAAACTGTCCAGGCGGTCGCTGTGTGCGTTCGCGCTATCGCGTCGGGAATCTGGTCCCGATCCTGATCGATATAAAATCGATTATCTAGTTCGTTCGAGCAGTTGGTCGCCTGACCTCCGGCGCGAACAGCTATTACCAAGCGACAGCAGCGTTTCAAATTGCACCGCGATTGGATTCACCGCCAAAGGCAACGAAATATGGGGTAATGGCGACGGCCGAATACATTTTGAGGCAATTGGAATTCCGCCATATAAAGGGCGGCTCTACCCTCGAGTAGTTGGCTTCTTACGGCCAATCCGAGACAAGGAGACCTCGGTAAAGCCAATAGAGTATTTGGTTGGTGACGCCACGCAGCCCAAAGGGCGCGGCAACCGTCTCTTAGCCCACGTTGTGAACGACAAGACACCAAATTGGGGGGCCGGCTTTGCTTCCGTGGTGAAGAAGAAATGGCCGATAGTTCAGCGCGACTTTCAGCAATGGGCGAGAAGCGAACCTACGAATCTTTCGTTGGGAAACATGCATATCACGCGTTTAGAGTCTGATTTCACCATAGCGCATATGGTCTGCCAACATGGCTACGGAACGACTAAACCAGGGATTCGTTACGACGCGTTGGCCGACTGCCTTGAATTGGTAGGCGAATATGCTGTCGCGCACGACGCGACCGTTCACATGCCCAGGATCGGAACCGGGCAGGCAGGCGGTTCTTGGCCAATAGTTGCCGAGCTGATCGAGGACGCGTTCGGAAAGCGGAAAATAAAGGCGTATGTTTACGATCTTCCTGGCGCGTCGAAGGTTCGCAGTGATGATCAGCTATTATTTGGCAGGCGCAAATGAGAGAAGCAGAGGGGACTGTGATACGGCAAATTGTTCTCGTTAGCGGTCCCGTCGGAGCGGGGAAAACCACACTTTGCCAATCGCTTGAGCAACATTTCACTGCGAGACACTTCAAGAGTCGAGAGTTTCTTCTGAAAGAGGCGGATCCCTCCAACGATCCATCGAAACCTACTCCGCGCAACGTTCTTCAGGCGCTTGGCAACAAGCTAGACAAGCAAACACGTGGAGCTTGGATAGTCAAAGGTATCCAAAGCGAAATTGAACAACATCCAAAGACGGAGCTGCTTTTAATCGACGCTGTTAGAATACAATGGCAAATTGACGCTATACGCAACTCATACGGCTCATATGGTTTTCGCGTCGTGCACATACACGTTACCGCACCTCAAACCGAGCTTGAGCGCCGGTACCTGGATAGGTCAAGGTCACGTGCCCACCAGAAGACCGGTATAACCGAGTTAGGCAGCTATGCGGACGTGCTAAAGGACGACACCGAACGAAAGGTGGAAAGGCTCGCCAAGGACGCAGATATTGTCATCGATACTACTCGAAACACGGTGCAGGACGTACTTGTTCGAGCCGCCAGTCATCTTGGCCTGTACGGTCGCGAGTATGCTAGGCTATGTGACGTCATCGTTGGAGGACAATATGGAAGCGAGGGTAAGGGACAAGTTGTAGGTTATCTTGCCAAGGAATACGATTTTTTGGTGCGCGTTGGCGGCCCGAACGCAGGACATACGGTTTACGCTGAACCGACCCCCTACAAATATCATCACCTTCCGTCAGGCACTCGCCATTCTTTGGCAAAAATCATCATTGGGCCAGGCGCCGTCATATCTGTTCCAGGTATTCAGAGAGAAATCTCGGAATGCAGGATCGGTCAGGATCGTCTATTTATTGATCCGCAGGCGATGATTATCGATGACCAAGATAGAAACGAGGAAGCCGCGCTAGTAGCGTCGATCGGATCAACGGGTCAAGGCGTTGGAAGTGCAACTGCGCGACGAATCATGGGCAGGGGTAAGAACACTGTTCGCTTAGCTCGCGATATTAGGGACCTTGCTCCATACACGCGAACGGCCGCGAGGACGCTTCTTGATGAAGCATTCCGCAACAAAGCTAATGTGTTATTGGAGGGCACTCAGGGGACCGGGCTTAGCATATACCACGGAAGTTATCCGCATGTAACATCGCGAGACACGACTGTTGCGGGCTGCCTAGCGGAGGCGGGAATCGCACCGTCTCGCGTTCGCAAGGTAATTATGGTTTGCCGCACTTACCCAATTCGCGTTGAGAGTCCACCTGGGCAGGGCAATGGGTCCGGGCCCATGTCTCAGGAAATAACGTTGGGCGAAGTGCATAGGCGGTCAGGTATCCCATTGGCAGAGCTTGAAAAGACTGAAACTACCACGACCACAAATAAGCGCCGCCGCATAGCGGAATTTGATTGGGAACTACTGCGAAACTCCGCTGCGTTGAATGGTCCAACCGACATCGCGCTGACGTTCGTTGATTACCATACGATTACGAACCGGAAAGCAAGGCGTTTCGATCAATTACGTGACGACACCATTCGTTTCGTCGAGGAGGTCGAGCGTGTGGCTGGAGCACCAGTTTCTTTGATCTCAACCCGATTTCACTCAAGAAGCATCATAGATCGTAGAGCATGGTAAGTTGTAGCATGGCCTCTCTGTGATTCTTAACGGGGATTGAATGTCTTTCGAACTCGATCAGTTTGCGGCTATACGACCATACCTTTTCCACCTCACTTCGCGGGAGAACGTCGATCTATTGAGGCATACACGTCAACTACTCCCAGCGTCGGCCATTTTAAGTGAAGCGGACGCATGTGATTGGCTCGACCGTAAACGACAGGATCATGTGAAGGTCCAATTTCGGGGACAACTTCTACTCGTGCGTGACCAAAAGCCGCTATATCAGGGCAATACAGCCCTCGCCGACGGATGGACATTCGGACAATTAATCCGAAGTTTGAATGATCGTGTGTTCTTTTGGCCCGGGACTTCACCGGGTGTTCCTATCGCATACGGCGAACGACATTTCGAACGTTATAAATCCGAGGGACCGAAGATTCTTCGGATAGGGACTCGCGATCTAATCATAGAGAACTCGGAGCTCACGCCAGAGTTTTGCAAATATAACTCAGGCTCGCCTCGATGCTCGGGGGGAAAGGGCAGCCCGCGAGGCCTTGAGACATTCGTGACTTGCAGCCAAGCACCTTTTCGTCCATCTGCAGCGATCGAGGTAACTTTTAGAGGTACGGTTTCAATTCCCACCTCTTGCGAAATCGGCGACAGCACCGTTGGCCCTTGGATAAGGTTCTAAATAATCTCACGAAGCACGGGTAAATGTGTGTAAGTGCCCAAGCCCGCGTAGACGCAAATGCGCTCCGCACGCGGCGCAGGGGGTTCCGAGAATTTTCTGCGCGTGCTTTGACTTCGGCGAGGCTCAGTCGAGTCGCGGCTTTGCGTGAGACTACTCTTGTCGCTTTCGCTTCAGCAGCAAGCCGGAAGCGAGCAGCGCGATGCCGAGCGTGGCGGGTTCGGGGACGGTGACGATCAGATCGACGGTCCCGTTGCCATTGCCCGTGGGGCCGGCGACGGGGCCGAGGGCGATGCTGTAGGGGTTGCCGCCGAGGGTCAGGAGGTTGGTGCTGAGCGTGAGGTTGTGGAAGGTGCTGGTGATGGAGGTTGGGTTGGCGGTTTCGGCGCCGGTGAGTTCGCCGGTGAGGTCGAAGGCTCCGCTTTGCGTGCTGGCGGTGTCGGTCAGCGTCACCTTGTAATCAAACAGCAGGTCAAAACTCGTCGGCGTTGAGCTGGTGGGGCTGGGGCTGAAGAGAATCGTGCCGATGGTGATCGTGTCGCCGGGCAGGGCGGCGTTTTGGTTCGTCGCGCTGGCGGTAACGAAATTGATCTCGGAAAAATCGCTCAGCAAAACGCCGGCGGAGGCCGGCACAAAAATCGTCGGTGGAGTCGGCGCCGCTGAAGAGCCAACCAGATCGGTCATTGAAAAGACCGGACCGGCGTGCGCACGGCCCGCAAGCGATCCGATGACCAACAGCGCCGCCGCGATTGATGTCCGCATTTTCCCCATGGCGAGAATCTACCATGTGAAGCCGCGGGTTTGGAAGCTTTTTCCAATTTTTGCAGTCTAACAAAGACGGCGGATGTGGGGAATTTGAGCCGGCTAACCCTGCGGCGTCATCGCCACCGTCAGTTTCTGATTGAGGGCTGACGCGATTCGGCTGAGCATCGTCAACGAATGGCCTTCATAATCAACGTCTTCCAAATGACTAATGACCGACTGCGTGGTGCCGACCATCCGGGCAAGCTCGACCTGACTCAATCCCGCGTGTTTACGAAGTTGATAAAGGAGACCGGCCACTTCCGCGTTGAGCCGCTCGGCCTGGAGCGATGCTTTTCGATGCGGATCGTCCTTGATGTAACGCCGACCATTATTGCGTGCTTCGATCCCTTTATCGAACACCGAATGAAACGAGTCAATCTCCTCACCAAAGCGCGCCTGCTCTCCTCCGGTTGGCGACCGGGACCCGCGCTCATCCGGCCGCCTCAGTCGGCTTGACCGCCGGGACGGTCATTAACGCATCGAGCGTGAACAGTCCGTGAAATTGTTCTCGCCGGTCATCCTCGGTGGCTTCATACATTCCGCGATCAACCATGGCCCAAATCACTTTGCCAATTGGGTCGCTGCCCATGATGCCGAGATCGAAAAGCATTTTCTTCCCATTTTGCGGCGAGCCGGAAAGGTTGACGGCACGATCGCGCACAGCGATGCATGCCTCGCGGGCGTTCAGATGGCGCACCGGCCCCTTTCGCTCGTTGTGATTCCTTCGCCGAAGAGCTTCATCTCGGACTGCGGCTCGAATGAAGCTTATCTGCTCCACTACAATTCCAAGACTGGCTGCGATATCGTCGCGAATCGAAAGAGCCACGGCATGCCCGCAGACGGCACACGCATCAAAAGCGAGCCGGCCGTGAAGGTTGGTCCCGCATCCAACGCACGGCACGTCCATCTTGACAATAAATCGCCCCTGCTCGATCAGATCCTGTCGGCGAAGCGGAATGGGCGTGTTGCACTCGGAACAATTACCTTTGCTGGCACGCAGATCGTAGCCACATGTGACACATTGATTCCGAGCCCGCCGATTGCGTGCGCGACTATAGCGCAGGCTTCGAATCAGAAGGACGATGCACGCGGCCGTGACGACAATAACCCAAATTATGTAAGCGGTTGGGAGCATGCCCGATCGGTCCGATCTATCGAAGGCAGAATTTGACGTGGACGTCGGAAACACAATTGTAGACATCGTGCAATTCCAACCCAATTTGTTCAACGCAAGCATCAACGCCCGCGAGGAGATTTTTTCGACGCTACTCGAATCTGGTCATTTCCGCATCGAGCGCATCGAATCCCACGGCCAATCCTCGCCACCCGGCTTCTGGTACGAGCAGGCAACCGCCGAATGGGTGCTCGTTGTGCGCGGGGCGGCTCGGGTGCAGTTTGAAGGCGAAGCTGCCATTGATATGCCCGCCGGGGCTTATGTGGATATTCCGGCCGGCCGGCGGCATCGGGTGGATTGGACCGATCCGGATCAGCCGACGATCTGGCTGGCGATTCATTACACCGAGGACGCGCCCAAATAGCCTTCCCAAATCCTCGTGTACCCGGTGAGCTTGGCCACCGCGCGAACAGCGAGCAAGCTCGCTGGCTACACGAGAAAGCAACACGGTCGTCAGTCAGTGACGCCGCGGAAGCCGAGCGTTTCGCCGAAGACTTCGACCAGGCGGTCGCGCGGGGCGCCGTATCGTTGTGAGAGGGCATCGTCAGTCGACAAGCCCTCCTTGATTCCGTTGATGAACTTGACGTAGCCGGCTTTGCTTTGGGCGATCATGAACGTCGTCAGTTCCTCGGCCACCGGGTATTGCCACCCTTCGATTCGGTCGGTGAAGAACTTGCCGAGATGGCCTTTGTGGTCGCGGATGCCACTGATCGCTTCCTGCCGCACGTCATTGCGACGGCCCTTCTGCGGGACCAAGTCCGTGGCGATCGTCTCAGCCAGGCCCTCGTTTGCCCAGCTCGGCACGTGCTCCGGCGTACGATAGCGGTGGATGAACCCGTGCACCGACTCGTGCACCAGCACGTGCGCAAACAGCAGCGCATCCGGCTGGCGATAGAACGCGATCTTCACCGAGCCGTCCGGATAGGCCACGCACATGCCGGCGGTGCCGGTTGGGTCAGTCTTGGCGATCTCGCGCTCGTAGCGCAGGTAATCTTTTTCGTTGCGATAGACGAAGATCAGCGCCTTGCCGCGCCAGATATTTCGATGCGGGGTGACGGCGAATGTCTCGGCGAGCCGGTCATACATTCGGTCGAGCAAACTGGCCCATTGCCGTGCTTCATTCGGGCTTAAGTCCGAGCAGAAGATGAAGTATTCTGTTTCGAAGGCGCCCAGCGAGGTGTGAAGCGTGTCCTGCGTTTCCTGCGCGTACTTCTTGAGTTCGTCGATCGCCTGCTGCTGCTCGGTCTTGTTCAGCCGCGGCCACTCTTCCACCGCTGCACGCAACGGCGCTGAAAGCGTAAGCACCGCAGTGAATGCCAGTGCGACGCCCATGCCCAGCCGAAAGTTATTTGCCTGATACCGAGTCATTGACATAAGCCGCCCCGTGAAGGTGGCGATGATTGTCCCGCCTATCCAGACTGACGCAAGTGGCTGTCGCCTTCATGACACCGATTCAATCTCACGAGCACTTTTAGGCGGTCCGCGCCAGCGGCCTCTAAAAAGCGGTACGATGGCGATGTGGGTCGTCTGTTCATCATCACGTCTGCCGTGTCGCATTTGTTATTTGCGGTCACGGCGACGATGTGGATGCGAAGCTATCTGACCGCGCGACGGTAGCCTCACCGGCAATACCAGCGGCACCCGCGTGAAATGTGGAGTGCCGGTTAGGATCTCTGCCAAATGAAATCGCCCGAAAAAGGACGCGAAATGGGTCATCGTCTCAGGCCTTGGCGGCGACATCTGTTCACCATCGGCGCGGCCAGCTCGATCGTCCTCTTCGTGGTCACGATCGGGATGTCAGTATCAACATTCCAATGGGGCTGGCATTGTACGTGGACTCGGACGCATTGGAGGCATGAGGGCCAGTCCAAATATGAGGCCCACGTCGCTGGCGGTGTGATCGAACTGAGCGATTACTTTGCGGACGTCGATCCCATAGACCCGAATTTTTCGTCCCTCAGTCACATTTATGACCGGATGGCCGGCTTTGAGTGGGGCGACGACCGGTCGCACTTTTCTTTGTTTCATAACTCGGATGTGATGGTGCTCGGCTTCAGTTTCAGCCGCCGCGACCACTCATACATCGCCACGGTGCCATGCTGGTTTGTCGTTCTGGTCAGCGCGGTATTGCCGAGTGTCTGGATTATCCGTCGGCGGCGCAAACAGACCCTCACCGACGACCAATGCCTGACGTGTGGCTACAACCTCACCGCTAACGCCAGCGGCGTTTGCCCAGAATGTGGGACGGCGGATGCGCGAAAGTCGGACGTGGGCCAGTTGACTCACGACAGCGCTGAAAGCGTTGATGCACGTGGAAGCCACGGAGCAATTTATAAGATCTTCCCCATGAGACGCCTTCGGATCATCAGTGTGCCATTGGGCTCGGCGGTTGCGCTGGTTTTGCTCTGGATCGTGTGGTCGGTAACGCACAGACACTATGCCGACAATGTGTATAAGGCGCTGCTGGCACACGCCGATGCACAGCCCGCTCCGGCGCCGCTGGCTACGGCCAATTATGACAGCGCGTCTACCCGGCTCAGCTCAGCCGCCCGAATAGTGCGCGCAGGATCTATGCAATTTAATTTCCCTGGCGATGCCATGGGTATCAAAGTCGGCGCGTATGAACACAACAGTTCGGACAAGACGCCAGTGTCGGTCATCGCGCACTCAATGTCTGGAACTATATCGCACACGTTTGACGAAGCTGGCAGAGCGTCAGAGGCTCAACCCACTACGCGACAGCCTAATGCCCTCGACATCGAATCCGACTACCGCCATTGGCTTGTACCGGCAGCTGCGGCCAGTGAACTCGACATTCAGTGCAACGCAAGTTCGACCCCAGAAAATGTTGTTTTCATCGGCGCTACCTCGGACACTCTGACCGCGCACATGAATTCCGGCTTCGGCGAGTTTTTCCGCGGAAACGCGGAGATAATCAGCAACGTGATCGCGTCTGGGTTAGCCTCTGCCGGGGAGTCCAAGGCCACGGCGACGCAGGACGTTGACGTTGCACTGGCTGGGCTTCGAAATCTAACAGACGAAGCCTTCTTCCAACGCGTATTTGCGGTAAGCGAATCAGACCTCCACAATGCTTCGAAGGCGAATGAGGCAGCCGAGATTGGTCTGTTGCTTGGCAGTCGATGGCTTGAAGCGCCCACGTACTCGCTCACACGGATCGCTTCCCAAACAGGCAATGTCTACGCCGTGGGTCGAGGCGCTGCGACAATGCACGAGTATTTTGTCGAAGGTTTCGCGCCCGATGGATCGTATCGTTGGCAGGGTCGTATACGCGTTCGTGCGCCATCGGCGAGGGGCAACGAAGATGTCGAGTCGATCGCCCAAATTGTCTCTCCCCGACCGTGAAATCGGAGGCCGTTATATTCGCCATGGTGTAAGCCAGCACCAGCAAGGTCTGCCTGGAATGCGGCACTCCGCTTTCGCGAAAGTTGGAGGCTATCGCGACGAATGGATCTCGCGCACCTTGAAAGCGATCGGCGGGTCACGCGGCGCAGGCCGAGTTTCCGCGACGCGCTCATCCCCCTACAATCCCGCCGATGAACGAGCTTTGGACGTCGCTGGCCAGCCGGGCTGGCATTGAGCTGAAACCCGAGCAGCACGCTCAACTTAACGCGTATCTTGATCTGTTGAACGAAGCCAATCAGCGGATGAATCTGACGCGGATTGTCGATCGCGCGTCGGCGGAGCTTCTGCACATCGCCGACGCGCTGACGCTGCTTTCGCATTTGCCGCCGGGGCAGGCGCGCATCGCCGATGTCGGCAGCGGCGGCGGCGTTCCGGGGATTCCGCTGGCGATTGTCCGGCCCGACGCCCGGTTTACGCTGATTGAATCAACCAGGAAGAAGGCGGCGTTCCTGACCGAAGCCGCGCAGGCATTGGGGCTGGAGAACGTGAAGCTCTTCGCTGAGCGTGCCGAGGATGCGGGCCAGTATTCGGGGCTTCGCGCACACTTTGACGTGGCCGTCTGTCGCGCCGTCGGCACGACCGATTGGCTCGCGGAGTGGTGCCTGCCGCTGGTGAAGATCGGCGGAAAGATACTGGCGATGAAAGGTCCGAAGGTGTCTGATGAGCTGATCCTGGCCGAGCCGGCGATTCGCCGCCTTGGAGGGGGGCTGCCCAGGACACATGCATCGGGCGTCGATGTGTTAGGCGGGCATGTAATCCTTGAAATTGTAAAGGTCGCCGCAACCCCCTCCGCTTACCCGCGCTCGCCCACTCTCGCCAAGGGCGCGCCCTTGCGCTGAGTCACGGCAATCCGTTCGGCAACAACCCGCCAAATCGTCAATTTGGCCTTGCCGTGACCTATACGCGGTCTTATAGGACTAACATTCCCCCACCGCAAGACGGCGAAGATTGCCTACAATTGTTTTACTGGTTAGTTCCGATAGTGGTGACAAGCCGGCACTAAACGGCTCGCTATGCTGGTACTTGCGCGACAAAAAGATCAAAGCATCGTGATTGGCGACGACGTCGTGATCACGATCGTCGACATCCGCGGCGACAAAGTTCGCCTCGGCATCAACGCGCCTCGGGAAGTTACCGTGCATCGCAAGGAGATCTACGATCTCGTTCGCGAGAAAGCGAATCGGCCGCCGGCCCCACCCGATGAAGCGACACTTGCCTGCATGCGTATCGCGATCGAGGAAGCGCAGACCGGCCTTGGTGAAGGCGGCTTGCCGATCGGATCAGTGCTCGTTCGCAACGGCCAGATCATCGGTCGCGGGCATAATCGCCGGGTGCAGCAGGGCAATCCGATGGCTCACGCCGAGATCGACTGCCTGACGCAAGCCGGCCGGCAGGAAACTTACAAAGACACGACGCTGTTTTCGACGCTGATGCCCTGTCATCTATGCAGCGGCGCGATCGTGCAGTTCGGCATCCCGCGCGTCATCGTGGGCGAGTCAGTCAACTTTGCCGGCGCTCCCGACTTCCTTCGCAAGCACGGCGTTGAAGTCGTCGATTTACATGATAGCCAATGTATTTCAATCATGGGCGACTTCATCAAAGCCAACCCGAAGCTCTGGAATGAAGATATCGGGAAGTAGTCCATTTGATTCACTTTTGGTTATCGCCTCGTCGCCCATTTTGCGTTTCGGATGCACGCATCACGCATTACGTCGAAGAATCTGATCCGAAGAACCGTTGTCACCGTCAATGTGCGGTGGTTAGCATTTAGGGTATGGGCATTCCAACGGAGCCGATCGGCAGCATTCCCCGGCCGCTCGCCCTGATTGAGGCGGTGACGGCCCGCGATGGAAATGATCCGACGCTTGAGCCGCTTTATGAAGAGGCCATTCGCGACACGATTGCGCGATTCGAGGCCACCGGGTCTCCGGTGATCACTGACGGCGAGCAGCGGAAATATCACAACTTCTGGACGTATTGCGTTCATGGATTGCCCAACACCGCGCCGGACGGATTTAATATTCCTTTTTCGGCCGGGCATACGCGGCGCATGCCCCGGCTGACGGCGGGCCCATTTCGCTACCTGCGCCGCGCCGACAGCTATCTCGACGTCGCGCTCCGATATGCGCACAAGCCGGTGAAGCAGGCGGTGATTTCGCCGTCGGCGCTGAGCCTGATGTATCCGGCGGATGAGATCCCCGGCTATTCGCGCGATGCCTTCATTCACGATCTGCTGCTCGAACACGAAAGCGAGATTCGCAAGTGCCTCGCCAAGGGTGCTCACAAGGTTCAGGTCGATTTCACCGAAGGGCGCCTGGCGGTGAAAATCGATCCATCCGGCAAACTGTTGCACAGCTTCATCGACCTGAACAACATGGCGCTCTCGCGCTTCTCCGCCGAGGATCGCGCGCGAATTGGGATTCACACCTGTCCGGGCAGCGATCGCGATTCAACCCATAGCGGCGAGGTGGACTACGCCGAACTATTGCCCGGATTGTTCGAACTTCTGGCGGGGAACTTCTACATTGCCCTGGCCGGAGAGAAGGATCGCGTTCGCGTACTGAAGATCATCCGCGCTCATATGAAGCCGGACCAGCGAGTCTTCGTGGGGGTGGTTTCCCCGATCGATCCGCGTGTCGAGAGCCGGGAGGAAATCCGAGACCGCGTGCTGGAAGCGGCGGCATATATTCCCGTCGATCAATTCGGAACATGCGATGATTGCGGATTCTCCCCCTTTTGCGATGACACGACGACGACCCGTGACACTGCTTTCGCAAAGATCCGTGCCCGGGTGCTTGGCACCGCGCTGGCCGAGAAAGTGCTCGGAGGTAAGTGAGGTAAGTGAGGTAAGTAGTGGCAGAGCCTTTCGACGAGGAGGCGCGGCTCCGATCGGTCGCGCTTCAGAACGCCAATAGCATCTTCGCCGTGCGGCAGCGCGAGAATGAATTGCGCGCTCGCCTGGCGGCGGTGGTGGAGTCATCAGACGACGCGATCCTCAGCAAAACGCTGACGGGAATTATTCAAACCTGGAACCGCGGCGCCGAGCGGATGTTCGGCTACCGAGCGGAAGAAGTCGTCGGGAAATCTATCACGATTTTGATTCCTCCGAATAGGCTCAACGAAGAATCCGAGATTCTGGACAAGCTCAAACGCGGTGAGCGAATCGAACACTACGAGACGGTACGCGTGCGGAAAGACGGAACCACGCTCGTAGTTTCATTGACGGTTTCTCCAATTAGGGAGGTGGGCGGGGAGATCATCGGGGCGTCGAAGATCGCGCGGGACATCACGACACGAAAGCGGATGGAAGAAGCACTGCGCGAGAGCGAGTCGCGCCTTCGCGCCGTCGTCGAGGCAACTCCCGAGTGCGTGAAGATCGTGGCTTCCGACGGCGCGCTGATGTTTATGAATCCGGCGGGCATTGCCATGATCGAGGCCGATACACTCGATTCAGTTCGGGGCGCCTGCGTGTTCGACTTGATTGCCGCGGAACACCGGGCTCATTGGCAGGAACAACACGCGCGGGTCTGCGCGGGCCAGAAGTTGAACTGGGAGTTCGAAGTCATCGGGCTAGGAGGCACGCGGCGGTGGATGGAGACGCACGCCGTGCCACTCGCACTGGCGAACGGGCAGACCGGGCAACTGGCGGTGACGCGTGAGATCACGACGAGGAGAAAATCCGAGGCCGAGCGCGAGCAGCTTCTGGAAAGCGAACGAGCGGCACGCGCCGAAGCGGAGCGCGTCAGCAGGATGAAAGATGAGTTTCTTGCCACCCTGTCGCACGAACTTCGCACCCCGTTAAACGCTATCCTTGGATGGTCGCAAATCCTCCGCTCCAGAGGCCATGCGGATCAGGAATTAATGGAGGGGCTCTCGGTCATCGAACGCAACACGCGGGCACAAACGCGGCTGATCGAGGATCTGCTGGATATGAGTCGGATCATCTCCGGGAAGATCCGCCTTGACGTCCAGCAGGTCGATTTGCAAGACGTCATCAGCGCCGCCGTGGCTTCCGTGCGTCATTCGGCCGACGCCAAGGAAATCCGACTTCAGGTCGTGCTCGATCCACTTGCGGGGCCCGTGCGCGGCGATCCCGGGCGGCTCCAGCAATGCTTTTGGAACTTGCTGTCAAACGCGATCAAGTTTACACCCAGAGGCGGTCGGGTTCAGGTTGGCTTAGAGCGCGTGAATAGCCACCTTGAGGTGTGTGTTGTTGACAGTGGACTTGGGATCAAGCCTGAGTTTCTGCCTCATGTGTTCGAGCGATTTCGCCAGGCCGACTCCTCCACCGCGCGACAGCATTCCGGATTGGGCCTGGGCCTGTCGATCGTCAAACACCTCGTCGAGCTTCATGGAGGCTCGATTCGCGCCAAGAGCGCCGGCGAGGGCCAGGGGGCGACATTCTGCATCGAACTTCCATTAATGGTCATCCACCCGCGGGACGACAACACCCGGCGCGAGCATCCCCGCGGTTTTGCTCCCATCGCGCTCTCTAACGATCACCCATCGCTGGAGGGATTAACGGTTCTCGCGATCGACGACGAGCCCGACGCACGCAATCTCATCAAACGAGTTCTCGAAGAGTGCGGTGCAAAGGTAATTCTCGCAGCCTCGGCGGCAGAAGGTCTGGAAATGATGAAAAGTCAGCGCCCGGATGTGATCCTCAGTGATGTTGGCATGCCCGGTGGGGACGGCTACGAATTCATCAAGAAGGTTCGGTCGCTGAGCCACGAAGACGGCGGCAGGACACCGGCGGCGGCCTTGACTGCCTTCGCCAGAGCCGAGGACCGAACTCGGGCGCTGCGAGCGGGTTACCAGATGCATGTCGCCAAGCCGGTCGATCCCTTGGAGTTAACAGCGGTGGTTGCGAGCCTTGTTGTCCGACGCTGAAGCGGTGTCGCTGCTTTCGTCGCGATCGGGCGACCGGCGCCATGCCTATTTGTCTTTGCGGTTGGCCACTTCGGCAGCGAGCTTCAGCTCGACGTTCGCCTGATCGAGCAGTTCCTTGGCCTTTTGGGCGTGGCCGTTCATATCCCACTCGTTGGCTTTTTGCGCGTCGATGATCCGTTCCCACGCCTGGCGGCTGAGGCGTTGCGCCGCCGCCAGATTGGGATGCCGGCCGGGCGAGACATCCTTGGGAGGGTCCGCGAGAGCAAAAGCTCCAACTGCCAGCAGGCAACCGAGCATGCCGATAAGAGCGCGATTCTTCACCATTATCAAATTTTATCAACAGCATGCTTTGCGCCACAAGCAAATTTCTGAATTGTAACGTCACGGTTGTGCCAACCACGATATGGCGATCTGGCTAGGAAACTCGAACCTTATATCTCGACTAAGACGCCGGCTCATGTCACCAGGAATAACCGCGAGTCACCCAGTAATGCCAATCGGCGACAGCTTGTCGCGTCGCGCCATCACCTTCAATCGCGTCGATCTTCATCGTGATTCGTTCTTCACGCTCGGGATCTTCAGGGACTGATTCGCGCATAGGGTCTTCCGCCGATGTACATTTTTCTGTACAATGCATTGCAGTGAGGCGATTATGGTCCGAAGCTCAGATATCACAAGCTTTACCGATTTCCGAAACCGGCTTCGCGATCATCTCGATGAGCGCAAAGCAACGGGCCGACCGTTGTTTGTCACCACGAACGGTGAAACTGAGGCAGTTGTCCTGTCGCCTGAAGCTTTCGACACTCTGATGGATCAGGTGGAACTGGCCAAGAGCCTGCAGATGCTCGATAAGAGCATGGCCGACATCAAAGCCGGTCGGACGCGGCCCGCGAAGCAAGCGATCCGAGACGTAGCTAACAAGCTCGGTCTGAAGATCAAACGATGAGCTACGCGGTCGAGATTACCGACGCCGTGTTGGACGCGATCGAGGACCAGGCGCGATATATCGCAATCGACCACGCATCCCCACTAAATTCCGAGAGATGGATTGAACGTGTATTCGACGCGGTGGATGGCTTGTCGGCGATGCCCCAGCGTCACGCGCTGGCAATCGAAGACGAGTATCTCCCGTACGAAGTTCGCCGGGTATTGATCGGGAACCATCATTTGCTTTTCACGGTCGACGAACGAGCGAAGACAGTGTGGGTAATCGGACTTCGCCACGGCAGTCGGCTTCCACGTCCACGAGATTTACCACCAGAGATGCCGACTTGACCGCAGATTCTTATCACCCGCTGATAAACGCCCGCGCCGCTGAGATATTCGCGCTGAAGACGATGATCCCCAGCAGCAGCCCAAGCACGATCTTGAGGATCGTCACGCTTTCATTGTGATACTTATCGAACTGTTCTCGGGCTGGGTTAGCCAGATCCGGGTTGTCGGCGTTGTCGATGTATGACTGGCGATGTTTTTCAATACGGGGCCAGACGTGACGCCAGTCGTAGATGGTAAGGACGACAGCGGCGAGAAAGAGCGCCACGCGGATGAACGCCGGCGTCCAGGGTTGCCATTGACGGGCGAGCTGGATCGCCATGGTCACCAGGACGACAGCGCTGCAGGCCAGTTCCAGTTTCCGCAAAGCGAGCAGAAGATTCGCGACGATGGTGCCCGCCAGCAGCGTGCTGTGCTGGCCCTCCAGGTTGACGCTCAGAACTTTCGGCAGGATCGGGTCGGCGTCACTGACGGTTTCGAAGATGATCGGGGCGGCGATGGCGACGAACAGCACGCCGCCGAACCATATGGCCAGGGCAAGCCAATAGCCGATCTGCACCACCGGGAAGAGTTCTGACATGCGGGGATTATAGGAACGTCAACCGACGTTCATAGGATGGGAACTGGCTGATTGAACGAAGTCTCTCAATCGCCAACGCGATGGAAGCTGCCCCTCACTCCGATCGCATCGGCAGGAATTGGAATGATGAGCATCAACGCGAGGAGGCGCGGATCCGTTTGAATTTCCAAATCGCCGTTGGGTTCTACGCCGACAACCGCTTGAATGCATCCGAACGACGTAAAGAGCACACACGAGAAGAAAACGGGATGATCAACGTAGAGATAGCCGCCCACTCGCTTCAGAAGTAACCGTTCCTGCCGCTGTTCAACGCCGTTGATGACACGGGTGGCAGTCACCGTCCCTCGACCGTCGTCAGTAAGGCGAATCGAAGCCTTCTGGCTTTCGAGTTTATCTCCGCTGGGAAACCGGCGATTGTTGATCAGCGCCCACAATGAACCCTGATGATCCGTCGAAACGTCATCATAAGTACCAGTGATTCTCTGATTCTGAGCCAGCGGCGACGCGTCGAGAAGGTGTCTCGAATCCCCCGGTGGCGGACAGCATCCCACCAAAAGCAGCAAGAATAAACTGGCCAAGCAATTGATGAGCGGAAAAGCTCGGGTTTGCCCGTTCATCGCAGGCTCGCCAATCGTGCCCACAATTCCGCCAGGTTCATCGAAACATGAACGGTGGCAGCCTGGCCCGTGGAGTCGTAATCCACTTGATACGGCTTGGCACGATTGACGGACTTGGTGATCGCTTGATCGATGCGCGGATCGAGGCTCGCGGCGTGGCCGAGCGTCATGCCGTCGGTCAGCGGAAGTTCCCTCACCTGCTGGCGGAGTTTTTCCAAGGCCATCGCCTCGGCGGCGCGGGCGGTGCGCAGGCGGTCGACACGCGGGGCGCTGGTCGCCTGGGCCTGAGCAAGCTCGTTCGCCCAGTTCGGAGCGATGCTGGGGATGGGAACGCTTTTGCCAACCGCGGGATTCGCGGTTTGCGCGACGCCGGTGCCCGAGGCGACCGCGACTCGGGCTTCAACCTGCTTGGCCAGCCAATCCCAGCCGGCGGCGTCGCGCGGCATTTGAACTTTTGACTGTTTGGCCAGCGAAACATGAAGGGATTGCCAAAGCTCTTCAGCCGGAACGACAAGCGTGATTTGCACGGAGCGATCGGCATGAAATTCAACCGCCCGCACGGGGCGGCTTTCAAGCCAGCTTGAAAGCGGCTGATTCACCTCGGGCAGCGCGAGGGCCATGTCGAGCGTGCGATCTGTGCCGATATCGATCGGCCGCAATGAATCGATGACGTGCTGCACGGCACTGGCGCGGGCCATCGCCAATGCTTTGTGGCAATCCTCGCGGCCAACGGCGGCCCAGGCAGGGTCATCCGCGGGAGGAGACAGGCGATTTAAATCCGATGCGCCGGTGCTGATCCCCGTCGCCGAGAATGTTCGCATCGGCCAGCGCGATAGCGCTCGATGGACGACTTCCGGTCGCAGCGGCGATTTGCTCGGCATGCGATCGACAGATTCGACGACCGCCTTGGCAACATCCGCCCCTTCGACCAGCAGCCGGATTTGCGCGGTCTCGTTATCGAGCCAGCGGGTTCCGCCGATTTGCTCGGCCTTGGCCAGCACGCGGTCGAGGTTCGGCTGGCCGCCGACGCGGTTGAGCACTTCGCCGACGGTAATGTTCTGCGTAATGACGGTGCCGGTCACCTGGGCCAGCAGCGCCTCGTGGGCATCGGCCAAAGCCGCGGCTATTTGCGGAGATGCGGGAATCTGCGCCGGCGCCGGCTCGGTGCCCGCCGCGAAAGTCGGCGACGCAGTCAGGATTGAGGCAAGCAAGATCAGCAGCGGCGCGCGGCTCATAAGGCTTTCAGGAATCAACAATCTCCCACCGATGAATCAGACAGACTTTGGCCGGGGTGGTTAGACCCCGAAGCCGGTTCGTGTCGTATACCCGTTGGACACGGCACCGATTGTAATGGTTGTAGTGTGCTTCCGGGCCGGCGTTTGGTTTGATTTCAGATCGTCAGATTCTTACGATCGGCTCAAATCGCTGGAAATGGATGTCCGGATTGTCAGACCCATCGGGGGATGGGTTTTTTCCTGGGAGATTCGAATGTCGCTTCGCCGCAAGACGCGAAAAGTGATTCTGGGTGATCGCCAACATGGGTTTGTGGGTATCGGCGGAGATGCGCCGGTTGCGCTGCAAAGCATGACCAGCACATATACTTACGATATTGACGCCACCGTCAAGCAGATCAACGCGCTGCACCGTGGCGGGGCCGATTGCGTGCGCGTGGCCGTTCCCGATAAGCGCGATACCGCCGCCCTGAAGGAAATCCTGAACCAGGTGAAGGTTCCGCTGATCGCCGACGTTCACTTCCATTTTGAGCGAGCGATGGAAGCCGTCGAGGCGGGAATTCACAAGATTCGGTTGAATCCCGGAAATATCAAGGATCGTCCAAAAGTCGAAAAAGTCATCGCGGCGTGCAAGGAACGCAAGATTCCGATCCGCGTTGGCGCCAATGAAGGCGGCATCATCGAACGTCAGGACAAGACGCAGCGCGCCGAGGAGATGGCTGCGCTCGATCGCGACTATCGCGGGCAGATGATTCAGATCATGTCTGACAAGTTGGAAGAATACCTGCGCATCTTCGCCGACAACGATTTTTACGATGTCGTGCTGTCGGCCAAGAGCGTCGATCCGCAGATCGTGCTCGGCGCGTATCGGGAGGTGAGCCGGCGGTTTGATTTCCCGCTGCACCTGGGCGTGACGCACGCCGGCCCGCCCGAAACCGGGCGAATTCGCTCGGTCGTAGCGCTGGGCGCCCTGCTGGCCGATGGGATCGGTGACACGATTCGCATCAGCTACGCTTCCGATCCAATTCATGAAATCGAAGACGGCAAGGAACTCTTGCAGGTGCTGGGCCTGCGATTGCGAACCGAGCCGGAACTGATCGCCTGCCCGACATGTGGACGCATCGAGATCGATCTGATTTCGATGATGACCGAAGTGCGTCGCCGGCTGGCGGAGATTTCGGTGCCGGTGAAGGTGGCCGTCATGGGATGCGTCGTGAACGGTCCCGGTGAAGCGGAAGGCAGCGACGTGGCGGTCTTCGCGGGCAAGGCGCGTGGCGTCATCTATGTTCAGGGCGAGCAAGTCGCTACGGTCAAGGAACATGAGATTCTCGATCGCCTGTTTGAAGAGGTGCGCAAGTTCGCCGACAAGGTGCAGCGCGGCGAGGCGACGTTGAAGAACCAGCAGGTGAACATCAAGCCGCCCGATCCGATCGGGGAACTGGGCAGCGGGTGGGATAAGATCGAGCAGGAGAAGAAGGGTCGCGCGGGTGCGCTGCCGGTTCTGCGGTAAACTGTGCGTCCGGAAGTTGAGCGTCTGTGACATGGGCTTCCAGCCCATGCAAGCGACGACCAGTTGTAAAAAAACGCCTCGAAGTTTGCCGCTCGCCGCTCGCGGTCGTCGAATGTTTCGAAATAGGTAATTGGGATTCATCGACGGTGGAAGTTGTTCTGCATGGGCTGGAAGCCCATGTCACAGACGCTTCGTTTGGGGAATATGAACGGCCACGCGGCACCGTGAGTGGAACACATTCATGTTCAAAGTCGGCATCGTGGGTGTCAGCGGATACGGCGGGGGTGAAGCCCTCCGTTTATGCGCGACGCATCCTTCATTCGAACTCACGTATGTCGCCGGCGAAGGCAGCGCCGGGCAGAAGCTGATCGAACGCTTCCCCGGAATCGGCGCGCTGGGCGATCTGGTGATTCAAAAGTGGAACCCAACCGCCCTCCCACAGCTTGATCTGCTGTTCGCATCGCTACCCTCCGGCGATTCCAAATCCGCTCTCGCTCAAGTTAGCCCTAAGACCAAAATCGTCGATATCGGCGGCGATCACCGCTTCGTCGATGGGTGGACCTACGGCTTAGCCGACATCTGGCCCGACAAAATTCGCGGCGCTTCGCGCGTCGCCAATCCGGGTTGCTATCCGTCGGCATCGATTGCGGCGCTCGCCCCCCTGCTGGCGGCGGGATTAGTCGAGCCAACAGGGATCGTCATCGACGCCAAATCCGGCGTCAGCGGCGCCGGTCGCGGCGGTGGAAATACATTCGGCTATGCGGAAGTGAATGAAGACGTTTCCGCTTATAGGTTACTGAAGCACGCGCATCTGCCGGAGATGGTGACGGCTCTTTCACAGATCGGGAAGGCGCAGACGTCGATCATGTTCACGCCGCATCTGATTCCGATGACGCGCGGAATCCTCGCGACGTGTTATGCGCGAAGCAATGCAACAACCGCCCAGTGCATGGAGGCGGCCAAGTCATACTACGCCGGCAAACCATTCGTGAGGGTGATCGAGAAAGCCCCGCATACCAAGTGGGCGACGGGTTCAAACCTCGTCTATGTGTCTTACGCCGCCGACCCCGATCGCGGGATGGCAATCGCCCTGGGCGCGATCGACAACCTCGGCAAGGGCGCCGCCGGGCAGGCGGTGCAGAATGCGAATCTGATGCTCGGACTCGACGAGACCGCGGGGCTCGCGGGCACGCCGCTTTGGCCGTAACCAGTCGAATAGCCGAGACAAGCACTTTACGATGAGATAGACTTTCCTCATGCCAAGAAGCTTTATGGCGGTCATTGAACGCGACGCCGACACCGGTTTTCTGGTCGGCTACGTCCCTGGCATGCCTGGGGCGCACTCGCAAGGGGAGACTCTCGACGAGCTCAATCGCAATCTCCGCGAAGTGATTGAATTGATCCTGGAAGACGGGGAGCCGCCAGCCGAGGCGCAGTTCATCGGGACTCAGCTTGTCACGGTCGGCTGATTATGCCCAAGTTGCCGATACTCAAGCCGCGTGCGGTGGTGGCGCTGCTAACTGATCTTGGCTTCATATGCGTCCGGCAACGCGGATCATACGCCTCAGGCTTGATTCGCGCGCACGATCCATGGGCAATGGCAGAGGGTTTTGATCCGCTCGGCGGTCAGTTGCAGCCATGCGGCGTCGGTCTTTTTCAGCAAGTCGTCGGCGTCGTCGA
>Ga0182024_10003520_pt1 | contig 37128 bp, 23 predicted proteins | sample P32metaG_FD_120480 | JGI IMG/M metagenome (GOLD analysis project Ga0182024, IMG submission 120480) | Permafrost microbial communities from Stordalen Mire, Sweden - P3-2 metaG (Illumina Assembly) | ecosystem: Environmental > Terrestrial > Soil > Wetlands > Permafrost | place: Sweden: Stordalen...
ATCGTGGCTGATGCGGCTGTTCTGAAGGTTAATATCCAACTCACCCAACTCCAGCCGGTTCCGCAGCGCCTGCGCAATCATGTCTTCTGTGGGACCCTGCGACGTTGCATCCACCATCAAACTCTCATCGGTGGGATGCACTGGCATCGCCTCCAAAATCGGATCGTCCAGATTCTTCGTCAATGCGTTCTTCATCAAGAGCTCTTGGAACTGCAGGGTCGTTTTAGCAATCGTAAGGTCCTGTTCACGACTGGTCTCCTCTGCCTCATCCTTCATCACATCCATCGCAGGAATCGCCTGTAACGCAAGCTGTTTGCGCCCGCTTTCAAGAGCCTGTCGCGCAAAATCCAACGATCGGCTCTTCACATCTTCGTCTTCATAAGCGGCAACCAGGTCCCAGTACATATTTGAGATCTGCGTTACGGTGGTCGCAACCTGCAGCTTGAACGCCGCATCCGAGATTCGCTGATTGTTCTTAGCAATACGCAGAAACCGTAGATTAGGCCCGAAACCAAATCCCGCCAAAAGCTGCTGCTGTAATTCGACGTGATAGTAGGTGTTCAACGACGGCGTCAAAAAACTGAACGGGCTATTGGAAGTGGCGCGATTATTGTCGAAGATCGCCGTGAGCGTTGTGCCGGTCGCGAATGCCTGCGTGTAGCCGATATTCCCCGTAATCGTGTTCTGGCGCAGTGTTGGCACCCCATAGATAGAGATGTTCGACAGCGGTTCGGTGTAGTGTTCGACATTCAAAGCGCCCACGATCGTCGGATCATACGAGGAGACGTTCGTTCCTGTGCCCAGTGTAGACGACACCAGCCCCGATGCTCCCGAACCCGCACCGCCCGCGCCACCCGAAGTTCCTCCAGCGCCCGCGCCGCTGGCCGCAGTACCAAAGCCGCCCACACCACCGCCTGGTGTATTCTGCACCACGCCCGTATTCACTCCACGAAACACTCCGCCTGCCTGCGTACGAAGGACATCGGCCGCTGCAATCGGAAGATTGTATCGAGCGATCGCGATGTCGAGATTGTTTTCAAGAGCCAGTGCAATCGCATCCTTCAAACTGAGTTCAAGAACACCATCCTTGACCAACGTATCGATCCGCGGTGAATTCGCCAGGTTCGGCTGCGATACAAGTGAGGGCCGATAAGCATTCAATGGGTTGTCGGAGTGCGGTATATCAAGCCGCAGAGCGGGCTGTGCCGGCGTGGGGGCCGCAGGGGCCACAACCGCCTGCTGGACCTGAGCCAGCGCGGACACCTCCATCAACATCACCACACTAAAACAACGAAGCAACGAAGCTCTTACTTTCACGCCTGCACCTCCGAAGGCGCAGCCACTTCAAGGCCCGCCGTGTCTCGGTACAGCCAGCCATCCCGCAGCTCAATCGTCCGGGTACCGTACCCCGCGTTCACCTCGGAATGCGTCACCTGCACCACGGTTGTGCCCTGTTCATTCAACGTCCGAAACAATTCCATAATCTCCTTCGCCTGGTCGGAGTGCAGGTTCCCCGTGGGCTCATCCGCCAGCAGCAACGCGGGCTTGTGAATCACGGCCCGTGCAATCCCCACCAACTGCTGCTGCCCCCCAGAGAGCTGGTTGGGAAACAGGTCCTTCTTGGCGACGATGTTGAACCGATCCAGAGTGTCGGCCACCAAAGCCTGCCGCTCCAACTTCGGAATGTCTTTGTAGGAAAGCGGCAGATCGATATTCTCCGCCACCGTTAAATCATCGAGCAGGTGGTAACTCTGGAAGACCATCCCGATCTGGCGCCGCGCCAGCTCCGCTCTCTGCTTGCGGTTCATGGCATGCACTGCCTGGTCGGAAAAATAGAACTCCCCCTTCCACTGATCGTCGAGCATCGCCAGCACATTCAGCAGCGAAGACTTTCCGGCGCCCGACGGACCCATCACAGTTACAAATTCACCCTCGCGAATCGTTAGATTAATCCGACGCAGCACCCAGGTCTCCATATGGCCCGTCTTGTAACTCCGCTCCAGCTTTTTCAATTCAATCATTGTCCCTGCTCCGTCCTTGAATCGTTCATCATCGTCATCTCAGTCTCCAATTACTCCGCCCGCAGGGCCTTCGTCGGTTCGACGGAAGCCGCGCGGCGAGCAGGCAATGCCGCGGCCAGCAGCACCATCGCCACCGTCACCACGACACAACCAATCAGCGTCAGCGGGTCGAACGGTTGCACCTCGAACAGTTCGCTCCGCAGCCACCGTGCCAGCAACACAGCCACCGGCAACGCCACGACGATCCCGATGGCCGCCACCTTCGCCATGTCCATCAACACCAGCCGCACCACAGCCGACCGCTGCGCACCGAGCGCCATGCGAATCCCAATCTCCTTCGTCCGCTGCGCCGTCGCATACGCCAACACGCCATACAGACCAACCGCCGTCGTCAATAGCGCCACCACCGCAAAGCTCATCGCCAGCAAAGCCATCATCCGCTCGTTCGAAACGTTTTGGTCGATCTGCTCATCCATTGTTTTCATCGAGTCAGCGACCAGCTTCGGATCGAGCCCATGCAGCGCAGCCCGAATCGTATTCTCCGCCGTTGAGGGCGCCTGTACGGTCCTTACGTAGAACTCCAATCCGCTTCCCCGCGGCGACTGCGCAAAAGACCGATAAAGCGTCGCCACCACTCCCGCTTTGACGCCTTGCTGCTTCGCGTCGCCCACCACGCCCACAACCTGCGTATCCGGATGCACCTTGCTCCCGCCACGTGCAACCAGGTGGCCCAAAGCCGCTTGGGGCGAACCGAAATACTTCACCGCGAAGCTCCGATTCACCAGCGCCACCTTCGGCGTTCCCAGCGTGTCCCCTTCTGTCAGATCACGCCCAACCAGAAGCGGCAGCCCCAACGCCTTGAAGTATCCCGGCGTAATCTGCGGTATCTCGACGTCCACATCTTCATCCGGTTTCGCTGTGTAGCCTTCAATCGTAACGTTTCCACCGATATCGTTGTCGGCCAGCACAGGGTCGTCCGTTCCTCCCACCACGACCACGCCGGGAAGCCCACTCAACACACTGCGTATTCGCTCCTGCACCGCGAGTGCGTCTTTCTGGGAATACCCCGCCAGTGTTGGCTCCACTCCGAACTCCACCAGATGGTCCGTTGCAATTCCCATCTGCTGCGCTTTCAGGTTGTGCAGCGTCCGCACAAACAGCCCCGCTCCACTCAGCAGCAGAACGCTCAATCCAATCTGGATCGCAATTGCTGTCCTCCGGAATCGCTGCGCCGCCCCCTGTGTGCTCGCCGACTGCTGCCGCAACGCCTCATTCAAATCAGGCTTCATCATCTGCAGTGCCGGAGCAAGGCTGAACAGCAAACTGACCCCCAGCGACAGCAGCACATTGAACCAAAGCACCGCTGCCTCCGGCCTCACCGAAAACGGCAGATCTCCACTCCCACTAATCCCACGCACCAGTACCGTCGCAGCCATCGGCGCCAAAACCACTCCCAGCGCACCGCCCATCGTACCCAGCAACAATCCTTCGATCAACAGCTGTCGCACAATGCGCGCGCGCCCAGCTCCCATCGCATAACGCACCGCAAACTCCCGCCCTCGCGCCGCGGCCCGCACCAGCAGCAGACTTGTCAGATTCACGCAGGTCATCGCCGCCAGCAGCAGCACCATGCCCATCAGGATCAGCAGCGGCGTCCGCAGCGTATCGCGCAAAGGCGAAAAGCCCTTCGCATCGTCGTTCAGCACCATGCTTGACTTCGCTACGAATCGCTCGCGGAACTGCGCCGAACCCATCGGCTTCGCGCTCAACTCCTCCGCCCGCACGGTCCGCCAAAGCGTCGTCATCGCCGCCGTCGCTGTCGTCTTGCTCATCCCCGGCTTCAGCCTCGCGACGATATTCAACCATCGCGAACGCCGGTCTTCCAGATCGTCCTGGTCCGGCGTCACCTGCGCCTTCATTGTCATCGGGAGAAACACCTTCGGACGATTCCCGTTGATGGCGCTAGTGAATCCCTCCGCTGCCACTCCAACGATCGTAAAAGGCTGCCCGTTGACCAGCAGCGTCTGATGAACCACTCCGTTCGAGCCATTGAATCGAGTCTTCCAGTAGTCGTAGCTAAGCACCGCAACCGGGCTGCCATTCTTAACCGCATCGTCGCTTGCCAACAGCAGTCTGCCGGCGGTCGGCCTCACCCCCAGCACGTCGAAGTAGTTTCCACTCACAAGCTCCGCGTCGACCAGTTCCGGCTGGTTCTGCCACACCACGCCCACCTGCGCCGGATCATTCGCCAGCACACCGCTAAACACGGCGTTCCTATCCCGAAGATCGCGATACATCGGATAGGAAAAAAAGTCCAGGTCGGTTCCACCAAAGACGTTCACATGCCCGGTGTCGGACCCGATAAAGCTCAGCCGCACCAACTCTCCCGGCTTCTCGGCCGGCAGCACGCGCAGCAGCACCTGGTTGAAGACAGTGAAGATCGCCGTATTCGCGCCGATCCCCAGCGCCAGCGTCGCCACTGCCGTCAGCGTGAACCCAGGAGCCTTCAGCAACTGCCGCAGCGCGTATCGCACGTCCTGCATCCATCCGGTCATCGCTCACCTCTCCTATTCATTCCGCAGCGCCCGCTACTCTTCCCGCAGCAGGATCGAAGGCTCAACCGCAAGCGCCCGCCGCGCTGGAATCCAGGCCGCAACAAGTCCAATCAACGACATGCTGACGAGCACCCCGATCAGCACAACCGGATCGCGCGGCGTAGCCTGATAAACAATCGAAGCCAGCACCTTGCCAGACAACCCGCCCACCACCAATCCTCCCAGCGAGCCCAGCACAAGAAGCAGCATCGGCCGCCCCAACGCCGCTCGAAGAATCTGCTTCTTCTGCGCGCCCAGCGCCATCCGGATTCCCAGTTCACGCAGGCGCCGGCTCACCGAGTACGACGCCATCCCGAAGATCCCCGTTACCGCCAGCATCGCCGCCAGCAACCCCATGATGCCCAGCGCAAACGTCGCTGCGACTGCAGGGAACTGCGCCACCCCGAGCGCCTGCGACCAACTGCTCATCGTGAACGGCAGCGAAACATCCATGCCCTTCAGTAATCGCTGCATCGCCGCCGCTGTCTGCGCTTCATCCGCCCCCGAGCGCACCAGCAATACCGTCTCGCTTTCGGGATCCTGCATCGTCGGAAAGAACATCGCCGCGGTCGGGTCTTCCGTGATGTTCCGATACTTCCCATCCTCTACAACGCCGATCACCTCACGACGGCCATCCTTCAGAAAATACCGGCCAATCGCGTGTGTCGTGCCAAACACCTTCTTCGCAAATGTCTCGTTCACAATCGCAACCTTCGGCGCCTTGTCATCGTCATTCCAGGTGAAATCTCTCCCCTCAAGCAGCCGCGTCTGCGCCGCCCCCAGGTATCCAGGCGACACGTCGTAAGTATTTGCATCAGCGGCCATCTTCGAAGGATGAAAGTCCGTCGTCCCATCGCGAAAGACATAGGAGTCGGACGAACTCAGCGCAAGCGGCGTCGTATTCGCAAACCCCACCGCCGTCACACCCGGAATTTGTTGCGCGGCCTCGACCAGACGATGTTGAAACTGCGTCGATTGTTGATCGCTATATCCCGCCATCTTCAGGTCGAAGCTCGCCATCGTGACCCCCTCCGGTTGAAAGCCGTACGAGGAAGTATTGAAGCTGCGCGTCAGCCCCCGAATCGCCACCAGCGACGACGTCACCAGAACCGAACACAACACAATCTGCACCATCAGCAAAACATCACGCAGAGTCCAGCGGCGACTCCCTGCCACACCGCTCTGTCCACCCTTGATCACTTGGTAAGCATTGCTCCGCCACACCTGCGTCGCCGGCACCAACCCAAAGAACACCCCGCACACCACAGCCAATCCGAGCGCCAGCAGAAAGGTCCGCGAGTCAGCCGTGACGTTCAGCTGAACCGGAAAGTCCGGTGAAGGATGCCAGCGACTCAAGGCCCGCAACATGGTGCTGCCCACCCCAACACCCACCGCTCCGCCGAGCAACGCCAGCAGCAAAGCCTCCGTCACCAACTGCCGCAGAATATGTCCCCGCGTCGAACCCAGCGCCATCCGCAACGCCATCTCTCTCGCACGGTCCGCGGCCCTCGCCGCGAAGAGGCTTCCCAGATTCGCGCACGCCGCCAATAGCACCAGTCCCGCCAGAAGCATGACGCCAAACAGGAACTTCCGCACCGGCCCACCCAGCATGTCCCCGAGGAAACCTGGCCGCGACAAGCTGTACGTCAACCCATCATCCTCGGTGTATTGCTTCCTGAGCTGCGCCGCAATCGCATTCAAATTCCCCTCGGCCACCGCCGTCGTGACACCGGGCTTCAGCCGGCCAACCAGCCATATTCCATGGTCCCCCCGCGATTCCAGGTAGCTATATCCCTCCAGTTGCAGTTCGTTCACCATCGGCACCCAAAGGTCCGGTCGAAAGAAAAGCTCTGTTCCCTGAAACCCCTTTGGCGCCACACCCAGCACCGTGTAAGGGTGCTTGTTCAGGTTGATCACCTTGCCGACGATCCCGGCATCGCCATTCAAATGCGTCTGCCAGAAGTCGTAACTCAGCACCGCATACGGGCTCGAATTCGGCCCATGTTCGTCCGCATCATGGAAGAACCGACCCAGCACCGGTTGCACTCCCAGCACATCGAAATAATTCCCCGACGCCTCGTACATCCACGACTTCGTGGCCGTTCCATCATGCTCCACGCCAACCCGATTCACCCGGCTCGCCGCCAAGCCTGAGAAGACAACATTCTTGTCTCGCACATCGCGATAGTCCGGATAGGACTGCGACGGCGACGTATCGTTCGCATTCGCATGCCGATCCAGAAACAAAAGCTGGCTAAAACCAGGGAGATCCATCGGCTTCAACACCAGCGCATTCAGCACGCTGAAGACAATTACATTGGCCCCCACACCCAGCGCCATCGTAAGAATGACCGTCGCTGCAAACCCTGGCGAGCGCCGTATCTGACGCAGTCCATAGCGAATGTTGCTGATCAGCGAATTCATCATGGTCCTACTTCCTTCTTGAAGCATTCGTTCTTCATATCGAAGCTGCGGGCGGTCATGGCGCCGCCGAATTCTCGTTGCGCTCCATCTGCAAAAGTGAGCTACTCGGTCCGAAGAGCCTTGACCGGATCGATGGAGGCCGCCCTCCGCGCCGGAATCAACCCTGCCACGCACGCCGAAACCGTCAGCACCGCGGCCGCGCCGCAGAGAACACCCAGGTCCTGGCCGCTCATTCCATACATCTGCGTTTTCAGGAAGCGCACACACAGCAGAGCGATCGGCACGCCAACCGCCAGCCCCACCGCGGCCTGCAGCATCGCCTCTCGCAGCACCATGCTCACCACGCTGCCGCGATCTGCACCCAGCGCCATCCGTATTCCAATCTCCGAGGTCCGCCGCGTAACCGTGTAGGCCGTCACGCCATACAGCCCCACCGAAGCCAGCACCAGCGCCAGCACACCAAACATCAGCGTCAGCCGCGCAATCAATCTCTCCTGCCTAAACTGCCCATCCACCTGCTTGCTGAATGTATTGAAGTTCACCACCGTAAGGTTGGGGTTGATGCTCGCAAGAGCTCGCCGCACCTGTGACTCAAGCCCTTCCACCGGACCTTTCGTCTGCAGCGTAATCGCGCCCACGAACAGGGAACGGATTTCAGCACCGTCCGAGATGGGAGCGTGCTGCAGCAGCGGACGGAAGTACATGGGACGGGTCGCCGAGCGCGGACTCGAATACTTCACATCCGACACCACTCCGACGATCTCGATCTCGCTCGAACTCTTCGTCCCATCCAGCCCGAAGTGCACTCCAATCGGGTCTTCGCCCTTGGGAAAAAACCGTTTCACGAACGTCTGGTTGACAACAGCCACCAGAGGAGACGTAGCCGTGTCCTGCTCAGTAATTCCGCGGCCACGCAAAACGCGCTGCCCTATCATTTGGAGGAAATCCGGACTTACTCGATCCCACGATGCGCCAACCCGATCGTTTGCTCCCGGCTCCGGTCGTCCCTGGATAGAGACGCCTTCGCCCCAGTTATCCCCTTCGAGCGGCGTGTAGAGCGACAGTCCCACCTGCTCCACTTCCGGCATTGAACGGAATCTCTGACTCATCTGATCATAAAGCGCTTGCAACTGAGCCGGTTGGTAGCCTGCATTCTCCGGACTAACGTGGATCACCACACGGTTGTCCGTCTGTATGCCAAAGTTCTGATGCTCCAGCTTATTCAGGCTTTTGGTCAGCAGCCCCGCCCCTACCAGAAGCACCAGCGATAACGCCGCCTGCACCACCACAAGCGATCGTTGCAGCAGTGACGAGCTGTCCCGTGTCGACCTGTTCGATCCGCGCAGCGCCTCCGCCGGCTCGGAGTGCGACGTAACCCCCGCAGGAGCGATGCCGAACACAAGCCCCGTCAGCAGCGAAACAGCGAAGGCAAATCCCAGCACCAGCGGCGATGGGTCAGCATGGATAGGCAGATTGGGCGAATCCGGAAAGGCCAGCGTCAACAACATCCGCGTTCCTGCATAGGCCACGACCAGTCCTGCCAGGCCGCCCAGGCACGACAGCAGCACACTCTCTGTCAGCATCTGCCGAATAATCCTCTGCCGCGCAGCACCCAGCGCCATGCGAATTGACGTCTCCGCCCGCCGCACCATGCCACGAACCAGCACCAGGTTCGCAATGTTCGCGCACGCAATCAGCAACACCAGCGCAGAGATTCCCATCAAGAGTTCAAGCCCGCTCTTGTATTGATCCTGCATGTTGGCGATCCCAAGTCCACCCGGAGTCAGTACCAGGTGGGTCCGCGCCAGGGCCTTCTTCCCGTCTGCATTCTGATAGTCCTTCAACGTTGACAGCCAGTCGCGTAGCTCTCCGCTCATCTTCGCCTGCAGCGGACCCAGCGCCGTCTCCGGCTTCACGCGGCCAATCAGGTACACCCAGTTCAACTCTGGCCGATGCAGAAGCGGACCCTGCGCCAGAATGGGCTCCGAAGACATTGGCAAAAAAAAGTCCGGCGGCGAGTCGATCATGCGATCACCGTAAAACGATGGCGGAGTGATCCCAACCACCGTCACCGGATGCGTGTTCAGCATAAAGGTGCTTCCCACAACAGAGGGATCCAAGGCGTAGTCGCGCTGCCACGCCTGGTAGTCGAGCACCGCTACCGTGGGCGCGCCTTCTACATCATCCGACGGCAGAATCATGCGGCCCGCGAACGCCTGCAAGCCGAAGGTCTCAAAATAATTCCCCGAGACATACTCTCCCTGCGAGGCCTTGGGCAACCCATCGCCCGATCCCCATCGTGCGGTCAAGCTCCCAAATCCAATGCCTGCCTGCATCGCAGCCAGGTGCTCAAACTCCGGCGAGTTGTCCCGTAGATGCTTGTACAAGTCATAGGAAAACAACCCGTAGTCGTCGTTCTCCGGCCTTCCACCGTTCACGCAGCAGTCTTCTCGATCCCCCACCCGCACCAGCGTCTTTGGATCGCTCACCGGCAGGTTCTGCAGCAGCACGGCGTGCACCAGCGAAAAGATCGCTGCATTCGCTCCGATGCCCAGTGCCAGCGTCAACACAGCCGTCAGCGTAAAGCCCGGCGCCTTGCGCAACTGTCGCAGCGCGTATGTCACATCCTGGATCAACCTGTTCATCGTTGCCCCTTGCTACAAATCCCGTTCAAATCGCCCATAACTTTTTTCCCGCGCCCATCGGGTAGCTGCGGTCGCCGCAAGGGAAAGCAAACCCGTTCTTGTGGCCAGCGGCAGCACGGCCCGAGCCGCTCGCAGTGCGGCATTTCACCCTCTCCGCCAGCCGGCTCGACGCCCACCGCTTCACCGAACACAGCCCACTCCGGCGACCTTCGATCTGCCGCAACACACAGACCGTCACGCTCCGCACGAGCGTGGCCTCTGCCCGCACCACGCCCACGACCTGCGTCTTTCCTTTGATCGGATGCACGCGATCCACAACACCCAATGCGATCACGTTCAGCGCAATCCCCAACATCAACACCGGCACCACAGTCGCCGCGGTGTTGGCCGACCCGTCAAGTCCCATCGACTGCAATATTTCTCGTACCGCTTGTCGCAGCTCTTCCATCAACGTCGTCATGCCTCTACCTCCGCCAACAGTTGGTTCAGCTCGCCCTCCGCCACTACCTTGCCGTCGAAGAGATGCACCTGCCGCTCCGCATGCGCCGCAAACCGAGGATCGTGCGTCACCATGCAGATCGTCGCGCCCTCTTGGTGCAGCTCCTGCAGCAGCTTCATCACTGCTTCGCCATTCTTCGAGTCAAGGTTTCCCGTCGGTTCGTCCGCCAGCAGAATCGACGGCGACCCCGCCAGCGCTCGCGCCACGGCGACCCTCTGTTGCTGACCGCCAGACAACTGCGCCGGATAGTGCCGCATCCGGTGCGCCATGTTCACGCGCTCCAGAGACTCCTGCACCCGCTTCTTCCGCTCCGCCGCCGGCATCCCCGCGCGATACGTCAGCGGCAGCTCCACATTCTCCGCCACCGTCAGGTCGCCAATCAGATTGAAGCTCTGAAAGATGAACCCGATCTCCTGGTTCCGTATCCGCGAACGGTCGGCAAAGTTCAGGTTCGCGACCGCTTTCCCGTTCAACGTATAACGTCCGGCGGTAGGCGTATCCAGCAGCCCGATGATCGACAGCAGCGTAGACTTCCCGCAGCCCGAAGGCCCCGACATTGCCACATACTCGCCCCTGCTGATGTTCAGGTGAACGCCCGAAAGCGCGTGCGTCTCAATCTCATCGGTATAAAAAACCTTCGTCAAATCCTCGATCTGAATCATCATCTCAGCCATTGCGTACTCTCCCTGTTCAAAATATTTTCCCGCTCAAAATCTCCCGCCTAGTCCAAGCGAATCCTGTCCGTGTTGTCCTGTCGGCTCATGTCCGACAGAATGACCGTATCGCCTTCCTGCAATCCTTCGATTACCTGAATACTGTTCACTGAAGCGCGTCCAACCTTTACCGGGACCCGTACCGCCGTCTTGCCATCCGCGCTCAGTTTGAACAGGCTGATCGTGCTGTTCTCATTGCCAAACGCCGGCCGCCCCACATAGAGCACATCCGCCATTCGGTCCAGATCGATCGTCCCGTCCACACTCAGGTCAGGCCTTGCACCCTGCGGCAGGGCTCCAGCAAGCTCTACGTCAACGGTCACGGTTCCGTTCACTACCGCCGGATCAATTCGCATCACCTTACCGTCGATCACGCCGTTATGCGTATCGATCTCGGCCGGCTGTCCAATCTGAATGTCCCGCGCCTGCGTCTCTGCAATCTTCAAGCTGGCCTTCAGTTGGTCCGGCTGCACCACCTTCGCCAGCGTCGTCCCCGCTGTCACATGCTCGCCCACCTGATGATCCAGCTCTACCAGCACGCCGCTGATGCCCGCACGCACGCTCAACGCGTCCAATTCCTTCTGTTTCAGCCCCAGCAGCGCCTTCGCCTGATCCACCTTGGTCTGCTGCACCGCAAGCTGCGTCTCGATCGCCTTCTCATTCAACGTCAATCTCTGCTTCTCCAGGCCATCCCGCGTGACCAGCTCATCCGCCTTGCCCTTCGAAGCGCTATACGTCAGCCCGCTGATCACGCCCAGGTCATACAGCGACTTGTCCGTCTTCGCCTGCAACTGCGCCTGAGTGTAGTCCGCATTCACGGTCGCCCCTGCGGCCTTCTGGTCCATCAAATCGCTCTCCACCTTCGCCCGCGTGTTGATGTAGTCCGCCTGCGCCCCCTTCAACGCCAGTTGCGCATCCAGCAGCTCCTGCGTCAGCGTCGGGTCCACCAGGTCCATCAAGATCGTGTCCGGCTCCACCTTCGCCCCTGGCAGCACCCGAATCCGCACCACCGTCGCCTCCGTCTCCGACGGAATCAGCCGAATCTTGTCCTCCCGCGGCACCAGCGTCCCCGGCCCGCGCACCTGCCGAAGCAGCGGCCCGCGCTTCACCACATCCGTCCACACGGTAGCCCGGTCCACCTCAGGAGCGGCAGGCTTCAACCGCATCACAAAAAACGCCACAGCCGCCAGTGCCACAACTGCGCATGCACCTACAACCCACTGCTGGCGCATCTTCTTTTTCTTAATATCTGGTCTCGAAATATCCATCGCGGTAAGTGTAGAGGCAACCCCAATGCCAATCTCATGTACGTATTTTCAGCAAGTTAGTTCACCGACCCGCACCCAACTGTCCACATCCCGAAACAACTGTCCGTTTCCGAACACCAAGGTTTCCAACACCCACACAAAAACCCGTCATTTCGACCGAAGCGGCTCACAGTTTCATCGTGAGCCGCGCAGTGGAGAAACCCGCTGCTCTACCTGTGAAGCTTCCTGACCATGCTCTGCCTCTTTCTTTGTTCTTGCCGCAGTCTCTCTCTTCCCCACCGCTATATCTCACGCGCAAAAATTTCTCTCCTTGACAGTCTAGGAGAACCGCGCTAACGTCTCTCCCAGAACCTCTAGGAGAGCCCCATGCCCGACCAGCTCGACCTCATGCAGGGCACCCTCGACATGCTCATCCTCAAGGCCGTCTCCCTCGGCCCGCTTCACGGCTACGGCGTTCTTCTCCGCATCCAGCAGATCTCCGGCGACCAGCTCGCCATCCAGCAGGGCTCCCTCTATCCCGCCCTCTACCGCCTTGAACATCAGGGCCTCATCGCCGGCGAGTGGGGCGAATCCGACAACAATCGCAAGGCCAGGTTCTACCACCTCACCCCCACCGGACGCCGCAAGTTACGCGCCGAAGCAGAAAAGTGGAACCGCATGGCCACTCTCATCGCGGGCATCCTCAGCACCACCCCAGAGGAAATCTAACGACTGTTTGTTTTACGTCGTCATCCTGAACGCAGTGAAGGATCCCCGCATTTCGTCGTTGCTTGTTTTATGTCGTGCTTGTTTGTTAGCCACGCACAACAGGAGTTCCCACCATGAAATCCCAACTCCGCTCTTACCTGCACTCCCTCTTCACCCGCAACCAGGTCGAGTCCAGCATCTCAGCCGAGCTCCGCTCCCACATCGAGCTCCGCGCCGAAGACCTCGAGCGCACCGGCCTCCCGCCAGCCGAAGCCCTCCGCCGCGCCCGCATCGAATTCGGCAGTCTGGAAACACACAAAGCAGCCATCCGCCAGTCCCTCGGCCTCCGTCTCCTCGACGAACTCCGCGCCGATCTACATTACGCCGCCCGCACGCTCCGCCGCAGCCCCGGCTTCACCGCCGTAGCCATCGCCTCGCTCGCCCTTGGCATCGGAGCCAACACCATCATCTTCACCCTCGCCAAAGGCGTCCTCCTCGACCGCCTCGCCGTCCCCAACCCCAATCAACTCCGCCTCTTCTCCATCATCAGAGGCGATCACAGCCCACTCCACCGCTTCTGGGGCGACTTCTACCGCACCCCCGACGGACAGTCCATCACCGCCTCGTTCTCTTACCCTGTCTACCAGCTCATGCGTCAGCAAAACCTCGCCAAGCCTGTAATGGAAGACCTCTTCGCCTTCAAAGACATCTCAAGTCTCACCGCCTCTGTAGACAACCACGCCGACGTAGTCACCGGCCAACTCGTCTCCGGAAACTTCTATCAGCAGATCGGCATTCAGCCCGTTCTAGGCCGAGCCGTTCAGCCGTCCGACGACGCCACACCCGGCTCCGGTGCAGTAGCCGTCATCAGCGACGGCCTCTGGGCACGCCTCTTCGGCCGCTCTCCCTCCGTCATCGGCAAAACCATCCAGCTCAACCTCATCCCCATCACCATCATCGGGGTCAACCCTCCCGGCTTTACCGGAGCATCCGGCGCCCAGCTGTCCCCAGACGTCTTCCTTCCCTTCAGCATGCAACCGACAATCATTCCTCAACGCCCCAGCTCGCTTCTCGATAAGAGCGACCAATGGTGGATGCAGATCATGGGCCGCGCACGCCCGGGTATCTCCGACGAAACCATCCGCGCCGCCGTAGCCACCTGGCTGGATCAGGACATCCGCGCCACCCTCCCCGTTCCAAAAGATTCCACGATGCCCATCCTCGTCGTCGGTTCCGGCAGCCAGGGCCTCGCCCATGCAAGCCGCAACTTTGCCCAGCCCATCTATCTTCTCTCCGCGCTTACCGCCTTCGTCCTTCTGCTCGCCTGCGCCAATCTCGCCAACCTTCTCCTCGCCCGCTCCGCCGCCCGTCAGCGCGAGATGTCTGTCCGCCTCGCTCTCGGAGCGAGCCGCTCCCGCATCGTCCGACAGGTGCTCACCGAAAGCCTTCTCCTCTCCTCCCTCGGCGGCCTCGCCGGTCTCGTCCTCGGATACCTCGGCCGCAACATCATCCCGCATCTTCTCTCATCCGCATGGGAGCCCACTCCGCTCAACACCCGTTTCGATCTCCGCATCTTCGCCTTTGCCGCCGGCATCTCTCTCTTCACCGGGATCCTCTTTGGCCTCGCACCCGCCTGGCAAGCCACGCGCACCGATGTCAACACCGGCCTCAAGGATTCAACCGCCTCGTCCACCCGACGCCGCAAAGGCCTCGCCGGTAAATCCATCGTCGTCTTCCAAATCGCGCTCTCGATGCTGCTCATCGTCAGTGCCGGCCTCTTCACCCGCACCTTAGCCAACCTCAACCGCTCCAACCTCGGCTTCGACCCCAACCATCTCCTGCTCTTCGCCATCCAGGCCCCGCCCGCCCGTTATCCTGCCCCCCGCGACATCGCACTCCATCAGCGCATCGAAGACAGCCTTGCCCAGATCCCCGGCGTCCAATCCGTCACTCTCAGCGAAGAACCCCTCGTCGCCAACAGCATGTCGAATGCCGACTTCCACCCCATGGACCGGCCTAAAACTCCTCAAGCGATCGGCACCGACTTCAACAGAGTTGGCCGGGACTTCTTCCAGACCTACCGCATCCCTGTTCTCTCCGGCCGTGCCTTTGCCCCCACCGACACTGCCACCTCGCCCCGGGTAGCGGTCATCAACCAGGCCCTCGCCAGCCACGCCTACCCAGGCACTAATCCCGTCGGCAAAACCTTCACCTCCGACGACAACATGGATAACCCCGACCAGGGCTACCAGATCATAGGGGTCTCTGGAGACGCCAAATACGCCCAGCTCCGCGACGACCCACCCCCCACCTTTTACACTCTCTACCGACAGTCCAAAGAGGAGGAGTTCCTCAACTACGCGGTTAGAACCCAACTGCCCACCGCCGCCATCCTGCCCGCCATCCGCAACGCCGTTCAGTCCATCGACAAAGACCTCCCCCTCCGCGACATCCGCACCCAGAACGAACAGATCGAAGCCAGCATTACGCAGGAACGCCTCTTCGCCACCCTCACTGCCGCGTTCGGCATCCTCGCTCTCATCCTCGCCTGCATCGGAATCTACGGCATCATGGCCTACAACGTAGCTCGCCGCACCAGCGAAATTGGCATCCGCATGGCCCTCGGCGCACGCACCCGCCAGGTCCTTCTCATGATTCTCCGCGAAAGCTCATGGCTGGCCATCCTGGGCATCGCCGCTGGTCTCGCCGCCGCCTTCGCCCTCACCCGCTTCGTCCGCACCATGCTCTACGGGCTCCAACCCACCGACCCCACCCACCCTCATCGCCGCCACCCTCCTCCTCCTCGCAATCGCCATAACAGCAGCCTACGGCCCAACCCGCCGAGCCTCCCGCATCGACCCCATGCAGGCACTCCGTCACGAGTAGCGAATGGCCCAAAACCTTGTCAAGCCCCTGATTGGCCTATCCTATTTGTAATCAACAAGAAACGCCTGTCCTATGAGCTCTATCCCACCAGCTATACTGGATATAGAGATAAAAGAAAGCCCCGGTTAGTCGCCGGGGCTTTCTCCATTAGAATCTAATATTTACCTGTAAGCCTCATGTTTTCTGATATTTAGCATCACCGTTTTTTCTATCTCCATGAAATCAGGAGACTTGCCTAGAGGTACCCCCCAGGGGGTACCCCCTCCCCTGGCCTTGTTACTCGTCCGAGTCATCATGAACCGGCTGCTTCGCCGACGCCAATATCTTGTCCGCCAGCATCTGCGGCACGACATCGTAGTGGCCCATCTCCATCCGGAAGCTGCCTCGACCCTGCGTAAGCGAGGTCAGCGTCGTACTGTAACTCAGCATCTCGGCCATGGGCACCTCAGCCCGGACGATGGTTCCGGCACCCCCGCCCTCCATGCCCTGCACGCGTCCTCGCCGCCCCGTCAGGTCGCCGATCAGCGCCCCGGCAAACTCGTCCGGCGCTTCGATTTCGACCCGCATCACCGGTTCGAGCAACGCGGGCCGTGCCTGCTCCATGCACTTGCGGAAGGCCAGACGCGCGGCCATCTTGAAGGACATTTCGCTCGAGTCGACGTCGTGATAGCTGCCATCGAAGACCGTGACTTTGATATCGACCACCGGATAGCCGGCGAGATAGCCCCGTGCAGCGGACTCATGAACGCCCTTCTCCACCGCGGGAACGTACTGTCGAGGAATCGCACCGCCGAAGATGTCGTTCGCGAACACGACGCCATGTCCTCGCGGCAGCGGCTCAATCCGCAGTTTGCAATCGCCAAACTGCCCATGTCCGCCGGTCTGCTTCTTATGCCGGCCCTGCGCCTCGGCGCTGGCTCGAACCGTCTCGCGGTAAGGCACCTTGGGAGCTTTCAGGACAACGTCCGTATGGTAGCGCCGCTTCAGCTTCGAGACGATCGCTTCAATATGCGGCTGTCCCGTGCCCGCCACCAGAAACTCGTTCGTCTGCGGATCGCGGAAGAACTTCACCATCTGGTCGTCTTCCATCAGCTTGTGCAGCGCGGGCGCGAGCTTGTCCTCATCGGCACGCGACTTCGGCTCGATCGCATAGGTCATCGCCGGCTCGGGCATCGACACCGGCTCCAGAAAGATCTCATGCGCCTTATCGCCCAGAGTATCCCCGGTCAGCGTCACGTGCAGTTTGGCGACGGCCCCTAGATCGCCCGCGTGAAGCTCTTGCACTTCGACCGCCTTGCGCCCCTGCATGATGGACAGATGCGCCAGCCTCTCAGGCTCCTGCCGCGTAAAGTTCCGCACCGACGTCTCGTTTTTCACCAAACCACTGATCACCTTGAAGAACGAGATCCTGCCGGCGAAAGGGTCGGTCATCGTCTTGTAAACATAGAGCGCAAGCGGCTCCTTATCATCCACCCGCCGCATCACAATCTCTTCCTGCTTTTCGGTATTGATGTCGCCGCTGCCATTGGCCTTGCTGGCTTGCATCCCTCGTGCTGCCACCGGCTCCCGTTCAGTCGGGGCGGGTGCATAAACCTTGAAGAAATCAAGCAGATGGTCGGTGCCAACGTTTTTCAGTCCGCTGGCGTACAGAACCGGAAAGATCCTGTCCTCGCGAATCGCCTCATGCAGCGCGGCGATCAGGTGCGGCTCGGGGATCGTTCCCTCCTTGAAGAACTCCTCCATCAGTTCATCCTTGCCTTCCGCAACCAGCTCGACGAGCGCCTCGTGAGCGGCCTTCGCATCGGCCAGTATCCCTTCCGGGATCTTTCCTACCTCCCCATGTCCATCCCCATCCGGCTTGTACAAAAATGCCTTCATCGTCACCAGATCAACCACACCATGAAACCCATGCTGATCAACAATCGGCAGCTGTACCGGCACAATCTGACGTCCCCACTTCTCCTGCAACTGTTCGATCATCCTCTGGCGTCCCAGCCTGCTATCGGCCTTGGGATGGTCGATCTGGTTGATCACCAGGACGCGCGGCAGATTAACCTCAGCAGCATATTTCCACACCCGGTCGGTAACCGCTTCCGCTCCAGTCTGCGCGTTGATGACCACCAGCGCCGCTTCCACCGGCAACATCGCAGCGCGGGTCTCATGCAGAAACATATGAAAACCCGGAGTATCCAGCAGGTTGATTTTCACGCCATTCCACTCGGCAAACGCCACCGCATTCGCCATCGTCGTCCGCCGAACCACCTCTTCTTCGTCATACGCCGTCACGGCAGACCCATCTTCCACGCGCCCGCGAACGGCCGTCATCTTCGCGGCATGCAGCAACGCAGAGATCAACGTCGTCTTGCCGCTATGCGCATGGCCCACTACCGCTACATTGCGCACCTCATTTCCCAGATAGGTCTTCATATCGAGTTCCTCCTCCATCACTGAGGTAATAAATCGCCAAAGGTTACAAAAACCTATTAAGACGTCGGTCTAACATGCACTGTATCCATCCGGGTCCAATCCAACCCTCATCCTGTAGATCCGGTCCCCGCGAGTCTGGCTGCACGTTTGCAGCCCCAGTCGCAACGCCAGTTCAGAGCCCGCAGACGATCCCATCTCAGGGAGCAGGGATGCTATCACAAACCCAATGGAGCTTTCGCGCAGTGTCTTGCGGCGGCAGTGGATTAGACTTTCCATGTTGGTTCACGCGATATTTCAGTCGCCGAACTAAAAGCTAATGCGATCCACAAGGAGCTGCTCGTGACCGTTCTTCTCCGCCTTGCCATGGTGCGCAACACCAGAAGATTCCTCCTAACAGCCGCAGTCATTTGGGCGCCTGTTTTCTTTCTGCACTTCTCTGCGCAGGCGCAATCAGCCAAACAGGTCGCCGAGATTACGCATGCGCTCTCCCCAGAGTCGCAAAAGGTTATCGAGCGGCTATCAAGCTTTGACAACCTCCCGGCTGAGCAATGGAGATATCATCCAGGCGACCTTGCCCACGGCGAGTCGCCAAGCCTAGACGACAGCGGCTGGACGCTAGTGAAACCCGGCAGTTCGGCGCCCACGGAGTCGGTCTGGTATCGAGATCTCGTCGAGGTTCCCAAGACACTCAACGGATATGACCTCACCGGCGCACGCATCTGGTTCCAGTTCAAGGCCGACGCCAACGGCCCCATGCCACAGATCATCTACTTCAATGGCAGACGAGTTGCCCTCGGCGACGACCTTGAGCCAATCATCCTCTTCGATCAGGCAAAGCCCGGCGAGAAGGTCTTGATCGCAGTCAAACTCCTCGCCACTGTCGATATGAAGAGGTTCCGCGGCACCGCGCTAAAGATCGATTTTGCGCCGGGACGCCCAAACCCCGAAGACCTTCGGTTGGAGTTCTTGTCGACCACCCTGCTGATTCCGTCTCTCTCAAAGGATCCCGCACAGGACCTCGCAACCTTACAGCGGGCCATTACTACCGTCGACCTCGGCGCTCTCGATGCCGCTAACCCCACCAAATTCGACGCATCGCTTGTCCAGGCCAGCAGGGAGCTTGAGCCGCTCAAGCCCATGCTCAAACAGGCTACCCTGCACCTCACCGGCAACTCGCACATCGACGCAGCATGGTTGTGGCCGTGGACCGAATCTGTCGATGTCGTCAAGCGCACCTTCGGCACAGCGCTCCAGTTGATGAACGAGTACCCCGACTACACCTACACCCAGTCCGCCGCGCAGTACAACGAGTGGATCGCCAACAAGTATCCGCAGATGAACGAGGAGATCAAGAAGAGGATCAAAGAAGGACGATGGGAGGTCGTCGGAGGCATGTGGGTCGAACCCGATCTGAACATGCCCGACGGAGAATCGCAGGTCCGCTCGCTGCTCCTCGGAAAACGCTTTTATCAGAAGCAGTACGGCGTTGACGTCCGCATCGGCTGGAACCCCGACTCCTTCGGCTATAACTGGCAACTGCCGCAGATCTACAAGCGCTCCGGCGTCGATTACTTCGTCACCCAGAAGATGACCTGGAACGATACCAACCAGCTCCCCTTCAAGCTCTTCTGGTGGGAGTCGCCGGATGGCAGCAAGGTCCTGACCTACTTCCCCCACGACTATGCAAACGACAATCTCAATCCGGTCCGGCTCTCCGCAGATCTGGTGCAGGCACGGCAGCGTGCTCCCGGCATGGAGGAGATGATGGATCTCTACGGGATCGGTGACCACGGCGGCGGTCCAACGCGTGCCATTCTCGACGAAGGCGAGCACTGGGAGCGGCCCGACGCCATCATGCCGAAGTTCCAGTTCGGCCTGGCGCAGCCGTTCTTGACTCATGCGGAACAGAAGTTATCGACCGACTCAACCGAGTGGAACTATACCTCGATCGCGAAAGGGTACACATTTCCGCAGCCGGAAGAGGGCAAGATCGCCATTCCCACGTGGAACGACGAGATGTACCTTGAGTATCACCGCGGCGTTTTCACGACCCAGGCAAACCACAAGCGCAACATGCGTGAGAGCGAAGAGTGGGCGCTGAATGCAGAGAAGTACGCCTCGTTTGCGTGGCTCGATGGAGACGCTTACCCCAACAGCGAACTCACCGAAGCCTGGAAGAAGATCACGTTCAACGACTTCCACGATCTTGCTGCGGGCTCTGGCATCGGCATTATCTACAAAGAGGCGCAGGACGACTTCGATCAGGTGCGCCGGGTCACCAATGAGATCTCCGCGAAGGCGCTTCGCACGTTGTCCGCAGAGGTGAACACGCGTGGAGCAGGCGAGGTGCCCGTTCTGGTCTTCAATCCGCTCGCATGGTCCCGGTCCGGCGTTGTTCCTGTCAATGTTCAGCTCCCGGAGGCATCCGCGAGCGGTGTATCTGTGACGGATGCGCACGGCCACGTTCTGCCCACTGCGGTGCTGTCCAGCGATGCGAAGACGAACTCGTATAAGTTGCTGGTCGATGTGAAGGACGTCCCTTCGATGGGCTATGAGGTCCTGCATGTGGCCGCGGGGGCAAAGCCGTTTGTCAGCGACGTCAAGACAAGTGGAACAACGATCGAAAATGCAGAGCTTCGCGTCGTTGTCGATCCGGCGACCGGCTGCATCACCAGCCTGTTCGACAAGAAAGCGAACTTCGAGAGCCTCGCCAAGGGCGCCTGCGGCAACCAGTTGCAGACCTTCAAGGACACGCCAAAGAACTACGATGCGTGGAACATCGATCCCGGCACGCTCGACCACATGACACCGATCGAAGCGGTCGATTCGGTGGCGCTTGTCGAGAAGGGACCGATGCGCGCAACCATCCGCGTCAGCCGCACCTGGCAGAGCTCGAAGTTCGTGCAGGACATCACGCTCTATGCCGGCGCGGATACCGTCGATGTGGTCAACGACATCGACTGGCACGAGACCCATGTGCTGCTCAAAGCCGCGTTTCCGCTGGCTGCAAGTGGCCCGATGGCCGCCTACGAGATTCCTTACGGCAGCATCGAGCGGCCTACGACGCGCAACAACACGTGGGAGCAGGCGCGATTCGAAGTTCCTGCGATGCGTTGGGCGGACCTCGGCGACAGCGAGCATGGCTTCAGCCTGATCAACGAATCGAAGTACGGCTACGACGCCAAGGACAACGTCCTGCGGCTGTCGCTGCTGCGTTCGCCCACCTGGCCCGATCCTGACGCCGACCGCGGCCACCACCACTTCAGCTATGCTCTCTGTCCGCATGCGGGTACGTGGAAGCAGGCGCGAACCGAGCGTGCCGGCTACGAGTACAACTACAAACTTCGCGCCATGCAGGTGGAGTCTCACACCGGCAGCCTGCCTGCCGAGCACTCCTACCTGTCGGTTGCCCCAGAGAACGTCGTTCTGACCGCGGTGAAGAAGGCCGAGGATGACAACGGCCTGATCTTCCGCGTGTTCGAGTGGGCGGGTAAGCAGTCGGAGGTCGTCTTCACGGTGCCACCCGGCGCTACGGCGGCGACCGAGACGAACCTCATGGAGAAGACCGAGGGAACGCCGCTACCGCTTTCGGGCGACAAGGTGGCGATCCCCATTCACCCCTACGAGATTCTCTCGATCCGAGTGGACTACCCGCACATGGAGGCGAACAGATAAAGCTTTTCTTGGGGGGTGCCCCCCCAGGGTACCCCTGGCTAAATTCCCTGATTTCATCAGTTTACGATTTTGTGCGTCTGCAAAATACAGATTCCATGCGGGTTACAGGCAAATATTAGATTCTAAAGGAGAAGCCCCAGCAGTTGTCCGAGGCCTTCTCTAATTGCTCTATATCCAGTATAGCTGGTGGGATGGAACTCATAGGACAGGCGGATGTTGTTGTCCGGCAATGGTTTGCGGGCCCTGGGGGCTTGACACGAAATAGACAACGACATCGACTGAGAAGCAGCATTGGTAGAGAAGCGGGTTTCTCCGCTGCGCTGCCCACAAGTGCGTGGGCAGCTTCGGTCGAAATGACGGCGGTTTGTTCGTTTGGAGGAAAACAAGCAACGGCAACGGCTACAGCAAAAGCGATGTCAGTGGGGACCGCAAGCTGACATCGATCAGACTACGGATTGCTCGGAGGTGTTTGCTGGGCCGTCTTTCAGCAGTTGCAGGAGGGCCTGTTCGTTGAGGACGGGGACGCCGAGGGAGGTTGCTTTGTCGAGCTTTGAGCCGGCCTCTTCGCCGGCGACGACGTAGCTGGTTTTTTTGCTGACGCTGCCTGAGACGCGCCCGCCAGCCGACTCGATCCTCTCCTTTGCGGACTCTCGCGTGAGGTTCGGCAGCGTGCCGGTAAGGACGAAGGTGAGGCCTTCGAGCGTCGAGGTGGTCACGCGCTTTTCTGCTGTGAAGGTGAGGCCGGCTGCACGGAGCCGCTCGATGAGTTCGCGGTTTCGTTCTTCGGCGAAGAATTCTACGATAGCCTGCGAAACTCGCGGACCAACTTCATTCACCGCTTCCAACTCCTCCGCGGTTGCGATCATCAGGGCGTCCATCGAGCCAAAGTGAGCGGCGAGAAGCTGGGCTGTGCGCTCTCCGACGAAACGTATTCCGAGACCAAGGAGGACACGTGCCAATGGAGCAGCCTTCGACCGTTCGATCTCGTCCAGCAGCGTCTGCGCGGATTTTTCGCCGACGCGATCAAGCTCAAGCAGTTGAGCCTTGGTCAGGTAGTAGAGGTCGGCGAAGCCCTTGACGTAGCCGGCAGCAAGCAGTTGCGTGACCATCGCGTCGCCGAGCCCTTCGATGTTCATCACCCCGCGCGCCGCAAAGTGCAGTAGCTCTTCGCGAAGCCGCGCAGGGCAGTTTGCATTGATGCAGCGCCAGTCGACCTCGCCGTCAGCCCGCACCAATTCGCTCTGGCACTCAGGGCAAAGCTGGGGGAAGGCGATCTCCTGGGTGCCACGCGGGTGCGCTGCATCGTCCACCACCTCGACGATCTTGGGGATCACATCGCCGCCGCGCTCGACCTGCACGAAGTCGCCGATGCGAACACCGAGACGCGCAATCTCATCTGCGTTATGCAACGTCGCGCGAGTCACCGTCGTGCCACCGATGAAGACGGGAGCAAGCACTGCGACCGGGGTGACCTTACCGGTGCGCCCGACCTGAAATTGCACTCCATCGAGCTGGGTCGTCCCCGCGCGGGCGGCAAACTTGTAGGCGATCGCCCAGCGCGGAGCCTTGCCGGTAAAGCCAAGACGACGCTGTTGCGCGGTCGCATCCACCTTGATGACGACACCGTCGATCTCGTAGCCGAGCGTGTCGCGGAGTGGTTCGGCATCGGCAATAAAGGAGATCACCTCGTCGATGCTTTGGACCGTGCGCGCATATTGATTCACGCGAAAGCCGGAGGTGCGCAGAGCGTCGAGCGTTGCGGACTGATGCGGCAGAAGAAACTCGCCCTCCTGCAGCAGAAAATACGCGTAGAAGTCGAGGCGGCGCTGCGCCACGATGCTGGGCTCGAGGGTACGGATGGTGCCGGCGGCGGCGTTGCGGGGGTTTGCGGCGGGGGTCTGTCCAAGGGCCTCGCGGTCTTCATTCAGCTTGAGAAACGCAGCCTGCGGAAGCACGACCTCGCCGCGCACCTCGAAGCTCTGGGGTAGGCCAGCGGTGGCCAGCTTCGCCGCTGCAATACTGAGCGGCACCGACCGCATGGTGCGCACATTGCTGGTGACGTCCTCGCCGATGGAGCCGTCGCCACGAGTGAGACCGCGCTCAAGATGCGCAGATCCGCGCGGGCCAGGGCTATAGTGCAGCGCAAGCGAAAGGCCGTCCAACTTCAACTCGCAGACGTACTGAACGGATTCGGTGCTCGGTAGCGCGTCGCGAATACGTTGGTCCCACGTGCGCAGTTCGCCTTCGTTGTAGGCGTTGTCGAGCGACAACATGGGGCGCGAGTGCGGCATTTTCACGAAGCCTTCACGGGGCTTGCCGCCAACGCGCTGCGAGGGGGAGTCAGGCGTGATGAGATCGGGATGCTCCTGCTCGATTTTCTTCAGCCGGTTCATCAGCACGTCGTACTGCGCGTCGGTCAGCTCAGGCGCGTCGAGAACGTAATAGAGATGCTCGTGATGACGAAGCTGATCGCGCAGCTCCTGAAGCTGCTGGTCGGGCGTAAGGGCGGTCGCCATAGTGAGGATTATAAAGAGCGGGGGGTATGCTGGACGGCATGGAACCGATAACTCATCTGATGACCGGAGCCTGCCTCGCGCGCGCCGGGTTCAATCGCAAGGCAGCCTACGCGACCGTGGCGATGACGCTTGCCGCCGAAGCTCCGGACATGGACACGCTGTGGTCAATCGATGGGCCGGTTGCGGCGTTTCAGCATCATCGCGGATGGACCCACACGTTCCTCGGCCTACCGATAGAGGCGGCGATTGTTGTAGGCGCGATCTGGCTGGTGCATCGCTGGCGGAGCGGCCGAGGCAAGATCACTTCCACTGCTACGCGAGCGCCTGCGCCCGTGCGCTGGGGGCTGCTCTACTGCTTCGCGCTCATCGCCCTGCTGAGTCACCTGGCGCTGGACTGGACCAACAACTACGGCCTGCGCCCGTTCTTTCCCTTCAACCCTCGCTGGTATGCAGGCTCGTTTGTCTTCATCTTTGAGCCGGTGATGTTTCTGCTTCTGCTGATTGCGTTAGTTGCGCCGTCGCTCTTCGGGCTGATCAACAGCGAGGTTGGCGCACGCAGGACAGCGTTTCGCGGGCGAGGCTGGGCCATCTCCGCGCTTGTAGCCATCGTCGCGCTATGGGGCTGGCGCGCGGTGGAGCACCAGAAGGCCGTTCAACTCGCGATGGCCGGTGACTACAACGGTGCACAGGTGCTTCGCGTCTCGGTGAATCCTTACCCGATCAATCCGTTCCGCTGGCATGTTGTCGTCGAGACTCCGCAGACTTACCAACTCACTACGATCGACACCCTGAATGAAGCCGCTACGACGGATGGGCAGGGAGATATTTTTTACAAGCCACCGACCACCCTGGCAACGCTGGTGGCGAAGAGGAGTTGGCTCGGGGAAGTCTACCTCGACTGGTCCAGCTGGCCGCTTGTCACCGACACCGGTACAGACCCGAAGGGGCTCACCACCGTGACCTTCCGCGACCTTCGCTTTATGTACGACACGTCGTTTCTGCGCGGGAGAGAGGACCCGCCGCTCTCAGGCACGGTGTACGTGAACGACGATCGGCGCGTGGTCCAGATGGAGATGGACGGGCACATCCAGCGATAGCAGGTGGTGCGGGACGTGGGCTCAATCCTCTTCTACGGGAAGGGTGGTTCCGCGGCGTGCATCGAACACCTTGCGGAACACGTAGACGAGCAGCAGCACGATGACGATTCCACTCGCGCCCAGGACATAACCGAGGTGAGCGTGCAGGGCTCTCGTGATGGTATGCAGGATGGCAGGGCCGTACTTGATCGTAATGATGGCCCAGATGAGGAAGCGCACGAACTTGCCCGCGAAGATCGCGCTGAAGAACCAGACGGGCTTCATCTCGAAGACGCCGGCGGCAAACTCGAACAGCTTGACCGGCATGGGCGGGGGCATCATGGCGGGAACCATGATGGCGAGAAACTCCTGCTTCTCGAAGCGGTCGCGAAGCTGCTCGTAGCGCGCGCGGTTGATGCGCTTCAGTAGGAAAAGCTCGCCGCCGGCGCGGCCCAGATAGTACGGGAGCAGGGCGCCAATCGCCGAACCCAGCGCGGCCATGAAGCAATACAGAAGAAACCGCGCGTGGTCGTGCGCCACGTAGTCGATCAGCAGAGCATCGATCGGCATGGGGATCGAGCACGAGTCGATGATGGCAAGGCCGCCGATGCCCCACACGCCGAGTGGCTTCAGTGCGGCCAGCATGCCGAGGTTCAGTTTATGAAAAAGCGCAATCGGAGAGATCTTCACAAGGATTGTTCTATTTTACCCGTGCTGGCGCATGTCGATGTTGCGCGACTTCGCTACTCGGCGGTCTCTGCGGCGCTATGGGCGGTGCGACCGGCCAACAGATCGAGCGCGTGCGGCAGCAACGGAAGAATCGCCGCAAGCGAGGTCCGCGCACCGGCAGGACTCCCCGGCAGGTTGACGATCAAGGTGCTCCCGACCGTGCCGCAGACTGCGCGGCTCAGTGGAGCAAATGGCGTGTGCAGAAGACCTTCGGCGCGCATGCGTTCGGACAGGCCATCGACCAGCCGGTCACAGACAAGCCGCGTGGCCTCGGGGGTAACGTCGCGCGCGGCCAGCCCTGTGCCGCCCGTGGTCACGATAAGATTCGCGCTGGCTGCGTGACGCTGCAGAGTCGAGGCGATCAGATCGAGCTCATCGGGGAGCGTCTCCACTACAGCAATGCGCAGCCCTGCAGACTCGAGAAGCTGGCGGACCGCGGGGCCAGACTGGTCCACCTGCTCGCCACGAAAGCAGCGATCGCTAATTGTCAAAACGACGGCGCGAGCCTGAATGGAAGTACTTGCAGTCACTCGCTTAGTGTACTGGTCGTGGAAGGCGCTACCCAAAAGGGGCCATGCAGCAGAATGTCTGCAAAAGGTGAGAAAATATAGAGGAACAGGTAATCCGGTTCCTGTAACCGGGGGAGCGCATTGGTTTGTCTGCGAAACTTTCACCTCCCGAAGCCGTCAGACCTCAATAGCCCATGCCCTCTCTCGAGACACCGCCCAGCTCCGCCCCGCCAAATCCGCCTGCCAAGGTACGCACCGGCCGCTACGGCGAACTGGAACAGCATGAGCTGATCCACCTGCTCGACTCGCTCGATGATGAACGCTCCAAAGCGCGTTTTCGCGAGTCCATCTACATCTCGATCTTCTTTTACCTTTTCGTCGCCTGGTTTCTCTTTTACGGGCCACGCGTATTGTTTCACCAGCCCCGGCTCATCAACCCCGTCGATGTGCTCAAGGAGCGCGACAAGCAGCTGACCTTCCTCGACGCTCCGAAGGACCTGTCCAAGTCGCTTCCGCCCAAATCCAACAAGGTGATCAGCGACAAGGACCGAATGCAACAGGCGGTCCGGCCGACCCTGGACAAGAAGACGCTGGAGCAGTTGGAGGCCATGCGGAAGGCTGGCGCTCCGGCCCCGCCCGCTCCCGCAGCCCACGCGCAGCCCACACCACAGACGCCTGCCCAGCAGCCGCCTCCGCCCACGCCACTTCCTCAGCACCCGCCGCAACAGCCCACACAACTGGCAGAGGCACCCAAACCAGCGCCCACCCGGCCAAACTTCGGCAACCCCAATCAGAGCGCAGGTGACGCCATTCGCCAGGCTGCGGATCAGGCCGCACGGAACCACGGCCAAGGTGGAGACTACGGCGCGAACGCTCCCGTCGAACACCAAGGGGCTAACACAGGCGCCGAGGTGCTCTCGGACACGATGGGCGTCGACTTCGGCCCTTACCTGAGACGCATTCTCGCCGATATCAAGCGAAACTGGATTCCGCTGATCCCGGAGGAGGCGCGGCCGCCCCTCAACAAACAGGGTGAGACGCTAATCCGTTTCACGATTCTTCCCGACGGCCGCATCGGCGCGATGAACCTGGACGGTTCCAGTCAGGACACGGCGATCGACCGCGCTGCCTGGGGCGGCATCGTGGCCGTTGGACAGTTTCCACCCTTGCCAGCCAACTTCAAGGGACCGAACCTTGAACTGCGCATCGACTTCCTCGTCAACAAGACGCCTCCACAATAGGCCCCATACTTGGCCCTGATGCCCGCTCCCCACCGACCGCCGCTGACTGCACCGAAGCAGACCGCACTTGAGCAAGCTCTTCGCAGGCAGACCGAGCGCCGCCGCCAGATACGTGGGCTTCTGCTGCTGGCCGGAGCCCTGCTGATCTTCATCCTGTTGCGTGCTGGTCTGCATACCGTCTTCACGCCGGGCTGGTGGCGGTTATGGTGACGAGCGCAAACATGCCGCTGATCGTCCTCGTCGGCCCCACCGCCAGCGGCAAAACATCTCTCGCTCTCAAGCTCGCTGAAGAGTTCAACGGCGAGATTGTGAGCTGCGACTCCGTAGCCGTCTACCGCGAGATGGAGATCGGCACCGCGAAGCCCACGCGCGAGGAGCGGGCCCGTGTGCAGCACCACATGATCGACGTCGCCTGGCCCGACGAGGCCTGCACCGCGGGCGACTACAGCCGCCAGGCCCGCGAGGCGCTCACCGGAATCACCGAACGTGGCCATCTGCCCATCGTCGCAGGCGGCACAGGCCTGTATCTGCGCGCCCTGATCGACGGCCTCTTCCCTGCGCCGCCCCAACCGCCGGGTCTGCGCGAACGCTTGCGAAAGCGGGGGGCGGATCGCGGCTCAGCCTACCTCCACCGCCTGCTCAACCGGCTTGACCCAGCCGCCGCAGCAGCCATTCACAGTAACGACGTCCCCAAGGTCGTTCGCGCCATCGAAGTCTCGCTCGCCGCGAAGCAGCCGCTCACCGAACAATGGGAGCAGGGCCGCGACGCTCTCACCGGCTACCGCATCCTGCGCCTCGGGCTGAACCCGCCACGACCGCGTCTGTACGAGCGCATCAACCAGCGCGCCGCCGCCATGTTCGACCGCGGCCTGGTTGAAGAGACCGAACGCCTCGTCGCCCGCTACAGCGAGAGCTGCCGTCCACTCACCTCACTCGGCTACGCGGAGGCCGTCGCAGTCTTACGCGGCGAACTCACTCGCGATCAAGCCGTCGCGCAAGCCCAGCAGGGTCATCGCAACTACGCTAAACGCCAGCTCACCTGGTTCCGCCGCGAACCCGACATGCACTGGCTCGCAGGGTGTGGCGGCGATGAGGACATCACCGCAAAAGCCCTGCATCTAGTCACCCATCACCTCGGGAAAAACTAGCGAACGCTCTCACCCCACCTCGACGCGGTCACCGCGCCTGGGGCAAACAACCTCCAGCTTGTACATTTTTTCAATCTCCGCCTTCAACGCCTCTTGAGCAGCCGGCTCGCCGTGGACCAGGAAGACCTTCTTCAGCGTCGGCGCTACCGGCTCCATCCATTGCAGAAGCTCCCTCTGGTCCGCGTGTCCGCTTAACTCACCGATGGAGTCCACCTCGGCACGCAGGCGCATCGGCTCGCCAAAGATCTTCACCTCCGGCTGCCGCTGCACGATCGCGCGGCCCAGCGTGTGCTCCGCCTGAAACCCTGTAATCAGTATCAAGTTCTTCGGGTCTTCCACGCTGTTCTTCAGGTGATGCAACACTCTTCCGGCCTCACACATCCCCGAGGCCGCGATCACAATAAACGGCATACGCAGCCCATTCAGCGACTTGCTCTCCTCCACCGTGCGGATGTACCGCAGCCGCTTCCATCCAAACGGATCTTCATGCAGGCCCGCAAACGCACGCGCGCCCTCATCCCACTCCTCTTCATGCTTGCGAAACACATCCGTCACATTCACCGCCAGCGGGCTGTCCACGAAAATCGGGATATCGGGAATCGCCTTCTCGTCGATCAGCTCATGCAGCAACAGTACGACCTGCTGGGTCCGCCCCACGGCAAAGGCCGGCATCACGATATGGCCACCGCGCGCTGCCGTGCGGTTCACCAGGTTCGCCAGCTTCTTCTTCACTGGTCCCACAGGCTGGTGCAGGCGGTTTCCATACGTGCTCTCCATGATGAGGTACTCCGCGGCCGGCGGCGTCTCCGGGTCCTTGATAATCGGCAACCCCTTCCGCCCCACATCGCCCGAGAACAGCAACCGCGTCGTCTGCCCGTTTTCGCGCGCCTCGATCAAAACGCACGTCGAACCCAGCATGTGCCCAGCGTCATACGTCGTCGAAGTAAAACCAGCATCCGCCGTCGAGCCAGCAAGCAACTGCGGGGTATGCAGTGTCACCGGCTTGAACTGCGCCACGGCCTGCTCCGCATCTTCCTGCGTGTAGAGCGGCATCACCGCCCCGGCCTCCGCTGGAATGCCGATCGACCTCCTCCGGTGCGCCCTCTTATTCACAAACTCCGCGTCCGACTCCTGAATATGCGCGCTGTCCTTCAGCATCTTCTCGCATAGATCCACCGTCGCCGGCGTCGTATAAATCGGCCCGCGATACCCTTGCTTCACCAGCAGCGGAAGGTCGCCGCTGTGGTCGATATGCGCATGAGAGAGCACCACGGCGTTCACCTGCTCGGCCGGCAATGCCAGATGCTCATTGATATCGCGTGCCTGCTGCCTGTGTCCCTGAAACAGCCCGCAGTCCAGCAGGACATTCTGTCCCGCGCATTCCAGATGGTGCGAAGAGCCCGTGACCGTCTGTGCCGCGCCCCAAAAATGCAGTCGAATCGCCATTTACCATCCTCCTGAAATCCAACCCATCTTAACTGAAGCAGCGAAGCAGTCCCCGGCAAGCAGCAAGAAAGCCCATCCGCGAAGATGGGCCTTTGCCTCTTCAACCAGAAAAATCTCAGGAAGGTTGAACAACGAGATTGTCCGCGAGCCTGAAGCGTACGATCGACTCAGCCGGAATCTCTATATCGCGATTGCCGGTCAAGCCGCCCAGCGCCGCTCCTCCACCCCCGCCGACCAGGCCGCCGACCAACAGACCAACGCCGCCAGTGGCCACGCCGCCGACCAGCATTCCAAGCCCGGCACCGCCGCCGATGAACGCAGCCGACCGCTTGCCCTTACCCTTCTTGGTGCGCGTCAAGTCTCTCGTGTCGAGGGCGTAGCGCGTGCCGTTCAACGTGAGATACGTCAGCCGCAGCTCAAGAATGGAGTGGCCCTTGAAGTGTCCACGCCGATGCGACTCGACCACAACGCCGCTGACCTGCGCACCTTTCGGAATTACAACGCTGTTGTTTTCTTGCAAAACCGGCTCGACCACCTCACCGTCGAAGCGGTCGCCCGCGCGGCTGCTCTTCACGCTGATGTGCTGGTTGATGCGAATCGTCAGGTTGGTGCCCGCGGCGATATTCACATCCGCCGGCCTGATGATCGGCGCGCCACCGGGTGCGGGCGCTCCCACCGGCTGCCCCGCTGCGATCGGCTCACCCGTAGAATCGACCTGCCCCGGAGCCCCGGGCGCGGTTGCAGGCGTATTCGACGCCACCCCAGGCGCTGACGAATTCGGGGCCACCCCCGCTGCTGGAGTCACCGTCGTCGTCACAGCCTCAGCCGTCTGTCCCGGTGCTGGAGGCTGCACGGTCGTCGTCGTGACGTTACCGTTTTTGTCCGTGGAAACGACCTGTTGCGCCTGCCCCGTAGCGGCGGCCTGTTTCTTCGCGGTGTCCAGTGCGGCGTCCTGTTTCGATTTGCAACCGGCCAGCACAACCAGCGCCAGCGTCATGATTGCAGCAGCTTTTCCTCGGTGTTGAAAGATCATCGTGTCGTCCTCGTTCTTCGTCTTGAATGTCGTGCGTCGCGCGAATGCATCTGCTATCAAACCCTGCATTCGTAAGATGCTGATTCCGCGTGAGAGACTGTCCAGCCTGCCAAGGTTTACGATTGTTGTATGTCCACCGTAGCGTCCACCCGCCCGCAACTCGCTCACCTCACAGCTCAACTCGACGACCTTCGTCAACGCGGAACCTTCTTCAAGCTGCGTGTACTGGACGACGAGCAGGCCCCGGTCTGCACCTACGACGGCAAGCGCGTGATCAACCTCGCCTCGAATAATTATCTCGGCCTCTGCAATCATCCCAAGCTGCGCGAAGCTGCCATCGCCGCGACAGAGAAATACGGTGTAGGTTCGGGCGCCGTCCGCACCATCGCAGGCACCATGCGCATCCACATGGAGCTCGAAGAAAAGATCGCAGCCTTCAAAGGCGTCGAGGCCTGCGTCGTCTTTCAATCCGGCTTCGCGGCCAACGCCGGCACCGTCGGCTCCATCCTCGGCAAGGAAGACTTCATCCTCTCCGACGAGCTCAACCACGCCAGCATCATCGACGGCGCACGGCTCTCCCGCGCGAAGATCAAGGTCTTCCGCCACAAAGACGTCGCCCACGCGGAGGAGCTGCTGCTGGAGATTCAGCACGAGCCCGGCCACAAGCTTCTCATCACCGACGGCGTCTTCTCCATGGACGGCGACATCGGCCCCGTCGACAAGCTCGCCGAGATCGCCGAAAAATACGGCGCCATCATGATGATCGACGACGCCCACGCCAGCGGTGTCCTCGGCCGCAACGGTCGCGGCAGCGCCGACCACTTCCACGTCACATCCAAAGTCGACATCCAGGTCGGCACTTTATCAAAGGCAATCGGCGCACTCGGCGGCTACGTCTGCGGCAGCCGGGACCTCATCGACTACCTTTACCACCGCGCCCGCCCGTTCCTCTTCTCCACCTCGCATCCGCCATCGGTCGCGGCGACCTGCATCGCGGCGTTCGACATTCTCGAAAACGAACCCGACCGCATCGGCCGTCTCTGGGCCAACACCTCGTACTTCAAGCAGCAACTCACCGACGCCGGCTTCGATGTAGGCGGCGTCTCCACCCCCAAGAGCGAGACCCCAATCACCCCGATCCTCATTGGCGACGGCCGCCGCACGATGGAGTTCAGCAAGGCATTGTTTGAAGCGGGCGTCATGGCCACCGGCATCGCCTTCCCCACCGTCCCTGAAGGCAAAGCGCGCATCCGCACCATCATGACCAGCGAACACACCCATGCCGAGATCGACCACGCGCTCGAAGTCATCACCACCGTCGCAAGAAAAATGGGAGTTCTACAAGCCTGATCCCAACACAAAACCCAAGCCGCTTTACGGAGCCGGTTGGGCTGCGGACTGTGTCGTGGTCTGGCTTGCCGGCGCGGTGATCACCGGGTTCGGAGGAAGGTGAACCTTGTGAAAATGCTTCACGATATCCGGGTAAAACTCAATCAGAAGCGCGCCGAACGTGCCCTCGCCCGTCACTAGGAATCCCTGCTCTATCGTCAGCCCGAACCCTCGGTCCGCCGCCGGGTAGTAAAGATTGGAGATGCCGCCCGCCACCAGGTTGCCCAGCAGGTTCGAGACGTTCGGCTGCCACTTCCCATTGTCTCCCTTGCAAATCACCGTCGTAGAGATCGAATACAGAAACCGCTTCTTGAACGATCCCGTGCCCATCCGGAAGTAGCGTGCGTCCTGATGCAGAAGCACTGGAAACACTCCGTTGCCAAGGATCGTTCCGTCAAACTGGTCGGTGTACCCCGCACCGAAACGCTTGCCATATGCCCCCCAGCCCTGTCTAAAGCCTTCTTCCGTATACTGCACTGGATTTGTGCCAGGAATTGGATCGTAGCTGGAGTGTGAGTTCTTCGCCTGTCCGATCGCCGACGTAAACAGCGCCAGCCCGAACTGGTACGGATCGACCGCACTCCGGAACGACGCCCGCATCTTCTGTCCCGGAGTCAGCGGAAGATTGTTGCCATCGAGCACGGCATTGAAGTTCGGCACGACGACGCCGATGCGCTGGTGCAGTTCCCGCTGAAGCTCCTCTTCCGCAGCCTGCTTCTTCTGCTCATCGGTAAGCGGCTTCTGCGTCGTATCGGTCTGGCCAGACGAGGTCGGCTGTGGCGTTGGGGTGGTTTGGGTTGGCGAGGTCTGCGCCTGATCGAAAATCGAGGAACTGTAGCCAGCCGCATCGTCCGCGACCTCCGTCAGCGCTTGCGGTGAGGGCGCCTCAGGCAGCGTCAAGCGGGCCTCATCAGGACTTTGCGAGAACAGCGCAGGAGCAGAAATGACGAGTAATGTCATACTGACAACCGAAAGCAGAAGGCCGCGAGAAGAAACGATCACTTTTAGAGTTTACCTGACTGGTGTTGCAATAATCCCCGTCGCTACACCTCGGCGGCAACGTTTCCTGGATGGAAAATTAATTGAACCGGCCCCGATCTAACCGCATCGTTACCTGCTCGGCGGGAAAGGCCCTATACGGAAATCAGGGACGGTGCACAGCTCTGCCGTCTACTGGCTACGAGTACAGACGAGCCAAACGCATTCCCGCATTACATCTGGTGAATATATATTTTGCGACCCAGTTGACTGAAAGAGTTCTGGCCTGGCACCACAAGAGCCGTCTCCCCACTTCACCAATTCGCTTCGGTCAGCTTTTCTTCTTCGGCGTCGGCGGAACCTTCTTTCCAGCCTTGCGCGCCTCGGACAATCCAATCGCAATCGCCTGCTTTGGATTGGTCACCTTCTTGCCGCTGCCACCACTCTTCAGTTGACCCTTCTTCATCGCCTTCATCTCGGTCTCAACGCTCTTGCCCGCAGCCGGACTGTACTTCCGAGTCGAACCGCTTTTCTTTGCGGGAACTTTCTTCGCCGCTGTCTTATTCGCAGTGGCCGCAGCCTTTTTAGTCGCCATCATCAGTCCCTCTTCTTCTTTGAGACTTCATTCGAGCAGATTGCGTTGCATCAACGATGAGCGTGAGGCGCCGATCACCTCGTGGGAGGATATTTCATCCAACAATGCGGGACAACGAAGGACGCACACGCATCCGCCCATTGAACCCTAAGCATGCATCGTCGTGAAACTAAGCTGAGGGCCCAAGCGCATCCAGCTTCTTCGTCACCAACTCATTCAGCAGCGCCGGATTCGCCTGTCCCTTCGACAGCCGCATCACGTTGCCCACAAAGAACGCGGCCACCGTCTTCTTGCCCCCGCGATACTGTTCCACCTGCTTGGGATTCGCCGCGATCACCTCATCGATCATCGCCTCAATCGCACCTGTATCCGAGATCTGCTGCGGCTTCTCCCGCTCATACACCGCAGGAAAGTCTTCGTTCTTCTCAAACGAAATATCGAGCAACTGCTTCAGCATCTTGCTCGACAGTTCACCCGACTCCGCCAGGTCCGCCGCCATCACAATCCCAGCCAGCGACACCGGCGACTGTTCAAGCTCAAGACCTGCCAACCGCAGCCGCATGGTCAGCTCACTGGTCAGCAACGCCGCCACTCGTCGCGGACTCTTTGCCTTCCTCGCCGCCGCCTCGAAGCTATCTGCAAACGCCCGCGTGGCCGTCAGCGTTGCCGCATCCTGCGCGGAGATGTCGTACTCCGCGATCATCCGCGCACGCCGCGCCTCCGGCAGTTCAGGCAGCATCTTCAAAATCTCCGCCTGCCACTCCGCGCCCACCACCAGCGGCGGCAGGTCCGGCTCCGGAAAATACCGGTAGTCGTGCGCCTGCTCTTTGCTCCGCATCGAGTACGTCCGTCCCTCCGCGTTATTCCACAGCCGCGACTCCTGCACCACCCGCCCACCGTCTTCAATCACGCCAATCTGCCGCTCAATTTCGTACTCCACCGCCGCGCGAATGTACCGAAAGCTGTTGACGTTCTTCACCTCGGCCTTCGTCCCATAAGCTTTCGCGCCCTTGAGCATCACGCTCACATTGGCATCGCAACGCAGCGACCCTTCTTCCATATTGCAATCGCTCACGCCGGTATAAAGCAGAATCTCCTTCAGCTTCGTCAGGTACTCAAACACCTCATCCGCGGTCCGCAGATCGGGCTCACTCACGATCTCCACCAGCGGTGTGCCGCAACGATTCAGGTCGATGTAAGTCTTCGAAACCGAGTCCGCAAACCCGTCATGAATACTCTTCCCCGCGTCCTCCTCCAGGTGCAGCCGCGTCACGCCAATCCGCTTCGTCACCGCCGCGCCAGCCTCGTTGAACGCAGGCACTTCAATCCAACCGCCCTCCGCAATCGGCTTATCGAACTGCGAGATCTGATATCCCTTCGGCGAGTCGGGATAAAAATAATTCTTCCGCGAAAAAATACTGGTCTCGCGAATCTCGCAGTGGATCGCCTTTGCCGCGAGCACCGCAAACTCCACCGCCCTGCGATTGAGCACCGGCAGCGCCCCCGGCAACCCCAGGCAGGTCGGACAAACATGCGTGTTCGGCTCGCCGCCATACTGGTTGACGCAGCCGCAAAACGCCTTCGACGCGGTCAAAAGCTGAACATGGACCTCCAGCCCGATCACAGGCTGGTACTTGGCAAAAATCTCTGGCGTAATTTCAGTGGAAGTAGGCATCGGCACCTCGATTCTAACAAGCGTCTCAGCTTCCCTGCAGCAGTTCTGGCTACTCGATTGCATGATGTGTGAGAAGATTCGCACATCGCGCTCCCCGTTAAACAGGACTGCAATGAAGGAAAAGCCTCCACCAAAGACGCGCACCTACGAAGTCGACACCCGGCACTTTCTGCCCATGATCCGCGATCTCTTCGCTCTGGCAACCGTGCATATGACAAACCGGAAGAGCCGCCGCCACATCATCCAGCTCGGCCGCGACGCCCGCCAGCACGCCTTCGACGCCCGCGACACGCTCCCCGTCATCGAGCACGCCACGCTCGCCGCCTTCCTCGGCTGCGACGAGCCCCGCGAGATCGTCCTCCCACCGATCGACACCATCAGTCTCTCCGGTCTGGGCTTCGTCGTCCCTTACACTCTTCTCGCGACCATCGTCAGCGCGCTGCAGCCCAAGAAAATCTTCGAAACCGGAACCTTCCGTGGCGTCGCCGCCCTCACCATGGCGCTCAACGCTCCCCAGGCCGACGTCTACACACTTGACCTCCCCGAAGAGGTCAGCGCCGCCGAAGTCGAAACCCTCACCAAAGGCGACAAAGAGTGGGTTCGCCTCTCACGCACCTCTACCGGTTTCGCCTTTCTCGGCCATCCCGCCGCAGCGCGCATCCATCAACTCCGCGGCAACTCCCTCACCTTCGACCCCCCCGCCTTCCTCGCCAACACCGACCTCTGCTTCATTGACGGCGGCCACTCCTACGAGTGCATCAAGGCCGACACCGAGACCGCCCTGAAAATCCTCTCCCCCGACGGCGTCATCGTATGGGACGACTACACCTGGTTCATCGACGGCGTCAGCGAGTACCTCACCGAACTTCGCGCGACCTTCCTTTGCACCGCATCGCCGGCAGCCAGCTTGTCCTCTATCGCCGGAGCCAGCCCCCTGCTTCCCCGGCAATCTAA